>ERZ1673962.244-NODE-244-length-44843-cov-4.710391_pt1 | contig 44843 bp, 50 predicted proteins | sample MGYA00580188_ERZ1673962 | MGnify/ENA primary metagenome ERZ1673962 (study PRJEB41334, sample SAMN05608104) | rock metagenome | biome: terrestrial subsurface; feature: shale formation; material: shale | place: USA: Pennsylvania ... | reverse complement strand
CATACATAAACTTAGTTCTTGTAGCTGTCTTATTAGGACCATCTGTACGTTGATTAAACCAAGTCATTACATTTCTCCTTGAGTGTTCTGAGGTAGTTTAAGTGTTTCACTACGAGGTTGACCACCAAAACCAGAACCTGAACCACGATTAGACTCAGCTACCATTTGATTTTGCTGAGGATTCTGTTGAAGCATCTGAGCATTCTGCTCTAAGACTTCTACAATATCTGGAGCATACTTAGTCTTCATAGACTTCATGCTCAATGCTGCCATCTTGAAGAAACCAGCAGGATTTACTTGCATAGTCATTTGACCGATAGCACCAGACATGAATGTTTCGAGCAACAACTGAGCTTTTTCATCTTCATCGTTGTAAGCTGAAGATTCCATGTCAATTTCAAATTCTGTGAACGTGAAATCGCTCTCAGCCTCTGCTACTGGACCTAATATAATATTGCCTTGTTCATCCTCTAAGAAATCATCTGGATTCGCAGGGTTAACTTCAGGCATTAATACAGGCACCATTACCGGTTGTCCATCCGGACCAATTTGACCTGACCACTCAGTGATAGGTTTATTTAGTTCAACCCAACGGTTACCTACTACTTCATCAGAGATACGCAAGAATTGATGAGCGTTGTAGTATTGTTGAGCTAATTTAGCTATATCGTGAGCTAAAAGTTCATAGAAAGACTCAATACGAGCTGTAATGTAGCGTAAAGACATGATAGTAGCATTTTGTTGCAACTTAACTTTACGACCAGAATCTGAAGCATATGCCATACCTAAGAAGCTGTCATTAATACCCATAACTTTTTGTACACGCTCAAGAGCTTTATCTATGATAAAATATTGGTCTTGGATTTCTCGTGTAAGTTGCTCAATCTTAATCTTACCTAATTTGAGAACAGGTATAACACCACTGACACGGTTGTAAGCATCTTCAAACTCGACCATGTCTTCAACGCCACCTTTTTCAACTAATACTTTGTCAGAGTTAACCATTAGTTGAATCTTAATTACAGCTTGGTTGATAGCATGTTGAGAAGCGACTACTTCTCTGAACATACCGTAGTACTCACACTTGTCTGAAGTATGTAGACGTTCTACTCGGTAAGGCCAACGAACTTCTTTATACGTGATTTTCTCTTTCTTTAAGATTGTGTCTTGAGACCAATAGATAGACCAACGGTCACCATTATCGTCTTCCATAACTGTATGGACGATTAAGTAGTTGTTGTAGACTTTGTACTTACCTTCAAAACGCTTACCAAACAAATACTCGAAATCTGCTTCTTTAACATTAAGATGGTTATAATACTCATCTAATTTTTTAGTTGCATTTTTACCAAAAAGAGCGTTAACTGTGCTTTCTGACAACCACTTGAAGCGATGTAAGAATGTAGCATCTGAGTAATCATCTTCACGACTAGCAGGGTCTAAGACAATCTCAGAATCAGGTACATGACTAGCAACAATCTTGTTGATAGGACGACCAAACTCATCTCGTCGACCAGAATCAACAACATCGATGTAACTAACTAATAGACCTGAAATCATACCACTTAGTTTAATCTTGTCTCCTTCTACAGACTTGAAGCGGTTGTTCTTGAACGTATGGTCTACTACATCATTCAAGATTGCTGCTGTTGTAACATCACGATAGTTAACTGGATTCACTACAGCTGTATTAACAACAGTTGAGTAGTACCCAACTAACATACGAGCAAACATCTTAACAATGTTGAAAGTTTCAGCAGGTTGGCCACGGTTAGCTAAGAGGTCTAGCTGGTCTTGAGTAAAGTGACGGTTATGGTACAAGTTCCATACTTCGTCAGCTTCATTACGAGAATCCTCATAAGCTTCATAACCATACTTAAACGTGTCTTGTAGGTCTTTAATATCGGCTTTCATTATTGACCTCCAAAGATTTCATCTAATGGTCTACGTTGACCTGGTTCTGTTTTACTATCTTGAGGAATAGGGTTGACCTTAATACCGCTACCTTCGACTGCTTCAACGCCTTCCACTGGTTTACCTGCTACAATGCGATTGATAATATCGATACGGTCTTGAATAGCGTTAGTGATGTCATCTAGTTCATCTAAGCTTACACCAAATCGAGCTTTAGCTACGTAAGGGTCATTCAAGTCTGCCATAGCTTGCATATCGTCACGAATGACTGACAGCTGTGTTTTTAGAGATGCAAGAACAGGACCTGTTTGTTGCTTAAGACTACCTACTACGGAGTTAAACGCTGCGTAGTCTGCTGACGATACTTGACTACCAAATAGAGCATTACGAGAGATTGCACGAAATGCTTCATAAGCTGTAGTAGCATCTTTACCTTGAACATTGTCAGATACATAGCTCTTAAGAGAACGAAGAACAGAGTCAATAGGACCTGTTTGTTCTGCTGTTAGACCTTCACCTGCTGTTCGTGCTACTGTCATTAGCTTACGAATAGAGCGAGCGTTCTTCTTGTCTTCATTAGACAGCTTTAAATCACCAACTTGCTCAATACGGTTTACATACTGAGCCATCTCAGCGATTTGTTTGCTATCTAAGTTAGAGATGTCAGCTGTTAAGAAATCACCGCCGAATGTTTCATCTAACTTAGTTTTAGCGTCTTCAGAGTACTCTATGTTCTTAATCTTAGATGTACGTTCATCACGACCAGTTTCACGATAAGCAGCTAAAGCTTCTGTACGTGTTGCTTCAGGATTGTTAGCTAAGTAATCTTCAATGTACGCTGCTTCATTAGTTAAGCGACCACCACCTGATGTTAGGTTCTTAGCTTCAACTAAAGAATCACGGTAAGTCATATCTGGGTTGTTCTTACGTAATTCTTCTGCTACACGCTCAATAGTAGAACCAGCACGACCGCTAGAGGCAGCTGGTTTTTCTCTGAGCATACGATATACTTCATCACGAGGTAACTCTAGAGACTCTGCTAACTCACCAACAATAGCGTCATCTTGTTTGATATCTTCAAGATTAGCACCTTGACGTAAACGAGCAATTAGTTGGAAGTTTGTAGCTAACTCTTTTTGCTGTTCATTAGTAACATACTGGTTATAACCCGTAACAGCGTACATGCGATTCATATCAATAAGAGTTTGTTCACCATCAGGACGTGTACCAATAGTGTACATACGAGATAGCTTAGGGTCTGAGAAGAAACCTTCTAAGTCCTTAATACCTTGTTGACGAAGCATCTTCTCTACTTCAGGAGTACGAGTCAAGTTATCTAATCGTACCATACCTGCAGTCACATTAGCTGCAACTGGGTTAGTCTTTGAGACTTTCAGCCAGTTATTCAAATGGCGAGAATCACCATCAACATCGTACATCTTAAATGCGTCAAATGTTTGCTGCTTAGCTAAATTTGCATTTGTCTGATAAGTCTCAGCTTCTAAGCGAGACAACTCATTACTTCTCTGCGCTTGTCTTACAGGAGCGTTAGCTTCATACTCAGCTAATTGCATTTCAGACATCTTAGCTCTATTCTTAGCTTCTTCACGTCGAGCTTCACGCTCTGGTCGAGCTCTGTCATACTCGACAACGTTACTAACAGCTTGAGAAGCGCTTTTACCTACGTAAGCACCTAAAAGATTTGCCATTCTTACTTCTCCTTACTAGCGAAATAGTCACTTAGACCAGTGCCTATAGTTTCAACAGTACTACCTATAGCTTCACCAGCTGCTTTAGATGACTCTGCAGCGATTTGCTGAGAAACATTAGAACGACGAGCTAACGCTGTAGAAACACTAGAAGAAGGGTCACTACCCATGCCAATCTGTAAGAATCGAGATTGTTCTTCTGCTGCCATAGCTGGAGCAGTTCTGCGAATGTCTGCTTTAGCTTCAGCTTCTTGGATAGCTATGTCTTTCTCTAAAGACAGAGCTAGACCACTGTCTTCGATACCTCGTTGAGCTAGGCTTCGTTCTAAGTCAGTTCGAATAACTTCGTACTCACCTTCAATAGCTTCTAGACCTATTGCTTCATAGTACTCAGGAGTGATATTACCATAGTAAGCAGATAAGTTGTCTTGAATTGGACCGTAAACTGCCATCCAATCATTATACTGAGCTTGTGCAAAAGCTAACTCATTCTGAGCATCTTTAGAAGCTCGCTTAGAAGCTTTGCTAGCAGAACGTGAACTAACTGCTGAACTTACTACTGACGCACCTACTACTGCTGCTGCTGCCCAAGACATAGGACCTCCTTAAGTCTAGGGTCATCTTCGCTTTCAGCAATGATGGCCTTACGAACTGCTTCTGGTTCTGTTTCATCGGTAGCACTTACTGTTACCCAAGTAGTATCTGTAATAGCATAACCAGCACGTTTAGTGCCAGCAGCAGATACAACTATTTGAGGTGCTGTAAGGGTTTTAACACCGTTATCAGTAGTCACTCGGATAGTACCCTTCATAAGAAAGTTAATCTGTCCTTTTAGATGTGCATGACCAACTAATACTGTGTCGGCGGGGATATTAAGTTTTCGAGCATACAAGCCATCAGAGAAGAAATGCTCAACGTCACCATCACCATTATCAGCTTCTGGCATTGACTTTAAGTGTTTTTCTAGTCTGATAACAGCTTCACGGTCGTACTCATTATCCATAAAAGGAATCAAGGGTGTGTTAGTCGAAACTACTTCACCTTGAATCTTATAGGTAAAAGTTAAACTCATTTTTGCTCCTGTTTAAGCTGTTTAAGCTCTTCAGACAGAGAAGCGTTTTGCTCCTCTGCTTTTTGTAACCGCTGAACAAGCTCAGATAAGAAGCGTTTTAGTGCGATTTCATCACTTAAGTCTGAAGGCACTTGTATTGCTTTACTCATCGTTTTTGTTGTCCTATAGCAGTGTATTCAATTTCATAGACTTCACCTGTACCTTCAATTTCAAACTGTATGTAGTTACCACGTTGAAGTTCTGCAGGTACTAAGATAACGTTGTTGTCTTCTTCAGTAAACTCTTTTGACGTTACTAAATGTCCATCTATTAATATATTAATTTTAACATAACCTGATGAATAAATAAATATCTTTTTGTACACTTTGTCTTCGGTAAACGAACCTTCTGTGTATATTGGTGACTTATATTTAAACGTTAACTTACTATCACCTAAAAAGAATTCATTCAACACACCGTCTTTTCTGCCAAATAGAGAGTCTTCTGCTACTGCGATACTATCTACGCCTGCATCTATCGTTTTTACTATGCTATCACCAACAGCATACATTTTACCACTCTTATCTAATACGTAGTAAATCTCATCATGAACAGCAGAGTCTACAGCGTCAATACTGACTTTACCTAATATTTGTTTAGTCATAACTAAAGGTCTACCACCAGATGAACGACAAACACCATCAGTAGACACCCAAACTGCTTCTGAACCTAGTATCTGTATAGAATCAGACGAGATACATCCTTGGTCTCCACTTAGAAGATAAGTAGAAAGTGTACTAGGACTCGTGCCTATAACTATATGAGTTCTATGTTTAGTAAATACTAGTAAACCATTAGCTGCTGTAGCTAGACCTGTTATATCTGAATCATAGTCTAAGTAGTATGTAGAAGGCCAGCTGTACGGTACTCCAATTGGCGTAAATCTTAGTTTAGTTCCTATAGTACCAAACAGCATGCCATAAGCTTCTGTTAAATGCGACAAACCTATTGGTGCAGGTTCAGCATTAACTGAAGGCAGAAACTCTAGCAGAGTCTTAGAGTCTGAAACATTATCTAAGAATGACGTCTCGTCTTTCTCTAATTCAGCTATTAGTGTAAACCTAGCAAGATTACCACCAATCCTGTAGAGCCTCTTGTGTGTAACCTGAGAATCATCAGATGAAGGTATTTTAGTTATTTGAACAGAACCATACGAATCACCTAAATCTATTTCTTCTGACACGTTAGAAGGACCTGATTCAGTGCCATCGTCTTCGTTGTAGTAAGTTAGTACGTAAGAGATTACTCCAGTCAAAGCAGGAAGTGCATCTTCAGCTAAATAGTCGTTATTGCTAATATCTAATGTACTGTCTACAAATGTGTCGTCTTTAGAAATAGAAGTTACGTAGTACCACTTCTTATCATAGTAACGATATATCTTCATAGGTACAGTATCATTAGGATAACCTGAGAATTTAATCTCTTGCTCATCTTCTGCTGGGTCTGTAACTATAGCTGTAGGTTTAGGCAACTGCTGTAAGTCTTCACCTAAAGTTAGAACTTCGTTATCGCTTCTTACTTGTACGTACGTCGCTTTAGAACGCTCTCCATCTTCAGTAAGCAATAAATAACTGTAGACAGCTCTAGGCAAGAAACCACTACCATCTGTTTTAGTATTAACTTTTACTGTAAACTCTTTAGGTGATTCAGGAGCTTCTATTACTTCGAACTCCATAGTATCTTCTGGTACGTCTATACCTAAGTTAGTATACGCTTTACCATTAAACTTTTGAGGTTTATTATACTTGTCAGAAAAATACATAGAACCTTGATATTCTAGCCAATCTGTCTTAACGTCAGAGTCTAACCAAGTATGAAAAGCATTAAAATAAGTATAATATGGTTTAATTTTTCGCTCTGTAGGCAATAAACCATTAAGAGGTGCGAGCGTACCAGCGTCATTATCAATGTTCTCATACACTACACCTTGATTCGTTTGTAAGAACTGAGGTCTTTGTCTTGTACTTAGACCACCATCAAACTGCTGTATTTTCATCTTTTATTCTCTCAGCGTAACCTAATAAGTAAGCTCTACGAGCAATAGGACTCATTCCTAACACTTCTTGTATCTTACCTAAATCAACTAATACTTTATGAACTACATCGTCAATATCTTCGGGTACTATACTCGAACCTTTAATAACATTCACAGCTTCAAGTACTCTTTCTACATCTGGAGATAACATCGTAGTGGCTCCTTAATATCAGAAGAAGCTTCTACTTCTTCTGACGTTCGTAAGTAGTGCCTTCTGACACTTGACCGTCACCATACTGAATTACTGTCTCTTGAGAGTAGTTTACAGTACAACCACTAACCAAGATAACGCTCTTGAATATAAGTAATACATAAAGGCTTAGACTTAATGTTAGTTTGAGCATAAGCTCCATCCTTAACATCTGTTGAGCATCGAGAGTAGATGTAATCACCAGGTTCTAGTGTAACAGTAACTTTATTAGTTGTAAAGTAATCTACACCTGGTCTCTTAGACTCCACAATAAAAGTAGTTCTACTTGCAGGAATTTCTGTAGCTTGACCTGTACTATCACGATACACTTCTAACCAATATTGAGCTTCATGAGAATCTGGTTGCTCGTTATACAACTGCCATTTCTGCCAGATATCGAGTTCTACATGTTCTGAAGCTACTAGAGCTCCTTCACCGTGACCTGCTTGACTTCCAGCTACCACATTAAGACTGTCATCCAAAGTTAAATACTTGAGAGGTTTCTCTGGTACACCTAATGGCATAGGTATACTACCTGGACCATCAGTATATCTGAGAATAGCTTGATTACCTGAAAGAGTTTGAATCATTCGAGTAGTCTGTGTCATAAAGTCTAAGTGCTGTAGACCTTCGATGTCAATAGAATTGACTTCAAAACCTTGTAAAGCAGGAGAAGCATCTACATGGAATGACTTAAGTGTAATATCACACGGGTCTTGAGCAATTACTGGATAAATAGCTACCATAATGAAATCTGCGTCAGCAGGTACTGGTGAACTAGTAGAAGCAAATGAATGAAGACCACTAACTGCGTCTTCAGAAATAAAAGAACTAGAGAACTGAGACCAACCAGGATTAAGAACTATAGGTCCATTATTGCGCTTAGAGTAAACTGGAGGTCTATTAGCTAAGTCACCAGAGTAAGTAAAGAATCCTATGTTCCATGCGTCGTCTTTATCAACTAAAGATAGAGCTACGTCTAAAGTCTTACCTGCTACAATACGCGACACTTCTGGGTTTATCTCTAAACCGATGTAGAAGTCTGCAATATTACCTTCGAAAGGTGATACTTTTATAGAACCTTGACTGACTTCATACTGTATATCTGTAACAGCGTACATCTCGACACCAGCTACAGTATTAGCTCTACTTCCAGCGGGAACTTTTCTAGCTTGCTCAACTATAGAAGTTAAGTAATTTATTGAAGCTAAATAAGTACCTACATAGTAGCTTTCAGCTCTCACAGAAAAACCACTATTAGTCTCTGCTTGCACTAAAGCAGAACTTGACATACCTTTGTCACTTAGTTCTTGAATACAAATACCTGAAGGACGAACAGAGAAGTTTTGTACTTTTACATACTCATCAAAGTTGTCTACAAGAGCTAAACTGTACTCAGTAATACCTTTAGCATTAAGGACTTGAGCGAACATTAGTGGAGCATGGTCTGGTGTTAACTCCTCTCCTGCTTTGTAGTTATGGCGTATAGCCATAGGGTGGCCGTTATCATCGACAGCTATAGTACCATCAGACTTCTTATACCACACTAACTCTACATAACCATCTGAAGGAGCATTACCTTCTAGATATATCATAGGCCAAACTAAGAAGTGAGAACCTCCTGAAACGTTTGGGTCGTCAATTGAGTCTGTGTCTTGTAGACCTATAGCTTTGTTATCTCGGTCAATCTGTAGCATGCCTTCTGAGCTAACAACAGTCATGTCAGGCCAGATAGTACCTTTACGATAGAAGTTACCTTCTTTAGCTTTGCCGTATACTAGTTCTGAATATTTAACGTAAGCTAAGAATCCAGGCGTTTTACGAAGTTCGAAAGTACCTGGCTTAATGTCTATTACTTTACCGCCTCTACCATCATCTTGATACTCAAGATAAGGACCAACACTGAAGCCTGAAGATTTAGCTGCTAGTGTAAATCCGTCTTTCTCGTTACCTTCTAGAGCAAGACCTTTTAGAGCTAGTAACTCAATACCAGATGTTGTACTACCATCAGGATTGACGAAAGAAATGCCAGATAATGGGATTTGTTGTGTACCAAGTTCGAAGTCTACAAATTTAGTACCATTCCAACGAAAAGTATGTACTACTCTATCAGCATCATCAGATAGCACTATAGCTACAGTCTTATCTCGTCGAGACGTATACTTAGTTGACCAAGCATTCATGTCTGACTCAGTCTCGAATATCTTGATACCACCAGACACTTGACCTTGAGATACTAAAGGAATATCCCAGTTATCTTCAGGTCCAGCTAATAGAGGTTCAAAGATTGGTGTTCCTTTCATCATATGCTCACCCAAATTTAACTGTTATTGTTTCGCTTAGTGTAGAAAATCCACCAGCAGAGTAAAACGCAGTATAAGCTGTACCGCTAATGCTTACGTCTCTACTGTCCCATACAGAAGGTAGACTATCGCCAATCTTGATAGATTTAACTTTAGCTGCTTGGTCTTTTTCTACAAGAACCCAGATACGTTCAAGACCAGAACCAATTTTATGTACTGATGCTTCACCTGTTGTGCTAGATACGCTACCAGATAAGTCTGAAGGCACACTAGAGTTGAACAATACATGTATCTCTGGTAATACTATGCTAGGTCTATCTCCGCTTCGTCCAGACGTTCCTGTTGGACCCCAACCAGCTGCAGTTAATGCATCTTTAACATCTTGCACTGTTATCTGAGTAGGAATAGGTCCCCAACCAGCAGAAGATAGAGCTTTCTTAACTTCATCAGTAGTAAGATGATGTGTAAGAGCTCCCCAACCTTCACCTTCTAAATGCTGCTTAATCTCATCCATAGTAGGAATATGCTCGAGTTTAAGAGCGGCGATATCTTTCTTATCGTCTGCTACTGTTTTAGTAAGAGCATCGAGAGCTTGTTTATCAGCTAATTGTTGGTTCTTAACTGCATCAACTAATTTACTCAAGTCAGATAACAAGTGTGCAGCGTTACGGTACTCAATCCAGCTCGACCAATTACCATCAGTCTTGAATCGAACCCACATTGTGTCTTCTTGTTTATTGTTCTCACCATACAGCATCATGACGCCTTTGTTCTTGTTACTTTTGTCTTTGACTAAAGACTTGAACAACACTCCAGCACCAGTCATATCTCCGGGTCTACCAGCTAAATTAGGTGCATCAGAAGTGCTAGGTATGAACCAGTTACCACTAGCTAATCCAGCTAAGAAACCAGAGTCTGGAGCTTCACCTCTATTAAGAGCAGACACTATACCGTCAGCTGTTAAGTCGAAAGGTTGAGTACCACCAGGCAGTTGTTCTTCATGTTTGACACCGTCAATAGTAGTAAATGTAACTTTAGTTCCAGCTACTTCAATACGGTCAATAGCTCCACCTACTTTAGCTGCTAGTGTATTGACTTGAGCTGTTAAAGGACCAAGGTCTGTAGTTCTACCTCCTGCTCGAGGAGCAGAACCAAAGAATCCTAGTCCTGGTTGAGGTCCAGACATTATAGTTCTCCTACTGTGTCTTGAATAGCTAGTTGTGATGCTGAACCAGACTTAGTAGTAATAGTAAATCTGTACTCAGCAACAGCGAATGTGAAAGTAAGAGACTTAGGTGCAGCTAAATCAATAGGACTGTCTTGAACTGCTTCAAAAACAGTAGAACCTGGAGCACGAGTCTCAACAGATAGACTGCCTCCCATAGTACCACCAATAGGACTTACAGCTAGAACGTGAGCTGATACTTCAGGTGTAGTAGGCTTAATATTATGTGCACCGTCTCTGTGAGGTATAATGAATCGAGGCATTATACGAAACTCCTATACGTAGAACGAACATTATTTGCTCGAGTAGAATTTGTTGGACCTGTTTTCTCGCCGATTAAGTCTACGTCTCTCTCATACAATGCTAGAGCTCGTTGTCCTCTCTCTTGGTTCTGAGAATCTAAGTCGTCTAAGAAAGCCATACCTGTAACGTAGTGTTTTATTATAGTGTCAAATGTAGTAGATAGCTCGAGTTCATCTAAGTCTGTAACTACAGTCTTAGGGTCTCGAACATACTGCAATTGCAACTCTTGTAATACTCTTACATCTGTAACTACACCAAAAGGAGAAGATAAGTGAGTATTAGAACCAGACACAAAAGAAATATCTGATACTACGCCAAAGAACTTGTCTACTACGCCTTCTATCGAATCTGTAACACCGAACACGGGGTCTATATCGTAGTATTCATCAGGAAATTCTTCATTAGGCATAGGATAAACTCTTATTTCGTTCATACTACGATTATTGAAGATGATAGATTCTATTTTAGGTCCAGTGACAGTCATCCAACGAGAGTCTTTCTTATCCATCTCATCGTAAGTGTACATAGGAATGCAGATGTTCTGAAATGCTGCGCGAGTTATACGCCACACATCATCTGGAAGTTGATAGGTAGACACACTAGTGTCTAATGCTATAGCTGTTTCACCACGAAACAGCTCAAAACGTCTAGCTATGACTTTTTGAGCTTCGTCAATGAGACGAATAAGACGAGCGTCAGACCAGCGCTCTTTTCCTGGGTCAGCTAAAGAATCTCGTACTCGAGTTAGAATGCTTGATATTCTTGACATCTTTTAGCCTCTAATAAAACAAAGCCCGCCGTAGCGGGCAATGTCGCTTGTATTAAGACACCATAGTGTACTCACCAATACTCTTCTCGTACTCAATGTACTCGAGGATAATGTCGAAGTCACCGATAGTTTTAGTAGCACCTACAACAGCAAGTTTCAAGTATACATCTTGGCCTGTACCAGTTGCTTTCTTAGCTACTAGAGAGCCATCTACAGCTACTGTCTTAATATCAACAGCTGCAACAAGTTCAGCACCACCTTCAGATGTACCTAGAGCTGCTGTAGCAGAAGTAGCAGCATCAGATGCTTTGTTGACGACTACTACTGCATCCATGATTACAGCGTTTTCAGGTAGTTTTGCAACTAAATAGTTACCACTAACAGGTGTACCACCAGCGAATTTCAAGAAGTCGTCATTCACTTTAATTGAAGTGACGGATTTCGACTTCTTCTGACAGTTATTGCCTGCCAGTAAAGCATTTTTGTGAGCCATTATAGCACTCCTTTAACTAAATTAGAAGGAGTTGGCACCATTGTTGATGCCAACCGTCACTTACGCAGAGACTTTGATGTCTAGAGCGATAACACCATGGTCAATGTCAGACACTTTAGCCATCTTGTACGCATCACCTGATTCTTGTTTCAAGATGGTCTTACGTGTTTCCATCCATACTTCAAGACACGACTCAGATGTGATATCAAAGTCATCAGAAGACTTCCAGTGGTACTCAGGCTGTTTACCGAATGCGATTTGTAGACCACCTGCACCAAGTACTAGGTTGCGAGACCAGATTTCTGACGCGTAGTCAAAACCTGCTTGACCAGTCCAAGCGTCGTTAGTCTTATCGTATTGACGAAGACCTGACATTTCGATTTTAGAGTCGTTAAGACCCCAGCCAGCGCCATCACCAGCAGTCTCACCAAAGAATAGAGGAGCTTCTTGGATAAGAAGAGCACCAATACGCTTGATTTGACCAGACAGAGCCATGTTACCAGAACCACGAGTGTCAGCAACAGGTACGATAGAAGTCCAACGTTGGTCTTTACGCAACTTAGCTGTTGTCATAGAATCAAGAATAACCAACCACACTGGGTTTTCTTCGTTCATATTGAATGGCACTAGTGGACGACGAATACCACCTTTTGTAAAGCCACGAGAAGTACGCAGAGTCACTTCTAAGTCAATGAGCTGGTCATAACCAAAGTCAGCACCGAACTCGATAGTGTGAGTAGGCTGCTGAATGGCTTCGTCAGTCTCAGTAACGAGAAGGCCTTGAGCTGCGTCGAATAGCGCTTGGTCTTTAAAACGAACGAATAGGTCTGACAGTTTCGAACGTGAATCAGAGTGCTCGTTAATAGTAAGGTCGCCAATATTAACACCATCGAACTTATCTCCATTATCTACAACAAGACGGTAACGTTCAACCGTTAGCTTGTCAGAGAATTTGCGTTTCTGCTCGCCTTTACCACGCGCAGTGTTCTTGCCTTTAACAGCTTTACCTGATAGGTTGCCATCGAAGTCGAACACAACAGTGTGACCTGATTTAGCTGACTCATTCTTCGCTTGGAATACGATTGCGTCTTTAGTATTACCAGTGTACTTATTCCAGAACGACTTAGAAGCCGACTGAACAAGACCTTCGCGCATCCACGCGCGACGCTCTAAATCTGAGCCAGGTTTCACTACACCTGTAGTCATAATAATTTCTCCAATTAAGATTATTGATGATTAACATGCTTTGTCAGCGATTCCTGGCGGAGGCTGTCATAAAGGTGGACTTATTTAAGTACTCGAGAGCAGATTAAAAATCGTCCACCTGCATATTATAATTCTAACACATTTAATAAGATATGTAAACTTATTAATTTTATTATTTGTTCAGCTTATTGTCCATAATATGTTTAGGACAAACATAACAGTCATCGTAATTGTCACCAATTACTACGAGATAATCATCAGCAGACAATTGCTCTAAATTAGACGTGAACACATGACCACCAGCATTTATAGAGACGTGTAAACTCATAGCATCTACGTAACTTTTCACAGTACCAGGAAAGTCACTTATAGTGCAAATATGCTTCACAGTACCTACATCGTCAAACTGCTTAAACCCAGAGTAAATACTACTGTCTGTTAGAGCTTTTTCAGGCTCTACATAAGTCATGTGATAAGCTTCGAGTTTCCAAAGGTCTTCGAAAGCATTATCATAGCTGATTTGCTTACCAATCTCATCACGCCAATTAGACGGGTCGATACAAACAGCAGGTTTGCCTACTTGAACAAAACCACCAGCGAGTTTAATGCCACAGAACATCATTTTCTGTCCTGCAATTACTACTGTCTGATAGTCTACGTCTTCGATACGAGACTCAATAAGTTCTTTAGTTACACGTTTACCATTGCAACCTAAGTCTTTCATCATCTGAGTGATTTTGTCTGGATTCTTAGCCATTAGTAGATTTCCTCATTGTATGACTTAGTAACACTCGATGCAACAGCATCGCCTGAAGGAGCAGAGCCGCCTGGTACTTTACCTAAGTTAGGGTTGTTAGGCGCTTTATCTGCTGGTGGAGCTACTACTTTACCTTTAGAAAGGTACTCGCCACACTGACTTAAGAATTCTGCAAACGTAATATCACCTTTCTCTAACTGCTTAGTGATACGAGGTGGGATGTCGTTCTGGATAACATCATCAGTAAGCTTAAGTTCAGGGTTCTGTTCTTGGAACTCAGTCAGTGCGCGAGCACGGTAATCGGCTTCAGACTCACCTTTAGCTTTTTCTTTGATTTCACTACGCTTAGTTTGGAACTCTTCACGACGCTCACGCTCTAAGTCAGATAACTTAGCACGCCATGCATCTGGGTCTGTTGCTTTGAGTTCTTCAAGTTCAGCTTGTTTGTCTGTAGGAAGGAATTGTACATAGTTTTCTTCGAAGTTCTGAGCGAGAAGTTTATTCTCTGCTTCGAGACTCTTTAACGTTTGCTGAGAGCGAGTATATGCACTCTGTGTATCACGACGACGTCGCTCAGTATTAGCTGCGAATAAGATAGCTTCATCGTAGTCACCTTCTGGAAGTGCCCATTTACCATCTTCGCCTTGAGTCATTTTGTTGACAACTTCATTAACTTTATCAGCAAATGTTTCTTGCTTTTGTTCAGGAGATTTATCGCCCATCGATAGGTCCTCATGTGTTGTTAAGGTATTTTGAACAATTATACGATTTATATTTACGTTTGTAAACCCTTAGTGTATAATAATCTTATTAACGTAATAGGAACTAAAACTATGGCAATACATACTTTCTCGACTTTAGCTGATAGCGAAGAAGAGCAACTAATTCAGCAGTACAAAGCTGACTGTAAAAAGAAGGGCATAGTGTATAGCGCTCGATTCCGTGAAATGATTGTAGAACAGATTAAGAGAGAGCAAGATGGAAAAGACGAAGCAAATCGCACTAGCTAAGTTAAATTCTGGTATGCTACCTCGTGAAGTAGCTGACGAACTTAAACTAAGTGTGTCGACTGTCTTTCGCTGGAATGCTGAACTCAAAGATGCTCTATTAGAAGGTAACATCGACGAGCTTTTACAACTGTCTGATGAGCCTACAGTAGAAGAGAAACTAAGTGAATTAGTTGACCCTAACAACTCTGACGGCTTACAGCTTACAAGTGAATCTGTGAAAGGCTTGGCAAGACTCGACGAGAGTCTGCAGAACACTGCTCTATTAGTTAACACGCGCCTGCGTACCTTTATTTCCACGTGCGACAATGTTAATGAGTTAGACATATGTACCGACATACTGTGCAGTTTACAAAACGCATTCTTTAACAAAAACTCGACTCAAGTAAACGTGCAGAATAACTTCGGCAGCTCTGAAGTAGCAGCCACATCTAAATATAACGCTTACTTAGGTGACGCTCCAGGAGTAGTAAATGAATCGTCTGAGAATAACTGAAGAGCAATTCAATGAGCTCTATCCTGACTTAGAAGGTCACTATAACTTCTTCAATGATAACCCACCTGCTGGTATTAGTGAGAAGTACATGGAAGATGTATACTTCAAGTCTAAATTATGGCGTATGAATAACCTATACACCATAATCGGTAAAGACGGTACTCCTCAGACGTTCAGAATGAACTATGCACAGCATAAAGTGTATGCTACAAGTCGTATTCATCCACGTGTAATCATCCTCAAGTCACGCCAGCAAGGTATATCGACATTCTGGTTGGTCTCATTCTTCGATGACGCTGTCTGGTGCCCTCATCTAAATTTAGGTCTTATGGCACAAGGTACTGATGAAGCATCTACACTGCTTGAGAGAGCTAAATTTCTATGGGATATGCTCGACCCTAATGTAAAAGCATTCTTAGGTGTCACTCTAGAGAAAGATAACACTAAAGAGTTCGCATTCAGCAATAACTCGACTATCTTCATTCGTGTATCATTCCGTTCTGCTACTCTACAGCGTCTACACATCTCTGAATTTGGTAAAATCGCTAACAGTTATCCTAAACGAGCTAAGGAAACTAAGACTGGTACACTGCAGGCGCTAGGTAAAGGCCAAACTGGTGTCATTGAGAGTACTGCAGAAGGTCGTAACATGTTCAAGAAAATGTGGGATGACTCTGTAGTAGCTCTATCAAGTGGTGAATTGACAACTAAAGACTTCTATCCTGTCTTCCTTAGCTGGCTCGACGACCCTGACTGTCTTTTGGACACTCACCAAACATCACACCAAGTCGCTGAGACTTACTTCGAAGAGCTCGAGAAGAAAACAGGCCGTAAACTAAAGCAAGCACAGAAGAACTTCTGGATTGCTCAGTACCGTGAGCTAGGTGGTGATATATATCAAGAGTATCCTGGTACTCCTGAGGAGGCATTTACTGCATCTCGTGATGGTACATACTACTCGAAACTATTCACACTTAACGTTGTGAGTAACAATCGCATCATCAAAGGCTTATATGACCCTAACCTGCCTACTGATGTGTACTTTGACTTAGGTGTAGATGATTACTTTGTAGCTATCGCTGTGCAGTGGTATCGAGGTGAAGTGCGTATTGTCAGAGAGTACTGGAACAACGGTTTTGGTCTCGAGCACTACATAGATGAGGTTGAGAGCTGGAATATGAGCATCAGATGCTATAAAATGCCGCATGATATCTCTGTTCGAGAACTGACAACTAAAGGAGCAGGTGGCTTAGCGAAAACAAGGCTTGAGGTAATGGAAGAGTACTTTGATGAGAAAGACATTAAAGCTTATATCGAAACTCTACCTCGTGAGAGCGTTGCTGACGGCATCGAAGCTGTGCGAAGTATGATACCTAATATGCTCGTGGATGCTTCATGTGAGTACATTATAGACTGCATGTACAACTACTCGAAAGAGTGGGATGAGAAACTGCAGGTTTGGAAGAAGACTCCTGTACACGACGAGTATTCTCACGGTGCTGATGCTATCAGACAAGTTGCATGTAATATTCTTGAATTCGAGGGAGCTCATAAGAAGAGACAGAGTAATTCGGGAAGACGCAGAAACAGAGGAACTGCTCTATAAGGCACTACGGTGCCTTTAAAATTAGTTGTTAATAAATTATAATGCATTTATAATAAATTTATTAATATACTAAAAGTGCACGTGTTTAAATCGTCTTTGACAGTTGTGACAAATGTTAAGCAATCCTGGCCACCCCCCCCCGAAGACAGTTGACTATCGAGTAAACTTTATAAACTTTTATGTAATTTTATTGTACATTACACTCATTTCACAGTATACGCGCATGCGCACGCGTTCCTTATTACTGGCAACTAAATTAAGTATACTGTTAAGTGCGTAACACTTTCTATCATTTAGCTGTTTACTTACTCGAATGACGTAGTATTATTAACACATACCAACGAGGAATGCTCCTCAACTAAAGTGCCGAAGGAGGCCAACATGAATACTCAAATTCAAGACATCATCACTATCCTAGAAGAGAACAAGAACCGTAAAGTTTCTTCAGTATCAGGTGACATCATCAACTTGCTTAATCAACTAAATGTTGCTAGCAAAGTAGGTACTCGTCAAGCCAAGAACTTCATCAAGGACGAGGAAGGTAATGTTGTAGCAATCTTCTGTTACTATCATAAACGCTGGGAGATTGTAGCTAATGAAGAACGCAGTGGCATTGAATATGGCAAGAAGGCATCTAATAAAGCAACTGGTCTGTCTACTATGTGTAAGGAAGGTGTTAAACACTGGACTAAAGCTAATAGAGCAATCAACGCTATCAAAGAACAGGCACCTAAAGATGCTCTAGAAGCTCTCAAGCAAGGTGACATCGATGTAGATGGTATTGATGACTTCGTAGCTAAGAAGGTGGAGGAAACTAAGGGAGCGTTTGCTGACATTACTCCTCACTCTCTAGAAGACTCTCACTCTTACGAATCTAAAGAAGAAGTGGAAGCTTTCTTGAATCTATAAGAGCTAAAGATGTTGAGGTGGTACTTACTATCACCTCAATATTTGTACATATTAATGTAATTGTGTAAAAAAATATGTAAAACATTTCTCTCTAAAATGTAATATTTAAAATATGCCAGATTTCGTGCATAATTACATTAATATGTACAAAAAAGGATATGCTTTTGAGTAGTATAGAATTATTAACATGTTTGCAACTATTATCAATGTGTTATTTACTAATACTATGAAGCTAAAGTCATGGCCTCAATTAATCTAAAGTCATGGCCTCAATAAACTAATCAATAAGGATGACAAGCAATGCTACATGTGCACTCTTCTCATATCTATATCAATCAGTTACAAGGACTGTCAATCAACTATCTTCTGACTCTTCAGAATGTCGTGAGCCTAAGTGTAGACGTCGCTACGAGTGATACTACGAAGGTGGCAACAAGTGAGCTCAGAGAGCTTCTGAGTTACGCTCAAGCTAATGGTATGGTAGAGCTTCTGTTCAGCTCTGAAGGTGAGTACATTGACGCACTGGAAATACTTTAAATTCACAGTGTACAAAATATATTATACATAATATATTGAATTATATTCGTACACAATTACATTATTATATACAGAGTCAAGCATATGACAAGAATCAATACAACGACTGACAATGGTCTGTTCAAGCACTCTGATTTGCTCGACCAGCATCTGTTCGCAGCTTATCGTGAGGTAACACGAGTGTCAAGCCTCGCTCGTATTCTCGAGCCATGTGAGTGTCCTCATGCTTATACGTTAGGTACAGGCCACGTGAAGTACTTTTATGATAAAGGCCTGTTCTTACAGAAGCAGTGTGAGACGCTATATCAGGAATGCTTACGTCGAGGTTTATGGCCTAACTTGACTCACAAAGAATATCAGTTGCATAGTCTCAGTGTACTTAACTATGACTGGCAGCCTGATAAAGACGCGATGTCGCTTAACCTGATACGTCTCATGGAGCGTTATCGCGAGAACCCGAGCATTTACACGTATAACGGTAAACCAGCTCACCCAGACCACTACAAGCGCATTTTAGCTAAGGTAATATACTCATGAAAGGTTTCGTAAAGTTAACTAATAATGGTAAGTATCTTAAGTTAGTACATGAGAATACTTTCGCAGGTAATACGTTCAGAGAAGTGTCTTTGAATGAAGCTACTGTCTTTACTTGCACACCTCATTTGAGTATGTCTTTCTCAGATAGAGAGTTGTTTAAGAAAGCTACAGCTATAGAAGCGATAGAAAAGCGCGAGGTTATACTTACAAACAACGATGTTAAACCAGAAATTTTATGTTATAATGCATGTTATATTGGTAACGCTATTTATATAGAAGATGAGCAAGGTAAACCTGTCAAAACTTCTAAGTTAGTTAGAGTGTTCGAAGACTTATCTTTTGAAACACTTAACACAATATATAAACCTACTTTTAACAATGCTCTTATTAAAGAGTCGTTTACACAGCAACTAAAAGAGAGAAACTTACTATGAACAAACATAACGCAGCAGTAGCACTACTATCAGAAAACTTGACTCAAGTGTTAGTTCGCTTTAAACACAGTGATGGTAACTTATCACCAAAGCAGTATTCTTATATGTCGACTATCGAGCTTAACTCAGGTGATGAAGCAGTAGTTAACTCACCATATGGTGGCTACAAGGTAGTCGTAGTAGAGGAAGTGACTACGGCCACGATTGACATCGACTCTCACTTCGATTATAAGTTCATCGTACAGCGTGTTGATAAGGAAGCAGATGAGAAGCGTCAGGAGCTTATCAAAGAGCTTACGTTTGAGCTTAATGAGATGGAACGCCAGAAAGCACTTAAGAAGTTACGTAAGCACTTAGGTCTACGTAAAGGTGACAAGTTATCTAAGCTTGTCGATGTACTACGCGAGAAATTAAACTAGCAATTACACACGTGTGTGGTCTTATACCGAGGCCACACTTATATTAACTAATCGGAGATTATAACTATGAAAGTTCGTGAAGTTGCTTATAGTGTTACATACGACCGTAAAAGACAGCGTCGTTATGTTTGGATTGGCGGCAAGTTAGCTGGCTCTATTAAGAAGCGTGAAGGCCAGTGGTACGCAGGTTCTAAGTATCATAAGACACTACGTGATGCGATTATCTTCTTAGCATATGGAGTATAGTATGCCTTTAATTACTCTTGACTCTTACATCGGTAAAATGGTTCGCTCTTATATTGATAAACATTATAGCGAAGATTATGTTATAATGAAAATCTGGCAACCAAATGCCTTTCATAAGGTAACACAGCGTCAGCTAAAGGTGAAGATTACTCGCCAAGGTGAAGAAGACGCAATCACTGTGAAGCTATTACTATGCGACTTAGTTTAATTGCTATCACATTTAGTTTACTCTCAATATATTGGATATTATCACTATGAAACTTAACTACAATATATCAAATACTTACTGTTCAGATTGGACAGAAATCGAAGCTCTACGTGAGATAGTTCAGAACGCTATTGACTCAAATAGACCTTACACTTGTGAGTTCAACGACAAGATTATCAAAGTAACTACTGAAGGTGCTACATTAGAACCTCGAGTATTTACCATTGGTGTTAGTGAGAAAGCTGATGGTGCTATAGGTAAATATGGTGAAGGCTTTAAGATAGCGATGTTAGTACTTACTCGCTTAGAACTAAATCCTGTTATCTTTTTCGGTAAGTACGCAGCTACAGGTTCTTTCGAATTAAACGACTTCACTGGTGTAAAAGAATTCTGCATTAACATCGAAGAAGTTAGTGATTACTCTGACGATATTGTCTTTATATGTGATGTGAATCATGTAGACACAGACCTCTTGTGTGAGCGTGTGACGCATTTTACAGAGCATCCATTACCAGTTATTCGTAATAATGTCGAAGTCTTATACACGAAGCCTGGACAAATCTATGTGAGCGGTCTGTGGGTATGTGAAGACAATAACTTATCGTATGGTTATAACTTCTCTCCTGATAGTATTGAACTAAACCGTGACCGTAATATGGTTAATGGTATTCACTGGACTCTTGGTAAGTATTATGCTAAGCAGACTGATAAAGCAGAGTTAGTCTTTAAGCTATTAGAGAATGATGCTAACGATATAGCTAACTTACAGTATCACATTCATAGTAACAAAGAACTAAAAGCTGAGTTAGCTAGACTATTTTATAACAAGTATGGCGATGGAGCTAAGATTGGTAAACCTACAGTGCAGTACATAGGTAGCTCTCATACTACATTCGGTTACAACTCGTATAGCACATTCTCTAAGTGTGGCATCGAAGAACAAGAGCAACGAATTAAACCTAACTCACCTCTTGGTATTCTAACTAAGTTTCTTGAAGATAATAAGAAGCACATGCGTCGTGACTTACGTAACAAGTTCATTACTCTAATCAACCAATCTAAAGGATGGTAGTATGATAGAGTTCGCAGCAGCTTTTGTAGCAATATACTTCTTTCTCAAGATGTGGGAGAAAGGTTATCTTGGAGTAGCAGGAGTAATTATTTTCGCGATGATTTTGACCTGTATTATAGGAGGAGGAATATTTTACGTAATTATGCGTATTTTAGGGTTTACAACGACGTTGTGATACAGTATTATTAAATCATGTTCTGGTGAACATCATCCAATTTCATGAATATTTAACGAGGTGACATATGTCAACAATCAAAAAAGCTTTTAAACCTATCGTGTCATTGCTAACTACTGCAATGGAATCTAACGCAGATGCGACAATCGCTTCAGTAATGGACGAAGTAAATGCGCTAGCATCAGCTAAGTCTGGTTCAGGTGGTGGTAAACCTCAAAACTTCCATAAGAACGAAGCTGGTGAAGTTGTTGCAATCAAGTGTGCTTACCACAAATTGTGGATGGACCCGCGTGTTGCTGAGTTTGGCAAGAAAGCTAACTCTCCAACTGGTCTAGCAGTTATGTGTAAAGAAGGTACATCTAACTGGACTAAACAGCATCGTGACTTCAAGCAAGCGTCTCAACAAATCCTTGAAGACCTTAAAGCAGGTGAAATCACTGTTGATGAAATCGAAGCACGCGAAAATGAGCTACTTAAAGCTCGTGACGAAGTTAAACCTCGTGAAGATGGTTATGGCTTCGAAACTCTTGAAGAGTGTCTAGCAGATTCTCAAGCACGTGGCTACGAAGTTTAAGTGGTCGCTTTAAGATTGGGGCTTAATTGCCCCTTTCTTTGGTTCAAGGAGTTCATAATATATTATGAAGAAATCAACAATTCAAATTGCTTTTGAAGCTTACACTAAATCTAAAGTACTTGACGTTGACAATATTCTCGACACTCTCAAAGTATCACATCGCTCGTTCCGTTACTACCTCAAGTCGAAAGGTACGTCTCTTTACGATATAACACCAGGTCTTGCTTCAGAAATAGAAGAGTCTTATCATGACCATAACATGACCATGAAGCAGATTTCAGCTATTTACATCGTGCCTTTACATGAAGTAAGTGAGATTGCTAATCATGGCATTAGTAGATTCTTAACAGTTCATGAAATGAACGAACTAATTAAGCAAGGTGTGCCTACTGGTGAGTTACGTGCCAAAGGTTATCATTGTGGTACGACAGAACAAGAGAAAGAAGAGATTAATAAACTCATAGACACTGGTCGTTATACTAACGAAGAGATAGCTAAGATGTTTAACTTAAGTCCTGGTCGTATTTCTCAGATTAAGAAGAATAAAGTTAAACGTAAGAAGTATAGTTATCTTAGCGCTAAAGTAAAAGCTGAAATAAGAAATAAGAAAGCTCAAGGTGTTAGTGCTGATACTTTAGCTACAGACTATAATATCTCTCGAAGCCAAGTCTACAATATTTGTCGAGGTAACTAATGAAGACTATACAACCATTCATCGACTTAGGATGGCACACTGTACCACTTAAAGGTGAGTTGAAAAGACTCGCTGATGGTGATAAAACTGTACCAGTTTTCGAGAAAGGATGGAGAAACAAGTACCAAGATGTATTCAATAAGCAACCAACAGCATTGGGCGGTGCTATCACAGGAGCTGTGTCTGGCATCATCGCTATCGACTGCGATAACGAAAGTACGTTTAACACATTTAAAGCACTGGACCCTGACTACACTTTTATTTTTGAGTCTAAAGGGAAAGGCAAGACCTGCGGTACATTTATCTACAAATACGAAGAAGAACTCGAAGAGTCGTTCTCGATTAACGATGGTAAGATGGCGCTTGACTTCTACTCGAACAGAGGCTTTGTGTACCTGCCGACTGAAGCAAATAAGACTAAAGTCACTCTCTCAGAGTTACCGGAAGTTAAAGCGATACCAGAGACGTCAAAGATACTTCTCATCCAATTAGCTAAGTCACGTAAGAAGTCTAAAGAAGAGGTTATAAACACTCAACAAGTATCTACTGGTATGTGTTTGTATCCTTTAGTTAAGCAAGCTGTTGAGTTAAATCAGTATACTCCTAACTTATTTCGTATTCTTACTCCTAAGTCATTTCGTGAAGAAGAAGAATACTTAAAGTCTGGTGCTCTGCATCCTAAACATGTTCCTGAAGGTCGTGGTTCTGAGTATCTGTCTAAAGTTAGTGCTATCTTAGGTGCTGATATTAGCATCGACGAAGACATGTACATAAAGATGATGACTTTAGTAAATGGTCTTTGGGATGACCCGATGGACGATGAGAAGTTTACTAAGACTATCTTGGACCCAATGCTTAATCATACTGCGAGTGTAGATGGTAAAGTCATTTGGAACTATGATGAGAACTGGCGTGTAAACCGCTTTATTATTCCGACTAAAGATGCATCGAGCATTGAGATTGCTTACGACCCAAACCGTAAGAACTACTACATGGTAGATGAAGCTAATCAATCAGTATCTCTGTTCAGTCGTGAGACAGATTTAATATCTCATATTCACGTAGTAAAATCTCGTGATGTAGCTAATATGACCAAGCCTCAAATATTAGGTGAGACTCCTTTAGTTGATGTCATATCTGCGCCTAATAAGCCGTTTGGATTTAATGAGTCTGATAATTTCAACAGACGACTACTAAACACATTCAAGCAGACTCCAGAGTTAGTTATACTACATGAACCTGAGAACTATAAAGACAAGTACACTAAACCAGTTACTACACTTAAGTATTTAGAAACTCTGATACCAGAGAAGTTGATGCGTGACTACGTGCTTAGTTTCATTCGTACTAAGATGTTGACTTTTAAATATAGTCCAGTAGTTCTTTACTTTCTAGGTGTTCAAGGTTCAGGTAAAGACGTGTTCGTAAGTATTATTGAAAAGTTCATGGGTAATGTTACTCGTCCATCAACAACTGAATTTCTTGAAAAGTATAATACTTGGTTAATGGATACCTACTTCGTTCAGCTCGATGAGTATGGTGACCAACTGAGTACTGCTCGCGATAAGATTACTGCTCTAGGTATTCTTAAGTCATACACAGGTAAGCAGAAAGTTCAGATTCGTGCTATGCGTACAGATGGTTTTGATTACTTGCATAATGCTACTTTCATAATGACAGCTAACCGTAACCCTCTTATGCTTGACGAAGGTGAACGTCGTCTTGCTTTTATGTCTACACCTAATGTGTTAGCATCACAAGACTGGGTTAAAGAAGCTGGTGGTATTGCTAATGTTGTCGATAAGATTCATAACGAGACTAAAGACTTTGCTTATTACTTAGCAACTAAAGTTAAGTCGTTGTCTAATGATGACTATGTTACTCCACCGCTGTCTAAATTGAAAGACAAACTTATTGCTGATTCTATGTACGCAGAGCAACGTATTGCTTATGCTCTTAAGAAAGAGATGTATGAGTACCTAGCTGAATTAGGAAGCTTAAACTGCATCGAGTCATTGTCAGAAGAAATCATAGAAGGTAAGATTAAATTCTCTACTTTAGCTGATTTGTTCGCTGTTCTAACTCGTGATTCAGGTAAAGAATCTGACTTACGTAATGCTATTCGCGTAGCAGGTATTAAGATGCATCGTACTACTATAGACTATCAACCTGAATACACTATACATATCTCTAGTGGCTTCAGTGCTGACGAAGAAGGAGAAGATTGGGATGAAAACTGTTGATGTATTTAAGAAGTTCATGGAAGATGAGCATGCTTGGGATATGTATGTAACAGGTCCAGCAGGTACAGGTAAGACTACTGACTTACGTGCATCTGTAGAATACTGTATGGAAAACGACATACCTTATGCTGTGTGTGCTTACACTCATAAAGCGTGTGGTATACTGCAAGAGAAACTGCCTCAAGGTGCTGTTGTTACTACGCTATGGAGTTTACTTCGTAAACGACCAGGTATCAATCAACATGCTACTCGTTTACAGCATATTGACATAGCAGTACAGTCAGGTAAGATGGAAAGACCTAGAGTTATCTTCATCGACGAATACTCTATGATTGGTGAGAAAGACGGTATCGACATTCGTGCTGCTCAAGACCCAGAGTACGAAGGTGACCCTGCTATGAAGGTAGTGTGGCTTGGTGATAATAACCAGCTACCTCCCGTAGGTGACATTCCGTTCGTTCAACCTAAAGGTGATTATTGTGTTACTCTAACTAAAATCTGGCGTAACGACAATGAGCTCCAGAAACCTCTGAACGAATTGATTGATATGATTAATGGTTCACCAATCAAACCTCTCACAACGAACGACAGATTCATCCGTGAGCTAGATATAGTGGAAGAATATGAACGTTCGTTGCAAGGTGGACATGATGCTGTTATGCTTGCGTATACTAATAAACGTGTACAAGAGCTAAATTCTTTGGTACAAGGTAGAACAGAGCCAGAGAAAGGTGATTGGTTATTTAGTCCAACTACTCAGCAGCGTTACTTGTTCCATGAATGGGTAAATGCTCCAGAGATGATTAACACTCCATATAGCGGTGATATACCACTTAATACTAAGTTCAAAACTCTAGAGCATTTGATTGACACAGAAGCATGTCGATTTGCTAGAGTAGAAGACGAAGAGAGTAATGAGTTAATTCTTGCAGTAGAGTTCGGTCACTATGAGTTCAAGATGAAGAAGCAAGAACTCAAACAATTAGCTGCTGCGTCTAACGCTGATATTGAAACTAAGTTTCGTGGTTATAAAGCTGCAGGTTGGGCTAAGTTCAATCCTACTCATAAACTAGCTCGGAAAAGAGCTAAAGCTTGGAGAGACTTCTTGACTTACGATGAGTGTGTAGTGTGTCTAGATTTTACTCATGCTACAACAGTTCACAAGAGTCAAGGTAGTACTTACGATATTGTAATTCTTGACACAGAGGATATTGGTCTATGTGCTCAAACAAACGTGATGATGTACCTAAAACTATTCTACGTCGGGATAAGCCGAGCGAGAAGTCTAGTGCTGACAAATTAGTTGACTGTCCTGCTTGTGGTGGTCTTGGAGTTAAAACTATATACACTATATGTGGCTACTGTGGAGGTGATGGAGTCGTACCAAAAAATACTTAAATTAAATATTGTACATTAAAAATAAATCGCGTATAATTAATCATGTGAATCGGGATGGTTCACATGAATTTCTTAAAAAACTAATTTCTATAAGGTATATTTCTATGGCTGACGCTACAAAACAATTCTTCTCTCCTAAAGGTGAACTTTTCTGGACTAACATCCGTGGTGAAGGTAAAGAGAACATGAGTGGTAAGATGCAGTATGTGTCTACACTTGTTCTTGAAAACGACCAGCATCCTATTGTTCAGGAACTTGAGCAGTTCTGGGAAGAAAACAAACCTAAGAACTTCAAGAAAGCACCTAAGACTAGCGGTTGGTATTACTACGACGCTATCAAAGACGAAGATGGTGAGTTCGTTCTTGATGAAGAAGGTAATAAGACATTCGATAAGAACGGTCGTATTGCTCTACAGTTCAAGACAGGTACTACATTCCCTGATGGTAAGAACAAGGTTGTAGGTATCTACAATGCAGCAGGTAAACCTGTTCAAGGTATCACTGAAAACATCGTAGGTAACGGCTCTATCGGTAAAATCAAAGGTGCTATGGGTATCTACGTGAACATGACACCTAACAATAAAACTATTGTAGATGCAGGTGTTACTTTGTACTTGAATGCTATTCAAGTATCTAAGTTAGAGAAATACACTGCTGATGCTGGCTTCGATGCTGACGAAGAACATGTTGGCAACGATGGTTGGGATGAGAACGAATGGACTGGCGAAAGTGAATCGAACCAGGATTCTGACTCAGCAGCAAGCAAAGTACGTATCTAACTCTCTTTAGGGAGACTTCGGTCTCCCTTTTGTAAGATAGTAAAGTACATAATACTTTGTGTATTTCACTATCTTACCAACTGCATAAGGATGCAAACAATGAACGCTAATCTTTTCTTTCTTCAACAAGAAAACTTCACATTCGTTAAAGTAGTATTTGACGGACATCCAAAGACTTACCTCTATAAAACTACTCTTGAGCTTGAAAAAGACGATAAAGTAATCGTAGACTCACCGTCTTCAGGTCTTGTCATTGTTACAGTAGTAGACACAGTAGACCCTCTAGAAGTTAACTTAGATGCATTCAACTACAAGTGGATTGTTTCTAAAGTAGACTTGGATTACTACAACAAGCTACAAGAAGTAGAAAAACAAGTTCAACGCGAAGTTAACAAAGCTAAAGCTGCTGCTGCACGTAAACAGATGGAAGAACAGCTTGTTGAACAAATCGGTGAAGAAGCTTTCAACAATGTTAAAGGACTAGTACGACTATGACAGACGCTATAAAACAAGCTATAGAAGACATACTAGCTGCAGGATTAAGCGTACAAGAGCATGACAATAATTCTGATTCATCTAAAAAAGTTAATCACTTATCTATTATTGGTGGTGTACGAAGAGTAGAATACTACCCTACTACTGGTACAGTTTACGCTAATGCTAGAGATGAATTCAAGAAAGCAGCTAGAGGTAAAGGCGTAGAACAAGCAATAAAGATAGCTAAAGAAGGTAAATTATGATTTTAGACCATACTATCTATCGTATGGGCTCATTACAGGAAGTAGAGAGTCTAACAGATTTCTCTACTCCTATGGCATACGATACAGAAACAATCGGTTTTTACGGTAAAATTCGTTTAGCACAGTTTTACCAACCTCATTGGGACCAAGTTATCTTAGTTGAATATCCTAATGATTTAGCTCTAATCAGTTTGTTATCTCGTATGACATTCTACTGTCACAATGCTCATTACGATATCACAACAAGTCAAGCTCAATCTCAGTTAGTTTGGGTACCAGAAAAATTCGAAGATACTTTCTTAGCTGCACGTTTAGCTATGCCTATGTACGATACATATACTCTTGACGACTGTATGGCTCGAGTACTAGGTTTTGACCCATACGTTGAAGCTAACTTAGATAAGAAAACTCTGCAAAAATCTAAATGGAATAAACCTCAATTAGACAAAGAGCAGAAACTATACGCTTCTATAGACGTTTACTGTCTTCCTAAATTATTCGAAGCAGTATCTAAAGCATTTACAATGCCTGCGTATATTCTTGATAAAAAGACTCTTCGTACTTGTCTAGAAGTTCAGTGGAATGGTGTACCTATTCACGAAACTAACTTACAAGCTAAGAAAGAAGAGACCATTAAGAAACTAGGTGAGCTTGCTGAATTGACGCCTGTAGGTAAAGAAACACGTTGGTTAATGAAGACTGATAAAGGTCTAATAAACGTTAACTCTTACAAACAAGTACGTGAATTACTAAACTCTAATGCTTCTGATGATGCTTACCTATCAGAACGCGAGATGGATGGTTGCGAGTATGCTAAGAATATTCGTACTGTTCGCACTCTTACTAAGCGTCTATCTACTATCTATAAGTACGAAGAGAAAGGTGAGAAGTTGTATGGTAAGCTCAAGCCTTCTGCTCGTTCTGGTCGTCTTACTTCAGATGATGAAAACTTACAACAAATACCTCGAGCTCTTAAAGGCTTGTTCGGTATGGAAGAAGGTGACGGTGTACTAATCTTTGCTGACTACGCTCAGCTAGAGCTTCGTACAATTTGTGCTATCTTAGGTGTATCTAAGATGGAAGAACTGTTCCGAGCAGGTGCAGACTTACACTCATACACAGCTGATATGTTATTCGGTAAAGACTGGAAAGAAACTAAACCTCTCGCTCGTCTTTACTCTAAGGGTGCAAACTTCGGTCTGCTTTATGGCGGTGGTATCGAGATGTTTATTGGCTTCATGATGCAAATCGCATCTGTTAAGCTGGAATACTCTGAAGCTTCTGATATTCGTAAAGGTTGGCGTACGCTATGGCGTGAAATCTTTAAGTGGCAGCAAGAAGGTATTTCTAAGTGGCAGAAAGGTAAGCTTGGACATACTCCATTAGGTCGTTACTATAAAGCTAAGATGATGACCGACTTCTTGAACATCGAAAACCAAGGTGCCGGTGCTGACGTAGCTAAATTAGCATTCATTCGTCTTAACGAACGTGTAGCAGAACTAAGAACTAAGTATAATCTTCGTGATGACGAGATGTGTTTAGTTAACTTCGTGCATGACTCATACATTATTGCTTACTACGGTAATGATGAAGAAGTGTACAAAGAAGCAGCTCATGTCATGGCACAAGAGATGCAAAAAGCGTGGTTTGAAATGTCTAAAATCTTTAAGATTAAAGACCTCCCAATGCCGGTTGATGTGCGCGTGGGATACGACTGGAAGTCAATCGATTCAGACGATGGATTCAAACTATATCAATATGAATTAGAAGGCATGGCGATGCTGGAGGAAGTCTTGAATGGCTGAGAAACCATTTGTTAAAGAGTCTCAAAGTGTAGACAAACTTCGTTACACTCTAATTGAGCCTGAGTTTAAGCGAGCTATGGCAAGCATACTAACTCAGGGAGCTAAGAAGTATGATGCTCATAACTGGAAGAAGTGTGAAGATAAAGACATGTACAAAGATGCACTTCTTCGTCATTTAGAAGCATATCTGTCTGGAGAGTACTTAGACGAAGAGATGCAAGAGTCTCACTTAGCTAGTATCGCATGCAATGCAATGTTCTTACTTCATATGGAGCAACGAGAAAGAAATGAACAACAACCAAGTAATTCTTAATCAACTAAATAAATTCAAAGAACTTCACGATGCTGGTGAGTTCGTACATGTTCGTGGATTCAAAACTGTGGAGCTTTTAAATGCTACAATGGAGTTTGATGCTAACGAATCTGGTATTATCACAGTGCCTGGTTTTTCTACTAGCGAATCTTACGTCGACGCAGAGTTTAAGTGGTACGACTCTGCTTCTACTAAAGCTGATTTCATTAGCAATTTTGCTAGTATGTGGTCTGCTATTGCTAACGAGAAAGGATTCGTAAATAGTAACTATGGATTCTTAGTTCACAGTCCACAAAACTGTAACCAGTACGATAACGTGCTTAAGGAACTAAAGAATGACCCAGCTTCTCGACGTGCTATTATGGTTTATTGCCCTAATCATATCCATTATACTGGTGGAGAGGATTTCGTTTGCACTATGTATGTATCATACACAGTACGGAACGGTAAGCTTCATGCTTTTGTTAGCATGCGTAGTAGTGACCTCCGATTTGGTGTTGTCGGTGCTGATTTGGCTTGGCAAATTCTTGTCTTACGTCAATTAGCTGACGAGCTCGGTGTAGAATACGGTAAAGTACACTGGCATGCATGTAGTCTACACTTGTATGAACGTCACTTTGGTATCTTCGATTCACTTTAATTAAATTGTTTACAAAATCTTGGGACCGTGTATAATGGTTCCAAGATTAAAGAGGAGACTCAAGCATGAGAATGTTTTACGATGATGGTCTTAAAGACTGTAGCTGGATTCCTGATACTTACGGTGAGTTTAAGCGTAAATACGCTGACGCTACTGTTGAAGTAGTAGAAGGTTGTTGTATCGTTATTACTGTTACTGATGGTAACACAACATACTTAGATACTATCTATGTTCTTAAAGAACATCGCGGTAAAGGTATCGGTAAGAAAGTTCTTGAACGTCTAACTAAAGACACTCGTACCATTTTATTCTGTAACAAAGCTCTTGAAGATTTCTACAAAGAGCTCGGATTTAAACCTGCTTCTGAACTTGCTTTCTCTGTAATGGTGAAACTATGAAACTTCTACTAACTCTCGGTCATAACTCTTCAGCTATCTTAGTTGATAAAACTCATGTTCTTTGTGGTTATGAAGAAGAACGTCTATCTAAAGTAAAAGCTGACAGCTCTTACCCTAAACTTGCTATTGAAGAAATTCTTAAGCATCATCCTGAAGCTAAGTATGAAGTTACAGAAGTATGTATCTCACACTGGTTTAACTCTTTGTGGAAATTCGAAGAGTCTAAATACTTCAACCCGCAACATCTAAAGACACGATTCAAAAAAGCTGAATGGCGTACTATCAGCAAGAACTTCACACACCACGACGCTCACGCTCATTCTGTGTGGAACTTCTCTCGTACTATGTCAGGTCTTACTATGGTAGCTGATGGGTTTGGTACTGACTGTGAAACAGTGTCTATCTACGAAGATGGTAAGTTAGTAGACCGTATGTATTTCTTGTCTATCGGTCTTTGGTACCAGTATGCTACTGCTTATCTAGGAATGAAAGAAAACCAAGATGAGTACAAGTTACTTGGTATGGAAGCTCATGTTCTTGACGAACATCGTGAAGCTATGGATAAACATGTCGAAGATATTGTTGACTTCTACTACGATAACTTCGATAACCACACAGACCAAGTGTATAGTCAGCAATGTGCTCAGAATCGTCAGATTGTTAACCACATGCTTGATAAATACTGTGCTGAAGTTGCATATGACCAGTATGCAGTCGCATATTTAGTTCAAGCAGTCACTGAAAAATTAGTTCTACGTTTATTAGAAGACTATAAAAAGCCAGAGCATCGTGTGATGCAGTTCTCAGGCGGTGTGTTCTACAATGTTAAGCTAAATAATGTGATTCTTAACAAATACGCCGAAGAAGTATCAGTTATTGAATTCCATCCACTAGCAGGTGACCAAGGTTGTGGTCTAGGCTTTGTTGATGTTAAGTACGATAACTTATTCTGGGGTAAGCGATTCACAAACAAATATGACCGTTTAATGGAAGTCAATGGTGTAGAAATGACTTTCGTAATGCGTGGCTCAATGGAATTCGGTCCTAGAGCATTAGGTAATACTTCAACTATTGCAGCTCCAACACAGCGTGCTACTGAAGTTATTAACATGCTGAATGGTCGACCTAACGTCATGCCAATGGCTCCTATGTTACGACATGATGTAGCAGCTAAATATTGTCGTAACATCAATAAACTTGGCTTCTGTAAACACTTTATGATTGTAGCTACTGACTGGCTAGGACCAATTGAAGGTTACGAAGGTGTTATTCATAAGAAGCCTGGTCAAGAAGTGTATACTTGTCGTCCTCAAGTTGTAGACAACGAGTTCACTAAAAAGTATGGTGTGTGTATCAATACATCGCTTAATGCTCATGGTCAACCAATCTTATTTGATTATCATGACTATGAAGAAATGACGAGAATTCATTATGAGCAACGTAAACTACATAGCGATAGCTAAAACTGCATCATTAATGTCTAAAGACCGCACTAAGATAGGTGCGGTCGCTCAAGGCTTTAATAGAGCTGATATCGGTATCGGATTCAATGGTTACCCACCAGGTTATGATGATACTAACTTTGACGATAAGTATGAGAAAGTCATTCACGCTGAAATGAATGCTATCATAAATAGTCGTCTAACACGTGGTCAAATACAAAGAGTATATATCTATGGATTGCCTCCTTGTAAAGACTGCATGAAACACTTAGCTGCTTATGGTGTATTAGAAGTAGTCTATTGTGTAAACCCAAACATAGCTAGTTCTGATACTTGGAGAAGTTGTTTCGAGTCACATAAAGAACTGCATCCTTACATAAACTTTTTGGAGATTGACCATGCTGAACTTGATGGATATTTATAAACGTGTAGGCTCTTGGAATGAAAAACGCTACGAGCGTACATACGACCATAACTTAGCTCTAAACTTACTTGACGAAGAATACGAAGAGTGGTTAGAAGCTAATTCACCAGTTAAAAAGCTAGATGCTCTATGTGATGAAGTGTACGTAGCTCTAGGTAACTTGTGGAAACTTGACTTACCTGAAGAAGAAGTATCAGACGAAGAAGTTCTAACTTTAGCTGCTCACATCGTAGACAACTTTATTCGTGGTACTGGTTTACGACCTATCTATATCGTTCCGTCATTTATTGATGGTATGCGAACAGACCCAGAAGTTCCTATTCTACTAGGTATGCATGTTATTATTACAGCGTGTCTAACTGAAATGAAGCTCTTAGGTCTAGAGTCTGAGGATGGTCTAAAAGCTTTAGAAGCTGTATGTGACAGTAATGACTCTAAATCTGTTAAAAAGACAGACTCTACAGCTAAAGCAAACGATGGTGATAAAGGACCTTATTATGTTGGTCCAGAGGCACGTTTACAGGCTATTCTGAATGCTAAATCTGATAGCCTTAATTAACCAGATTTAGCGGAAATTAATGACACGATATAATATTCGTATTCCATTTTAAAACGTCTCAGAGAGGACACCAGAATGTCAATTATTGTACAAAATACAGATATCCGTATCCGCCCATCAGCAGTAGATGGCTTCTTTAACTGTGGTTATCAGTGGGGTAAGACTTTCTTAGAAGGTATAAGCTCTATTCCTAATAACCGTGCAGCTATTGGTACTTCAATTCATAAAGCTGCTGAAGTGTACTGGTTAGATGCTATCTCTACTGGTCAGCGTGATGAAAACTTAACTAAGTTGCAAGACGCTGCTGTACAGGAATATGCTGAACTAGCTAAACAAGACTTGCGATTCGATGAAGGTGAGAACCTTACAACCAGTATCAACACGATTAAGATGGGTACTAACGCATTCTTGAATGATATAGCACCTTTCGCTGAAATTCCTGTTGCTACAGAGAAGTATTTCGAAGTGCCAATCGTACAACACAAATTAGTTACAGCAGTCGGTGGTACTATCGACTACATTTCTAAAGACACTATCAGTGACTTGAAGACTAGTAAACGTAAACCTACTATTGCTTCATATGTGACTCAACAGTCAATATACCGTTTCTTAGCTGAATCTAATGGTGTACCTGTTAAGCATAATAATATTCAGTCTGTTGTTCTTAAACAAAAACCTGATGGTGCTATCTACGACTTAGACCCTAATGTAGAACAAGCTCGCTTCTTAATCAACCACATTCTAGATATTCTAGACATCGTAGCTGAAGACAAAGTGGCACCAGAGCTAATTCTACGTGGTAACCCTAAGTACTATCTGTGCTCACCTAAATACTGTGCTCATTACGACACATGTCCTTTCGTAGCTAATAACGTGAAAGCTACTCAGAACGATGTCAAGATGGCTGACAATATGATTGCTCAGGTTAAATTGTAACAACTAATTAAAGGCACTGCTAGTCAGTGCCTTAGTAGGTTTATTATGATACCATACGAATACCAAGATTCTCTAAGTGACGAAGGTTTAGAGATATTAAGAAACAACGGTATTGTTTACTACGCTATGGAGGAACGTACCGGTAAGACTCTTACTGCTATTCTCACAGTCGAAAAATCTGCAGCTGAAAGTTGCTTAGTTATAACTAAGAAAAAAGCTCTAGACGGATGGAAAGAAACGCTGTCAGCTTACCTTACAACTAAGAAGTATGAAGTAGTAAACTACCACCAAGCTCATAAAAAAGTAGGCCGTAAATTCGATGTAATAATCTTAGATGAGAGTCATAACTATATTAGTTCATTTCCTAAGCCAGGTAAAATCTGGAAAGAAGTATACGGGCTATGTTATGGTGTACCTCTTATTTACATCAGTGCTACTCCTAATGCTCAAGGTTACCAGATGCTATATCACCAGTTCAAACTTAGTTACTGGTCTCCTTGGAAGTCATTTAAGACATTTTACGAATGGTTCCGTGTGTATGGTAAAGCATACACTAAAGAAATCAATGGCATTCCTATTACTCAGTATGACCGCTGTCATGAAGATTGGATTGCATCTCAAGTGAAACATTTATTCATCACTAAAACACGTAAAGAGTTAGAGTTCGAGCATGAACCAGAAGATAAGCTACACTACATTGAACTGGCTGAAAACACCCGCAAAGTGTATAATCATTTACTTGAGCACAGTATTATTAATCTCAGTGTTGGCGAGCTTGTTTGCGATAGCAAATCTAAGTTAAGAACAAGCTTACATCAACTCGAAGGTGGTACTGTTCGCATAAATGAAGAAGGTAAAGTATTACCTAATACTGAAAAAGTTGATTACATACTAAAACATTTTGGAGACAAAGAAGATGTCGTCATTATGTATAACTTCAGAGCCGAAGAAGTTAAGTTACGTTCGCACTTCAAGAACGCGACATTACTTCAAGCGACGAGTTACGCTGAAGGGGTCGACTTACATAAGTACAGTGACCTTATTATCTACTCACAAGACTACTCTACAGCACGCCATACTCAACGAAGAGCTAGACAGTGCAATAAAAATCGTAGAACCCCTATAACAGTTCACTATCTGCTTGTTAAAAAAGCTATCAGCGAGCAGGTTTACAAAACAGTATCAGTCAATAAGAAAAATTATGTTGACTCAGTATTCGTTAAGGAAACACTATGAAAAATGTAATGTTAGCAGCATCTCAACTTGCAAATGTTCACGAACTAAAATATCCAGTATTGGCTTCAGGTAAGATTGATGGTGTTCGTGTGTGCGTTCAGGAAGGTAAGTGTGTTGCCGGTCGTTCATTAAAACCTTCAATCAATAAATATGTCATGGAGCAACTATCAGACCCTGTATTTGAAGGTATGGATGGTGAACTAACTTTAGCTGACGAATCTTGGAATGATTTCAATGCTAACCAATCAGCTATTATGACTAAGAGTGGTGTACCTAAAAAGCTAGTCTTCCACGTGTTTGATAGTATGGATGAAAGAGCTCTTACTAAATGTGCGTTAGAAAGAAAAGAGTACGCACGTCAACACGTAGAATCTATCAATGAAGCTATAAACATGCCAAATATAGCTATTAGATTCTGTAAGCAGTTCTTAGTTCATTCTGCTGAAGAACTTCTTTTAGCTTATGAGAAAGCTCGAGAAGCTGGTTACGAAGGTCTTATTGTATGTGACCCGAAAGCTAAGTACAAGCATGGTCGTTCTACACTCAAGCAAGGTATCATGCTTAAACTCAAACCTTGTGAAGACGATGAAGCTGAGTTAATTGGTTTTGATTTAGTTCAACACAACTTAGATGCTGGTAACTCAAACTCTATTTATAACAAAGTAGAAGGAGAACGTGCAGGTCGTCTAATAGCTAAGTGGTGTGGACGCACAATCTACGTAGGTCCTGGTAAGCTTACTCATCATTTAGCTACAGACATCGCTAAAAACTTTGATAAATACAAAGGTCGTATGTTTACATTCACATACATGGAAATTCACAAGTCTGGGGAACCTCGTAGTGCTCGATTTAAAGGGTTCCGTAGTAAGGATGATATGTAATGGCTGCAGGTAAAGAAGGTGCTGTACAAGGTAAAATTCTTAAGTGGCTACAAGACAATAACTTCTGGTGCTTTAAAACAATTGTGTGTTCAACTAATGGTATCATGGATGTTATTGCTTGTTCACCTAAGGGTCGATTTGTTGGTATAGAAGTTAAGTATGGTAGTGGTAAACCAAGCGAATTGCAGAAGTACCACATCGAAGAAGTCAAGCGTCGCAATGGTATTGCTTTTGTGGCGTGGGACTTAGAAACAGTAATCTACAATCTTCAAGACGAGATTGCTGAAATAAAACCTAAAGAAGATAAAGAGGAACCTCTACTATGAAAGCAAGTGAACTAAAGGGTTGGCCAGTTACTTTTCACCCAAGTGAATGGCCTAAAGGTACACTAGAACACATGGACGCAGACTTGTTCACAAAGATTGTATGGCCTGCTCGTACTATCTCTCGTGTTCCTATGTGGCCTAGTGCTTTCGCTAGTGCGCATGTTCGCGAGACTGGTACTTCTCAGCACTCTACTAATAATGGAACTCGCTTGTCAACTGCTACTGATATGCATGTTAAAAATCATACGAATATGATGAAACTATATCATGTTCTGGAGGCAAATGAGTGCGTCGGAGGTATTGGTTTGTATTTCGATACGAATACACCTATGGTTCATATGGACAGTCGTTCAGAACGCATCGTGTGGCTTCGTGTGAATGGTCAGTATATTTACAAACACATTGACCCAGTAAAGTTTTATAAAGAGCTTGGTAAAGCTTTGGAGGCTTAATAATGTTACCTATGTTAATACCTTTAGCTGTAAGTATTGCATCTAAATACATACCTGAACTAATTGAAACTAAATTAGATAGCAAGAAAGCTGCTCAGGTTGCAGATGTAGTTATTAAGCATGCTAAGTCTGCTTTTAACGAAGATGCAGTACCTGCTCTTAAGAAGTTAGATGAGTTAATGGAACAAAGTCCTGAACGAGCTAATGAATTAAGAGTCGAAGTACTAGAGCTAGTTAAACTAGAAGTTCAAGATGTTCAGCATGCTCGCGAACATACTGACGATAAAGCTACTCAACGACTAGGTTGGTTAGTGATGTGGACAAGTATACCTCAAATCATGATTTGTCTCGGTACACTTAGTTACATAACTACTCTAAACTTAGCTGCAGGTGTACTATCTACTATATCTGCTTTAGTTGGTGGTTACGTTAATCAGCTATATCAAGAACGACAGCAAGTAATGAACTATCGATTCGGTTCTAGTTTAGGTAGTAAGACTAAGAAGTAAAAAGTAAAGCCCTCTAATAAGAGGGCTTGTTTTTATGCTAAAGATTTATCAGTTATATCGTGAGAACTATCTACAACAAACGATAATACTCCATTATATGGACCTGTACCAGCAGGTTTCGTGATACTTACTACCCAGTGTGTACCTTCAGAATCTAATAAGGCACTAGCAGTAATAGCTCCTCCTGATGAAACCTTATTAGATATTTCTACATCTTCTACTTCTCCAGCAGAGTTACCTAATAACAACATGCCTTTTCTATAGCAGTTATTAGCTAGTCCACCAGCATAAGTGAAAGTTACCTTGTATTCTAACGAAGCAAATATAGGCACTTTAAATGTCAATGTAGTGGCAGCAGCGTCTTCTATTTTCTTTAGCGCTTTAAACTTAGTTAAATCTAAGTTAGGTATCATGCCAATAGAAGACTTAGTAGCTGGATTAGCTTTATAATTCAACTCATCTTGTATATCGCTAGTCTTAGGACTTCTTGTAGACATCTTGATATAGTCAAAGTTTGATTCTACACTACCATTACTGATAACAGCTCTTACGAATCTACAGTCTCTACGAACAATGTTAACAGATACACTCTTAGAGTTTACGCCTACAGTAGTACCGAAAGGAACATCACCGACACCTTTAACGTAGACATCCTTAGACGTAGTAGCTAATAATGTGCCGTCTTTATCATAACCGTAGATAAACAAACGAAGACCAGCAGTAGGTTCCCAACCATCAGAATCTACTGTAATCCAAGTATCACCTGTAGGAGATACAGGAACTAAGCTTGAACGATAGATACAGCACCACTGTTTAGCTCTTAACTTATTGCCTACTTTTGAGACAGTGAGTGGAGATACTTTCTCTGTTTCTTCTTCTTTAGCTGAAGCCCAAACACCTATGTTAGCGTAGTTACATACAGTAGGGCTTTCGTCTACATCGAATAGTAAAGTACTTGCAGAAATATCAGCTAAGTTAGATACAGAGAACATAGCTTCATCTGTAGAACCTACAATATTACCTATACCTTTATCTATATAACTATGGTCATACACTGGGTCATCTGCTTGAGAAGACACCCAACTAATGTATACACGGTTCTTATAGGTTCTCTCACCAAACAGTATTGTATCTTCTCCAGCTGACTCGAAACGAATGTCATAGAACGTATTGTTAGAACCAGCAATAATTTCTATATGTCGAGTAGCACCTTCTAAAGTACCACCTTTAAATCGGTTATTATTGTGAGAGTACGAGTCTACATCATCAATACCGATACGACAAAGTGTCATACGATTTATGTTGAAAGTATTCTCATTAATCCAGCCAGCTTGAGCTGAAGTTCCTTTAACTTCACCTTTCAACCATAAGTATTTAACGTAGTTGAAGTGGAAATCAGAATAAGCAATACTATAGTTAAGTCTGTTATCTGCATTGTCAGCGAATAACATAATAGAAGGAGATACTTCTACTTCAATATGCTGGTTCTTAGCGCCATGAACTTTCAACACAGGTGTATCTATAGTTCTGTCAGTGTCTGATAATACATTACGAATGAACTGTTTTGGGTTCTGTGTAGACGATGCATTACCACCTATAACTAAGTAATCAGTACCATTAACAAAATTAATAGTACCTAGTATTGAAATACCAATACCAACTAAATCTACAGTACCTTGACCAGTACATGTATAAGTTCTGTTCTTACCAAACAAATCATGATTGTAAGTTTTACAGAAAGCTGAAGCGTCTACAAAAGCTTGGGTATCACTAGTTTTATAGAAGTCATCAACATATACATTATTCTTAGGTTCTAAATTAGCTAAAGTCATAGGTTGAGCAACTGACTTAACTAACCAGATTGTACCGCCAGAACATAAGTATTGACCTGCTTCAAACTTATGAGGCTCACCACCATTAGTTATACCTGCTAACATATTGTCTACATTAGAGAAGGCTGCGATTATTCTAGAATTAATATACTCAAATGAAGGACCTGAAGAACCAGAATTATTTCGTGAGAAAGCACCTAGACCATTATCTAACAAGAAATCTTCAGAACCAGAAGCTAGTCCGATATCGTAAGTAGAGCCAAGATATACATCTACAACTGCACCTATAACTAAGTCTGCTTTCTTAAGGTGCTCTATATTGTAGTAAGCTCCACCACGCATAGCAAAACTCTGTAGAGTCTCTCCACTATCTAATGCTACATCCATAGCACGTCTAGGGTCTAGAATCCAAGAGCCTTTACCAACTAAAGGAGGAATACCTGAGTTATCATCTTCATCATACTTGTATGTAAGACCATTTAGCATTGCGCTCATGAACTTAGACACATCAATGTCTTTAAGACCTTCTTCAGATAACACAGCATAAGGTATGTTCACTTTACCTAATGTGAACTGCTTACCTACTCTATTCTGGACTACTTTACCTATGCCTTGAGCTAAGTCTTCCATTGTGATTAGGTTTTTAAAAATCTTTCTATACATATTAAGCCTCTATTAAACCTACGATGTAAAACGAGAAACCTACTTCTAACTCTGATGGAGGTAGCACAATAGGACCAAAATCGAAATTAACTCTGCTTTTAGACACGCACTTAGAACGAACTAATGAAGGACTAACAAGAGCGAAGCTAGAATAATCATCATAATCTGATTTCTTAGTACCAGAGAAATTGTACAATGATACAATAGAAGAACCAGTACCAGCTGTTCTTACTTTAGGTATTAAAGAATCGCTAGTTGCTTCTGCGTAAGGTCTGCATTGTAAGTCATCGTGACTTACTTTAATATCTCCTGATATAGTACCTTTTACTGCTTCAACGTTCAGATTAAGAGTATTTACACTAAAACTATCTGTATTAGATTCATAACTTACGTACATTTCTAATGGAGCCATAGCATAAATATACTTAGTTGCATTAGATGACTTAAGCATAGCGTTAAAGTAAAATTTATCAGCATCTATAGAGTCAGCTATAGATATACTACCAGGTGTAAAGTAAGGGTTGACCTTATCAGAAACAGTGTTGAAAGAATCTGGATGAGAAATCTTAACTTCACCTAAATTACTGTCTACGTTTACATCAATAATGCTTGACCATAAATCATGCTGATACAAGTCTATGGCTCCATTGTCTAGAGCTACAATGCCAGATAAGTTATGCAGAAGAGCTAGTTCGAGTTCATTATCTTTTATTTGGTAATCAAACAGAAAACCTGGTAGACCTACAGAAAGTAGTGATACCGGCTTTTTATCGAGTATAAAGCTAAGTGTGTCAACTCTCGCACCAGGTTTAATAGAAGCAGATACACTCATGACTTTGTTAGAATCTTCAAGACTCCAACCAGAAGCTGTCTTTACGACTTTAGCGCTAAACACTTTTTTATTTTTGGCGACAGCATCAGATTGATTATTTAGCTCTAGCAAAATGTCATTTAAGGTTTTCTCTACACTTTCATCTTTATAACTAACATATTTAGAAGGTAAATAACTTACATTCCAAAAACCTTGACCAAAGTCTGAAGGTATACCTGAAATAGCAGTAGAGTCGAAACGGTAAGCTACTTCACCTATTTTAGCATAAGTGTATTTGCTTATATCTATCTTACGAATATCGTCTTCTGAAGATACTTGTAAGTGCATGTCAATCTCATGTACTTCTACATCTTGACCTGCTCTTTGCTGCATCACTTTATTAGTGCCACAAGCTAAATCTTCCATAGCTGCTGGTACTTTAGTAACTTTCTTTGTATCCATGATTTTCTCCACGGTAATAAATGTAGTTGCTAGCCCTAACTAAAGGGCTAGATTAGCTCATAATAACTTAGTTAATAGTTTGTCTAGACCTATTTTTTCTAGTACTAAACCTAGACCTACGCCTATAGCAATATGCCAGATTTTCATTACATCTTTAACTAGTTGAAGTAAAGTATTTCCTTGCTCTTCTACTTTCTTCTCTAAGTTATCTAGTCTTTTCTTTTCACTACATTTTTCATCCATTATTTTAGTACTCGCACTTTGTCGGTGCCTTGCTGTACTGCCTTATAACCATATTGAGTAAGAATACCATCTAATAATTTCTTATCAGCTGCATTAATACCATTAGCGTCAGCAATCTGCAAAGCTTGTTCCGTTGTTGCGATACGGTGCAAGGGAATCGTATGCTCAGTGCCTGTACCTTTAGCACTTAATACCGAGCCATTACCGTACAACTTAACTTTAGCTGAACCAACATCTTTACCTGCTGCTTTAGCTCTAGCTACTTCTTGTTGCATCTTCAAGATGTCTTCTGATAAGTCTACTCGTCCTGCCGCTTCATCCATCAACTCCTTAACTGATTTTGAACTTAGTGGGTTTTCTAGCAACTCAGCTGTTTTACGAACTAGAGCTAAAGTTGCTTGCTCTTTATTTGGTAGTAGAGTTTTAATATAGTTAAAACTCTTAGATGCAATTTCATATTTAGCACGAGCTACTGGGTCAGTAGTCAAGTAGCTTTGGAACTTAGGTACTTGGACATTACCTGTAATTTGAGATAGAGGAACGTCGTTCTTGAACACTTCAGCTAATTGGTTAATGGCGTCCTTCATCTTACGTGCTTCAGGAGACGAGAAACTAACCATATTAAGTTCTTTAGCTAACATAGGGAAGTTAGTAGCTCGCTGACCATCACCTACGCCAGCCGTGAATTTATTCGCTAACGTGTCAATAGTAGCGGCTTCAACACGAAACTTCATTTCTTTAGGTAGCTTACTAACTAAATCATTGTAAGTTCCGTCAAGTGCTGTGATGTACTTAGACAAAGAACGAACAACATCTTTCTCGCTTATACCTTCACGAGTGAGAGCTTTATACATTACGTTCTTTTCTAGTTGTTTCATCTTAGCATAGTTCAATCGCGCTAAATCATAGTCGTTCAACCATTGCTTAGGATTCTCAAGAACAACTTCAGCACCACTTCTGATAGCACCATCGATGTTGCCTAACACTTGATTAAGAGTATCAAAGTCTTTAGACTTAGTAATCTTAGTGTTAAACTTGAACTCATTAACGATTTGACGAAGCTCTAATAAATCACCAAACGTACGTGCATCTGACATACCACGAATACGCTCAGCTTGTAACTTAAACTTCTCTAAAACTGCTGGGTCTGTTATGTTCTTCTGTAGAGTATCGATTACAGGTTGAACAGCTAACTTATCATAGTCAAAACTAAAGTTAGCAGCACGAGGAGACTGAGCGGCAGCTGCTTTTACATTACCGTAGAAATTCTTAACATCAGCTACATAGTTACCTAAGTCTTCACGCATAATACGACCGATGTTATCACCTGACAGCTCTTGAGTAGCTTGTAGTAAGTCTTTAGCTCGGTCGTCAATAGCTTTACCGATAGCACGAGAAGCTTGAGGGTCAACAGCAGCAGCTGCTGCAACAACACCTTCAGCACCAGGTTTAGTAGTAACAACAGCAGCAATTGCTTGTTCTTCTGCTTTTTTACCTGGAGCACCAATTGACACTTTAGCTAATTGTTCTACAAGTTCTTGTGCTTGCTCATCAGTTACATACTCCATTTCTTTAAGTGCTCGATACGCACCTTCAGTGTTGCCGTCAACTAAGAAATCTTTTACTCGTGCAATAGACTTCATAGCGTATTTATGAGTACCGAACACACCGATGCCTAGAACATCAGCAGCAACAGATACTTCAGCTGCAGTCAACGCTCTATGAGCCATAACATCAGCTTCGATTTCTTCTTGTAGTTTTATAGCTTGATACAAATAATCGAATTGAGAACCAACCGCAGAACCTACAGCAGCGCCTAAAATAGAACCACCTGCAGCTGCCCATGGACCTCCTCGTGAACCTAGCTTAAATCCAGCTAGACCGCCAGAGATACCGCCAGCTAATTCACCTTTCTCAGCTAATAGACTCTCCCAAATACCTTCGTTGATAGGTTGAGGACCATCTGCTGTTTCAGCTACAAACTCACCAATCTGCTCATTCCAAGTAAGCTCTAAGCCACGCTCAGCAGCCATAGCAATAATCTTCTTACGGCTTCCTAGAGCTCCTGCTTCTGCTTTACGTGCAGCTTCTTGATTACCGAAGAAACCAGAAACACGAGTTGTCATAGAAGCCATGTTAGGTGCTAGAACCTTCATACTAGCTAGTAGTTCTTCTGCTGTAATAGTATTACTAGAAGTTAAAGTGTCGTAAGCAGAGCGCTTCTTAACAGCGCCCCACTGTGTTGGAATCCACACTTCGTCTTCTTCGAACACTACAGGTTCTTTTTCTACACTCGAGACAGTCGTATTACCTGCTGATAAGTATGAACGAATCTCATCATCGTTGTAACCTGACTTGCGAGCTTCGAGAATCTTAGAAGACTGAGCAACCATAGAGCTAATTTGCTCTTGGTCATAACCTTTATTTAGTAGATAGTCACTAATCTCTTTTTCAGAGTAGTTATTCTCTAAAGCTGTAGCTACCTTGAAACCTTCTTCAGTGTCGTCTTGCACAGAAGCCATACCAGGCTTAAAGATAGCTTTACCATATTTTTCTACATACTCTGAACCTGTCTGTTTAGCTAATTGTTTGAACTGCTCAGAGTCAGATGGTGAGTTTACTGGTGTAACTAATTGAGCTCGACCAGTTTGACTCAAATCTTGTAATTCTGCTTCGATACCTTTAGCTAAGTATTCAGGAGTTTTAGCTGTCTCAATTTCAGGAACATCAAGTTGAATGTCAGTAACAACACGACTAGGTACACCGTCTACAGTCTCATCTTGAGCTTGCATGTGTAGCACACTCTGTGCATTACCATACAT
>ERZ1673962.243-NODE-243-length-44957-cov-4.186584_pt1 | contig 44957 bp, 44 predicted proteins | sample MGYA00580188_ERZ1673962 | MGnify/ENA primary metagenome ERZ1673962 (study PRJEB41334, sample SAMN05608104) | rock metagenome | biome: terrestrial subsurface; feature: shale formation; material: shale | place: USA: Pennsylvania ... | reverse complement strand
TGGCTTCCAACATGATCGCCGCATCGCGGGTGGTTTTGGTCATCGGCCCGGCCTGGTCCAAGGAGGAGGCAAAGGCCACCACGCCCCAACGTGAACAGCGCCCGTAGGTCGGTTTGATCCCGACAATGCCGGTGAAAGCCGCCGGTTGGCGGATCGAGCCGCCGGTGTCGGTGCCGGTTGCGGCCAAACACAGGTCCGCCGCCACAGCCGCCGCAGAGCCACCAGAGGAGCCGCCCGGCGTCAAGGCGCGGTCATCGACTTTCCACGGGTTGACCGCATTGCCGTACACAGAGGTTTCATTCGACGACCCCATGGCGAATTCGTCCATGTTGAGCTTACCCAACATCACCGCACCCGCGTCGAACAGCTTGGTGGTGATGGTGCTCTCATATTCGGGCTTGAAGCCTTGCAAGATGCGCGACCCGGCTTGGGTGTCGACGCCTTTGGTGGCGAACAGGTCTTTGATCCCGATCGGCAGGCCACACATCGCAGGGGCCTCGCCGGACGCGATCCGGGCATCCGCCGCTTTGGCCTGTTCCATCGCGATTTCGGGCGTGTTGTGCACAAAGGCGTTGAGCGCGCCGGAGGCGGCAATCGCGGACAAACAGGTTTCGGTCAAATCGACCGAGGTGAAATCGCCTTTGCGCAGACCGTCACGGGCCTCAGACAGGGTGAGTTTATTGAGATCAGACATTATTCCACCACCTTCGGAACCGCAAAAAAGCCTTCGCGCGCATCGGGCGCGTTTTTCAGGATGCTCGCCTGCATATTGCCATCGGTGACCTCATCGACCCGGCGCTTGAGGCGCTGCGGCGTGACCGAGGTCATCGGCTCGACGCCCTCGACATCCACTTCGGAGAGTTGCTCGATAAAGCCAAGCACAGCGTTGAACTCTTCGGCCAGTGCGGGAAGTGCGTCTTCCTCGACCCGGATACGGGCGAGTTTGGCGACCCGGCGTGCGGTGTCGATGTCAATGGACATGGTTGGGCTCCGTCTATTCTGTTGGCACAGGGCTTTTGACATGGCTTTATCGCGCAGGCGCGCGGCCTTCAAGTCTCCTTCACCCCTATATGGTTGGCGTAGACCGCGATCATATGCGCCAGAACCACGGCATTGAGCAGATGCCAGAGGAAATGCGTGCCCATCGGCCAGAGGGCGCAGATCGGACCATCCAACATGCGAAAGCCGATGGAGAGGCACAACAGCCCCGCCCCCACCGCCAAGCCGCGCGCGGTTTTGCGGGCTTTGTCCTTTAGAAGATAAGCGTAGATGAAGATCAACATCGGCACGGGCGCATAGGCCGAGGACGATCCAAGCCCGAGCTTGGCAAACAGTGGCATAGTGGCAGCGGCAAAAGGGAAAAACAGCAGGGTCACGAGCACGCTTTTCCACCGCTCTAGCCCAAAGAAATCCCGCGTGGCCGCGAAAATATACAGCAGAATAAAACCCAGGATCGGTGCGGTGTCGGCCAGTGCCCCCCAGCGTGTCGCGGTGGTGTGAAAGGCAAAAGAACCAACCCCGATCAACATCAGGACCACCGTCATCGCCCGCGCCAAGGGCACATCACGGGTGCGTGGCCAGACGTAAAGCGCCGCCAGCACAAAGGCCAAATTGGTCAGCACATTGACGGGCTCTGACCAAAATGTGAAATCCACCCGCTCACAATAGCCATCGAATTGCTCTGTCCACATGTGATTTTTCCCGCTCCTGTGCTAGCTTTTTCTGAGCTACGTTTGAGGACTATATAGGAGAGGGCGCATGAAAATCACTTGGCTTGGACATTCCGGTTTTCGCATCGAAATCGCGGATCAGGTTTTGCTCATTGATCCGTGGCTTGCGGGCAATCCCTCCTTCCCAGAGGAGCGCGCGGCGGAGGCCACCACAGGGGCCACGGCGATCTTTCTCACCCACGGCCATGGCGATCACGCCTCGACCACCCTGCCCGTGGCACGCGACACGGATGCGATGATCTATTGCATCCATGAACTGTCGCTCATTCTGGGAGCCGAAGGCGCGCAGGTCACGGGCTTTGGCAAGGGCGGCACGATCACCTTGGGTGAAGGCACCTTGGGCGAAGGCGACGCGGCGGTGCGGGTCACGATGGTGAACGCGGTGCATTCTTCCTCAATTGATTTCAAAGACGGCGCACCGCGATATGCGGGCGACCCGGCGGGCTTTATGATCTCGGGCGAAGGCCACACGATCTATGTCTCTGGCGACACCGATCTCATGGCCGATATGGCGTGGTTTGCCGATCTGCATCAGCCCGACATCGGCATTCTCTGCGCTGGGGGCCATTACACGATGGACATGACCCGCGCCGCCTATGCCTGTCAAAAATTCTTTGATTTCAAAACGGTGATCCCGTGCCACTGGGGCACATTCCCGCTTTTGGCGCAGAGTTGTGATCCGCTGGTCTACGCTCTGGACGAGGGCGTGGTCCAAGTCCCAGAGGTGCTTGTCGCCATCGAGATTTAATGGCGGCTACGCCCCGAGCACCAGATAACGCCCAATGCCGTAAACGTAAAATGCGGCAAACAGGATGTTGATCCATTTCAACTGCCGCTCGGAATGCAACCATCCCATCGCCAGCCAAATAAGGCAAAACGGCAACGACAGAAACAGGTTCAGCGGATACCAGTTTTGCACGATGGCAATCGTCGAGGCGACGCCCAGCAGCAGGGCAAGGTTTTTCAGATGCCGTTCATGGCGCAACAGGGTGGTTTCGATCATCAGGCACTCGCGCAGAGACCCGCAAGGGCCAACCCATGCGGATGGCCCCGAAAACGGGCGTGATTTCAAGGATTTGGGATGGCGCAGGGGCCAAACCCCCGCGTGCCCTGCCTACCCGATCCCCGCGCCAAAGACAAGAGGGCGCACCTCAACCCTCAGAGGCGCGCTCTTCCATCACCCCAAGCACCACGCCCTGGGTGAGATCGAGTACCACGTCCAATTTGACCCGAAACGCCGCCATCGCAGCCTCTGTCGCCGCGCGATCAAACGGCTCTGCGGTGCTGGTGGCAATCACCTCTGCGCGGGCGGCCATCGCGGCCTGAAGCGCGGGGCCAAGCGTGTCGCTGTGCGCCATGATGTCTTGGCGCAAGGCTTTGCGAATGTCGGGCGGATAGGAGGCCGTGCGCATATCCATATCGCCCAACACCGCCACTCTGAGTTGATGCGCCCGCAGCACGGCTCCGATGACCACGGCATTGCCCAAAAGCGAAATGCACAAGATCGCGATCAAACTCACCCGCCCCCAAGCGATCCGTCGTTTTCGCAACAGAGCCTGTGACATCAAAATCCTCCGATCAAGGCCAAGGGATCGCCCAGCGTCAGCCAGCTCAAAAGCCCGTCACCCGCAATCCAAGTTGAGCCCAAATAGCCAAACACACCGCCGATGAGCAAAAGCCCGAGGAACCCGGCGCCCCAGGGCAAGGGTTCGGACAGGACCGCTCCCAAAGGCGCAGAGGCCGAGGTGCTGTCTTTGCCCACTTGACTGAGAACCGCGCGCGACAGAATGGCGGTGTCTGCATCGCCGGGGGTGGAGAGAAGCGCGCCCAACTGGCGATCAAACTCCCCGTCTGACATGTCACTCCCGTCCTGTTTCGCCGTCTGTCGATCCGTCATCATCCATCCTCCAAATCCATGTGCGCCCGTAATGTCGCACGCGCGCGTACGAGCAATTGCTCGGTTGCCCCCGCACTGGTGCCCAGCGCTTCGGCAATTTCCACCGTGCTCAATGCACCAGCCACCTTGAGCAAGATCGCCTGACGTTGCCGCGCGGGCAACGCCTTGATCGCGGCATGGGCCAGAGCCAGCCTTTGCCGCCCGTCCAATTGCGCCTCGACGCCGGGGGTCTCATCTTCAAACTCCGGTGCCGCGTCCAGACCGACAAAGCGGCGAAACCCGCGGCGTCGGTTGTGGTCAATGCACAGGTTAACCGTGATGCGATACAACCAAGATGACACCGCCCCCTTGTCGGGATCATAACTTTGCGCCTGGGTCCACGCCCGCAAAAACACCTCTTGTGTCACATCTTCGGACTCTGAACTCACGATCAAGGCCTGTGCGGCATAGCGGCGGATGCCCGGACCATAGAGCGTAATCAACCGGGCCAGACCCGCGTGTTCGCCACGGGCCATTGCGGCCATGGCCGCCTTTGCCTCTGCCCGCAGTTGGGCTTTGCCTACGGGGCCCTTTGAAACGGGTCCGGCTTGTTGGGGGCCGGTCTTCTGGGTCACTCGAACGTCATCATATACACACCACTTATCCGGCTCTCTGTTCACAGTTTAGCGCCCCACCCCACGCGGGCGGGCTGAGACAAGGCCTTAGCGCGTGATCAAAAGCGTGCGGGTGCGCGTGTTGCTTTCGCCACTCGGTCCGGTCCCGGTCACTGTGGTGGTCGAACCGCCCTGTTCCACCGTGCGCTGACGGTTGCGTGAGACAGTTTGCCCCCCTGCGGTGGTCCCTGTGGTCATGGTGTCGCAAATGACCATTTGCCCGTCCACCATACAGCTGCGGTTCTTGGTCATGGTACCGCCCTTTCCGGTGGTCACGGTGACATTTTGGGCAAATCCGGGGGCAGCCAAGGTCAAAGGCAGCATCAAAGCGAGGGCATAGGTGAAAGGCTTCATGGTGATTTCCTTTTGAGTGTTAAAAATGAGCAGAATGCGACTGTCGGTTCCGTCTTCTGACCGAACCTTGGGCCTTGGCCATAAAATCAGCGACGCGTGCCAATTCTTTTGCATTCAGCAGGCCAAGAGATAATAAGGTCGCATCTGTCTCTCCTTTGAGAACGTCGATACCCTTATTACGGCACCCAACCGGTGCTCCTACGCCAGACACAGATTTTTTGAGATGGGGCGGGCGCGGTTTAACGCCGGGAGGCAAAAAACGCCTTGAGCATGGCTTCGGCCCGATCGGCCGCGATGCCGTCATAGACCTCGGGGGCGTGGTGGCATTGGGCGTGCGAAAACACCCGCGCGCCATGGGCGACACCGCCGGATTTCGGGTCTTCTGCGCCGTAATACAACCGTGCAATCCGCGCGTTTGACATCGCTGCCGCGCACATTGGGCAAGGTTCCAACGTCACATAAAGATCATAGCCCGGAAGACGCTCTTGGCCCAGCTTGGCGCAGGCGGCGCGGATGGCAACGATCTCGGCATGGGCCGTCGGATCATTGTCGGCGCGGGTTTGGTTGCCACCGCGCCCGACGATCTCGCCCTGCGGCGACACCACGACCGCACCCACAGGCACCTCGCCGCGGGCCTCGGCCAAAGCCGCCTCGATGAACGCATCATCCATATAAGAGCGAAAAGACATGGCCTTTCCTGACGTGGAATCGCGCCTAAGGCAAGCAAAGCTCTTTTAAACGGGGCTATGTCAGAGTATGAGCGGCCCAAAGAGAGGCCTTTTCATGACCGACGACACGCCCAAAGACACACCTAAAAAACCGTCCAAACCCACCGGCTACAAAAGCCACGCGAAACCGCATTCCAAACCCGGATCGGATCATTCTGGTGACGCGGACAAGCCCCATCCGGGCGACCGCATCGCCAAAGTGCTCTCGCGCGCCGGCATTTCCTCGCGCCGCGAAGCCGAAGACTTGATCAACGAGGGCCGCGTCACGGTCAATGGCCGCAAAGTGGTCTCCCCCGCGCTCAACGTCATGCCGAAAGACCGCATTTATGTCGATGGCAAAGAAGTGGGCGAACCCGAGCCGCCGCGCGTGTGGCTTTATCACAAGCCTTTGGGCCTTGTGACCACGGCCAAGGACGAAAAAGGCCGCGAAACGGTGTTTGACAAATTGCCGGTGGAAATGCCGCGGGTGATGTCTGTCGGCCGCTTGGATATCAACTCCGAGGGCTTGCTTTTGTTGACCAACGATGGCGAGGTCAAACGCAAACTTGAGCTGCCCGACACCGGCTGGCTGCGCAAATACCGGGTCCGCGTCAAAGGCACCGCCTCTGAGGCGACATTGGACACGCTGCGCAATGGCATCACCATTGACGGCGAGGACTTTCAGGGCATGGAAGTCACCTTTGATCGGCAACAGGGCGCCAATGCCTGGCTGACCGTCGGTCTGCGTGAAGGCAAAAACCGCGAAATTCGCCGCGCGATGGAGCATATCGGTCTGGTGGTGAACCGCCTGATCCGGCTGTCTTATGGCCCATTCCGTCTTGGCACCTTGCAACCCGGTCAGGTCGAAGAGGTCCGCGCCCGTGTGCTGCGCGATCAGTTGGGTATGGATCTTGAGGTTGGCGATGGCGGGTTTTCCAAACGTGGCGCACCGCAAGGCGCGAAACGTGCGGTTTCGCGTGACGGCAAACCGGGCGGTCCGCGCACCGAAACCAAAGGCCGCAATGACGCGCGTGGAGGTTCTGGCGGCGGTGATCGCCGCGCAGACGGCAAAGCGCCGTTCAAGCCGCGTGGTGACAAACCGACCTATGGCGACCGCGATGATCGTTCCGGTGGTAAACCGGGTGGCAAACCTGGCGGTTTCAAACGCCGCGATGATGCGGGTGGGGATCGTCCCTTTGGCGGCAAACCGCGCGGCGAAGGCGGCTTTAAATCCCGTGATGATCGTGACGGCAAGCCGGGTGGCAAACCGGGCGGCTTCAAACGTCGCGACGATGCAGGTGGCGGGCGGCCCGAGGGCGGCTTCAAGAAACGTGAGGGTGACTTTAAGGGCGAGTCCCGTGGCGATCGCGATGGCAAACCCGCAGGTCGGCCCTTTGGCAAACCGGGTGGAAAGCCGGGCGGCAAACCGGGCGGTTTCAAATCCGCAGGTTTCAAAAGCCACGGCGGCGGCGCGGAGGGCAAACCCCGCTCCTCCGGGTTCAAATCCCACGGAACCAAGCCCGGAGGCAAGCCGGGCGGGAAACCGCCGAGAGGCAAGACCTAACAAAAGAACATCGGGGAAAGGGGGGCAGTTGCTCCCCTTAACTCTTTCGCAGCGCGCAATTTCTTCCTATATCTGGACCAGAACACTGCGTTTGATCGAAAGGGTGGCCATGAGCGACAGTCCGTTTTCAAAACTGGCCTATTATCTTTTGGTCGCGCTGACCTTTTATGTCACGATCAAAGCGCAGGGAATGTGATCCATGGCCCAACGGTATGGTTCGACCTATTCACCCGATGGCAGCCCGAAACCTTCGGCGCAACCGGAGGGCACGCCCCCGCAACACCGCCCTTTTGATGGCAAACGTCCGTCCCGCGTCGGCGCGCGCTCAAACCTGTTGTTCTACGCGGGCCTGCCTTTGGCATGGAAAGCATTCTCCGCTGAACCCATTGTTATGGCAGGCTATTTAGCGGCTTTGGGATGTCTTGTGGGGGCGGCGTTTTTGACCCGTGAAGGGTTAAAGGCCGAAGAAGCCTATGAGGCGCGCAAAATCTCGCGTCGCCCCGCGATCCCGCGCAAAATCTTTGGCTCTGTCTTGACCGGACTTGGACTTGGTCTTGTCGGTTGGTTCGGCTGGGGCCCTGTCGAAACGGTTATTTTTGCCGGTCTCGGCACCGTATTGCACAGCCTCGCCTTTGGCTTTGATCCATTGAAAAACAAAGGCATGGACGACATTGACACGTTTCAACAAGACCGGGTGTCCAAAGCGATTGACGAGGCGGAAGCGCATTTGAATGCCATGCGCGAAGCATTGTCGCGGTCGGGTGACCGCGCCGCCGAAACCCGCCTTGACGCCTTTATCAAAACCGCCCGCGATATGTTTCGCACTGTCGAGGAAGACCCGCGCGATCTGACCGCCGCGCGCAAATATCTGGGGGTTTATTTGCTCGGCGCGCGCGATGCGACGATCAAATATGCTGACCTTTGGGCGCGTACCAAAAACGCAGAGGCGCGGCAGGATTGGTTCGCGCTGCTTGATGATCTCGAACAAAATTTCACCGCGCGCAATGAGGCGTTACTTTTGGACAGTAAGACCGATCTCGACATTGAGATCGAGGTCCTGCGTGATCGCCTTGCCCGCGAAGGCATCAAATAAAACAAACTTTTCAAGTTCTTAACTGGGGAACCGTTCCATGTCCGACACCACCCGCCAAAAGGCCGAAGCCGCATTGAAAGACGTCGAAGCCGTCACCGCCGTTGTCCTCGCCGAGCCAAAAGGTGAGTTGATCGACCCGGCCACCTTGGCAAACACGCCTTTGAGCGCGGAAATTGAGCGTGCGAAATCCGAGATCAACATGGGGGACACCAATTCGATCGTCCGCTTTGGCTCGGGTGCGCAGGCTGAATTGCAAGTGATCTCACAAGCGATGCTGGAAGATGTGCGCAACAAGGATGTGGGGCCTGCGGGCGACTCTCTGCGCTCCATCGTCACCACCATTCGCGGGTTTTCCGTGTCCGAACTCGATGTGCGCCGCAAACGCAGCTGGTGGGAAAGACTGTTGGGCCGCGCCGCACCGATGGCAAAATTCATCGCCCGCTACGAGACCATTCAAACCCAGATCGACAAGATCACCGACAATCTTTTGACGCATGAGCACAAGCTGCTCAAAGACATCAAATCGCTCGATATGCTTTATGATAAAACGCTGAATTTCTATGATGAATTGGCGATTTACATTGCGGCGGGCGAATTGAAGATCAAGGAATTGGACGAGAGCGACATCCCCGCTCTGGCCGCCGCGGTGGAGGCCGCGCCCGAGCAGGACCAAGTGATCAAAGCGCAGGAATTGCGCGATCTGCGCGCGGCGCGCGACGATTTGGAACGCCGGGTGCATGATCTGAAACTGACTCGCCAAGTGACGATGCAGTCTCTGCCCTCGATCCGCTTGGTGCAGGAAAACGACAAATCCCTGGTCACCAAGATCAACTCCACACTGGTCAACACCGTGCCGCTTTGGGAAACCCAATTGGCCCAAGCCGTGACCATTCAGCGTTCGACCGAGGCCGCGAAAGACATCAAAGCCGCGACGGATCTGACCAACGAGTTGTTGACCGCGAATGCTAAAAACCTACGCGAGGGCAACAAAATCGTGCGCACCGAAATGGAACGCGGCGTGTTTGACATCGAGGCCGTGAAAACCGCCAATGCCGAATTGATCGCCACCATTGAGGAAAGCCTTCAGATCGCCGACGAGGGCAAACGCAAGCGCGCCGAGGCCGAGGTCGAACTCAAAACCATGGAAGCCAATCTGCGCGACACTCTGGCCTCCGCCAAAGCCACCGGCAACGCCGCCGGGCCATCGGTGCGTTCCTGATGCGTCCCTTGGGTCGGGCAAGATTGACAGTCCTCGGCGCGAGTGCAGGGCTCGCGCTGTCGGCCTGTGTGCCCGGTCCAAGCACACCGCCCATCGCGCGCCCGCCCAGCCACGCATCGCAACCCGTTTTGCGTCCAGACAGCACCAGCGTCACCCCGCGCAGCACCGAAAGCCGTTTGCTTCAGACCTATTTCACACGGGTTCAGGCCGATCTTTTGGCCAATGACCTGTTGCGCACGGACGGGGGCGGGCCGGATACGCCCTTTTCTGCGCGCCAGCTTGCGGTGAATTTTGACGCCATCGCGCTCAATGACGAATATACCTCGGTGGGCGGGCAGTTTATCGCCAAAACCACGCCCTCTGATCTGCATCGCTGGGATGTGCCCGTGCGGCTCGGCATTGAATTCGGCTCCTCTGTGCCGGTGGAACAGCGTCAAAAGGACCGCGCGACGATTGAAAGTTTTGCCGGGCAACTGGCTCGTGCCTCGGGCCATGCGATCAGCGTGTCCTCCCGCCCGAACTTCAATATTCTGGTGCTCAACGAAGACGAACGCCGCGCCATTGGCCCGCGTCTGAACCAGCTCATTCCGGGCATCGGCGCGAACGCGATCCGCTCTGTCATCGACATGCCGCGCTCGACCTATTGCTTGGTGATCGCCTCTGATCCGGCCAATGATGGCGCGTATCGCAAGGCGGTGGCGATCATCCGTGCCGAGAACCCGGACCTGTTGCGCCGCTCGTGTTTTCACGAGGAAATCGCTCAGGGCCTGGGACTGGCCAATGACAGCCCACGCGCGCGGCCATCGATTTTCAACGACGACGAAGAGTTTGCGTTGCTGACCCGCCATGACGAACTTTTGCTGCGGATGCTCTATGACCCGCGTCTGGCGCCCGGCATGAGACCCGAAGTTGCCCGCCCGATCTCTGTCGTGATTGCACGCGAATTGATGGGCGAGGATATTTGACGACCATAGGAGGCCCCGATGGGTATTTTCGATTTTCTCTCTGGCGAATTCATTGACGTCATCCATTGGACGGATGACACCCGTGACACGATGGTGTGGCGGTTTGAACGCGAAGCGCATGAAATCAAATACGGGGCCAAATTGACCGTGCGCGAAGGTCAGGCGGCAGTGTTTGTGCATGAGGGGCAGCTGGCGGATGTGTTTTCGCCGGGACTTTATATGTTGGAAACCAACAACATGCCGATCCTCACCACGTTGAACCATTGGGATCACGGGTTTAAATCGCCGTTCAAATCCGAGGTCTATTTCGTCAATACTACGCGGTTTTCCGACCTCAAATGGGGCACGAAAAACCCGATCATCTGCCGCGACCCGGAATTCGGTCCGGTGCGCATCCGCGCCTATGGCACCTACACGGTCAAAGTCTCTGATCCGGCGCTGTTTTTAACCGAAATCGTCGGCACAGACGGCGAATTCACCATGGATGAAATCTCGTTCCAAATCCGCAACATCATCGTTCAGGCCTTTAGCCGCATCGTCGCAAGCTCTGGCATCCCGGTGTTGGACATGGCAGCAAACACGGCAGATATGGGCAAACTGGTCGCCAGCGAGATCACCAAAGTGGTGTCTGAATACGGCCTGATCATTCCGGAATTTTACATTGAAAACATCAGCTTGCCCGAAGCGGTCGAGGCCGCGATGGACAAGCGCACCTCGATGGGCATCGTGGGCAACCTCGATGGCTATATGAAATTCAACGCCGCCGAAGCCATGGGCGCGGAGAATTCGGCGATGGCGTCTTCGATGGGGGCGGGCATGGGCGCCGGTATGGGGATGGCGATGGCCGCACAAACAGGACCATGGGGCGCGCGTCCCGCCACCACCGCCGCACCTGCCGCTCAAACCCCACCCCCGCCGCCAGTCGAACATGTCTGGCACATCGCCGAGAATGGCGAAACAACCGGCCCGTTTTCCAAGGCGGAAATGGGGCAGATGGCCGCAAAGGGGACACTCAAACGCAGCTCTTACGTCTGGACCCCCGGTCAGGACGGGTGGTTGCAGGCCGAAGATGTGCGCGAATTGGCACAGCTTTTCACCATCGCGCCGCCGCCGCCCCCGCCGGGTGCGTAACGCTCATGCCTCTTGCCCCTCGGGTGCATCGGTCGCCGGATTGCGACCGGTCCGCCACAAATGCCAAAGTGACCGAGATCGCCCTCGCCCTTATGGGTGTGGTCGAAGTGGATCATGGGGTGTTTTCTGAGACGGCCAGTTGGGATCAAACCGCGACGCCCTGTGTGCTTGGGCGCGATGCAATCACGGCGCACCTGCTGAATAAGGTGCCGCCGCAAAGCATTTCGATTGATCAGGTCGTCTGCCATGGCAAAGCGGGCACCGTTTCCGGGCGTTTGACCAGAGACGGGATTGGGACCATGGTATTTTGCCATGTCATCCGCTTCACCGACTCGTCTTGCCGCCAAGTCGGGCAGGCCGTGAGTTTTGAACACCGTGACGCCGCATGAAACAGCATCGCAGCCTTGTCGCATTAGGAAAACCTGCGGAAATCTTCGCGCCAATCGTTGAGATTGATGATCAACGAATGGGTCATCCGTTTGAAATGGGGCGCTTCATAGCCTGTGCGCGCCGAGGCGCGATCGCCATTTTCAACATGAACTGCAATTTTACCCGCCTCGACATGAAACTGCGTGTGCATCGCTTTGATCATGTTGAATTTCTTCATCGCCGGGTCATTGGCAGAGGGCGACAGTCCAGCCAGCCATTTGCCAAAATCGCATTGATCGTCACAGGAGATGTCCTGTGATGTTTTTTCGAGTTTACCGTGATCAATACACTCCGAAAACGTTCGCGTCCAAGACGCATGAGCGCAAATGGCATCACGCACATGGGTGTCTTCATTCCTCTTTTGCAAGACCCGTCTCCACATTCATCAACGCGCGTTGTGCTGTGTCGAAGCATGGGCTCTGCGCCCTTAACACCGGGTAAACATGCATGAACTCAGAGAAATTTTCTGACCAAAGCACACAGGAGCATCGCTTTCCCTGTTCGGCCTGCGGGGCGGATCTACGATTTGACCCGGAGGCCAAGCTGCTCAAATGCGACCATTGCGGCGCGGATCAACCGCTTGATAAAGGCGATGCCCCGCCCCCGCGAGAGCTGGATTTTCGCGCTGCGTTGAACGCGACCCTACCGGATCAGGCGATGGAAGAGACCCGCGTGTCAACCTGTCCCAATTGCGGAGCGGAGGTGGAATTTAACGCCGACCTTCACGCCACGGAATGCCCGTTTTGCGCCACCCCCGTGGTCACGGACACAGGCGTGCACCGCCAGATTAAACCGCATGGCCTCCTGCCCTTTGCCCTCACCGAGGCGCACGCGCGCAGCGCGATGACAGATTGGCTTGGCCGCTTGTGGTTTGCCCCAAATGGGCTCAAGGATTATGCCCGCAAGGGGCGGCAATTGTCGGGGATGTACCTGCCCTATTGGACCTTTGATGCCCAAACCGCGACGCAATACCGAGGCGAACGCGGCGATGATTACTACACCACACGCACCATCACCCGCGATGGCAAAACCCAAACCATCCGCGAACGTCACACCCGTTGGCGGGCCAAATCCGGGCGTGTGTCGCGGTTTTTTGACGATGTGCTGGTGCTGGCCTCACAGGCTTTGCCGACGCGGTTCACCGATGGGCTTGCACCATGGGATCTGTCCGAATTGGAACCCTATGTGCCGGATTATCTGGCCGGATTTCGCGCCTCGGCCTATACCGTGCCGCTCGAAGAGGGATATGAGAGCGCGCGCGATTACATGGACCGGGTGATTGTCCGCGATGTGAAATTTGACATTGGCGGTGATCGGCAAAGGGTGCATGACCTCCAGACTGCGGTGTCGGAGGTGACGTTCAAACATATCCTTTTGCCGGTGTGGATGGCGGCCTATAAATACCGGGGTAAGACCTATCGCTTTGTTGTCAATGGCCGCACCGGAAAGGTTCAGGGCGAACGGCCCTATTCGGCGTGGAAAATCGCCTTGGCGGTGATCGCGGGGCTGATCGTTGCGGCGGGCATTGGCTATGTGGTGGCGATGAATCAGCAGGGCACGGCTGGGTTTTGAGCCTTTTTTCTTGCACAGATAGCGCTAACACCCCTAAAACGACGCAACCCCCTTTCTAGGAGACAGGCCCATGATCCTTTGCGCAGGCGAAGCCCTCATCGACATGCTGCCCCGCACCACAACGCTGGGCGAAGACGCCTATGCGCCCTACCCCGGCGGCGCTGTGTTTAACACCGCCATCGCTTTGGGGCGGCTTGGCGCGAATGTGGGCTTTTTCAGTGGCTTCTCAGAGGATTTCTTTGGCGATCTGTTGAAACAAAGCCTCGCTCAAAGCCATGTGGATGGCAGTCTATCCCTCACCGTGGATCGCCCCTGTACCGTGGCCTTTGTCAAATTGGTCAATGGTCACGCCACCTATGCGTTTTATGACGAAAACACCGCCGGGCGGATGTTGACCGAGGCCGACCTCCCTCCCCTCCCCGACACGATTGAAGCGGTGTTTTGTGGTGGGATTTCTTTGCCGGTCGAACCCTGCGGCGCGGCCTATGAGAGGTTGTTTGTTGAGGCCTCCAAAACCCGCGTCACCATGATCGATCCGAACATTCGGCCCGGATTTATCCGTGATGAGGCCCGTTATCGTGCACGAATCGAACATATGCTGACCCATGCCGATATTGTCAAAGTCTCGGACGAGGACCTGTTGTGGCTGATGGGCGACGGTGAGATTGAGGCCCATATCGAACTGCTTTTGACCAAGGGACCAAAGCTTGTCTGCCTGACCATGGGCGGGGATGGGGTCAAGGGCTATACCGCCGGGCATGTCACCCATGTGGCCGCCGAAAAAGTGACGGTTGTGGACACAGTGGGGGCCGGGGACACGTTCAACGCAGGCCTTTTGGCCGGGCTGCAGCGGGCGGGCAAACTGACCAAAGCGCATGTTGCCGATTTGGATGAGGCCACCTTGCGCGCGGCACTTGCCCTTGGGGCCAAGGCCGCCGCCGTAACCGTCAGCCGCGCCGGGGCCAATCCACCATGGGCGCATGACCTATGAGAGCGCTGGTTCAACGCATTTCTGAAGCCGCCGTGCGAGTCGATGGTGCGGTGGTTGGGCACTCCGGGCCGGGGCTTTTGGTTTTGGTCTGTGCGATGCGCGACGACACCGAAGCGCAGGCCGAAAAACTGGCCGCCAAGATTTCAAAACTGCGCATTTTTCAAGATGATGCAGGCAAAATGAACCTGTCTGTCCGTGACATCCAAGGCAGTGCGCTTGTGGTCAGCCAATTTACACTCGCCGCCGAGACAAAAGGCAATCGTCCGGGGTTTTCCACCGCTGCTGCACCGGACATTGGGAACGCGCTCTATGAACATTTCACCGATGCCCTGCGTCAGACCGGTGTCCCCTGTGAGACCGGGATTTTTGGTGCAGATATGAAGGTGAGCCTGATCAATGACGGTCCGATTACGATTTGGCTCGACACGGATCAGTGATTGGGTCGTTCTGAACGGACCGCGCTACCGATGGACCCGGTGATTGACACCATGGACCTTTGGCCCGATTTGCCCTAAATCGCGCAGGACGTTTTCAAAGACCGGACAGACCCCGTGGTGCGCAAAGTGACATTGATTGCGAAAGACGAAGCCGCGACCGCGCGCGTTGCTGCGGCGCTGGCCCCGTTGTTGCACCCGAGCGATGTGATTTTGCTGGATGGCAGTTTAGCGGCGGGAAAGACGTTTTTCACCCGCGCCTTGGTCCGCGCCCTTGGCTCAGACGAGGCGGTGACCAGCCCGACCTACACCATCGCCAATATCTATGAGACGCCGAAGGGCACGGTATTGCATGTCGATGCCTATCGCCTGAAAAACGCGCAAGAGTTCTATCACCTTGGGCTGGAAGACTATTTTGACACAGGTATCGCCGTGATCGAATGGGGCGAACGGATAGCGGAAAGCTATGACACTGCCCTGTCCATCCGCCTTGGTTTTGGCGAGGATGACACGGCGCGGGTGTTGTCCATCTCCGCCTCTGCCCCGCGATGGGACACGGTTTTAGACGCATTGGAGACGCTGGCATGAGCAAGGTGACATTGCTTATTCAGGCCTCAAACGGCGTGCCGGTCTTGGCGCTGGCCCGTGATGGCGCGATCCGGTTTGACAGTTCAGAGGTCGAGAGCCTTGCGGGATCGCGCGAGTATCGCCTGATGTTGGAAACCGGGCTTACTGAGATCGGGGCGACGTTGAAAGAGATCACCCGCATCGGCTGTGACATCGGTCCCGGCGGGCTTGGCGTGACGCGCACGGCGGCGGCTTTTGCCAATGGGTTGGGCTTTACCCTTGGGATTCCGGTCGTTGCTCTGCCCGCTTTTGCACTGCTGGGGGCGGAGGCGTTCGACGGTCATACTCCGGTCATCCTTCTGCGCCGTGCCGGTCGGCCCTATGTGCATTTCGGAATTTTCCGTGATGGCACACTTATACATTACGAACATTGTTTGGAAGAAGATGCCCTTAAACGGCTCGAAAACTTGGACAAATACAACCTTGCGGGCAATATCCCGGTTGAGGGCGCCGCGCCGCCAAAAACCAACACCGCAAAGATGGCGACCCTTCTGAGCCTTGTCGATGCCGCCCCAAAACCCGCCGCAAACGCCCGCGCCTATCCGATTGTCGAGGTGCTGTCATGACAGATCAGGTGCGAGAGATTGCGCAATGCCTTAGCCAAGGCGGCGTTGTGCTTTTGCCGACCGACACAGTGCTTGGGCTGGCGGTATCGCCGCAACATACGGCGGCGATTGATCGGCTTTATCGGCTCAAACACCGCCCACGTGACAAGAACCTGCCGATCATGGTTGCGGATGCGGATCAGATTGGGACTCTGGGCGCACGGATCACGCCAAGCGCGCAGGCCCTACTCTCAAGCCCTTTTGTGCCGGGCGCATTGACCATCGTCTTTGGTCTTGATCCGGCGCGCGCCCCCGAATGGCTTGCCGGGCGCGACGAGATCGCTTTGCGCATCCCCAATGACGCGTGGCTCTTGGCAGTGTTGCGCGAAACCGGTCCGCTTCTGGTCACCTCGGCCAACCGATCCGGGGCACAGACACCGGGCACGGCTGATGAGGCTGCAGCGCAGTTGAACGGCACGCTGGATTTGATCGTGGCGGGCACAGGGCACCAAGCCACACCCTCTACCATCGTCAATTGCCGCGTCACCCCGGTGCGGATCGAACGGCTTGGCGCGGTGTCTGAGGCAGACATCGCCACGATTTTAGAGGGACTCTCATGAGCGGATTGATCCTTGGCATCGAGACCTCCTGTGATGACACATCGGTGGCGCTTGTTGATCGTTCGGGCCATGTGGCCGCAATCAAAACCGTGTCGCAATATGAAGTGCATGAGGCCTTTGGCGGGGTCTATCCCGAATTGGCCTCGCGGGCGCATCTTGAGGCTATTTTACCGACAATTCAGTCGGTTATGGATGAGGCCTCCGCGACACAGAAAGACCTCACGGCCATTGGCGTGACCCGTGGGCCGGGATTGATCGGCTCGCTTTTGGTCGGGCTGTCCACCGCTGAGGCGCTGTCCTTGGGATGGGGCGTGCCGGCATATGGCGTCAACCATTTGCGTGGGCATATCCGCTCGGTTGAGTTGGAAGACGGCCAAACCGAATTCCCCGCCGTGATCATGTTGGTCTCGGGCGGGCACACGTTGATCGCGGACTTAAAAGACCCGTGGTCTTATCGGCTTTTGGGGACGACACGCGACGATTCCGTTGGTGAAAGCTATGACAAAGTGGCGCGAATGTTGGGGCTTGGGATGCCGGGCGGTCCGGCGATTGACCGGGCGGCAAAATTGGGCAGACCGGTGTTGCGCCTCCCCAGACCGATGAAAAATGAGGGCTATGAGTTCTCGTTTTCCGGCCTGAAATCTTCGGTCGCGCGCCATATTGAAAACCACCCAGAGGTTAGTCTTGAGGACATGTCGGCGTCTTTTGTCGCCGCCTGTCTCGACGTCTTGGTGGCCAAGGCGGACCGGGCGCTGGCGGAGTGCAAACCGCGCTCTTTGGTGATTGTCGGTGGTGTCTCCGCCTCGCCGCAATTGCGCGACGCGATGGCTCAGGTGGCCGGGCGACACGGGGTGAACCTATGCCTGCCGCCGGTGAAATGGGCGACAGACAATGCGGCGATGATCGCCATGGCGACATGGGATTATATCGAGCGCGGCGTCCAACCCGCTCTGTTCCCGAAACCCAATCTCAGCCTCGAGACGCCTTAAAAGGTAAAGCCCGGAAGACTGTCCATCGCGGTCTTCAACGCCTCGCCCCACCTCGATGAAATCGTTTGGAAATACTCGTCATCGGCGGTGATGCGGCGTTGGTGTGTGACTTTATAGGTATCGGTTTCGATCACTTGCAAATCGAACGGCAGACCAACGGAGAGGTTGGCTTTCACCGTGCTGTCAAAGGAAACCAGCGTCAATTTGACCGCATCTTCAAAGGACATAGCCGGATCATAAGCACGCACCAAAATTGGTTTGCCGTATTTGGTTTCACCGATTTGGAAAAACGGCGTCTCATCCCCCGCCTCGATGAAATTGCCCTCGGGATAGATCAAAAACAGGCGTGGCGGGTTGCCTTTGATTTGACCGCCCAAAAGCACGGTGGCGTTGAACGTGCTCGACGCACGTTGGCCTTCGTCGGCATGGGTGGTGATCAGATCCTTGAGGGTCTGGGCCACGATCCGCGCCACCTGGAACATCGAAGGGGCGGCCAGGATCGAAGGTTCGCGCTCTTCCGGCGCTTTGGTACGCTCGTCGAGCAAAGAGACCAAAGCCTGTGTCGTTGCCAGATTGCCCGCCGTCATCAGCGTCAAAACGCGTTCGCCGGGGGCTTCCCAGGTGAACATCTTTTTGAAGGTGGAAATGTTATCGACGCCTGCATTGGTGCGGGTGTCCGACATCATCACAAGGCCCTTATCGAGCATCATGCCGACGCAATAGGTCATCTGTCCCTCCGGGAACGTTATTGTTGCTGGGCAACTTCAATGGCGACCGAAAGAGTCTCTCCCGCCCCGCCGTATCGTGTGCCAGTTACAGGGGCCGCCCCCTGATAGTCCAGCCCTGTTGCAACACGGACGTAACGTGTGTCCGGGCAAATCTGATTGGACACATCAAATCCGACCCAGCCCAGACCATCGACATGCGCCTCAGCCCAGGCATGGGTGGCGTCCTGTTCGATGCGATCATCCATCATCAGATAACCGGAGACATAGCGCGCCGGAAATCCCATTTCACGCGCCGCCGCGATAAAGATATGAGCGTGGTCCTGGCACACACCTTTGCCTTCGGCAATCGCATCTTCGGCGCGGGTCTCGGATTGCGAGGTGCCGACCTCATAGGCCACGACCTCGCTGATCACCCGCGAGAGATCGTGCAGCTTGCCGACCGAGCTCTCGCCCTCCACCTGTTTGATCAACGCGCGCACGCCGGGCCCCGGTTTGGTCAGCGGCGTGACGGTTTCAAACAGCCAAAGCGGCGCAGGCCCGCGATGCGCGCCAATGATACCTGTGGTGTCGGAGACCTCGACCTCACCCTCGGAGCGCACGGTGACTTCGGTGACGTCCTTATCAAAAGAAATCAGCTCCACCGCATTGTTCATATGATCATGATATTCGAGTTCCTTTTTGCCGCCCGACAGGGTGGTGGTCCAACGGATCACCTCCTGACCATGGCCGGATTTCGGCGTCTTGCGCAGTTGTTGCAGCCCGTACGTCACAGGATCGGCAAAGGAATATCGGGTGGTGTGGCGGATCGTCAGGCGCATGGGACCTCACTCATAAAAGCGATAGTCTTGTTCGATTTGGCCACCAAGTTGGCGCAAACTCGTCAAGACGTTTTGAATATACTCATGCAGCCCGTATTCAAAGACCGCGTCAATATCATGAGCGTTGAACCGATTGACCAGCGCCTCAGCCAAGTCCATCGAGGGGAATTTGGCACCATAATCTGACCCAAGATAGGCCAGATTATCGTAGATTTTTGACACGCAGAAATTCAGCGAACGCGGCATACGTTTGTCGAGCACAAGGAACTGCGCAATGTCGCGGGCGTTGACTTGCGAGCCGTACGCCATGCGAAACCCGCCCCGCGCCGAGACCGAGCGCAGGATGGTTTCCCAATGCACATTGTCGATCGAGGAGCCGACCGAAAAATTCGATGGCAAAAGCACGTAATATTTCACGTCCAAAATCCGCGCTGTGGCATCCGCACGTTCGATAAACGTGCCGATGCGGGCGAAATCATAGATGTCATTGCGCAGCATCGTGCCATGGGTCGCGCCACGCACCAAGGCGGTGCGTTGACGAATGAGGCCCAGCACGGCCGGAAGGTCGCGTTCGGAGACTTTGCGTTTCAACGCCTCGCGGGTGGCCATGTAACAGCCGTTCAAGGCCTCCCAGACCTCGCCGGTCAAGGCCGTGCGCACAAGGCGGGCGTTTTGGCGCGCTTCCGAGATGGTCGAGAGTACCGAGGACGGATTGTCCCGAGAGCGCAGCATCCAATCAATCGCGCTGTCTTTGCTGGTCTCATCGTAATGGGCGTCATAGCCCTCAATAACACCCGCCGATTGCATCACCGAGGTCCATTCATCATCGGCATCGCCCAGACGGGTCAGACCAATGCGCTGCCCCGTATCGACAAGCCGCGAGGTGTTTTCGGCCCGCTCCAGATAGCGAAACATCCAGTAGAGGCCATTTGCGGTTTTCCCAAGCATATCTGTCCCCTACCCTTTAATCTTCCAGCACCCAAGTGTCTTTGGTGCCCCCGCCTTGGGATGAGTTCACCACCAAGGAGCCTTTTTGCAGCGCCACACGGGTCAAACCGCCGGGCGTGATGTTGATCCCCTCGGGCGAGCAGAGCACATAGGGCCGCAGATCGACATGGCGCGGGGCAAGCCCCGCCTTGGTAAAGATCGGCACGGTCGAGAGGGCCAGCGTCGGCTGGGCGATATAATTCGAGGGGCGCGAGATCAATTTGGCGCGGAAGGCTTCGATCTCTTTCTTGCTTGAGGTCGGTCCGATCAACATGCCGTAGCCGCCAGAGCCATGGACCTCTTTGACCACCAGTTCAGAGAGGTTGTCGAGCACATAGGCCAGACTGTCCGGCTCGGAACAGCGCCATGTCGGCACGTTTTCCAAGATCGCTTTTTCGCCAGTATAGAATTCAACGATCTCGGGCATATAGCTATAGATCGCTTTGTCATCGGCGATGCCGGTGCCCGGTGCGTTGGCGATGGTGATGCCGCCCGCGCGGTAGACATCCATGATGCCAGGCACGCCCAGAGCCGACTCCGGGTTAAAGTTCAGCGGATCAAGGAAATCGTCGTCGATGCGGCGGTAGAGCACATCAATCGGTTGATAGCCGCGGGTGGTGCGCATGGCGACACGCCCGTCGACAACCCGAAGATCATGACCCTCAACCAATTCCACGCCCATTTGATCGGCCAAAAACGCGTGTTCAAAATAGGCGGAGTTGTAAATCCCCGGCGTCAAGACGGCCACGGTTGGCGGCCCATCACAGGCGGGCGGCGCACAGGCGGCCAGCGAACGGCGCAGGTCCGACGGGTAGTTTTGCACCGGCTGCACGCGGTTCTTGGAAAACAGTTCAGGGAACATTTGCAGCATCGTCTCGCGGTTCTCCAACATGTAGGAGACGCCGGAGGGGGTGCGGGCATTGTCTTCGAGGACATAGAACTGATCGCCGCCGGTGCGCACAAGGTCGGTGCCCACAATATGAGTATAGATGCCCCCCGGCGGACACATCCCCATCATATGCGGCAAAAACGCCTCGTTGCGGGTGATCATCTCAAGAGGGATACGGCCCGCTTTGATGATTTCCTGCCGATTATAGATGTCGTGAAGAAAGGCGTTGATCGCACGGACCCGCTGTTCGATCCCCTTGGACAGCTTTTGCCATTCACGCCCGGAGATCACCCTCGGGATGATGTCGAACGGGATCAACCGCTCTTCGGCCTCCGAGCGTCCGTAGACGTTAAAGGTGATGCCCGTGAGCCGGAAGACCTCTTCCGCCTCGCGTTGTTTTGCCCGGAGCCGTTTGAGGTCTTCGCCTTCAAACCAGCTTTGAAATCCTGCGTAAGGATCGCGCAGGGTCTCATTGCGGCCCCACATTTCGTCAAAGATTTTTGTGTCGCTCATGCTCAGAATTTAGAGGGTCGGTTGAGCGCTTCACAATCGGAATCACGCGTTTTACGGTGATGAAATGCGCATTAGCCTATTTTTTAATCACAAGACTTTGACAAACCGGATCATAAGACGCCGTTTCCCGCCTCAATCCGCCATGCAATCCGCATTGTATACCTCGGGATACATTGACTTGAGACCCATACTCCGCTACCCGAAAGCCCAAGCGCAAAAGGGCAATTGCCCCAATGCAGAATCGCTGAAAAGCATCGCTTAAAGTGGCAGACCCACTAGTGGAGGACCCCATGGCCCAAGAGACCCCCGATATCATCTACACCATCGTAGACGAAGCCCCTGAACTCGCGCGTGGATCGCTTTTGCCGATCATCACCTCGTTCTCCGAAGCCGCAGGGATCAACGTCGAGACCCGCGATATTTCGGTCGCCGCCCGCATCCTCGCGCTCTTCCCGGATCTGCTTTCGGACGATCAAAAAGTGTCTGACGATTTGGCCGAACTGGGCGAGTTGGTGAAAACCCCCGAAGCCAACGTGATCAAGCTGCCGAACGTCTCCGCCTCCGTGCCGCAACTGGAAGCCGCAATCAAAGAATTGCAGGGCCAAGGCTACCCGATCCCGTCCTACCCCGCCGATCCGCAAACTGACGCAGAAAAGGCGATCCGCGCCAAATACGACACGATCAAAGGCTCCGCCGTGAACCCGGTTCTGCGCGAAGGCAACTCCGATCGCCGCTCCGCCAAAGCCGTGAAAGAATACGCCAAGGCCAACCCGCACCGCATGGGCAAATGGACCTCCGCGTCCAAAACCACGGTCGCCTCGATGCCGGGCAACGACTTTTTCGCCAATGAAAAAGCCGCCACCATCACGGGGGCCCAAGCCGGCGGCGCCAAGATCGTGTTCACCGCCAAAGATGGCACCGAGACCGTTCTGAAATCCGGTTTGAAATACGCCGAGGGCGAAGTGGTCGACGCGACCTTCCTCTCCGCCAAGGCGCTGCGCGCCTATATCAAAGCCGAAGTTGAGAGCATGGAACCGGGCGTTCTGTTCTCCGTGCACCTCAAAGCCACGATGATGAAGGTCTCCGACCCGATCATCTTCGGTCACTTCGTGTCGGTTTATCTCGAAGATTTCATCGCCAAACACGGGGCCTCCCTGGATTGGAACCCGAACGATGGTATCGGTGAATTGGACAAACTGATCGCGGACAATGCCGAGATGAAAGCGGACCTCAAAGCCGCCCTTGACGCCCGTCCGCCACTTTACATGGTGAATTCTGACAAGGGCATCACCAACCTGCATGTGCCCTCTGACGTGATCATCGACGCCTCCATGCCCGCCGTGATCAAAGCCGGCGGCATCGGCTGGGGCCCGGACGGCAAAGCGGCTGACACCAAATGCTGCATCCCGGACAACTCTTACGCCTGCGTCTATGACGAAACGGTCGAGTATTTCAAAGAGACCGGCACATTGGACGTCACCACCTGTGGCGCCGTGTCCAACGTCGGCCTGATGGCGCAAAAGGCCGAAGAATACGGCTCCCACCCGACCACCTTTGAAATGAAGGCAGACGGCAAGGTCGAGATCGTTTTGGACAACGGCGATGTGCTGCATTCCCATGCGGTTGAGGCGGGCGACATCTGGCGGTCGTGCACTGCGAAAAAAGCGCCGATCCTCGATTGGATTCAACTCGGCATCGAACGTTTTGACGCCACCGGCACCGGTGCCTTCTGGTTGGATGCCAACCGCGCACATGATGCGGAGCTGATCAAATATGTCGAACCGGCGCTGAAAGCCGCAGGCAAAGACATCCCGATCATGGCCCCGCGCGAAGCCACCCGTTTCTCCTTTGTCGAGATGCGCAAAGGCAAAGACGTTGTGACCATCACCGGCAACGTGCTGCGCGATTATCTGACCGATTTGTTCCCGATCCTGGAACTGGGCACCTCGGCGAAAATGCTCTCCATCGTCAAATTGATGAACGGCGGCGGCATGTTTGAAACCGGCGCTGGCGGCTCTGCGCCGAAACACGTGCAGCAGGTGATCGAAGAAAACCACCTGCGCTGGGACAGCCTTGGCGAATTCTGTGCCTTGGGCGAAAGCTACGCGTTCTTGGCCGCCTCGCGAGGCAAAGCCAAAGCAGCCGTTTTGGCGACTGCTGTTGAAGAGGCGACCCAAAAGCTGTTGTTGAATGGCAAGTCGCCGGAGCGCAAAGTCGGTGAAAACGACAACCGCTCATCGCACTACTGGTTTGCGCGCTACTGGGCCGAAGCCTTGGCCGCTCAGTCCACCGATGCCGCTCTGGCTGCGCATTTCGCCCCGATTGCCAAAGAGTTGGTCGAGAAAGAAGAGATCATCCTGGACGAGTTGAAAATCTCCGAAGGTGAACCCGCCGATTTGGGCGGCTATTATCACGCAGATCCGGCCAAAGTCGCCTCTGTGATGCGCCCTTCGGCCACGCTGAACGCCATCATTGGTTGATCTAAGCAGCGGTTTTAAAACAGAAAGGGAGCCATCTTGGCTCCCTTTTTTAGTTTTTGGGCGCCTTAAACCCCTCCTTAAGGGATTGCCGATACTGTGCTGTCAGATCGTGGCGAACTCCCGCCATAAAGTGACGGCATAGGGCTCAAATGTTCAGTAAGTTTAAACGCACAAAATCTACGACACTCTCTCGTCCGACGGATGCGGCCCTTTTGACCGCCGTCGACAAAACCCATTTTATGCTCAACTGTACGCCAGACGGATTCATCCTCTCCGCCAACGCACAGTTCTGTCATCGCATGGGATTTGATGAGACGTCGATTGTCGGCATCCCCTATAAAACCCTTGTCCGCAACAAAGATCACACCGAATGTGCCGCACTTTGGGCCGAACTCGCCAAAGGTGAGCCTCATAATCAAATCATGCCACGCCTCAATGCCTCGGGCGAAGAGGTTTGGCTTGATACCACCTATGTTCCGATCAAAGATGATCAGGGGGCCGTTGCTTATATTGCGATCATTGCCCGCGAAATTTCTGAAATGCATCTGCGCCGCCGTGACAACCGATCCAAAGAGGATGCGATCAAGCGCTCGATGGCGGTGATCGAATTTGACCTTCAGGGCAATATCCTCATCGCGAATGATCATTTTCTCTCTGCGACCGGCTATTCCATGGAGGAATTGAAGGGTCAACACCACAGCATTTTCATGCCAAAGGATGAGGTCAATACTCAGGCCTATCGTGACTTCTGGACCCGCCTCGGACAAGGCGCCTCCGAAAAGGGGCCGGTGAAACGCATTGCGAAAGACGGCTCGGTCGTCTGGCTTGAAAGCACCTATGAAACCCTGATCGACCCTGAAGGGCGCCCTTTTAAGGTGGTGAAATACGCTTTTGACATCACAACAGCCAAAAACATGGAAGCGGATGCACGCGGTCAAATCGACGCCATCCAAAAGGTTCAGGCCGTGATCGAATTCAATCCAGATGGCACAATCCGCCGCGCCAATGACAACTTTTGTCACGTCATGGGCTATGACGAATCCGAAATCATTGGCAAACACCACAGACTCTTCATCGACCCGGCCTATGCGGCGTCTTCTGACTATGCACAATTCTGGGCGCGTCTGAGATCGGGCGAAGCGCTCAGTGACGAATACGCGCGTCTTGGCAAAAACGGCCAACGCATCACCATCAAAGCCAGCTACAATCCGATCCGCAATGCGGCGGGACAAGTTGTGAAAGTCGTCAAATTTGCCGTCGACACAACCATCTACCGCCGCACCGCTGAAACCCTCATGGCAGGTCTTGATGCCTTGGCACATGGCAACCTGGCGGTACAACTCGACGCCGATCTGGGTGAATTCGATGACATTCGAAAAAATTTCAACATTGCCCTCTCGAAACTCAATCACACGATTGGCAGCGTGGCTGACAGCACGCAAATCATCAAAGCGGAATCCGACGCCATCGGCCATGCCACGGATGATCTTGCCCGACGCACGGAAGCCCAGGCGGCAACCCTCGAAGAAAGTGCCTCGGCCCTCGACGAGTTGGTGGCCTCTGTCACAGGCGTGGCAAACACTGCCGGTACGGTCCAGAGTCAATCCAAAGAAGCACAGGGTTACACGGTCCAAGCCGGCGATGTCGTGGATCGCGCTGTGAATGCAATGGACGAGATTGAAAACTCGTCGAAACAAGTCGCTTCGATCACCTCCGTCATCGACGACATCGCGTTTCAAACCAATCTTTTGGCTCTAAATGCCGGTGTGGAAGCTGCGCGTGCAGGCGATGCGGGGCGTGGCTTTGCCGTGGTTGCCTCGGAAGTTCGCGCCTTGGCGCAGAGGTCGTCAGATGCCGCGCGTGAAATCGCAACGCTCATTGACACGTCCAACCGTCAGGTCGCGAATGGCGTTGATTTGGTCCGCGAAGCCGGGGCCGCCCTTGGCCGTATTCGTGAAGCCGTCGAGAAAATCAATCACGGGATCGAACAGGTCGCAACCTCAACAACGGAACAGGCCACCGGCCTTGGCGAATTAAGCTCGGCAATCAACCAGCTTGACCAAACCACACAACAAAACGCCGCCATGTCGGAAGAAACCAACGCCGCAACAGTCAGCTTGCAAAACAACATTGCCGCGATGGAACAAGACGTCAGCTTTTTCTCGGTGCAAGACACTCAGAGCAGTGCAAGTGTCAAACCATTTGAGGTTGGGTTGTCCCGTAGCGCGTAGCGCGTTTCACGGACAGTCCCGGCGAGACTCATAAGGCTGACATCGTTCGTGGTATCAGGCAAAAGAGGGGGCGTATTACGCCCCCTCTTTATTTCCTATTCCTGATTGAGAACCATGTGACCTCGCGCAGGGTTGGTTCCGCCCATCACATTTTGAAAATGCGATAGATGGCTGGGATAACCAGCACGGTCAGTGCCGTCGAAGACAACAGCCCAAACAAGAGCGAAATCGCCAGACCTTGGAAGATCGGGTCCACCAAAATCACCGCCGCCCCAATCATCGCGGCAATCGCGGTCAACAGGATCGGCTTGAACCGCGTGGCCCCTGCTTCGATGAGAATTTCAAGCGTCACATTGCCTTGATCATCGGCGTTGCGAATGAAATCGACCAAGAGGATCGAGTTTCGCACAATGATCCCCGCCAAAGCGATGAAGCCAATCATCGACGTGGCCGAAAACGGCGCCCCAAACAACCAGTGGCCGATCATGATCCCCAAAAAGGTTAATGGCACCGGCGTCAGGATCACCAAGGGCAAGCGGAACGAGCCAAACTGAGCCACCACGAGGATGTAAATCCCCAAAAGCGCCACACCGAACGCCGCCCCCATGTCGCGGAAGGTGATCCAGGTCACCTCCCACTCGCCATCCCACAACAAGGTCGGATGCTCGGTTTGCGACGGTTGACCATGCAGCGAAATCTCAGGCTTCGTCCCCTCCGGCCAGTCCATCGCATCCAACTTATCCGCAACAGCCATCATGCCATAAAGCGGCGCTTCATATTCACCGGCGAGTTCGGCCTGAACCATCACCACATCGTAGCCATTGTGACGGAAAATCGGAAAGGAAGTTTGTTCCTCGGTGATTTGAACCACATCGCCCAGCTCCACCACGCCACGCCCACCGGGCAATGCATTGGCTGGCACCGGGGTGGACAGTGTTTCGGCATCCAAAACCCGATCCGCACGATCACGTCCGATTACAATCGGGATCGGGCGGCGGCCTTCGCCTCGGTGCGAATAGCCCACCGTGGTATAACTGTTCAAAAGTTGAAGCGTCTGCGCGGCATCGGTTTCATTGACCTGATAAAAGTTCAAATCAGACGGCTGCATTTCGGCCCGGATGCGCCGTGCCTGAACCCCGAAATTATCATCGGTATCGACGATGAAATCGACATCTTCAAAGGCGTCGCGCACCTTGCCTGCAACTGCACGCCGGGTTTCGCCATCGGGGCCATAGATTTCGGCCAGAAGCGTCGAAATCACCGGCGGTCCAGGCGGAGGTTCGACCACTTTCATCGCGGTGCCAGGCGGTACAGTGATACCCTCAAGGATTATTTCCCGCAGTTCGAGCGCGATATCATGCGAGGTCCGGTCACGTTCGGTTTTCGGCAAAAGTTTGAGTTGCACCTCGCCCATTTCCGGGTTTTCGCGCAAATAGTAATGCCGCACGAGACCGTTGAAGTTGAAGGGGGCGGAGGTGCCCGCATGGGTCTGGGCCGACATCACTTCAGGCAGGCCCATGGCGAGGCGCGCCGCCTGTTGGACAATCGCATCCGTGGCCTCGACAGATGCGCCTTCCGGCAAATCGACCATGATGGCCAGTTCGGATTTGTTGTCAAAGGGCAGCAATTTGACCGTGACGTCTTTGGTATAAAGCGCGCCGAGCGAGCCAAAAGACAGCACGATCACTGCCAACAAAAACATCCAAGCGACTTTTTTCGACGCCAAAACGGGCCGCGCAATGGAGGCGTAAAACTTGCCCAATGTACCACCGGGAAACGCGCCCTCTTCGTCGTGATGAAGCTCCGCGCGTCCTGCGATTTTCAACATCAACCAAGGCGTGATCATCACCGCCACGAAAAAGGAAAAGATCATCGCAGCCGAGGCATTGGCCGGGATCGGGGACATATATGGCCCCATCAACCCCGAGACAAAGAGCATCGGCAACAGCGCCACGACCACCGTCAACGTGGCCACGATGGTCGGATTTCCAACCTCAGCCACTGCGGCAACCGCGGCACCAAACCGGTTCTGACCCGGCTTTTTCATGCCCCAATGACGGGCGATGTTTTCGATCACCACAATGGCGTCATCGACCAAAATCCCGATGGAGAAAATCAGCGCAAACAGCGACACCCGGTTGAGCGTATAGCCCATGATATAGGCGGCAAAGAGGGTCAAAAGGATGGTGACCGGGATCACGATGGCGACCACAACGGCCTCGCGCCAACCGATGGCGATCAACACCAAAATAACGATGGAGACGGTCGCAAGCCCTAGGTGAAACAGCAATTCATTGGCTTTTTCATTGGCGGTTTCGCCGTAATCGCGGGTCACTTCGATGCTGACGCTGTCGGGAATGATGCTGCCTTCCATCTCGGACACACGGGCCAAAGCCTCTTCGGCCACAGTCACCGCATTGGCCCCCGCGCGCTTGGCAATGGCCAAGGTCACGGCGGGGCGGCGGACGATCTCGGCGCTCATGTCGATCGCGGCATGGCCGCCTTCGACCCCGCTGTCGACCCCCGCGCGCGTCAGGGTCGCCACATGTTTTTCGTCCAGATCGGAGACAAACCCAACATCAGCCACATCGCGGACATAGACCGTGCGGCCATCGCGGGCGGTGAGTTCGAGGTTGCCGATTTCTTCCGGCGTGGTCAGGGTTTTGCCGATAATCAGGCCAATTTGGTCGCCACCATCGCGCAGCAAACCCGCCGGGGATGAGGCGTTTGCGCTCTGCACTTTGCCCGCAAGCTGTTGCAAGGTAATACCATAAAGCGCCAGTTTTTCCGGCGAGGGGGCAACGCGAAGCGCCTCTTCGGTGCCGCCAATCACATAGGTGAGACCGACGTTTTCGATCCGGGCGAGGCGCACTTCGACCTCTTTGACGATCCGGGTGAGATCAGAAGGCATCATGCCTTCATTCCCTTCAGCGGGGCTAAAGGTCAGCGCGACAATCGCCACGTCATTGATGCCCCGGCCCACGACCAAGGGTTCGGGGATACCGACCGGAATACGGTCGAGATTGGCCATGATTTTATCGCGCACCCGCAAGATGGCGGTGTCGGACGACACGCCGACCATGAAGCGCGCAGAGACCATAACGTGATCATCGCGGCTGTCCGAATAGACATGTTCGACCTGATCAATGCCTTTGACGATGGTCTCCAACGGCTCGGTCACGAGTTTGAGCGCATCCTGCGCCTTAAGCCCAGAGGTATCGACATGAATGTCGACCATGGGCACGGAGATTTGCGGCTCCTCTTCGCGTGGCAAAGACACCAGCGCGATCATGCCCACGGCCAAAGAGGCCAAGAGAAACAAGGGGGTAAGCGGGGAGAGAATGAATGTACGGGTCAAACGCCCGGCGAGGCCGAGCGCACCCGAGGGACCGTGCGGATTATTCATGAGACGTCACCACCACATCGCCAGCGGTCAACCCGCTTAGAATTTCGACCCAAACAATGCCGTCCGCTTCAACCCGATTGCCAGGAACGACCACACGGTCCGAGGGGCCGGAGGGCAGTTCGACGGAAACGAAATCAAGTCCGCCAGATTGGGTCAGCGCGGTTTCAGGGACCAAAAGCCCGTCGTGGCTGCCCACCGGCAAGCGCACTTGAACCCGACGGCCGACAAAGGTGGTCTCAAGGTCTTCGACCTCGACATCGGCTTGCACCCGACCGCCCTCAATCAGTGGATAGATTTTGGCAAGCGTGCCGGATGTGGCGGTGCCTGCTTCGGTGATTTCGATGGTGTCGCCCTGTTTGAGCGTATCGGCGTAACGTTCGGAGACACCAAGACGTAAGAACGCACCGCCTGCGCCGATGGTTGCGACCTCTTCACCGGCAAACACGACGCCGCCTTTGGACACCGGCACGGAGAGCACCAAACCCGCCTCGGGCGCCAGCACTTCGCCTTCTTCGATCTGACGTGCTACGACTTGGCGTTCGGATTTCAGGCTGGTGATCTGACTTTCAAGCACATTCACGTTGGTTTGCAAGGCTTGCAGGCTTTGGTTGGAAATCACCCCACGTTCCGAGAGGGATTGTCCGCGCTCCAGATCGGCCTGAGCCTGATCCAATTGCGAACCAAAAGCGTCGAGCTGGGCGTCGATACCTTCGATTTGGAACAACAGTTTGGTGTCTTCGATGATGGCGACCCGTTGACCAGCCTCAACCATATCGCCTTCGGTCACATCGAGCGCGGAAATCGTCCCGCCAATCCGGGCGCGGGCGGGGACGCGATCGCGGGTTTCAACCTCGGCATAAACCGGTTTCCATTCGATGACCGCCTGTGGGGTCACAGTCAAAGTCTCGCCAAAGGCGGGGTCAATGGCCAGAAAACTTCCGGACATCAGCGGTAAGATGAGCATTAGGGTGCGGCGCATAAGGTCCTCATTTCGGTTCTGTGAGTGTCATCACATAATATTCAATTTTTTGCATATGTAGCAAATCATATGCCATGTGCAAGCGCAGCTTGGTCTTTGAGTAGGAGAAAATAAGCAATCTGTCACGGATTACTCTATTTTCCGTCTCTCACCTCGCCTGCCCCAAGCGGCACCGCACCACGCGCCACTGTTTGACGCGCAATCGAGACGGATTTAATCACAGCGTGACAAGGCATACCTTGTTTTAGGTCAAGAGCGGCGGCGGAACGTTTGGTCACCCGCGCCAAAACCACACCCGCAGGTGTTGCGAGCGAAACCATGACCCCCGGCCCCTCGCCCATGCGGATTTGCGCGATGGTTCCGGGCATAATATTGAGTGCCGAAAGCCCCTTTGGACGCGCGGGCGACAAGATCACATCCTGCGCCGCAATTCTCAGGCGGACCTGCGCGCCGAGGGCCGCGTCCAATGTGGGCAAAAACAACGGCACGCCCCCGGCGGACAGTTCGGTCAGACCATCCGCATGATGCGCCTGCACCCGCGCCGGAATAAGCGCCCCCGCGCCATGCACACCTGCGGGCATGAGGTTTGGATCGCCAAGGATTTCAACTGCCCCGCCCTGCCCCGTGACGAGCCCGGCCTCAAAGGCCACCACGGTTGTCGCCAGACGCGCGACCTCGGCGGGGCTGTGACTGACATAGAGGATCGGGATAGAAACCTCATCGCGAAGCCGTTCAAAATATGGGAGAATTTCGTCTTTTCGCGCGTCGTCAAGCGCGGCCAGAGGTTCATCGGCCAAGATCAAATCCGGCCCGGACAGCAGCGCACGACCAATGGCGACCCGTTGCTGTTCCCCGCCAGACAGCCCGGCTGGGCGCCGGTCCAACAAATGACCGATGCCCAGCATCTCGACCATCTGTGTCACCTCAGCCTCGGACACATCGCGAGCGGAAAATCGACGGCCATAGTCGAGATTTTGTCGCACAGACAGATGCGGAAACAGCCGGGCGTCCTGGAAAATCGTGCCAATCCGACGTTTATGTGGCGGCAAGCAAATCCCTGACCCGGTGTCACACAACACCCGGCCATTGATCACCACGCGCGCCTCATCTGGGACAAACAACCCGGCAATCGCGCGGATCACCGTGGATTTGCCCGACCCTGACCGGCCAAACAGCGCCGTCACACCCGAGGGCACATCAAATTGCGCCTCAAGGGCAAACCCCTGAAACTTGTGACGGAGTTGAACTGAAATGCTCATGCGCCACGCCCCCGTTTGGCCATACGCCGGGCCAGAAACTCAGACAGGATCAACGCCCCCATCGCCAAAACAATCGAAATCATCACCAATCTGAGGGCCGCGCTTTCGCCTCCGGGCACTTGGAGAAACGCGTAGATGGCCGAGGGCAGCGTGCGGGTTTGGCCGGGGATATTTGAGACAAAGGTGATCGTCGCGCCAAATTCGCCCAGAGCCTTGGCAAAAGCCAACACCACTCCGGCCAGCACGCCGGGCAAGGCCAAGGGCAACGTCACGGTCCAAAACACCCGGATCGGCGAGGCCCCGAGCGAGGCGGCGGCGGCCTCCAATTTCGGGTCAACCGCCTCAATGGACAGGCGGATCGCGCGCACCATCAAAGGAAAGCCCATGATCGCCGCCGCCAAAGCGGCACCGCTCCAACGAAAGGCGAACACGATTCCGATCTCTTTGAGCGCCGCACCAAACGGCGTGCGCGCGCCAAAGGTCATCAACAACAGATAGCCGGTGACCACCGGGGGTAGAATCAGCGGCAAATGCACCAAACCATTGAGAATTTCGCGCCCCGCAAACCGCCACCGCGCCAAAGCATAGGCCACAAATATCCCCAAAGGCAGGCTGAGAAGCGCCGCCCAAAAGGCCACTTTGAGAGACAGGGCCACCGCCTGCCATTCCGCAGCGCCCAAGCCGAACCAATGTGCCACCTGCTCGGTCATTTGTCCTCCGTCATCGCCACAGCCCCATTTGCATCAACCGCGTGTCAGCCGACACCAAGCAAGACTGACCTCAGGCCTCGCATTCATCCGATCCCTATCAGTTCTCCCCTTGTCACGGAAATTCGCCCCATAATGGTTGGCAGGCACCAAAGTGCAAGCCCCCTCAGGGCTTTGTGCCCTGTCGCCATTTTCCCAATGATCGCGTAAAGCCGTCTGAAAATCGGCAATTTTTTGCGGCTCAAAAATAAAAATGCCACATAAATCTACGCTTATGCCATTAAACCGTGATACAAAGTCGCGGGACTGTTATCCCCGTGAAAAGAATCGTGCCTCAGCACGGTTGATACTATGTTTACTGTACACGTCGCGGGGGGCGGAAATGTCCATTTTATCAAAAGGAAATTCTCAGTTTTCAAAGGGGGTCCGTCCCGCGCCTCCTCGGTCGGGAATTTTGTATCGAAAGGGTGGCAAGCGCGCTTTTGATTTGCTGCTCGCCGCCGCAATGACTCCGTTCATTTTGCCGGTGATCCTGATGCTCGCCTTTTTGGTGCGTCTCGACGGCGGGCCTGCCTTTTATATGCAGCGCCGGGTTGGTCGAAACGGAAAATTATTCCAGTTTTATAAACTGCGCTCGATGCGTCAGAACGCCGATGAGCTTTTGGAACGGTTGTGCCGTGAGGACCCCGAGATCGCGGAAGAATGGCATAAATATCAGAAATTGCGACATGATCCCCGGATCACCAAAGTCGGACGGTTCATTCGCGCCACAAGTTTGGATGAGTTGCCGCAGCTTTTGAACGTGATCAAAGGTGACATGAGTTTTGTCGGCCCGCGTCCATTTATGACCAGTCAACAAATGCTCTATGAGGCGGCCAATGGCTGGGCTTATTTTGAAATGCGCCCCGGCATCACCGGTGTTTGGCAAATTTCAGGGCGCGGCGAGACCAGTTTCACCGATCGCGTCCGCTACGATCATCTGTATTACAAACGCCTGAGCCTGCGCACGGATGTGGCGTTGATCGCGCGCACGGCCGGGGTCGTTTTGAAACAAACCGGGCATTGAGCGCCCCAAGCCTCAGCGATTATTTGGCAAACAAACACCCGGCGTCCACACGGGTTGCATGCAGCTCAGTGGTCGACCATGTGCCGTCACGCACCAACCCCTCCAACGCGTCCCCCGGACAGGGGATGTCGCCTAAGGACACCACCAAGACGGGACCGGCTATATCCTCTGGCAACGCGAAATTTTGCGCATAATAGCTCGACGGACGCCCCGTTTCGGGCGTCGCATAAAGGGCCACGTCACGATCGCGGCCCGTATAAAACAGATCGGCCAAGATGTCTCGATTTGAAGTCACGACGGGCAGATCCTCACGCTCGGCCAAGGTAAGAATGCTCTCGGAAAGGGCATGACGGCCAAGATAGCGGTTCAAAAGCGGCTTGTCCCCTGACATCGGCCAAGGCACAAGGATGAGTAAGACCGGGAGCGCCACAGCCAAAATGCCATTGAGCGCAAGGGCGGCAATGCGGCCCCAACGTGGTAAGACCATCACCACCAAAACTGTGCCGGCAAAATAAGTGGCAATCGCCCAATTGGCATAGGCTTTGTCCATAAGCGACTGAACAGAAACGACAAAAATAGCGGGGATCGACAAGAGCACAAGGGCGCGATGGGCCTGAGTGCGCGGGCGCAGATATGCCCAGATCAGCGCCGCCATCGGGATCACGCCAAAGACTCCGAACTGGCTACCAAGGAACGTCAGGAGTGAGCCAAGGTCGAATTTTGCGCCATGACGCACCCACCCGGCATTGTCCATCGTGTGCGACACTGTGGTCAGATCATGCGACAGGTTCCACATGACATTGGGAGAAATCACCAGGGCAAAGCCTGCGATCATCACCGCAAGATTGCGCCAACCGGGACGCAGCATGGGCACAAAGATCATCGCCAACCCGGCCCCCGCCAAAATATAAATGGCGGCATATTTGGCCATAAAGGCCAGCCCTGCGAACAGGCCGACCGCCAACGCATCCGAGGCGCGGCGGGTGTCGGCGGTGCGGAGCAGAAACAAAAGCGCGGCGGCATAAAACGGCGCCATGATCGTATCGGTCGAGATCATCACCGAACCGAGGCTGACAAAGGGCAGCGAGAGATAGAGCGCCACGGTCCAAAGCGCGGCGGCGCGTCCGATCAATCGCGCGGCCAAGGCACCCAAGATCAAAGCCGTGATGCCATGCAACACCGCGCCGGGCATCCGCACCCAAAACGCCGCATCGGACCCGGCCAGATCGGTGACCAAACGGATCACCCAACCGATCAAGGGCGGTTTGGAATAATATCCGAAATCAAGATTTTGGCCCCAAAACCAATATTGAACCTCATCCACGAACAGGTCTGTTTGATCAAAGGCAAGTGCCAAAAGCCGCAGGCCAACGGCCACGACCACAAGGATCAGAGCGGTTGGAAGCCACTCATTCAGACGGGGTGGGTTGGGCACGTCGTTTTGCATAAATCAGCCAAAGGTTGCGGGCGTAGATAAAGACGCCGAGGGCCTGCCCCAGAATGAACACAGGGTCACGCCGATAGAGCGCATAGGCCAAAAGCATCACGCCGCCGATCAGGGAAAAATACCAAAAGGCGACCGGCATGACGCTGTCTTTGGCGCGCTCTGAGGCGATCCATTGCAACAAGAACCGCGCTGTGAACATGAGCTGCGCGGCCAGTCCAAAAACCACCCACCACAGCTCGACAACGCTGTCGACATGAAGCATATTCATCAGCATTTGCATGGGGTTAGCCTCGATTTTCGGAACGGGTAACTTCGGTGGGCCGGGCTTTTTTGCGGCGTTTCAAAAGCCATGCCACCCCGATCAGATCAATCGCACCGACAAGCGCGCGCTGAAAGTTGGAATAATGCGAGCGCCCGCCGCCGCGCGCCGCATGGGACACGTCGACATGGGCGATGGTCCAGCCATCGCGGGCAAACAGCGCAGGCAAATAGCGGTGCATGTGATCGAAATAGGGCAGCGCCAAAAAATCATCGCGGCGAAAGGCCTTGAGGCCACAACCGGTGTCACGGGTGCCGTCTTTGAGAAGTTTCGCCCGCAGCGCATTGGCGAATTTCGAGGCATAGCGTTTGGACCAAGTGTCTTGCCGCGCCACGCGTTGACCGGCGACAAGCCCGATCTTCGCGCTGTTCGGCCCCTTGAAAGGTGCCAACATGTTGGGGATTTCCGACGGTGGGTTTTGACCATCGCCATCAAGGGTACAAATATAGGTGCCCCGCGCGGCGCGCACACCGGAATGCACGCCCGCCGACTGACCGCCGGAACGGTCGTGACGGATCACCCGAAGCTCGGACATCTGCGTCATGCGGCGGGCAAGGATGTCGGCCATGCCATCATCAGAGGCGTCGTCGATGACAATCACTTCCCACGGGCCAATGGAGGCACAGGCTCGCGCAATGCCATCGAGCAAAGCCTCAATGTTTTCGGCCTCATTGCGGGCGGGAATGATAATGGAAGTGTCGCACATATCTCGTACTCAAAGCCTTTTTCCGTTCACGCGGTCCATCACTGTGCGATTAAAGGAGCGGTGCCTTGATGTAAAGAGCAAGCCCCTTTGGACGGGGGAGAGACGCCGCCGATGAACAAGCCCCCCACTCCGCACGAGATGGGGGGCTTGACCTTCGGGTCGCTCTCGCAGCCGTCAGGATGAGGGGTCGCTGTGCGGCTTTTTGATCAGCGACTGAACGGTGTAGACCAAAATCGCCATGCCGACCGCGCCCATAGCGGCCACCCCCAACAGCACGATCACATCAATGGCCCCGCCAATATCCGAAAGCGCCGAATGGGTCATCGCCATCACGAACCAGACGGCCGCAATCGCGCCCAAAGGCATGGAGAGTTGCGCCCAAAGAAATTTGTGCCAACTCACCGACCGGTCCCGGATCAGCACATAGACATAGCCGACGGTCACCAGCACAGCAGCGATAACCATGATCCAAAACAGACCCCGGCCAAAGATTTCCTCGAAGACCGCAAGAAGGGTTTGGAATGTCATATCTTTCATATCACGCGCTCCTTACGCTTTGCCACGCAGCATGGCGTTATAGGTGGCTTTGAGGGCAACCTCTTTCATCAACCAGGAAATCCACAGCTCTTCGAGCGGGGGGATGATGCCGGGGAAAGAGGGGGTGAGGTTGTTGTTGTAGTCGAATTCCACCAACATCGCGCGGCCGATTTTGGTGATCATCGGGCAAGAGGTATAGCCGTTGTAGGTCTCGGTCGGTTCCCTACCCGCGATGGCGGAGAGGATTTGGTCCTCAACCACCGGCACTTGCCATTTCACCGAAGCGGCAGTTTTGCCCTTTGGCACACCGGCCACATCGCCCAAGGCCCAAATGTCAGGGTAACGCAGGTGTTGCAGCGTGGCCATGTCGCATTCGACCCAACCTTGGTCGGTCCATTTGTCGGCCCAGGAGAGACCGGATTGGCGGATCACCTCAGGCGCGCGTTGTGGCGGGATGACATGGAGGTAATCATAGTCGATCTCATCCGTGCCGTCTGCGGTGGTGAAGGTGGCGCGTTTGCTGCCGGAGTCGATGGATTTCAGAACGTGATGATAAACCGGCGCAATGGTGCGATCACCAAAGAGCATACGGACCTTTTCCGACACAATCGGCACCCCGAACAGCGCGCCATCATGGGCAGCGTAGGTGATCTCCGCCTTGTCCCGATGTCCCGCACGACGCAGGCGATCATCAATCAAAAACGTGTGTTTCAAAGGCGCGCCGGCGCATTTCATTTCGGTGCCCGGACGGGTGAACACGCCATGCCCGCCCTCTTCGATAAATTTAGAGGCGGCTTTCCATGTGGCGGCGGCATATTGCGGCCCGGCATACAAAGCGCCGATGCCATTTTCACCCACCATATCAAGGGAAAACCCTTCGATCGCATCGTGGTCCAGCACAAGCCCGGGGGCCACGACGAGGAAATCGTATCCAAGCGTGTCACCACCTTCGGTCGATACGGTTTTCGCGACGGGGTCTATGGCGGCGGCTTTTTGCGCGATCAACGTGACGCCTTTAGGCAACCAATCGGTGGTTTTGGAGGTGACGTAATTGGCGGGCTTCAATCCGGCTGCAACCAATGTCAAACCGGGTTGATAGAGATGCTCTTGGCGCGGATCAATGAGGGTGATTTGCGCACCGTCAAGCCGGGAGACCAATCGGTTGGCAAGGGCGGTGCCGCCCGCGCCCGCGCCGATGATGACGATTTTGGCGGCTGTTTTCAGCGGCGCGGCCTGAACCGTGCCAGAGCTTGCGGCAAGGGCCGTGGCACCGATGCCGAGGCCTAAGAATCCGCGCCGATCCAACGGCCGATCCAACGTAGGTGAAGAACGGGTGTTCATGGGTGTCTCCGCATTGTCGTATGCATATGTATGCATTGTTTTGGTGTAAGAAATCCGCCCCGAAGGGCGGTCCATGTTGGAAAATTGGCCCCGAGGGCGGGGAATGGCAGCCGCCCTCGGAGGTCGACCCTGACCGGGACGCAGGTCAGGTGGTCGTGTCTTCGTCGGCCTCACGGATCAGGCGCGCATCTTCGCGCATCTCAAGCCACATCGCGTTGAGCACAGCGAAAAGGGCGGCGAGCGGGAGGCCTAAGAGCCAAGCGAAATACCACATAAGTCTTTCCTTTCTCAGTAGCTTTGCGAGTTTTGGGTGACGTCGTCTTCGGCCACTTTGCCCCAGAGGACTTTGTAAACCCAAGAGGTGTAGGCAAGGATGAGCGGCATAAAGATCACGGCACAGACCAGCATCACGAAAAGGGTGAGATGCGAGGAGGAGCTGTCCCAGACGGTGAGCGAACTGGACGGATCGACGGTGGAGGGCAGAATGAACGGGAACATGGTCAGCCCGACCGAAGAGATGATGCCAAAGATCGCGAGTTTGGACCACAACAGCGTGGACACTTCGCGGCCTGCGCGCAGCCCCATCACGGCCAAAGCGATGCCGACAAAGCCCATGATCGGTGCCACGGCGATCCAGGGCCGGATCGCATAGGCGTCCATCCAACTCCCGCCACGGACGACTTCGGAGAACAGCGGGTTGGACGGCCCGTCTTTGACCACTTCACCCACGATCTGATAGCCCTCGATGCCGAAAGCCAACCAAAGCCCCGCAAGTGCATAGGACAGGGCGGCGACGATCCCGGCAATGGACCCGATGCGACGGGCCCGGTCGGCAATCACGCCTTCGGTTTTCAGGCCAAGCCATGCTGAGCCATGCATCAACAACATGGAGAGCGAGACGACACCGGCCAAGAGCGCATAGGGGTTCAAAAGGCCCAGGAGCTTCATGATCGAATTGCCCTCATACATCGGCATCAACATGTCGGGAGTGAGGTAGAACGGCACACCTTGCAACACGTTGCCGACTGCCACACCAAAGATCAGCGCAGGCACGGCACCGCCAACAAACAACGCCCAGTCCCAAGTGGTCCGCCATGTCGCACTTTCGCGTTTGGAACGGTATTTAAAGCCAACAGGACGCAGGATCAGCGCCGCCAGCACCAGAAACATCGCAAGATAAAAGCCCGAGAATGAGACCGCATAAAGCGGCGGCCAAGCGGCAAAAATCGCTCCACCGCCCAAGATGAACCACACTTGGTTGCCTTCCCAAACCGGGCCGATGGTGTTGATGATCACCCGGCGTTCGGTGTCTGATTTGCCAACGAAGGGCAACAAGGCACCCACGCCCAAATCAAACCCATCGGTCAAGGCAAAGCCGATCAAAAGCACACCCAAAAGCGCCCACCAGATCACCCGGAGGATGTCGAAAGAGATCAAGTCGTGAAGGATCATGTCATTTACTCCGCAGGGGTTTCGGCAAAGGGGCCTTGGCCATCATGGGTACGCAGACGGTGCGAATGGCGTTCCATCCAGGTGTCTGTTTCTTCAACATCCATGTAGGGACCTTTTTTGATGTATTTGAGCATCAACCCCATCTCGACGATGAAGAGCACAGTGTAGAACACCACAAAGCCCGTCAGCGTGATCAAAAGATCGGTGATCGACAGGTTCGAGGCCGAGAGCGCAGTGGGCAGGACGCCGTCCACTGTCCAGGGTTGACGACCGAATTCGGCGACAAACCAACCAAGCTCGGCGGCAATCCACGGGGTCGGGATGATGATCACGCCCAACCGCAGCGCCCAGCGCGGGAATTGCATGCCTTTGAACGAAGCCCGGTAAAAGAAAAACGCCATGACCGCGATGAAGCTAAACCCAAGTCCGACCATGATACGGAAGGCCCAGAAGATCGGCCAAACCCCCGGCACTGTGTCATCGGCGGCCAGTTGGATTTGCGCCTCTGTGGCGTCGCGCGGATCATCGACATAGCGTTTGAGCAAAAGCGCATAGCCCAGATCCTCGGAATGCGCTTCGAACGTGGCGCGCACCTCCGGCGGAGTCGCATCGCGCTCGGAGCGGATCGTCATCAGCGCGTCATAGGCGATGATGCCAGAGCGCACTTTGTCTTTTGATTCAGCGACAAGCTGGTCGATGCCAGGGATTTCCTCGGTCAGAGACCGCGTACCGATGAGTCCCATCACGTAGGGGATTTCAATGGCATAATGGGTTTCGCGCGCTTCCTTGTCGGGGAAACCGATCAGGGTGAAAGGCGCCGGAGCATCGTGGGTTTCCCACATCGCCTCAATCGCTGCGAGTTTCATTTTTTGGGTGTGCGAGGCGGAGTACCCAGACTCGTCGCCCAAAACCACCACAGACAAGGCCGACGCCAAGCCAAAGGCCGACGCAACAGCAATCGAGCGGCGGGCCAATTCCGTGTGGCGGCCTTTCAGGAGATACCATGCCGAGACACCGAGAACGAACACAGAGGCGGTGACATAGCCCGCCGAGACAGTGTGAACGAATTTGGCCTGTGCCACTTCGTTGAACACCACCTCGAAGAAATTGGTCATTTCCATGCGCATCGTGTCGGGGTTGAATTCGGCTCCCACCGGGTTTTGCATCCAACCATTGGCGATCAAAATCCACAGCGCCGAGAAATTTGACCCGATGGCGACCAACCACGCGACCACCAAGTGTGCGGTGCGCGACAGCTTGTCCCAGCCAAAGAAAAACAACCCAACGAATGTGGCCTCAAGAAAGAAGGCCATCAGGCCCTCAATCGCCAAAGGCGCGCCGAAAATGTCACCGACATAATGGGAATAATAGGACCAGTTCATCCCGAACTGAAATTCCATCGTGATACCGGTGGCGACGCCAAGGACAAAGTTGATCCCAAACAGCGTGCCCCAGAATTTCGTCATCTGCCGCCAAATCGGGCGGCCCGTCATCACATACACCGTCTCCATAATCGCGACGATGATCGACAGACCAAGCGTCAGCGGCACAAAGAGAAAGTGATACAGGGCTGTCATCGCGAATTGCAGACGCGACAGCTCGACCAATCCAAACTCCATTGTCTCATGCTCCTATTGCGCGAGAAACATATCTCGCAGATATGTATTTAAAACGTAGCATAAATCTCGGCACAGATCGGTACTTTGACTCATGTCAATAAATGCAATATTATAGATATATCTTTTTGTGACCGCGACATGGGCGCGCGCCCACGCCATTGACACTCAATTTCATGTGACATCGGGCCCAATTTAGCCCAGTGTCAAAATCCGATCAGACGCGCCCTGCTCTTCGGCCCGATGCGCCGCCATCAAAACGCCGGTGTCCGGCAAAGCCGCCCGAAGCCCGGCCAAAACCCGCAGGGACGTGGCGTGATCCAGCCCTTCGGTCGGCTCATCCAAAAGCAAAACCAAAGGCTTGCGCAACACCGCCCGCGCCAACACAAGCCGACGCGCTTCGCCACCGGACAGGCCCGCACCACGCGGCCCAAGCTGCATCGACAATCCGCCTTTGGCCCGCACCACATCGTCCAAAGCCACCGCCGCAAGCGCCGCCCAAAGCGCATCATCATCGGCCTTTGGTGCAACAATCCGCAAATTCTCCGCCACTGTGCCCCGCAAAAGCGCCGCGCGTTGCCCGACCAAGGTGACAGTGCCGGGTGAACATTGCGTGACAGGGTGATCACCAAGACGCACCTGTCCCCCCAAGGGCGAAAGCGCCCCTGCTCCAAGCAAAAGCACCGTGGTTTTGCCGACGCCCGACGGCCCTTTGAGCGCGACCCACTCGCCGGGTTTGAGCGTCAAATCAAAGCCGTCAATCACCCGGCGCGTGCCCGCATTACGGGCAAAGCTGACGCCCGAAAAAACCAAATCTGCCGGGCCGTCCGGCTCAGGATGCACGACGGATGCGACCTCTTGACCAAGCTGCTCCGACACCCGCCGCGCCGCGCCGATCATCCGGCCGATCTCGGCCACGGCCCGACGCAAAGGCCCAAGTGTTTCCATCAACGCAAGGGCGGCAAAAAATCCAATGGCGGCGCGAGCGGGGGAAATCTCGCCCATTTCGGCCAAATGCCCACCAATCCAGAGCGCAGAGGCGGCGGCCAGCGCACTGACCGCCATCAAGGCAGCCCCGATTTGACGCTCCAAATGATCGGTCTCCGTGGCCGCCGATTGACGCCGCATTTCTGCGGCGCGAGTGGCCTCGGTCTGTGTGGTCAGTTGGCCATAAACCGCCAAATCTTCGCGCCCGGTGATCAGATCTATGAGCCGCGAGCGAAAGGCCTGCGCTGCCATTTCCATCCGCTTTGATGAGGTTTGCGCCCGTCGAATGCCCCAGATCATCACGCCCGCGCCGCCAATGGTGAACAGCCCGAAAATCGCCAATCCCACGCGCAGATCAACCAACCATGCGATCATCGCAAAAGCGGCGATTTGGGTCACCGCCCCGGCAATCAGCGGCAAAAACAACCGCAAAGGCACGCCATCAAGGGCATCGACATCGGCAACGATCCGGTTGAGTGCTTGTGCGCCGCGCAGACGGATCAGCCAATCATAAGAGCGCGCCGCAACCCGGCTCAAAAGCGCCACCCGCAGCCGGGTCAGCGCCCGCAACGTGGCGTCATGGGTGAGAATGCGTTCGCCGTAGCGCGTGGCGGTGCGGCCAATCGCCAAAAACCGCACCATGGCGGAGGGGCGAAACACGTCAAACACCGCCCCCGCCCCGATCAATCCCGCCGCGGAGGCCGCTGTGATGAACCACCCCGACAGGCCCAGCAAGGCCGCGCCCATCATCAGCACGAGGGCGGACAGTAGCAGGCCCCGCAACAGCGATTTGGTTTCGCCTTGCACCATGAGGGTGAAAATGCGCCACAAAGCGGTCATTGGGCCGCCTCCGCATCAACGGGGCGATCTTCGGGCTGAATATCAACGACCTGATCCATACGCGCGATAAACACCGGATCATGGGTGGCGACAATCAACGTCGCGCCACGGGCGGCCAGTGCCATCAGCCCCTCAGTGATGCGATCTGCGGTGTCGCGGTCGAGATCGGCGGTGGGTTCATCGGCCAGCACCACGTCCGGTTGCGCCGCAAGCGCGCGGGCCAACATCACCCGCCGCGCCTCGCCGCCAGACAAGCCTCCTCCCGTCTCACCCAACGGGGTCAAATCGCCCTTTGGCAGGGTTTTGAGCACGTCCGCAAGCGCCGCCGTGTCGATCAAGTTGGGCGTCAAAGCCGCGCCAAACGTGATGTTGTGGCGCAGGGAGCGGCCCAAAAACATCGGCGCTTGCGGCATCCAGCCAAGACGGGCGCGCCATGCGTCGGCACTCTCGGCGGTGAGCGGCTGTCCCGCCACGGTGATCTCGCCCGAGGCCGGGTGTTCAAGCCCGGCGATCAGACGCAAAAGCGTGGTTTTCCCCGCCCCGGACGGGCCGGACAACGCGATGCGCGCGCCGGGGGCGATTGTGAGATCGGGATAGGTGATCAGGCGCCGGCCACGTTGGGCCGACACGCCTGCGAGGGTGATCTCTGCTGAGCCGGGCAAAGCCTTCGAGGCAGCGCCCTTGCCCAAAAGCGGCGTCGTGTCTGCCTCTTGCCAAGCGGCTAAATCTTTGGCCACAGCCAACCCCGCCGCCTTGTCATGCCACGCCGCAGACAGGTCGCGCAAAGGCTGGAAATAATCCGGCGAGAGCAACAACAGGAACATGCCAGCCCAAGGCGTCACCCCTGCGCCGTAAGCCCCCCACGACAGTTCGCCCAAAAGCGAAAACCCGACCCAGACCGCCACCATCGCAACGCCCAAAGCGGCGAAAAGTTCGAGCACGGTCGAGGACAGGAAGGCCACGCGCAACACGGCCATGGTGCGGGCGCGCAGGTCATTGGCGGCGGTTTCAAATTGCGCGATCACCCGCGGGCTGGCGCCCAAAAGACGCATATCCGCCAAGGCTGCCAACCGATCGACCAACAAATCGTTGAGCGTGCCAATCTCGGACATGTGCCGCTCTGAGGCCTCCTTGGCGGCATAGCCCACGAGCGCCATGAACACCGGAATGAGCGGCCCGGCAATCAAAAGCACCACGCCCACCGCCCATGAATGCCAAAACGCCAGCGCGAGGATCACCAAGGGCACGGTTTTGACTCGCGCCTGCGCCGGGGCGTAACGGGTGATATAGGGCAAAAGCGCGTCGAGTTTTTCACAAGCCAACGCGGCCAGCGCGCCGGGACCGCCAAAGGCAGAGGGTCCGACGCTTTGGGCTTCACGGTCCAAAATCTCTTGGCGGGTGTGGGTCACAATCGACTGACCTGCGCGAAACAAGAGACCCTCGGCAAGATATGAGAGCGCAAGGCGCAGCGCGGCGAGGGCCAGAAAGCCCAACGTGCCAACGAGAACGGACACGCCCCCTGCCCCCACCAAAAGCCGAGAGAACACCGAGGCCACCAAAGCCGCTTGAGGCACCCAGAGCAGCGCAGACAGGGCCGTGAGCCTTGAGGCGGTTCTGATCCCCTTGGCCTCGCGCGACAAAAGTACTGCGAGTACCTGTCGCTCGGGCGCGACGGTTTTGTCTTTTTTCGTTTTTGTCATGCGCGCGTGATCCGAGCGGTGTTTTTGATTGTTATCTGCCTTTGCTGACATGCTCAGACAGGCAGCGCAATCTTTGATGCCGTCTAGGGGCCAATCTGCGGCGGGGTGTCTCACCTTTGGGGCGAAACAGGACGACTGTTACAAAATCTTCACTTGGGCTTTGTTATTAATTCTACTATTCGTGAATTATGGAAAAGATAGCATTCGACTCACCCATGGCCCAAACCGCCTTTGCCGCTCTCGGTCACGAAGGCCGACTTGCGGTGTTTCGCCTGTTGATGCGCTTTGCGCCACATCCGGTGCGCCCGTCCGAAATGGCCGCAGCACTGGACCTAAAAGCCAATACCCTGTCCGGTTACCTGTCTGATCTGACGAAGGCCGGGCTGATCCACGCCAAACGCGATGGGCGCTCGCTGTATTATCAGGTCG
>ERZ1673962.242-NODE-242-length-45087-cov-138.897806_pt1 | contig 45087 bp, 37 predicted proteins | sample MGYA00580188_ERZ1673962 | MGnify/ENA primary metagenome ERZ1673962 (study PRJEB41334, sample SAMN05608104) | rock metagenome | biome: terrestrial subsurface; feature: shale formation; material: shale | place: USA: Pennsylvania ... | reverse complement strand
AGTGCGCCTTGTGGTTTTGCTTTGCATCCCGTTATGTCCATTAATCAGATGAGCCAGTGGTGAGCAACCCGGTCTCAGATTCGTTGACTGCCCGCCCCTGCCAAGCCGGAGTACTCGGCAACGCATGAAAACAGGAGCATTGTTCGATCCCCTCGAAATATCCGTCAATTCGGTTTCCGTTTGAACGGAGTGCTTTGTTCTTCAGTCACGACGCCAACTTAACTGCGGCATCCTGTCACAGGCCTTAGCGAAACATTACAGTTCTGTCAGGTACCGTTTTTTCTGACTGTTAAGTTCCGGTGTGACTGTTCAACAAATGGCTGACTTCAGTCGTCACCGATTTTGATAGTGGAACATCGTTAAAACGATCAAGTCATTGCCCACTTCCGGAAGCGACCAGGTTGCATGCTTTACATTCGGTCGTCGGCTAGACGCAGTCGTTCCAGAAAACTCTCGGCGTCGGTTTAACCAATCGTGCGAAGGTCCTGCCACTCATCACCACTGGGGGCAAACAATTGCAGACCGGCGGGCTAAACAGCTTATAGCGATCAAGCAGCGCGCGTTGCTCGGCATCGCTACGCGTCATATCGAAGCGCACCAGCCGGTAATCAGCCAGCTGTTCGCGCACGGAGGGCACTTCGAGTATTTCTCGTTCGATTACTTTGCAACTGATGCACCAGTCGGCGTACCAGTCCAGCAGCAAAGGTTGGCCGAAGGCGAAACCATCTTTGTAGAGGTAATAACCATCGGCATTTATGAACCGCAGGCGAATACTGTCGATGTCGGCTTCTATCAGATCAAGGCCAAAGGCCAGATCCACCGGCAGGAAGTCCTGGCTGTTATTCAGGGGGCGTTGAAGAGGGGCGGCTGTGAGCGAGGCAGATCAGAAATCCCGGCGCTGACCGGCGGTGGGATCAGTAAAAGCAGGCACAGCAAAAGGCGAAACATGTATCTCGCGAAATAAGAGTTTAACTAAAGGCCCCAGACATAATTCCGCCTCGCAAGCCAGGAAAACTGTCCTGCCCAAGCGAGCCGGGGGAGGGTAATCGCTGCGATCATCCAGCGAAATCCCCGTGCCACCCGACTGGGAAAGCTGGTCAGCGGCACGGAGCCTGAACCTACGGGTACTTGGCGAGGACCTCATCCTGCCCTGAAGGGGTAAGCCCGATTACCTGGTAGGCATGTTTGACATCCCCGTGCTCCATACCGGGCGATCCAGCCGGCATACCGGGCACGGCAATACCTCGCAGGTCGGAACGCTTGCGCAATTCGAGTATCTGCGCCACCGGCACGTGGCCTTCAACGAACTTGCCGTTGATCACACCGGTGTGACAGGACGCCAGACGCGGCTCGACTCCCAGGTCTTGCTTTACCGAACGCATGTTGCGTTCAACATGGTCGCGGACCTCAAAGCCGTTGTCTTCCAGATAGGAGATCCAGTCGTTGCAGCAACCACAGTTGGCGTCTCGGTGTACATCGATGATCAAGGGTTCAGCGGCATGGACCGCCCCACTTATCAGCAGCGCCGCAAGGACTGATATACGCAGTTTCTAGACATATAAGAACCTTGTTTGCCTTTCATTTTCAGTTGCAGCCGCAGCCACCGCTGCCACCGCAACCCGTCTTTTTTATGCTGCTCGATCCGGTTGCCGGACCGGCCAGCTGAGCGGGATATCCTGCATCAGCCAGGGAAGCAATCAGCGCTTGGCTGTCGCTCTGGCCGCTAACCCGCACCCTGGCGGCTTGTAAATCGACATCAACCTTGGTGACGCCCTCGACAGTGTTGAGCGCCTCGGTGACATGCTTGACGCACGAGCCGCAGCTCATGCCTTCGACGTTGAGTTCAATGGTGCTCATGAGAATCTCCTGGGAAATCACCGTAATGGTTCAGCAAATGTTCAACCTTGCCAGAAGGGCAAGGTCAAGCGTTTCAATCGATCGATCCCTTGCGCAGCCTCAACGCGTTAAATACCACTGAGGCCGAACTCAGGCTCATAGCCAGCGCCGCGATGATCGGCGACAGCAGCAGGCCGGTCAGCGGGTAGAGCAGGCCTGCGGCCAGCGGGATGCCCAGAGCGTTATAGAGAAAAGCAAAGGTCAGGTTCTGGTGCATATTGCGCACCGTGGCCACTGACAAGCTCCTTGCTCGCAGGATGCCCAGCAGGTCGCCCTTGACCAGTGTGACTTGAGCACTGTTCATCGCTACGTCGGTGCCGGTGCCCATGGCAATTCCGATATCGGCACGCGCCAGGGCTGGAGCGTCGTTGATGCCGTCGCCGGCCATGGCCACGCGGTGCCCTTCTTGTTGCAGGGCGGCGGCCAGGCGTTCCTTGTCCTGCGGTTTGACCTCGCCGTGCACCTCTTCGATGCCGAGTTCGCGGGCCACTGCACGAGCAGTAGTCAGGCCATCCCCGGTGGCCATGATTACCCGCACGCCATCCGCCTGCAGGCGCTCTACCGCCAGTTTCGACGTCGGCTTGATCGGATCAGCCACTGCCAGCAGACCAGCCAGGACGCCGTCCACCGCCAGGAACATGATGCTCACGCCTTCGCCGCGCAACTGTTCGGCCCGCGCACTGAGGGAGCTGGCATCCACGCCGGCATCATTCATCAGCGCGGTATTGCCTAGTTGCAGACGGTGGCCATCAACCTGGCCACGCACGCCGATGCCGGACGCTGATTCGAATGTCTCGGCCGTGCTCAGTGCCAGGCCTTGTGTACGGGCATGGTCGACGATGGCGTGGGCTAGAGGATGTTCGCTGCCCTGATCGAGGCTCGCTGCCAGGCGCAGCACCTCATCCGGAGTGAAACCAGGCGCTGCCTCTACACTGTGAAAGGCCGGGCGACCTTCAGTCAGGGTACCCGTCTTGTCGACGATCAGGGTGTCGATCTTGCGCAAATTTTCGATGGCACCCGCATCACGGAACAGTACACCGCTGCCGGCCGCCTTGCCGGTCGCGACCATCACCGACATTGGCGTGGCCAGGCCCAGGGCGCACGGGCAGGCAATGATCAGCACCGCCACCGCGTTGATCAAACCGAAGACCCAGCTCGGCTCCGGCCCCCAAAGACCCCAGACAAGGAACGTCAGTATGGCGATAGCGATTACCACCATCACAAAGTAACCGGCGATAACATCAGCCAGTCGCTGCATCGGTGCTTTGGAGCGCTGCGCCTGGGCAACCATTTGCACGATCTGCGCAAGCATGGTCGAGCTGCCGACCTTCTGCGCCTGCATCACCAAGCTGCCGTGTGCATTGAGGGTGGCACCGATGAGACTGTCACCGACGTGCTTCATGATCGGCACCGGCTCGCCGGTCAACATTGACTCATCTACTGCGCTTTCGCCCTCCAGTACCAGACCGTCGACAGGCACCTTCTCTCCAGGGCGCACTCGCAGCCTGTCGCCCGCATGAACATGGGTGAGCGGAATGTCGTTCTCCGTACCGTCGGGATTGATGCGTCGCGCGGTCTTCGGCGCCAGGCCAAGGAGTGACTTGATCGCCGCCGAAGTCTGCGAGCGCGCCTTCAGCTCAAGTATCTGGCCGAGCAAAGTCAGCGAGATGATCACTGCCGCCGCCTCGAAGTACACACCGATGCGCCCGTCTTTCAAGAAGTCGGCGGGAAACACGCCCGGCGCGAGAGTGGCCACGACGCTGTACAGATAGGCGGCGGCGGTGCCGAGACCGATCAGCGTCCACATATTCGGACTGCGCAGCAGGAAGGAGCGTACGCAGCGCTCGAAGAACGGCCAGCCGGACCAAAGCACTATTGGAGTGGCCAATATGAGTTCGACCCAGTTCTGCGTGGAGCCGTGAAATAGGTTCAGAGAGTGCCCCCCCATGGCCAGCACGGTGACGATCACCGTCAACGGCAGGGTCCACCAGAAGCGCCGAGAGAAGTCCTTAAGCTCCGGGTTCTCTTCTTCGTCTAGTTCCGGAATCACAGGCTCCAATGCCATACCGCAGATTGGGCAGCTTCCTGGTCCCGCCTGGCGAATCTCCGGATGCATCGGACAGATGTATTCAGTGCTCGGTTCGGACGGCGCTTGAGCTACATTCTGATTCTCCTCACGCGACCGTGCGCTTGCGAACCGCTGAGGGGCAGCCTGGAATTTCTCCTGACACCTTGCGCTGCAAAAGCGATAAGTCTTTCCTTCGAAGGTCTCGTGATGAGGACTATCTGGCTTGACCGCCATTCCACACACCGGGTCGTACTGTTTACCGTTTTGATCGTGCGAATGGTTAGCCTGATGCCGGTCGTGGTTGCTGGAAGAATTGTGCATGTCATTTACTTCCTATCTTTGTCCTTGGAGACACGGGTGGGATTGGAATGGCCACCATGGTTGTGACCAAACAAATGGAGCAACGGGCAAAGCAGCAAGATTATGTATGGCAGTCCCTGCAAGAGATGACCGTAATGCTCGCGTGCCAAGTAGAAAAAACCGATTATTGCCAGCATTAAGAGCGCTACGCCGGGTCTAGTCTTCCAAAAAGATATTTCATTATTCCGATGAAGATGGCGGTGATACACGGCAGTGACCTCCAGTGCTGGTATTTTTAGTACGTTGCGTCAGCATGAGCCGCTCGTCCCGATAGATATAGCATGCCAACTAAGGAGATTAACGGATCCTCACCTTGCCGACCCTCCTTGCTTGATAGCCGACTGATGGATGTCGCGCCCAATCTAAGCATTGAAAGAAACTCCGTGCAGAGGAATGAATTAATTCACTTCAAGTTCAGAGGTGCGCACACTTAAATTACTATCTGTAAGGCTCGCCCGCCTGATCAGATCATCAAAAAAAAAGGCGCCGTTGAGGCGCCATTAGGCCAAGGGAGCAATGTGGAAGGCCTGGAAAAACCAGCTGCTAGCATTCTTAGAGTCACTGCTCATATTTTGCTCGAACATAGATTCCGACTTATGTGAAACACTATCACCTCCGCCTGTCAGCGAGCTGATTTATACGTTACATTTTTGTAAGCTTCTAGATGGCGGCCTCGTTAACCTGCACACTGAGTCGAAACAAACTTTCGGAATCTGCCTGCATGAAATTACTGGTCGCTGAAGACGAACCCAAAACTGGTTCTTACCTGCAACAAGGACTTACCGAAGCTGGATTTACCGTCGACCGGGTCACGACTGGCACAGATGCGCTCCAATATGCGCTGAGTGAGGTTTATGACCTTTTAATCCTTGACGTGATGATGCCAGGGTTAGATGGATGGGAGGTGCTACGCATGGTCAGATCAGCAGGGCACGAAATACCCGTACTGTTCTTGACCGCACGTGATGGCGTGGAAGACCGCGTCAAAGGCCTGGAGCTGGGCGCGGACGACTACCTGATTAAGCCGTTCGCGTTCTCCGAACTTCTGGCAAGGGTCCGGACATTGCTTCGCAGGGGCAGCGGCTCCCCCACCCAAACCACCGTGAAAATTTCAGATCTCGAAGTGGACCTGCTAAAGCGCCGCGCCGTTCGTGCTGGGAAGCGAATTGATCTGACGGCGAAGGAATTTTCACTGCTGGAATTGTTGATGCGCCGACGCGGCGAGGTGCTTCCGAAGTCTCTGATTGCATCTCAGGTATGGGATATGAACTTCGACAGCGACACCAACGTTATCGAGGTCGCGGTACGCCGTCTGCGCGCAAAAGTCGACGACGACTTCGAGCACAAACTGATCCATACCGTGCGTGGCATGGGCTATATGATGGATGCACCGGAGTGAGACTGCGTCACCTTTCGCTGACCGCCCGAATGAGTGTCATGTTCATGTCTGTGGTGGTTGTAGTTCTCACCATAGCTGGGCTGAGCTTCAATTTGCTTAGCCAGCATCACTTCGAAGTGTTGGATCGGCAGGCCTTGGTGGAGAAGCTCGAATCGACCAAGAAAATTTTCAATAACGTACGCAGCAGCGCAAACCTTGCTGAGGAGCTACCGCAGTTGCGAGCTCTGCTAGGTGCCCATCATGATTTAGCGGCGACCATCTTGAGCGAAGATGGCAGAGTGCTCTTTTCTGATCCCAAGACAGTCGACGTCCCGGAAAGCTATAGGGACGCAGAACAGCAGAATATGTGGGAATGGAAATATGCCGGCCGCCTGTATAGAGGATTGACTGCCCGAATCTCGGTAGCAGACCAGCCCGAACCACTTACAGCACTGTTGATTCTTGATGTCACTAACCACGCGCATTTCTTTCAGACTTTGCAGCGTTGGTTCGGCGTTGGATTAAGCGTCAGCGCTCTAATTAGTGCTGCGCTTGGCTGGATGGTAGTTAGAAGCGGTCTCAGGCCTCTGAGGCAAGTTACCCATCTCGCCGCATCGATGTCAGCAAGGTCGTTGCAGGAACGAATGCCGCTTGAACCGATACCGCTTGAGTTACAGCAATTGGTTCTGTCCTTCAATGCGATGTTAGGTCGCTTGGAAGATGCCTTTGTTCGGCTTTCCAATTTCTCGGCGGACATTGCTCATGAACTGCGAACCCCTGTTAGCAACCTCATGACCCACACCGAGGTGGTGCTGACCAAAAAGCGGAATATTGATGCTTATGAGGAGAATCTTTACTCCAATCTAGAGGAGTTGAAGCGTATGTCACGCATTATTGACGACATGCTCTTTTTGGCCAAATCCGACAACGGCTTGATTATTCCCGAACAAGCGTCTATCGAACTAGCTGATGTCGTTGCTAAACTGCTTGCGTATTACCACTTAGTGGCTGACGAACGCGATATCCGTCTCTCAGTCTCAGGCGCAGGAAATGTGCTGGGAGATAAATTAATGATTGATAGAGCGGTCTCCAATTTGTTATCCAACGCGCTGCGTTACACCCCGGTAGGGGAAACTATTTCTGTAACGATTCACGAGGCGGAAAGAACGGTAACCCTCAGCGTCGAGAATCCCGGAGGGACGATCGAGCCCGAGCACCTGGACAAGCTCTTTTATCGCTTCTATCGGGTCGATCCTGCCCGGCGCGAGGGTAGTCCAAGCAACGCTGGCCTCGGCTTGGCTATTACCAGATCTATTGTTGAGGCCCATAAAGGCAGAATCTGGTGCACCTCATTAGACGGCGTGACGGGCTTTCACATGGAATTTCCCCGCCAATAATAAAATATCGAATAAAGGTAAATATTTTAAAATCAGCCGCATAGCGATCATAAGGGACCTTACACGATTGTAATGTTAACCATTGGAACGGACGAACTCTGAATATGTCGGATTTATGAGCTGCTAGAGGATCACCTCAGGCCAGCTCAAGACTATACGCTAAAATACGAACTTTGGAGGAAGTCATGACTGAAACAATGTTCAATAGCTGCATTCAAGCTTGTTCTAACTGCGCTCTAGTTTGCGAAGCATGCGCATCTGCCTGTTTACTTGAAGACGACGTACAAACGATGGCCCGTTGCATTGAGCTCGACAGAGATTGTGCTGACATATGTGCTCTGGCAGCCAGACTCATGAGTCGCCAGAGCGAGTTGGCTAAAGAGTTCTGTGCATTGTGTGCAAAAATTTGCCGAGCCTGCGGTGAAGAGTGTGCCAAGCATCAGATGGATCACTGCCAAGAGTGCGCGAAAGCCTGTATGAAGTGCGCTGAGGAATGTGAACGTATGGCTGTATAACCAGCAAGCCGCTTTCCTGCCAAGATGGTATCTTATGGACTTGGTAGGAAAGCGCTTTTATTCAGTGGCAGGACACCTACGCTCTACCCACTGAAATGACGCCTTGGCTTCTATTGTTACTCTTGTGCAAAAAAAAGAATGCCATTTGAAAAATCAGTCATAAGCCAATCGTAACGATCATACAATTGGCTTATATCGTATTAATTCCCTTATAAATAATTAACCGTTATTGATGCCAACTGGCGCGCTACGGAACTCCACTGAGTGGACAACTCCATCAGGAGTACGAATTTTGATTTCGTATGGCTGCGCACGATAGCTTGGCCAGCCTAGAATACTATCTTCGCCCATTGGCGTCACACTTAGTACATCACCGCTTTCAAGAAGAACCTTTAAAGCCTGTCTACCCTCGACTGCAGCATAGTCATGCTGCATCGTTGAGTTTCTATCAACCTCAGCCATTGCGAAGGAGGAACTTACGGCTATGCCAACAGCAAGAACTGCCGCAAATTTTTTCATCGTTAACACCTCTTGGTCATTGATGTTGGATAGTTTAAAGGTGTCAACCTTACACAAAGCTGAGTCTTATATTACATTAATGCTAAGCGGAGCTTACGTGTGATGTGCTCTTAACCTCATCACTTGCACTGAAAAACAGCAGAAATTTTTGTTCGATGGCTGCTGCTCGTGGTCTTCAAATTCCGGCAGCAAGAAGCGGATACTCGAACAAGGCGTAGTTCCCCCAAGCGCAACAGAATCTCAAATGTAATACCGTCTGTGGCCGGCCATGACATCTGGATGCAAAAAGCACATGCATCCGACCGCGTAGCGGTAATTGCTGTGGAGAACCGCGTCCGGTTGAATGGCACAGGCTCTGAAAAAGCGCGCGGCGTCGGTGAGTGAACATATTGCAAATTACTTTAATCCAACGGAAGCGTTACAGGCTTCACTCAGCGCGTTTTTTTCAGGTGCTCTCAGCTACAGACTTATTCCGATAGTACGCAGTGCCTCCCAGGACTTGGTTGAAACCAGGTGGTCCCTGCCAATTCCTTGGTAAACCGGTGGACTTAAGCAGAGTTTCTGCGTCCACTCCATTTCTCGCAAAGTCCTCTAGGTCCCACTCGAAAAAGCTAACAAGGGCTTGAAAAACAGTATTCGGAACACTGGAAACCATACCCAGACTTCCAGTGTTCATCGGAAGGTTTAGCCTTTTCATATTGGCAAGAGCGAAAATTAGCCGTCTCAATCTAAAGTGCCAGACAGACTCCATAAGAAGTTCAGCCTGCTGGGACGCCAAGGGAAATCTACGCTTACGTAACTTTGGACACCGCGGTAAACGCACGGGTAGGAGTTTCTGCAGGTTGTTGAGATTAACCCGCTTCTGTCCTTTGGAAATCCGATAGAGATTCTCAGCACCCGATAGGAGAATGGCAGCATAAGCGCTGTCTCGGAGATCACTAACCTCCTCGACTACTTCAGGTAAGCGCTTTGGCGTGCTGAGCTTTCCCATCAACCATGCGTTGTCATGCTCCGCTAGCCAGCGGGTGGCTTGATAAGCGTTATCCCAGAGGTACTCCAAATCGACATTCGCTCGAACAGCTAAAATGGTGGCTATTTTCTGACGGTGTTGCGCCTTCCTACCAACTTTCGGCCTCTCCAGCTTTAAACGTAATTTTGCACCTGCCGCGTGCCGAAGAATGAGCTCTTTCTGCAAGGCAGCCTCAAAGTCATCCGCGCCCCCAAATAAATGCTGTGCAATGATCATATGCCGGGCGAGTGGCATATCCATCTGGCCATTGTAAAAACTAAACCGTATCCATTGGTCGTGTTTACCTGCTTCATAAGCTTTGTCCATTCGCGACAGGGCTTCATCTCCATACTTTGAACGGATGCTGTCAAATAGTTTTGCAGTACCGACAAATTTTCCGTGTATGAAACCGCGTTTTCTGCATTGTCGTACATAGCTTGCGGCTAACGTTTCACAACTCATTGGCGGTAAGTTACGCTGCAGTAATTCGTAGGCGAACTCCGCAAATGTCTTTTCAAGCACAGTGCCCTGCTTTCCTGTCGCGGGATCTAGGGCGCTCCAACCGCATATGCACGGATCAGTCGGATTCGGAAGTAACCGAAGCTTACGGAAGAACGGATGAGAGCATTTGGGGCACGCATGCATCAGCGACTCACCATGACGCCAACAGACAGACACACCTGGCAAATGGTGTGAGCGATGCCAGTATGCATAGCCCGTTTCAAGCAGATCCTGCTGCACGCAGGTGTAGCAGAGCTTAGCCTTACCGTGGACAGCTGCCTCACGACGGGGAATACGAGCCACCCCCGATATACTGGAGCCTGTAGGAGCATTTTCCACGCCTTGGCCTAGCCCCAGAAAAGGCCTGTATGCTGGAAACATAGTATTCGTGCTGATCAGATCGTCGAGATTGCTCTCTGTGTCACCAGGTAGTCTGGTAGCAAGCACTTCAATCTGCTTTGGCAGAATCCCTACGCTGAACGGCGCGGACCCAAACAGATCCCGGAAAGTTTCAGCTGCAGTTCTGTTACCTGACAGGAAGTGGTAGCGCGTGATACGAGAATGCAACATCTCGTCCGGCATGGACATGGGAAAAAATAGCAGATCAGACATGGATATTAGCTAGAGATATAAGACTTGAAAGTACACGCACTCTGCAGTGCGGTGTATTTCTAACACACCATATCGTGTTTCAGGCAGGGATATTGAAAATATATGGCGGACGAGCGCTGTATCAATTCGGCACTCCCACACATTTTTTTTGCAAAGCAATTAGCTGATATAAATCAGGTTTACGTTAGCAATATCGCGGGCTACACCCAAAAAAATGTCATACGGAGGCTCACACTTTATTAGAAATATGCACGAAAAAGTGGAATAGTTTCCGCCCAGAGGAAACATGACTACGGCCTGATGCAAGCAGTTCGATACAACGCTGATCGAGTTACGCTTCGCTGCTCGTCTTCCAGCTTCGCCTTGGCCCACTGTAGGCGCCGAACGTGAAACTGCTCGATAGACTCACACGCCTGCTCCAATGCCAGGGCACACAGAGGTAGCTTGGAGAGCTGTTTCTCAAGACGTGAGAGGACATGTAGATCCCGCCCTATCCTAGCGCGCGAGATCAAGACAGGCTTACCCGACGCGGTTAGAAGGCGCTGTGCATAGCACCTGATCTGTTCAGCAAGTTTCGCATCGAGAGTAGCGAATGTATCAGTGTTATCAACGCGGTTTGTATGAGCACCCGCATGTTTGGCGATGTAGCCTGAGAGCCAGGGTCGATCACAACGATACAGCCACATGTATCCTTTGCATTGGTGAGCTAGCAGGCCCCCATATTCAACCTCGAAGGTTGCTCGGCGCCTGAGACGCTCGCTTTGAAATCTTGCATCTCTCCAGGCCTGCGAACCGCCGTTGACGGCACGGATGGTTCGATAAACATACACTCGGGTGACTCCAAGCGCAGAGGCGATCTGCCGAGCCTCGCACCCGGCAATAGCTAGTTTCCAAACCGCAGCAGGCAAGCCTTCCAGTCCATCTAGCAGGACCTCAGAAAGCTTCGCTTTTGGATAGCCAACACCAGTTGGCGATGGTCGCTTAACAGCTTGCGTTGATGGCTTGTCGCTGCACTGGAGATGAGCCAGATCAACCCCCAGGGCGGTGGCCAGCACAATGTATTTGAGTGGATGATGCGTATGCCTTGGCCTCCGTAGCAGCTTGGTGACCCAAGTCGCGGGCAGATCTGAGGGTGAATCTCCGAGAATCGAGTATTCCCAAGCTGCAGGCAGAGCGTTGAAAACGCCGTCCATATGTGCGGCCAAACGGCATAGATCCAGCCGCTGCGATTTACCCCGGGTTAGGCCTGACTCAGCAGCTCTCCGCATCAGGCAAGCGCGCAAGGCAATGGGTGAAAGGGGATCGAGGTCTAGCGTAAGCAATTGCATCGATCGTAGCGCGATCTGATGCAGCGTTGGAAAAGCCTCCAGACCAACAGTGACCTGATGTGAATGAGCTTGTACTTCGGCATCGTCAGGCAGGTGGAGCTGCCATGAATTACGGCTATACCAGCTCGGATCCACCGTCCTGAGCGAATCGCCGTGGTGAGGGCATACCAACACACCGGGAAGCTGGTGAACGCGGTGCCAGTACGCTGCTCCAACCCGAACGACGTCCTCATTGAGGCAGGCCGGACAGAACCGTACCCTCGAAGCTCCTTCGATCCGACTGGCATTGATTCCTAGTTTCAGCATTAGCCACTTGCCGTCCCCGGCCATTGAGGTGCGGGCATGCTGCATCTGCTCATCGGTGAGAAAAGGCGCGTAATAGGGCAGAACGGTATGGCGCGTGATGATTTTGGATACCGAGAGATCTGTGCCTGGGGGAAGCAACTCGGCCAAATCATCCAACCGACAGGGAAACGCTACATTTTGCGTGAACGAGACCGCAGCTCTGTTGCCGGTGAACGCAGCTTTGCGGCTATGCCCGCCACAAAGCCGGGCATAGCGAGAGAGAACGCTGTGTAGCGTCTCGTCGGGTAGTGCTGCAGGGAAGAAATGGAATTTCAGTTCCATTACGCGACCCTCGAATCATGATCGACGGTAGGTCGGCGAGAACTCGAAGATATCCTTGGTGACCCAGCCAGCTGACTTCAACTCTGCAAGGGTGTCAGGATGCTCACTGAACGCCTTTGCTTGCGACGCCTCAACGGCGACTGCTACAGGCGTACCGGCTTTCTTAACAGCGGCTTCTGGTACTGCAGTGTTTGCGCGTGCAGGAGGGGTGACACCTCGAAGCAAAGCAAGACGGTCAGCTCGCCCAAGCCCACTGAACGCCATCATTTCCATCAGCTGCTCCTCTATGGGAAGCAGGTCGTCGAACTTGCGCATGCGATTAAGATCACGACTACGCAGAGCTGATAGCGCTGGCCTGAGTATTTGCATCTTGGAATTGCTTACTTTGACGATCGTCTCGGCAGTCACACGCTCGGAGCCGCTCTGAATGGCATAGCGCTGGCTCAGCACCAATAACTTAACCAGGAAGTCGGTCACTCCCTGGGTGTGCTCGTACAGCGCTTCAAAAATCTCCGGTGTCAGTTCAGCCGTCTGCTTGCACCACTGATAGCTCCAAAGGTTCTCGACCAGAAAACGCCACTCGTCATCCTCCTTCTCGAAGCGCTTGAACTCTATCATCCCCCCACCGCAACTGCGCCTGGCGACACGCATTACGTCCGAGAACAGGCTGATCATCGAATTCGTCCCTATGAACACGACCGGGATACCGATGTTGTTCACCAAGTGAAGGAAGAAATTCAGCATGCTTTCCTTACCCCCGGTCTTGGCCAGGTGAAGGTTCTGCAGCTCATCAATGAGCAAGGCGCCGATAAAAAACGTGCTGGCTACCTGTTCCATCTGCTGAAGCGCATCGTTGATGTTTCGATGCCGATGGCGCTTGTGGTAGTCCTTGTCGCCCAGTGCTTGGCCGACCGCGTGGAAGAACTGCTGACAAAAACCAGCCAACGAGCCATCTCGTGGACAATCAAGCTTGAGCCAGGTGATCTGGGTGTGGACGAATTGCTGGCCCTCATAATGCTCATGCCGGATCGTCTGAGGGTACAGGCTTAAAATGGCATGCAGTGCAGTGGACTTCCCAATACCACTCAGGCCCACAACGCTGAAGGTGTCAGCTGTTGATTTGAAAGCATCGTGATAGCGCTGAGCCCCTGACAAGGAATGAAGGTGCCTGACAGTTGAGGCACTAGTTGGATTACGGCCAACATATCCGCGGCGGATCAGCAGAGATAACAGGGACTCTAGTTCCAAATGCAGCAGAAACGGCTGCACGACCGTCCTCAAGCGATCAATACAGTGAATCCGCGTTGCCCCGTCGAGCTCAAGCTCTTCAGGAGTTACCGGCTGGGGAAAATTAGATATCAGCTCGGCAGCCGCCGTTTCGTCAAGAATAGGAGGCAGCGCTTCGATCAGCGGGTTTCCAGCGTATTCAGTGATGACTTGCTTCGTATAGCTCGCAAGAGCTTTGGCACCTCTCATTTAGTCTGCCCCGGTCGAACTCTGTTGAGCAAGTCGATAACCTGCGCGGTACGCGGTCCAGCGTACGAATCTCGGGCAATGGCGGGACCCTGCGCATCAGGTTGAACGGGTTCTGCGCGTACGCCGTCTGGAACAGTAGCGTTCTCACGCTCAAGCAGTCGCTCTTCAACACGATTCTCGCGTATGTTCGATACCGCTTCAGCCTTGGTGCTAGCAGCTGGTTCAAGCTTCCGCTCGGCCAATGCATTACTGATAATTTGCCCCACGGTGTCGGCCAAGCCCACTCGGCTTTCGAGTTCAGCGCGCTTATGAGCCGGAGGCATCTGCCGATAGGCCTCCAGAAGATCGTAGATCTCGTCCGAACGATAATTTGCATACTTGGCATCCGACCGTCTGAGGTCGCAGCGCAGGAATTCCTTGTTCTCGCCCTTGATCCAGATGTGCGCTGCGGAGTTCGGATCAAACCAGCAATCAATAGACCAAACGCCATTGCGACGCGCTTTTGCGAACCAGTTTTCCTGGACAGCCATCTCGCAGGAGTAATGCATACCGCGGAACAAAACTCCCCCCTTCTGGACGGTGGCTCGCTCTCGAGGCAGCAAGTTGAGATAAATCAGCTCGTCAGGACGCTTGTTAGCCTGGATAAGGTCATTTTCCAAAGCCCACCTCCAGATCTCCATCGGGGTGGGTTGAACGCCATCGTTCATCATCGCTTGGGTGAGCCGATCAGGCTGCCGGTGATGACGGTTGTAGTGAAGAATGCACTCGATCATGATCTGGGTGAACTCCTTCAGAGTCAGCGTCGCATCGAGCCGATAATCACGCTCGCCGCGCTCCTTCTCTCGGGCCGCAACCCCGCCGGGGAGCCACCTAATACCGGTCAAGTCATTCAGGATGCCGAAGCGGCTCTCGACCATGGGCTTCCAATCCGGTCGATACGGAGGAGCCGTCCCCATATCGATACCCAGGCCAGCCGCGAGACCCTCAGCTGCTAACCCCAACATTTCACCTCTATCGGAGTAGATCTGATGTGGCAGGTGATGACAATCCCAATCCTCAGGACTGATATCCACGCCGTTCTGCGCGCAAAATTCCACCTTGGAGGTGAATGCGTTGAACAGTGCCTGTCGAGCCCCGTTCCAGCTAGGCCCCTCAAGGCCGACATACAGGCCAACAATCATCCCCGAGAAACTGTCAACCACGATGTACACCACGGGCCGCCCGATGAGCATCCGTCGGGAGTAGCTGTTGACCAAGTAAATGTCAGCAATGGTCGCGTCTACTTCGAATTGATGACCTGGCCCTCTAAGCCAATCGCGGACGGTACCGGACAACGGGCGGCAGTCCTTCAGCCACCTCCTCATGCCCATACGGCCACGATCGGTGTCGATCTCATCAAAGAATTGCTTGCCCCAGTAATCGAACTGGTTGAATGTGGGAATCTCAGATTCAGGAAGCAAGCGAACTCGATTCTCGGCGTATTTTGAAAGCTCTTTTTCCGAGTAGAAGTTGCTCAGCATTTTGTCGTAAGCGCTGCGGATCGTTGATGTCTTGTTCTGCGCATAAAGTGCGTAAGACAGCCGAATGCATCGTTTGTCGATTTCGCTTAGTAATTTGGCACGTGAGACTAGCACCCCTTGATACTTAGGCTTTCGTCCTGGCGGGTTATCAACGGAATAATTGCGACTCCCAACACCTACAGCAGAATAGTTTTTTAGAAGCGCATTTCTTACCTGGCCATAGAACCAGTATCTATACAACAGGCGATAGATCGTCTTTCGCTGCACGCCTACCTCAGCAGCACGATTTCCGACCAGCCGGCCCATCTCGCCTTGAGAGAATATCTGTCCTGGATACGCCGGATCCAAAAGTGGCGCAATCAAAGCCCATTTTTCGTCCCTATCGCGCCTAGCACTCTCGTCTAGATCATCTTCCAAAACCAAAAGAAATTCTGGCACCGCCGTAACTACAGGCTTTGTATGGCCCGATGCCAATGACGCCCTGAGCTCCTCCAGGCCAATGGAATAGGGCTTCCTGGGAGGTTCAGTCAGATCGATTATGACCAGTGCATCGTTTTTTTCATCAAGGTGAAGTGCTCTCGCCGTAGTATAGAGCACGGAGAGTTCTGTGAGCGGCTCGAAGACATCATTGACTGAAATATTCATGACGACCTCTCGCTAAGTTTTATCATTTCGGTGGCGGGAACAACTTTGAAATCTGGTAAGGGCGACTTAAGATGTAACGGCGCACCGCTTAAGTCGAGTCTTATAATCTTCCGCCAGATCAAATTAAAGAAAATGTCGCGAGCTTCGCTATACGGTATAGATAATCGGTTGCCAATTTTTCTCAAGCTTTCTGAGGTTGACCAAGGGCAAATCCTTACCGATTCAAGAATCTCGATAAATTCCGAATGCAGCGAGACATCCATCAGGGCACGAGGCAATTTTGCGTATTTTCGAAGGAATCCAAGATTCTGGATTAAGTCGGGCGTAAATAGCTCCTCCGTTACGATGCTCCAATCAACGCCTTGGCTGATCCAGAATCGTCTCTCGACATCCAACTTCTCCAAAGTTCGAGCACAGTCTCTACCTTTAAGGTCTTCCTGATATTTGATCGTCCGAGCAACCGACTTGAGATCCCCGTTTGGCTGCTGAACGGTCAGCAGAAAGTCAGTGGTCATTACCATAGGAACAGAAGTGGGTCTGTACCTTGGGTACCGAACACCGATTGCTCTGGCTATAGCCTGGGTGCTTTCCAACGGCAGCAGGGGATATTGCTCGCGGATGTCGACTACGTCCTCTGAAAACTCAGAGAGTAAAAAGTACGCTCGTTCAAGATCGGATAGGAGGTGATGAATCCGGTCAATCTTAACGCCTGGGATTTTCCAGGAACGACCCCTTGAAGGAACATCTTGAACACGCAGCCAAGGCACGTACTCAGCTCCGGCACCTGCTCCAAAACCATTGGCAATGTGCCGTTCAATATCCTGACTTGAAGCAAACCTACGACCTCGCACCCTCCCTCCTCAGTCCGTCCGGACCGTTCCCTCAGACGGCAAAAGTATAGTTCTAGGAAAACGCAGGGCTGCCAAGCAGCCATGTCGAAGGGCTTTCCAGACTACTCCTACTAAAATCTAACGTGGCGGTCGCTGACAAACGGCTTAGCCCATAAACGGAAAACCCCTGTAGATACAGGGGTTTAGGCATTGTGTCAGACTTTAATAGCTTGTGTCAGACTTTATTATATTGTGTCAATCTTTATTCCGTGCAGCCACACGCTCTCTGGCGCGCTCGCCGGTCACTCCACCGTGACGGACTTGGCGAGGTTACGTGGCTGGTCGACATCGGTACCGCGCAGCACGGCAACGTAGTACGACAGCAGTTGCAGCGGCAGGGTATAGAGGATCGGCGCAAGAACATCGTGGATATGCGGCATGTTCACCACGAAGATCCCTTCAGCATTGTCGAACCCGGCTTCACGGTCGGCAAAGACGATCAGCTCACCACCACGGGCGCGCACTTCCTGCAGGTTGGACTTGAGCTTTTCGAGCAACTCGTTGTTCGGCGCCACCGTGACCACCGGCATGTCGGCGTCCACCAGCGCCAGCGGGCCGTGCTTGAGCTCACCGGCCGGGTAGGCCTCGGCATGGATATAGGAAATTTCCTTGAGCTTGAGCGCACCCTCCATCGCCACCGGATATTGAGCGCCGCGGCCGAGGAACAGGGTGTGATGCTTCTCGGCGAAGTGCTCGGAAATCTTCTCCACCGTAGCGTCCATCGCCAGCGCCTCGCCCAGGCGGGTCGGCAGCCGGCGCAGCTCGTCGACCAGTTCGGCCTCCAGCGCAGGGGAAAGCGTGCCCCGGACCTGGCCCAGCGACAGCGTCAGCAACAACAGGCCAACCAGCTGGGTGGTGAAAGCCTTGGTCGAAGCCACGCCGATTTCCGGGCCGGCCTGGGTGAGCAGGGTCAGGTCCGACTCGCGCACCAGCGAACTGATGCCGACGTTGCAGATCGCCAGGCTGGCGAGATAGCGCCCTTCCTGCTCGGTGCGCGCCTTGGCGTTACGCAGCGCTGCCAGCGAATCTGCCGTCTCGCCGGACTGGGAGATGGTGACGAACAGGGTGTCCGGCTGCACCACTACCTTGCGGTAGCGGAATTCGCTGGCAACCTCGACCTGACAGGGTATGCCGGCCAGTTCCTCCAGCCAGTAACGCGCGACCATGCCGGCGTGATAGCTGGTGCCACAGGCGACGATCTGCACATTGCGCACTTTGGCGAACAGCTCGGCGGCTTGCGGTCCGAACGCCTGCACCAAGACCTGATGATCGCCTAGCCGGCCTTCCAGAGTGCGCTGCACCACCTTCGGCTGCTCGTGAATCTCCTTGAGCATGAAGTGGCGGTACTCGCCCTTGTCCGCCGCCTCTGCACCTTCGTGGTACTGCACGGCCTCGCGCTGCACCGGCTGGCCGTCGACATCCCAGATCTGCACCGCATCGCGGCGGATTTCGGCGATGTCGCCCTCTTCCAGATACATGAAACGGTCGGTGACCTGACGCAGCGCCAGCTGGTCCGAGGCGAGGAAGTTTTCGCCCAGGCCCAGACCGATCACCAGCGGGCTGCCGCTGCGCGCGGCGAGCAGGCGATCCGGCTGCCGCGCACTGATCACCGCCAGTCCGTAGGCGCCATGCAGTTCCTTGACTGCCGCCTTCAGCGCAGCGGTGAGGTCGCCGAGCGAATCGAGCTTGTGGTGCAGCAGGTGCACGATGACTTCGGTGTCGGTATCCGAGACGAATACGTAACCCATTTCCTTGAGCTGGGCCCGCAGCGCCTCGTGGTTCTCGATGATGCCGTTGTGCACCACGGCCAGATCGTCACCGGAGAAATGCGGATGGGCATTGCGCTCGCAGGGCGCACCATGGGTAGCCCAGCGGGTATGCGCAATGCCCAGGCGGCCGGCCAGCTGCGTCTGTCGCTGAGCCTGCTCCAGTTCGGCGACCTTACCGTTGCGGCGCAGACGCTCGAGTGTGCCGTTCTCGTCCAGCACGGCGACGCCGGCACTGTCATAGCCACGGTATTCCAGGCGCTTGAGGCCCTCGAGAAGGATCGCGGTGATATTGCGTTCGGCGACGGCGCCAACGATGCCACACATGCTCAAGTCTCCAGATTGGTTTCGACGGCCACGCAGATCAGTTTGACGCCGCGGGCCAGGATGCTGCTGCGCGCCTCGTCGCTGAGGCGCTCATCGGTAATCAGGGTGTGCACGCTGCTCCAGGGCAGCTCAAGATTGGGGATGCGCCGACCGATCTTGTCGGCCTCGGCGAGCACGATGACTTCCCGCGCGACGTCGGCCATCACTCGGGACAACCCTAGCAGTTCGTTGAAGGTGGTGGTGCCCCGCTCCAGATCGATGCCATCGGCACCGATGAACAGTTGGTCGAAGTCATAGGAGCGCAGCACCTGCTCGGCGACCTGGCCCTGAAAGGACTCCGAATGCGGATCCCAGGTGCCGCCGGTCATCAGCAGCACCGGTTCATGCTCCAGCTCACGCAGGGCATTGGCCACGTTCAGCGAGTTAGTCATCACCACCAGGCCATGTCTGTGGCCCAGTTGCGGAATCATCGCCGCCGTGGTGGTGCCGCTGTCGATGATGACCCGCGCGTGCTCGCGAATGCAGCCGACCGCGGCGGCGGCAATTGCCTGCTTCCAGGGCGACACCGGCTGCACGCTGTCGCCGATCAGCTCCTGTGGCAACTGTACCGCCCCGCCGTAACGGCGCAGCAGCAGGCCGTTCTTCTCGAGTGCGGCGAGGTCCTTGCGGATGGTGACTTCCGAGGTTTCGAAGCGCCGCGACAGCTCGTCCACACTGACCTCGCCGAGCTCGTTGAGCAAGGCGAGGATCGCGTGGCGACGTTGTGGAGTGTTGCGCTTCGACATAGATATGTTTCGATTCGAAAGATAACGGCGCGAATCAAAACATAAGTGCTTACGGGCTGCAAGCTGCTGGCGATCCGGCGTCACCCACCAACAGCGGGAAGCACGCCGGCATCCCGCGCCGAACGCGGATCTACGACTGCTTCTTCGGTCGCTGCCAGCCTTCGATATTGCGCTGGCGACCGCGGCCGAGGCCCAGGGTATGGGACGGCACGTCCTCGGTGATCGTCGAACCGGCGCCGGTCGTTGCACCATCACCGAGATTCAGCGGTGCAACCAGCGAACTGTTGGAGCCGATGAAAACGTCCTCGCCCATCACCGTCCTGAATTTGTTGGCGCCATCGTAGTTGCAAGTGATGGTACCGGCACCGATGTTGGTTCGCGCGCCGATCTCGGCGTCACCGAGGTAGCTGAGATGCCCGGCCTTGGCGCCATCGCCGAGGGTCGCGTTCTTCAGCTCGACGAAGTTGCCGACATGCGCCTCGGCACCGAGTACGCTGCCTGGACGCAGCCGCGCGAACGGGCCGCAATCGGCACTCTCGCCGACTACCGCACCCTCAAGATGGGAGTTGGCCTTGACGATCGCACCGCGACGCAACGTGCTGTCCTTGACCACGCAGTTCGGTCCGATCTGCACGTCGTCTTCGATCACCACCGTGCCTTCGAGCACCACATTCACATCGATCAGCACATCACGGCCGACACTGACCTCCCCGCGCACATCAAAGCGCGCCGGATCGCGCAGCGTCACGCCCCGGGCCATCAAACGACGAGCGGCACGCTGCTGGTAATGGCGTTCCAGCTCGGCCAGCTGGATACGGTCGTTGGCACCTTGCACTTCCATAGCGTCCAGCGGCTGCTCGGTGGCCACGCGCATGCCGTCGGCCACAGCCATGGCGATGACGTCAGTCAGGTAGTACTCGCCTTGGGCATTGCTGTTGGACAGGCGACCCAGCCATTCGCCGATACGGCTGCCCGGTACGGCGAGAATTCCGGTATTGCCCTCGCGGATCGCCTTCTGCTCGTCGCTGGCATCCTTGTGCTCGACGATAGCCTGCACTTCGCCGCGCGCGTCGCGGACGATGCGTCCATAGCCGGTTGGGTCGTCCAGCTTCACCGTCAGCAGCGCGAGTTGCTCCGGCCCGACCTTCTGCAACAGGCGCTGCAGGGTGTCGGCTTCGATCAGTGGTACGTCACCGTAAAGGATCAGCACGCGCTCGGCCGACAGATTCGGCAACGCCTGGGCTACAGCATGGCCGGTTCCCAGCTGCTCGGCCTGAACGACGAAGGCGAGATCATCGCCGGCCAGTCGCTGGCGCACCTGCTCGGCACCGTGGCCAATGACCACCTGGATGCTTTTCGGCTGCAATGCACGCGCGGTGTCGATCACGTGCCCGAGCATGGATTTTCCGGCAACCGGATGCAGAACCTTGGGCAGCGCCGAACGCATGCGCGTGCCCTGGCCAGCGGCGAGAATGACGATATCGAGAGACATGAAGCGGTTCCTGAGCGGTATCGGCCCGTCAGCTCACCCGTACGTCAGAGTGCAGCTGGTATCAGCGCCGACAAATGGCAGAAAAAGAAAAAGGGTAGCCAAGGCTACCCTTTTACTCGTGCGCGATGAAGTCGCTTGCCAATCAGTGTCGGCCGTACTTCTTGCGCATTGCCTCGATGGTTCGCAGCTGGGCTGCGGCCTCGGCCAGGCGAGCGGCGGCGGAGCCGTAATCGAACTCCGCGCCCTTCTCGTGCAGGGCCTTCTCGGCAGCTTTGACGGCAGCCTGAGCGGCAGCTTCGTCGATGTCCTTGGCGCGCGTAGCGGTATCGGCGAGAACCTTCACCATGTTCGGCTGCACTTCGATGAAGCCGCCGGAGATGTAGAAGATCTCCTCGTCACCACCCTGCTTGATCACTCGAACCGGACCCGGCTTGAGATCGGTCAGCAGCGGCGCGTGACCCGGCAGAACGCCGATGTCACCCAGGTTGCCGTGGGCGACGACCATTTCCACCAGCCCCGAGAACAGCTCTTCTTCCGCACTGACGATGTCGCAATGCACTGTCATAGCCATGTTCATGCCTCGGTAATCAGCCTGACCCGCAGCTGCCGGTCAGGCTGGTTGGCGCCCGCGAACGGGCGCGCCAGTTACAGTTTCTTGGCTTTCTCGATGGCTTCGTCGATGCTGCCGACCATGTAGAACGCCTGTTCCGGCAGATGGTCGTAGTCGCCATTGAGGATGCCGGAGAAACCACGGATGGTTTCCTTCAGCGGAACGTACTTGCCTGGCGAGCCAGTGAAGACTTCGGCCACGAAGAACGGCTGGGACAGGAAGCGCTGGATCTTACGAGCACGGGATACCAGCTGCTTGTCGGTCTCGGACAGTTCGTCCATGCCGAGGATCGCGATGATGTCCTTCAGCTCCTTGTAGCGCTGCAGCACGTACTGAACGCCGCGAGCGGTGTCGTAGTGCTCCTGGCCGATCACCAGCGGATCCAGCTGACGCGAAGTCGAGTCGAGCGGATCGACCGCCGGGTAGATACCCAGGGAGGCGATGTCACGCGACAGTACGACGGTGGCGTCGAGGTGGGCGAAGGTGGTCGCCGGGCTCGGGTCGGTCAGGTCGTCCGCAGGTACGTATACGGCCTGTACCGAGGTGATCGAGCCGTTCTTGGTGGAGGTGATGCGCTCCTGCAGAACGCCCATCTCTTCGGCCAGAGTTGGCTGATAACCTACCGCGGAAGGCATACGACCCAGCAGCGCGGATACTTCGGTACCGGCCAGGGTGTAGCGGTAGATGTTGTCGACGAAAAGCAGAACGTCACGACCTTCGTCACGGAACTTCTCGGCCATGGTCAGGCCGGTCAGTGCAACGCGCAGACGGTTTCCCGGCGGCTCGTTCATCTGGCCGTAAACCAGGGCAACCTTGTCCAGAACGTTGGAGTCCTTCATCTCGTGATAGAAGTCGTTACCTTCACGAGTACGCTCACCCACACCGGCGAACACGGAGTAACCGCTGTGCTCCATCGCGATGTTACGGATCAGCTCCATCATGTTTACGGTCTTGCCGACACCGGCACCACCGAACAGACCGACCTTACCGCCCTTGGCGAACGGGCAAACCAGGTCGATAACCTTGATGCCGGTTTCCAGCAGCTCGTTGCCGCCAGCCTGCTCTGCGTAGGACGGAGCAGCGCGGTGGATGGTCCAGCGCTCTTCTTCGCCGATCGGGCCGGCTTCGTCGATGGGGTTACCCAGGACGTCCATGATGCGGCCCAGGGTCTGCTTGCCGACCGGTACGGAGATACCGGTGCCGGTGTTGACGACGTCCAGGCCACGCTTGAGGCCTTCGGTCGAACCCATGGCGATGGTACGGACAATGCCGTCGCCCAGCTGCTGCTGGACTTCCAGGGTGGTCTCGGCGCCTTGAACTTTCAGCGCGTCATAGACGTTCGGTACCAGATCGCGCGGAAATTCCACGTCGATAACGGCGCCGATGATTTGAACGATACGTCCGCTACTCATGTTTGGTTCCTCTGAATATTTGAACCGTTCTTAAACCGCGGCAGCGCCGCCGACGATTTCCGAAATTTCCTGAGTGATCGCAGCCTGACGGGCCTTGTTGTAGACCAGTTGCAGGTCGCCGATCAGCTCACCGGCGTTGTCGGTTGCGTTCTTCATGGCAATCATCCGCGCGGCCTGTTCGGCTGCGCCGTTCTCAACTACCGCCTGATAGGCCTGGGACTCGATGAACCGTACCAGCAGAGCATCCAGCAACTGCTGGGCGTCCGGCTCGTAGAGGTAGTCCCACTGACCTTTCTTGACCGGCTCGGCGTTCTCATCTGCAGCCAGCGGCAGCAGTTGGTCGACCGTGGGCTTCTGGGTCATGGTGTTGATGAACTTGTTGGATACCAGGTACAAGCGATCGATACGGCCCTCGTGGAAGCCGTCCAGCATGACCTTGACGCTGCCGATCAGATCATTGATCGACGGCTCTTCGCCGAGGTTGCCGATCGCTGCGACGACGTTGCCGCCGAAGCTGCGGAAGAAGCTCGCGCCCTTGTTGCCGATCACGCAGAGGTCGACTTCGACCTTCTGATCGTGCCACTCCTTCATGTTCTTGATCAGGACCTTGAACAGGTTGATGTTCAGGCCACCGCAAAGACCACGATCGGTCGACACGACGATGTAGCCGACACGCTTGACCGGACGCTCTACCATGAACGGATGACGGTATTCCGGGTTGGCAAAGGCCAGATGGCCGATTACCTGTCGGATCCGCTCCGCATAAGGGCGGCTGGCAGCCATGCGCATCTGTGCCTTGCGCATCTTGCTGACCGCCACCTTTTCCATGGCGCTGGTGATCTTCTGCGTGCTTTTGATGCTCGCAATCTTGCTGCGAATCTCTTTTGCGCCTGCCATTTGACACCTATCGGGTTAGCAGGCGGGAGCCTCGCGGCTCCCGCTGCGGCTTACCAGCTTTGAGTGGCCTTGAACTTCTCGATACCGGCCTTCAGGCCTGCGTCGATTTCGTCATTGAAGTCGCCCTTCACGTTGATCTTCGCCATCAGGTCGGCGAACTCGCGGTTGAAGAAGGCGATCAGGGCCTGCTCGAAGGCGCCAACCTTGGCCACTTCCACGTCCGTCAGGAAACCGCGCTCGGCGGCGTACAGGGACAGGGACATGTCGGCGATGGACATCGGCGCGTACTGCTTCTGCTTCATCAGCTCGGTAACGCGCTGACCATGCTCCAGCTGCTTGCGGGTCGCTTCGTCGAGGTCGGAAGCGAACTGCGCGAACGCAGCCAGTTCACGGTACTGAGCCAGAGCGGTACGGATACCACCGGACAGCTTCTTGACGATCTTGGTCTGAGCAGCACCACCAACACGGGATACCGAGATACCGGCGTTGACGGCCGGACGGATACCTGCGTTGAACATGGCCGATTCCAGGAAGATCTGACCGTCGGTGATGGAAATCACGTTGGTCGGAACGAACGCGGAAACGTCGCCCGCCTGGGTTTCGATGATCGGCAGAGCGGTCAGCGAGCCGGTCTTGCCAGTTACGGCACCGTTGGTGAACTTCTCGACATACTCTTCGGAAACGCGCGACGCACGCTCCAGCAGGCGGCTGTGGAGATAGAACACGTCGCCCGGGTAGGCTTCACGTCCCGGCGGACGACGCAGCAGCAGGGAGATCTGGCGGTACGCCACGGCCTGCTTGGACAGATCGTCATACACGATCAGCGCGTCTTCACCGCGGTCGCGGAAGTACTCGCCCATGGTGCAACCAGCGTAAGGCGCCAGGTACTGCAGGGCAGCGGATTCGGAGGCGGACGCAGCAACAACGATGGTGTTGTGCAGCGCGCCATGCTCTTCCAGCTTGCGAACCACGTTGGCAATGGTCGACTGCTTCTGACCGATGGCAACGTAGACGCAGCGGATGCCGCTGTTCTTCTGGTTGATGATGGCGTCGATGGCCAGGGCGGTCTTGCCGATCTGACGGTCGCCGATGATCAGCTCACGCTGGCCACGGCCTACCGGGATCATGGCGTCGACCGACTTGTAACCGGTCTGCACCGGCTGGTCGACGGACTTACGCCAGATCACGCCCGGCGCAACCTTCTCGACCGCGTCAGTTGCCTGAGCGTTGATCGGGCCTTTGCCATCAATCGGGTTACCTAGTGCGTCGACTACGCGGCCCAGCAGTTCCGGACCAACCGGAACTTCAAGGATGCGGCCGGTGCACTTGGCGCTCATGCCTTCGGTCAGGCCCAGGTAGTTACCCAGAACCACGGCACCTACGGAGTCCTGCTCCAGGTTCAGTGCCATACCAAAGATGCCGCCAGGGAACTCGATCATTTCGCCGTACATGACGTCGGCCAGACCGTAGATACGTACGATACCGTCAGAAACGCTGACGACGGTGCCCTCATTACGGGCTTGAGCAGCGACATTCGATTTCTCGATGCGCTGCTTGATGATTTCACTAATCTCGGAAGGATTCAGTTGCTGCATGCCATGACCCTCAAATCAGGATTTCAACGATTCGGCCAACTGGCTCAGTTTGCCGCGGACCGAACCGTCGACAACCACATCACCGGCGCGAATCAACACGCCGCCGATCAGCGCAGGATTCACGGCCTGCTGGAGGTTGACGGTGCGATCTAGCCGCTTCGACAGGGCGGCAGCCAAAGTTTGGAGTTGCTCGTTGCTGAGCTCGAAGGCGGTTTCAACTTCTGCCTCGAGCGTTTTCTCGGCTTGCGCCTTGATGTCCTCGTACAGCTCCCACACGGTCGGCAGTACCGACAGGCGATCATTCTCGCCAAGGGTCTGGACGTAGTTGCGGAAAGCTTCGTCGGCGTCGTCACCGAGTAGACGCACCAGCCCCTGGACCTTGCTTTCGCTGGTCAGGCGGGGGTCGTTTAGCAACGCTGCGACTTCTGGGACTTCAACAGCGATGGCGGCCAGGTTCAGCATTTTCGACCAGGACTCGGTCGTTCCTGCGGCGCTGGCAAACTCGAAAGCGGCTTTCGCGTAAGGCCGAGCAAGCGTCTGGGTATTGATCATCGCTTGCCTCGCTTAGAGTTGGGAGGCCAGTTTTTCGACCAGTTCGTTGTGTACCTTGGCGTCCACCTGGGACTCCAGGATCTTCTCCGCACCGGCGACGGCAAGCGCCGCGACCTGACTGCGCAGTTGGTCCCTGGCACGGTTCACTTCCTGTTCGATCTCGGCGCGGGCGCCGGCGACCAGTCGCTCGCCTTCGACACGTGCCTGCTGCTTGGCTTCCTCGATGATCGCATTGGCGTGCTTGTTCGCCTGCTCGATGATCTGGGCTGCCTGCTCCTTGGTCTCGCGGAGGGTGTTGGACACCTTGTCCTGAGCCAGTTTCAGGTCTTGCTGCGCACGGCCTGCCGCATCCAGTCCTTCAGCGATCTTCTTCTGGCGCGCTGCCATGGCTGCCGTGATTGGCGGCCAGACGAGCTTCATGCAGAACCAGACGAAGATAGCGAAGGCGAGCGTTTGACCGAACAGCGTCAAGTTAATGTTCACAGCGATTTACCTCGTGCTATCTCGTTCAACGCGGGAGTCATTCCACGGCGACGGGGTCCGCCCGGCGAACCCCATCTCAAACCGGAAAGTGATTAACCGGCGACAACGAAGATGAGGTACATCGCGATACCAACGCCGATCATCGGCACGGCGTCGAGCAGGCCGGCCATCAGGAAGGTTTTGGTTTGCAGCTGGGGAGCCAGCTCAGGCTGACGAGCAGTGGATTCCAGCAGCTTGCCGCCCAGCAGGGCGAAGCCAATACCGGTGCCCAGGGCACCCAGACCGATCATGATGGAGGCGGCGATGTAGACGAGTTCCATGTAAAGCTCCTGAAGCTAAGGGGGGTTAAGGTTTTTCGGTTAAAACGTTAGCGGTTTTCAGTGATGTTCTTCATGGGCAGAGCTCAGGTACACCACCGTCAGTACCATGAAGATGAAGGCCTGAAGCGGGATCACCAGGATATGGAAGATCGCCCAAGGCACATTCAGGGTCCACTGCACGTAGAACGGCAGCAGAGCGATGAGGATGAACACCACCTCACCGGCATACATGTTGCCGAACAGACGCAGCGCGAGGCTAAGCGGCTTGGTCAGCAGGCCGAGAATCTCGAGGAACAGGTTGAACGGCACCAGCGACCAGTGGTTGAACGGAGTGAACGCCAGCTCCTTGCTGAAGCCACCGAAACCCTTGACCTTGACGCTGTAGAAGAGGATCAGAATGAACACGCCGAGCGACAGACCGAAGGTACCGTTCGGGTCGGCGGTTGGCACGATCTTGAACGCCGGAAGGCCCAGCAGGCTGGCCAGCCCAGGGATGTAGTCGACCGGAATCCACTTCAGGCTGTTCATCAGGAACACCCAGACGAAGATGGTCAGCGCCAGCGGAGCGATCAGAGCATTGCGGCCGTGGAAGGTGTCCTTCACCACGCCTTCGACGAACTCGACGCACATCTCGACGAAGTTCTGCAGCTTGCCCGGTACACCGGTCGTGGCGGACTTGGCGGCGCTGCGGAACAGCAGGATGAAGATGGCGCCCATCAGCAGCGACCAGCCGAGGGTATCCAGGTGGAATGCCATGAAGCCCATGTCACGAGCTTCCAGACCCGTCTGAGCGATGGTCCAGGTGGCCTGATCGAGAACGGAGCCATCAGCACGCTCGTAACCTGCCGGCAGCTTGCCGTAGGTGAGGTTTTGCAGGTGGTGCTGGATATATTCAGCGGGGGTACTCGCCATAAACGCCTCAATGCTCAATGCTTCGGATTGTTTTTCATCAGCAGGAGCGCGCTTGCTCCGACACCCAGAACCAGCAGATAGCCGGCAAACAAGGCGATCGGTTCCAGCGGTTTCACTCCCACGAACACCAACGCAAAAAGCGCTGCTGCCAGAATCTGTTTACCCATCTCGCCAGACCAGAACGACTGGATGATCGCCTGAGTCGAACGTGCGCCAAAGTAACGAAAGGCCTTGTACGCGAAATACACGTTCGCTGACAGCGCAATCAAACCACCGCACAGCGCGGAGTAGCCGGCGACCATACCAAAAACCAGGCCACATGAGACAGCGGTCACTACTACGACCATTGCCTGCATCAGCAATACGCGAAATACCGGAAGGCGATGGAAGGGTGTTCTGTTGCGTATGTTCACCTGAATTCCATCGCTGTAGCAGGCCGCGTAAATAATTGTCCGCAGTCAAAAAAGCGCGGCGAGTATAGGAGCAGGCCAGCCAGGGTTCAACTCTCCGGTAGTATTTTCCGACCGGCACTACAAACAATTTGTATCAGCGGATGTGGGCCAATACACCCTGCAGTTCATCCAGCGAACTGTAGCGGATCACCAGCTGCCCTTTGCCCCTCTGTCCGTGCTTGATCTGCACCGGAGAGCCCAGGCGTTCCGCCAGGCGCTGCTCCAGACGGCTGATGTCCGGGTCGACCTTGACTTCGGCTTTCGGTGTTTCCTTGCTGCTCAACCACTGACGCACCAGGGCTTCGGTCTGGCGCACGGTCAGGCCACGTGCGACAACGTGCCGCGCGCCTTCGACCTGCTGTTCCGCCGGCAGACCTAGCAATGCTCGCGCGTGGCCCATCTCCAGGTCACCGTGTGACAGCAGCGTCTTGATCTCTTCCGGCAGCGCAATCAGGCGCAGCAAATTGCTTATCGAGACACGCGACTTGCCTACCGCGTCGGCAACTTGCTGCTGGGTCAGCTGGAACTCCTGTTGCAAACGCTGCAGCGCGACAGCTTCCTCGATCGGATTCAGGTCTTCGCGCTGGATGTTCTCGATCAGCGCCATGGCAATGGCCGCCTCGTCCGGCACTTCGCGAACCAGCGCCGGCACCTTCTCCAACCCGGCCTGCTGGCTGGCGCGCCAGCGACGTTCACCGGCGATGATCTCGAAACGGCCACCGCTGACGGGACGCACCACGATCGGCTGCATCACGCCGTGGTTCTTGATCGACTGGGCCAGCTCCTCCAGCGCCTGCGGGTCCATATCGCGGCGCGGCTGGTACTTGCCGCGCTGGATCAGGTCCAGCGGCAGGTGCTGGAGTTCACGGGTATCGACCTTCGCAGCCTCTTCCTGCATTGCCGAAACGCTGGCGCCGCCGAGCAGGGCGTCGAGTCCACGGCCTAGGCCTCTTTTCTTGGTCGCCATGAGTAGTCCTTATGCGGGGGTGCCACGCGCCGACTGGCGCTGGCGTCGCGACAGTTCACCGGCCAGGGCCAGATAGGCCAGAGCGCCCTTGGATTGCTTGTCGTAGACCAGCGCCGGCATGCCGTGGCTGGGGGCCTCGGCGAGCCGGACGTTGCGCGGGATAACGGTGTCGTAGAGTTTGTCGCCGAAATGCGCCTTGAGCTGTTCGGATACATCGTTGGTCAGACTGCTGCGCGGGTCGTACATGGTGCGCAGCAGGCCTTCGATCTTCAGGCTGGGGTTGAGCGCCTGGCCGATACGCTGGATCGAATTGACCAGATCGGTAAGCCCTTCGAGCGCGTAATACTCGCACTGCATGGGAATGATGACGCCGTCCGACGCAGCCAGCGCGTTGATGGTCAGCATCGACAGCGACGGCGGGCAATCGATGAGGATGTAGTCGTAGTTCTCCCGCACCGGTGCCAGTGCTTCACGCAGGCGTTTTTCCTTGGCCGGCAGATTCAGCAGGGCCACTTCCGCCGCGGTCAGGTCGCGATTGGCCGGCAGCAACTGATAGCCGCCATGCTCGGAGAACTGCATGGCATCCACCAGGCTGCATTCGCCGATCAGTACGTCGTAGATCGAGTACTCCAGTCCGAGCTTGTCCACACCGCTACCAGTGGTGGCGTTGCCTTGGGGGTCGAGATCAATCAGCAGCACGCGACGACGCGTGGCAACCAGCGAAGCCGCAAGGTTGATGCAGGTGGTGGTCTTGGCGACACCGCCCTTCTGGTTGGCAATGGCGAAAACTTTAGCCATGGTCAGTGTCTGTCCGGGTCATGAAGTGCGGCGCAGTATCAGCAGATGGCGCTGGCCTTGGCAACCGGGAACCTTGAGTACGTGACAGGCATCGAGGCGGAAGTCGGCGGGCAGCCGTTGCAGCTCGTCGTCCGGCTGCACGCCCTTCATCGCCAACCAGCGCGTCTGGGTATTGCCCAGATGCCGCGTCCAGCTGGCGAAGTCCTCAAGGGAACTGAAGGCGCGCGAGGTGATGCCGTCGAAGGCTTCCGCCGGCTGGAACTGCTCGACGCGGCTGTGCACGACTTCGAGGTTGGCCAGTTTCAGCTCCAGCTTCACCTGCGTCAGGAATCGCGTTTTTTTCCCATTGGAGTCCAGCAGCGTGAAGCTGCGATCAGGAAACATGATCGCCAGCGGCACGCCAGGCATGCCACCACCGCTGCCGACGTCCAGCAAGGTCTGTCCGGACTCGGCAACGAAGGACACCACGCTCAGGCTGTCGAGCAGGTGTCGCGAAACCATTTCGTTGGGATCGCGCACCGCGGTGAGGTTGTAGGCCTTGTTCCACTTGATCAGCAGTGCCAGGTAGGCCAGCAACTGCTGCTGTTGCCCTTCACTCAGCTCGACGCCGAGCGCCTGGGCGCCGCGCACGAGTTCGGCGGCATGGGATTCGCTGACCAGACTCATCAGGCACTCTGCTCCAGCTGCTGGCCGGCATTGCGCTTCTTCAGATGAATCATCAGCAGCGACACCGCAGCGGGAGTGACTCCCGGAATACGCGAGGCCTGCCCGAGCGTCTCAGGCCTTGCCTGACCGAGCTTGTGCTGAATCTCCTTCGACAAGCCGGGAATCGTCGTGTAGTCGAGATTCTCCGGCAAGGCGATGTTTTCGCTGGCACGCAGTCGTTCGATCTCGTCCTGCTGCCGTTCGATGTAGCCGGCGTACTTGGTCTTGATCTCGACCTGCTCGGCGACCTGAGGATCCTGCGCACCGTCACCGGTCAGTTCGATCAGGCTCTGGTAATCGATTTCCGGACGGGCCAGCAGATTGAGCAGGTTGTACTCGCGAGCCAGCGGGCTGCCGAAACGCTCGGCGATGGCATCGCCCTGTGGTGTGCCGGGACGAACCCAGCAACTCTTCAGGCGCTGCTCCTCGAGCTCGATACCTTCGCGCTTTGCGCAGAACGCAGCCCAGCGGGCATCGTCCACCAGACCCAGTTCGCGACCCTTCTCGGTCAGACGAAGATCGGCATTGTCCTCGCGCAGGATCAGCCGGTATTCGGCACGCGAGGTGAACATCCGATAGGGCTCCTGGGTACCGAGGGTGATCAGGTCATCGACCAGCACGCCTAGGTAGGCCTCATCGCGACGCGGACACCAGCTGTCCTTGCCCTGCGCCCGCAGCGCAGCGTTGGCTCCGGCGAGCAGTCCCTGGGCACCAGCTTCTTCGTAACCGGTGGTGCCATTGATCTGGCCGGCGAAGAACAGCCCGCCGATCACCTTGGTCTCCAGGCTGTACTTGAGATCGCGGGGGTCGAAGTAGTCGTACTCGATGGCATAGCCCGGCCGCACGATGTGGGCATTCTCCATGCCACGGATGCTCTGCACGATCTGCAGCTGCACATCGAACGGCAACGAGGTGGAGATGCCGTTGGGATACAGCTCATGAGTGGTCAGGCCTTCGGGCTCGAGGAAGACCTGATGGCTGTCCTTGTCGGCAAAACGATGGATCTTGTCTTCGATCGACGGGCAGTAGCGCGGGCCGACGCCCTCGATCACGCCGGAATACATCGGCGAACGATCGAGGTTGGCGGCAATGATTTCGTGCGTTCGCGCGTTGGTGTGAGTGATCCAGCAGCTGACCTGCGGCGGGTGCTGCTCACGATTGCCCATGAACGACATCACCGGCAGCGGTGTGTCGCCCGGTTGCTCGGTCATAAGAGAAAAATCCACCGAACGACCATCGATACGTGGCGGCGTACCGGTCTTCAGCCGACCGACGCGCAGCGGCAACTCGCGCAGCCGGTGAGCCAGGGCGATCGAAGGCGGATCGCCTGCGCGCCCGCCTGAGTAGTTCTGCAGGCCAATGTGGATAAGTCCACCGAGGAAGGTCCCGGTGGTCAGCACCACGGAATCCGCGAGGAAACGCAGACCCATCTGGGTCACGACACCCCGGACCTGATCCTGCTCGACGATGAGGTCGTCCGCCGCCTGTTGAAATATCCACAGGTTCGGCTGGTTTTCCAGAGTGTCACGAATAGCAGCTTTGTAGAGCACGCGGTCAGCTTGCGCTCGGGTGGCTCGAACGGCTGGCCCCTTGCGGCTGTTGAGCACGCGAAACTGGATGCCGCCCTTGTCGGTGGCCATCGCCATGGCCCCACCCAACGCATCGATTTCCTTGACCAGATGACTCTTGCCGATGCCACCGATGGCTGGGTTGCAGCTCATCTGGCCAAGGGTTTCCACATTGTGGCTGAGCAGCAGGGTCTTCACGCCCATGCGTGCCGCTGCAAGCGCAGCCTCGGTGCCGGCATGGCCGCCGCCGATAACGATCACGTCAAAACGGGAAGGGAAGTCCACCACGCACCTCGTGCCTGTTCAGATGGGAATTCGGGAAGCCGCGAAGTATAGGGATTTAGCCAGTGCTAAAGAAGGGCTCTGAGCAAAAAATGACCAACCATCTGGCGGAGGCGAGTGGTGGATAAACATCAGAAATAGAGAAGAAATATATAAGAAGCTTATTTATGTGTTTATAAATGGTGAAGCTCATTTCTGTGGATAACCACGTGGAGCCCTTGGCAGTCCTTACTTGTGGCGAAGGATAAACCTGTGCTGCGGCTGGGCGCTGGCGGTGTGAATACCGTCAGCATCCTGTGGATTAAAGTGAAGCTTATACACAGAGGGGGTTTTCACCAGCTTACGCCCTGACTTTTCTACTGCCCTTAGGCGGCCTTTTCCACAGGGCTCAGGGCGGGAATTTCGGCAGTCGAATGCCAGCGCCACGATTTCAGCGTAGCGTTGTGCATGAAAGGGGGCGGGCGTGGTTAGCGCCCGTTCAGTGTCATTTGCCGATGCAGAAGCTCGAGAAGATTCGCCCGAGCAGGTCGTCTGAGCTGAACGCGCCTGTGATCTCACCGAGTGCCTGTTGTGCCAGGCGCAGATCCTCGGCCAGCAGCTCACCGGCGCCGGCCAGCGTCAGTTGGGCATGCCCATGCTCCAGGTATTGGTCGGCCAGACGCAGTGCATCCAGATGGCGACGTCGGGCGCTGAAGCTGCTTTCAGCGGTCTGCTCGTAGCCCATGCACTGTTTGAGATGTTCGCGCAGCAACTCGATACCTTCGCCGGATCGTGCGCACAGGCTCAGGGTTGCCTGTCCGTTGTCGTCGAAGCGAATCGAGATCGGCTCACCGCTCAGGTCAGCCTTGTTCCGAATCAGCGTCACCCGGTTCGGCGCAGGGTTGGATTCGAGAAACTCCGGCCAAAGGGCTAGTGGGTCCTGCGCCTCAGGCGCACTGGCATCGACCATCAGGAGTACCCTGTCCGCTTCGCCGATGGCGCTGAGCGCGCGCTGCACACCGATCCGCTCCACCTGATCTTCGGTATCGCGTAAACCCGCGGTATCGACGACATGCAGCGGCATGCCGTCGATCAGGATGTGTTCGCGCAGGACATCGCGGGTGGTGCCAGCAATATCGGTGACAATGGCGGCCTCACGGCCCGCCAGTGCGTTGAGCAGACTGGACTTACCGGCGTTGGGGCGCCCTGCAATCACCACGGTCATTCCGTCGCGCAGCAAGGCGCCCTGCCCGGCTTCGCGCAGCACTGTGGATAACTCGGCTTTCACGGCATCCAATTGTGCCAGGACATGCCCATCGGCGAGGAAGTCGATCTCTTCTTCGGGAAAATCGATCGCCGCTTCGACATAGATACGCAGCTGAATCAATCTTTCGGTCAACTGATGCACGCGGCGAGAGAATTCGCCCTGTAGCGAACGCACCGCATTGCGCGCGGCCTGCGCCGAACTCGCTTCGATAAGGTCGGCGATCGCCTCGGCCTGGGCCAGATCGAGCTTGTCGTTAAGGAATGCGCGTTCACTGAACTCGCCTGGCCGAGCCAGACGAACGCCGAGCTCGACGCAGCGCTGCAGCAGCATATCCATGACAACCGGGCCGCCATGCCCCTGCAGTTCGAGTACGTCCTCACCGGTGAACGAATGCGGTCCCGGAAAGAACAGTAGCAGGCCTTCGTCGATCACCTCGCCGTCGTCTGCGTGAAATGCACCGTAACGTGCGTGGCGCGGCGTTGGCTCACGGCCGGTCAGGGTAATGGCGATAGCCTTGGACCGTGGCCCTGATACCCGAACGATGCCTACTCCTCCGCGCCCCGGCGCGGTAGCGACGGCGACAATGGTGTCGCGAACTGGATTCATGCGGCCTCCTTTCTGGACGGCAGATAGCAGAACGCCCCAATCAAGGGGCGTTCTGCATTGGCGGTTGAGGCGTCAGGCGGGCTTCGCCGCGGCCTCGATCTTGCGAGTAATGTACCACTGCTGGGCGATGGACAGGACGTTGTTGACCACCCAGTACAGCACCAGACCGGCAGGGAACCAAAGGAAGAAGAAGGTGAAGATCACCGGCAGCAGCTTCATCACTCGCGCCTGCATCGGATCCGGCGGCGTCGGGTTCAGCTGCTGCTGGATGAACATGGTCACGCCCATGATGATAGGCAGGATGAAGAACGGGTCTTTGATCGAAAGGTCGGTGATCCAGAACATCCAGGGCGCCTGGCGCATCTCGACGCTTTCCAGCAGGACCCAGTACAGGGCCAGGAATACCGGCATCTGCACCAGGATCGGCAGGCAGCCGCCCAGCGGATTGATCTTTTCCTTCTTGTACAGCTCCATCATCGCCTGGGACATCTTCTGGCGGTCGTCGCCATGCTGTTCCTTCAGCGCCTGCATTTTCGGCGACACCGCACGCATGCGCGCCATCGACCGGTAGCTGGCCGCGGAGAGCGGGAAGAAGGCGAGCTTGATGACGATGGTCAGAACGATGATCGACCAGCCCCAGTTGCCCAGCAGAGCGTGGATGTTTTCCAGCAGCCAGAAGATCGGCTGAGCGATGAACCAGAGGATGCCGTAGTCGACGGTCAGACGCAGACCGGGGGACAGTTCTTCCAGCTTGTCCTGGCTCTTCGGGCCGGCATACAGCGTGGCGCCTGTCTCGCCCTGCGCGCCGGCAGGTACGGTAACGGCGGGGCCGGTGAAGCCGATGATGTAGTTGCCCTGGCTATCCTTGCGCGTCTGCACCTGGTTGGTATCGCCCGGCTGAGGAATCCAGGCGGTGACGAAATAATGTTGCAGCCAGGCGATCCAGCCACCCTGCACGCTTTCACGCAGGTTGCTTTCATCCATGTCGCCCATGGAGACCTTACGATACGGCTCGTCCTTGGTCCACAGCGCAGCGCCAAGGTAGGTGGCGGTGCCAGTGGCGGTGCTTGAGGAGGGATCGCCGCTGTTGTCGCGCTTGAGCTGACCGAACAGGTAACCGGTCCAGGGTTGACCGCTCTGGTTGTCGATCAGGTAGTTCACCTTCAGCGCATAGTTACCGCGCTCGAGGGTGAAACGCTTGATGTAGTTGACGCCATCAGCATTGTATTTCAGATCGACGACCACCTGATCCTGACCTTCGGCCAGTTGGTACTCGCTTTTCTCACTGCTGTACTGAGGACGCCCGCTGGCCTTGTCCGGGCCGTCGCCGATCAGGCCACTTTGTGCTTCGTAGACTCGCTCACCACTACGCTCGAACAGTTGGAACGGCACATCGGGACGATCCTGACGACGCGGGTACTGCGGCAGATGCAGTTCGACGATGTCGCCACCGCGCGGATCGATGGCCACGTCAAGCACGTCGCTGCGCACACGAATCAGCTGGCTGCTCGGCGCATTAGCCGGCAGGGCGCTGGCCTGTTGCTGGCCGGCAACCGCGGGCACATCGCCAGCGGTGCCTTCGCTGTTGGCCGCGGGGCTATCCGGAAGAGCCGGTACGCCCGGCTGGCTTTGCGCGGTTTCGGTCGGCAGGGCTGCCTGACCGTAGTCCTGATTCCATTGAAGAACCATCAGGTAGGCAACGACTGCTAGAGCGACGAGCAGTATCGAGCGTTTGATATCCATGGTTACTCGGCCATCGGAGATGAATTGGAAGTGTTATGAGAAGGCACGGGATCGTAGCCACCGGGATTCCACGGATGGCAGCGCCCCAACCTGCGCAGGCTCAGCCAGCCGCCACGCAACAGGCCATGAGTTTCGATGGCCTCGAGTGCATAGCAGGAGCAGCTTGGATAGAAACGGCAGTGACTGGCCATCATCGGACTGATGGCGTACTGGTAGACCCTGATCGAAGCGATGGCCAATTTACGCATGGGTGCTGTTGGCGGCTCCAGGTTCGACGGAGGTCTTGGATGGGCTGCGTGACAGTCGCTTCCAAAGCTTGGCGAATTGCTTCGCCAGTTCGGGATTGTCCAGATCAGCCAATCCCTTGCGGGCGATGATCACGATGTCCCAGCCCACCAGATCCAACTGGTGATGGCGGAAGGTCTCACGTATCTGCCGCTTGATGCGGTTACGTTCGACCGAGAGCTTGACGCTTTTCTTGCCGATCACCAGCCCAAGGCGGGGGTGTTGCAGATCGTTCTCGCGTGCCAACAGCAGGACATTCCTGCCAGGCACCTTACCGGAAGGGGAGTCGAAGACTGCCTTGAATTGGCGGGGAGTCAGCAGACGCTTTTCCCGGCCGAAGCCCCGACTCACTACCTGTTCCGATATCAGACGGTCAGACGCTTACGGCCTTTGGCGCGACGACGCGACAGAACCTGACGACCGTTCTTGGTGGCCATACGTGCACGGAAACCGTGAGTACGAGCGCGCTTAATGGTGCTGGGCTGGAAAGTGCGTTTCATGGTGCGTTTACCTGGTGATCCATTGCGGGCCGGAATGGCCCCCTTTTAAGAGACCGGCGATTGTAGAGAAGCTATCGAGCCAGGTCAATTTCCAACCAGCCCTGCATGGATGAAAAAATAAGAGGAAAAGAAATATAAGCTCTTAAGATGTAATGCTTATATATGTGCAGCACCTTTTCTGTGGATAGATGGCTACAGACCTTGGGAGACGGGCACTCCCGCGAATGCAAACTTGGTGCGAAAGCGGTGCTCACCCCGTGCAGAGGCTCTGCGCAAGCTGGGGATTAAAACCTGAGATATCCACAGGCGGTGTTAATCAGTGCTTTTGAACAGGCTTGACCACTGCCCTCAGGGGTATTTATCAACAGACTTAGCGACAATGCTTTTCCATGCATTGAGTGGGTGACCAGACCTAGGGTATTCCGTCCTGCGCTTCAGGTTTGTTGTGGATAACCTGAGGGCGCGCCGTTACAATGGCCGCCGTCTTACCTCGACTGAGTCGATAGGAGCTTCCGTGTCGGTGGAACTTTGGCAGCAGTGTGTTGAGCTTTTGCGCGATGAACTGCCTGCTCAGCAATTCAACACATGGATTCGTCCACTACAGGTGGAAGGCGATGGTGATGAGCTGCGCGTCTATGCGCCCAATCGCTTCGTGCTCGACTGGGTCAACGAAAAGTACCTTTCCCGATTGTTGGAACTGCTGTCGGAGCGTTCAAGCGGAATCGCTCCGGCGCTTTCTCTCCTTATAGGCAGTAAACGGACGTCATCCGCCGCTCTTCCTTCGGCTGCTGCTGCACGTGCTCAGCCACAGCAAATGGCAGTAAGCGCGCCTGCGCCGGCCATGCAGGCGCCACGCTTCGAGCCGTTGTCGGCTGACACCAGTGAACCCGAGCAGCCGCGTGTCGAGCGTGCCGTGCAGGTCGAGGGTGGGCTCAAGCACACCAGCTACCTGAACCGGACCTTTACCTTCGAAAACTTCGTCGAGGGCAAGTCCAACCAATTGGCACGAGCCGCTGCCTGGCAGGTTGCCGACAATCCCAAGCATGGCTACAACCCGCTTTTTCTGTACGGCGGTGTTGGCCTGGGTAAGACTCACCTGATGCATGCAGTGGGTAATCACCTGCTGAAGAAGAACCCCAACGCCAAAGTGGTTTACCTGCACTCCGAGCGCTTCGTGGCCGATATGGTCAAGGCACTGCAGCTCAATGCCATCAACGAGTTCAAGCGCTTCTATCGCTCGGTCGATGCGCTGCTGATCGACGATATCCAGTTCTTCGCCAAAAAAGAGCGTTCGCAAGAAGAGTTCTTTCACACCTTCAACGCGCTGCTCGAAGGTGGCCAGCAGGTCATTCTCACCAGTGACCGCTATCCCAAGGAAATCGACGGCCTTGAGGAACGTCTGAAATCGCGTTTTGGCTGGGGTCTGACCGTTGCCGTCGAGCCGCCCGAGCTTGAGACTCGTGTAGCGATCCTGATGAAGAAGGCGGACCAGGCGAAGGTGGACCTGCCCCACGACGCGGCTTTCTTCATTGCCCAGCGGATCCGTTCGAACGTCCGTGAACTCGAAGGAGCGCTGAAGCGGGTCATCGCCCATGCTCACTTCATGGGGCGCGATATCACGATCGAACTGATTCGCGAATCGCTGAAGGACTTGCTGGCGTTGCAGGATAAACTGGTCAGCGTCGACAATATCCAGCGCACCGTGGCCGAATACTACAAAATCAAGATCTCCGACTTGCTGTCGAAGCGGCGATCGCGATCGGTCGCCCGACCGCGGCAGGTGGCCATGGCCCTGTCCAAGGAGCTGACCAACCACAGCCTCCCTGAGATCGGCGACGCGTTCGGTGGGCGGGATCACACCACGGTTCTGCATGCTTGCCGTAAGATCGCCGAACTACGGGAAACTGACGCGGATATACGTGAAGATTACAAGAATTTGCTGCGAACTTTGACAACCTGAGTGCGACCTAATCTATAGGCAAGGGACCAGACCATGCATTTCTCCATTCAGCGCGAAGCCCTGTTGAAACCCCTGCAGCTGGTTGCTGGCGTCGTTGAGCGCCGTCAGACCTTGCCGGTGCTGTCCAACGTATTGCTTGTGGTGCAAGGACAGCAATTGTCGCTGACCGGTACCGATCTCGAAGTCGAACTGGTCGGCCGTGTTGCCCTTGAAGAGGCCGCCGAGCCAGGCGAGATCACCGTTCCGGCGCGCAAACTCATGGACATTTGCAAGAGCCTGCCGAGCGATGCGCTAATCAATATCCGTCTCGATGATCAGAAGGTTGTTATCAAGTCCGGGCGCAGCCGCTTCACCCTTTCAACTTTGCCGGCCAATGACTTCCCTACGGTTGAAGAAGGCCCAGGTTCGCTTTCCTTCACCGTCGAACAGGGCAAGCTGCGCAAGCTGATCGAGCGCAGCAGCTTTGCCATGGCGCAGCAGGACGTTCGCTACTACCTCAACGGTATGCTCATCGAAGTTTCAAGCGGAATGCTGCGCGCGGTAGCGACGGACGGCCACCGCCTGGCGATGTGCTCGATGCAGGCGGGGATCGAGCAACCCGATCGGCATCAGGTCATCGTGCCGCGTAAGGGTATCCTCGAGCTCGCGCGGCTGCTCAACGATCAGGACGCCGAGGTCAGCATCGTTCTGGGCCAGCACCATATTCGCGCCACCACTGGCGAGTTCACCTTCACCTCCAAGCTGGTGGACGGCAAGTTCCCGGACTATGAGCGCGTGCTGCCGCGTGGTGGCGACAAGCTTGTGGTGGGAGATCGTCAATTGCTGCGTGAAGCATTCAGTCGCACGGCGATTCTCTCCAACGAAAAGTACCGCGGCATTCGTCTGCAGCTGGAAAGTGGGCTGTTGAAGATTCAGGCGAACAACCCCGAACAGGAAGAAGCTGAGGAAGAGGTTGCGGTCGACTACAACGGCAGTTCGTTGGAGATCGGTTTCAACGTCAGCTATCTGCTCGATGTGCTGGGCGTGATGACCACCGAACAGGTGCGTCTGATTCTGTCTGACGCGAACAGCAGTGCTCTGGTTCAGGAATTCGATAACGACGATTCCGCATATGTCGTGATGCCGATGCGTCTGTAAACCAGCTTCATGTCCCTCAGTCGCCTTTCCGTCACCGGGGTCCGCAATCTGCAACCGGTGACGTTATCTCCCTCCTCTCGAATCAACATCCTCTTCGGCGATAACGGTAGCGGAAAAACCAGCCTGCTCGAAGCCATTCACCTGCTCGGGCTGGCGCGCTCGTTTCGTAGCATTCGGCTGAACCCGGTCATCACCTATGAACAATCAGCGTGCACCGTTTTTGGTCAAGTTGATCTGCCAGATCAGCACAGTCGTGCGTTGGGGGTTTCCCGGGATCGTAGCGGTGACGTCCGGATCCGTATCGATGGACAGGGGGTCAGGTCAGCCGCGGAGCTTGCCGATACGCTGCCTTTGCAACTGATCAATCCGGATAGTTTTCGCCTTCTCGAAGGCGCACCGAAATTACGTAGGCAGTTTCTTGATTGGGGCGTGTTCCACGTGGAACATCGGTTTATGCCAGCCTGGCTACGCATGCAGCAGGCGCTCCGGCAACGGAACTCGTGGCTGCGGCATGGTACACTGGACGGCGCTTCGGATGCGGCCTGGAGCCGGGAACTGACGCTGGCAAGTGATGAAATTGACGGATATCGACGGGCCTATATTCAGGCACTTAAACCCGCATTTGAATCGACCCTCGCGGCCTTGCTCGACTTGGACGGCCTGAAGCTGAGTTATTACAGGGGGTGGGATAAAGACCGCTCCTTGGCTGATGTGCTGGCGTCTTCGCTGGAACGGGATAGGTCATTAGGGCACACCCAATCCGGGCCGCAGCGTGCGGATCTACGACTGAAGGTTGGCAATCACAACGCGGCTGAAGTGCTGTCGCGCGGCCAGCAGAAATTGGTGGTGTGTGCATTGCGTATTGCTCAGGGCCATCTGGTTAGCGAAACCAAACGCGGTCGGTGCATCTATCTTGTCGACGATCTGCCGTCCGAATTGGACGCCCAACATAGGTTGGCGCTGTGCAAGTTGCTTGAGCAACTTAACTGTCAGGTGTTTATCACCTGCGTAGATTCATCCATTTTGCAAGAAGGCTGGCATGAACAGACGCCAGTCTCAATGTTTCACGTGGAACATGGGCAAATTACCCAGATCCACGGCCCCTCGGGAGTGAAGGCATGAGCGAAAACCACACGTACGATTCGTCGAGCATCAAGGTACTCAAAGGCCTTGATGCAGTGCGCAAGCGCCCTGGCATGTACATCGGCGATACCGACGACGGCACCGGTTTGCATCACATGGTCTTCGAGGTCGTCGATAACTCGATCGACGAAGCGCTGGCCGGGCATTGCAGCGATATCTCCATCACCATCCATACCGATGAATCCATCACCGTTCGCGACAACGGTCGCGGCATCCCGGTGGATATCCATGAGGAAGGTGTTTCGGCGGCAGAGGTCATCATGACCGTGCTGCACGCCGGCGGTAAGTTCGATGACAACTCCTACAAGGTATCCGGTGGACTCCACGGCGTAGGTGTTTCGGTGGTCAATGCGCTGTCCGAGGAGTTGATGCTGACCATCCGCCGGGAGGGCAAGGTCTGGGAACAGCTCTACCGTCATGGCGTGCCCCAGGCACCACTGGCTCCGGTAGGTGAAACTGATACCTCGGGTACACAGATTTACTTCAAGCCGTCGTCCGAGACCTTCCAGAACATCCATTTCAGCTGGGATATTCTGGCCAAGCGTCTGCGCGAACTGTCATTCCTGAACTCGGGGGTCGGTATTGTCCTGCGGGACGAGCGTACCGCCAAGGAAGAGCTGTTCAAGTACGAGGGCGGTCTGAGCGCGTTCGTTGCTTACCTGAACACAAACAAAACCCCCGTCAACGAGGTGTTCCACTTCAACGTTCAGCGTGACGACGGCGTTGGTGTCGAGGTGGCGCTGCAGTGGAACGACAGCTTTAACGAGAACATTCTCTGCTTTACCAACAATATTCCTCAGCGTGACGGTGGTACCCACCTGGCCGGCTTCCGCTCAGCGCTGACGCGAAACCTGAATTCCTACATCGAGCAGGAAGGTCTGGCCAAGAAGCACAAGATCGCCACTACCGGCGACGATGCCCGCGAAGGCCTGACCGCGATCATTTCGGTGAAGGTTCCGGATCCTAAGTTCAGCTCGCAGACCAAGGACAAACTGGTTTCCTCGGAGGTGAAAACGGCCGTGGAACAGGAGATGGGCAAATACTTCGGTGATTTTCTTCTCGAGCATCCGGGCGAGGCCAAGGCCGTGGTCGGCAAGATGATCGATGCCGCCCGTGCTCGCGAGGCTGCGCGCAAGGCTCGGGAAATGACCCGTCGTAAAGGCGCTCTGGATATCGCCGGTCTGCCGGGCAAACTTGCTGACTGCCAGGAAAAGGATCCCGCGCTTTCCGAACTCTACATAGTGGAGGGTGATTCCGCGGGTGGCTCGGCCAAGCAAGGTCGTAACCGCAAGACTCAAGCAATTTTGCCGCTCAAGGGCAAGATCCTTAACGTCGAGAAGGCGCGTTTCGACAAGATGATCTCATCCCAGGAAGTGGGCACCCTGATTACTGCTCTGGGCTGTGGTATCGGGCGTGAAGAGTACAACATCGACAAACTGCGCTATCACAACATCATCATCATGACCGACGCCGACGTCGACGGTTCGCACATCCGCACGCTGCTGTTGACCTTCTTCTTCCGTCAGCTGCCTGAGCTGATCGAGCGCGGCTATGTATATATCGCCCAGCCGCCGCTCTATAAGGTCAAGCGTGGCAAGCAGGAGCAGTACATCAAGGACGACGAGGCGATGGAGGAATACCTCACCCAGTCGGCCCTGGAAGACGCCAGCCTGCACGTCAATGAGCATGCCCCAGGCCTTTCTGGTGGAGCGCTGGAGAAGCTGGTCAACGATTACCGTACGGTTATGAAAACTCTGCAGCGCCTATCGCGTCTGTATCCACTGGAGTTGACTGAGCACTTCATCTACCTGCCGCGTGTTTCAGTAGAGCAGTTGGCCGATCACGCCGCGATGCAGGCCTGGCTGGAGCAGTACAGCGCGCAACTCAAGGTCGGTGAACGCTCCGGTTTGATCTACAACGTCAGCTTGCGTGAAGACAAAGAGCGCCACCTGTGGCTGCCGGAAGTTGAGATCAGCTCCCACGGCCTGGCCAGCTACATCACCTTCAACCGTGATTTCTTCGCCAGCAACGATTACCGGACCGTAACCGCTCTCGGTGAGAAGCTGAACAGCCTGCTCGAAGAGGGAGCCTATGTTCAGCGCGGCGAGCGCAAAAAGCAGGTATCCACCTTCAAGCAAGCGCTGGAGTGGTTGATGACCGAAGGCACGCGCCGCCACAGCGTTCAGCGATACAAGGGACTGGGCGAGATGAACCCGGATCAACTGTGGGAAACCACCATGGATCCAAATGTACGGCGCATGTTGAAAGTGACGATCGAAGATGCCATTGGTGCAGATCAGATCTTCAATACCCTGATGGGCGATGCCGTTGAACCGCGTCGCGACTTCATCGAAACCAACGCTCTGGCAGTGTCTAATCTGGACTTCTGATCCGCCGCCGTTCCAGACCAAGGCAACAAAACAGAACCCCGACTCATAAGGTCGGGGTTTTTTGTTTTAGGGATAGGCTGTCTAAATCGAACTGACTGTTTTAATCAATTTCGAAATAGTCCCTTTCCGGCGTAAGGTTGCTTCATTCGAGATTCATCACCTTACCGAGCCCTCCGGGCCACCATAGTTTACGAGGACAGTTGCCAATGTTGGACACCAATCTCAAGACCCAGTTGAAAGCCTACCTGGAGAAGGTCACCCAGCCCTTCGAGATCGTCGCGTCCCTCGATGACGGCGAGAAATCCCGGGAAATGCTGAGCCTGCTGCAGGACATCGCCGGCCTCAGCGACAAGATCACCCTGAAGACCGATGGCAACGATGCGCGCAAGCCGTCGTTCTCGCTCAACCGCATCGGTGGCAACATCAGCCTGCGTTTTGCCGGCATCCCCATGGGCCACGAATTCACCTCGCTGGTGCTGGCCCTGCTGCAGGTCGGCGGTCATCCGTCGAAGACAGCACCGGAAGTGATCGAGCAGATCAAGGCGCTGGATGGCGACTACAGCTTCGAAACCTACTTCTCGCTGTCCTGCCAGAACTGCCCGGACGTGGTCCAGGCGCTGAACCTGATGGCCGTGCTCAACCCGAACATCAAGCACGTCGCCATCGACGGCGCGCTGTTCCAGGACGAAGTCGAAGCCCGTCAGATCATGTCGGTGCCGAGCATCTACCTCAACGGCGAGCTGTTCACCCAGGGCCGCATGAGTGAGGAAGAGATCCTCGCCAAGCTCGATACCGGCTCCAGCGCCCGTGACGCCGAGAAGCTCAAGGCCAAGGACGCCTTCGACGTGCTGGTGGTCGGCGGCGGTCCGGCCGGCGCCGCAGCGGCGATCTACGCGGCGCGCAAGGGCATCCGCACCGGTGTCGCCGCCGAGCGCTTCGGCGGTCAGGTGCTGGACACCATGGCCATCGAGAACTTCATCTCGGTGAAGGAAACCGAAGGCCCGAAACTGGCCCGCGCGCTGGAAGAGCACGTGCGCGAGTACGAGGTCGACATCATGAACCTGCAGCGCGCCAGCCAGCTGATCCCGGCCGGCGACGACGGCCTGCACCGCGTGCAGTTCGAGAACGGCGGCGAGCTCAAGGCCAAGACCCTGATCCTCGCCACCGGCGCGCGCTGGCGCGAAATGAACGTGCCCGGCGAGCAGGAATACCGCGGCCGTGGCGTCGCCTACTGCCCGCACTGCGACGGCCCGCTGTTCAAGGGCAAGCGCGTGGCGGTGATCGGCGGCGGCAACTCCGGTGTCGAGGCGGCCATCGACCTGGCCGGCATCGTCGCCCACGTGACTCTGCTCGAGTTCGGCGAAGAACTGCGTGCCGACGCCGTGCTGCAGCGCAAGCTCAACAGCCTGCCCA
>ERZ1673962.241-NODE-241-length-45316-cov-9.384614_pt1 | contig 45316 bp, 47 predicted proteins | sample MGYA00580188_ERZ1673962 | MGnify/ENA primary metagenome ERZ1673962 (study PRJEB41334, sample SAMN05608104) | rock metagenome | biome: terrestrial subsurface; feature: shale formation; material: shale | place: USA: Pennsylvania ... | reverse complement strand
ATGGCCTCATCTTCTCAAGAGTTGAGGCCTCCACGAAACCCGGGGTGATTCATAGGGCAATGAGGGCCCACCTTGGTGACTTGCAAGTGGAGCCTTTCTGCTAGCCATTTGGCGAACACCCTCAGGTTTTCTTTGATGTCCTTCACGCTACCGGAGCCAGCACCAATACATGCAACCGCCAGCAGCTCAACGCCTTCGACGCTCTCCCCGTTGCGTAAACGATTAAGAGTCGTATATCCCCGGGCTACCACAACTACGTTGGTATACGCTTGAGTGAAGTTGCGAATCGTAGGCAGGAGTTCTGAGGGACAACGCTCATATTCGAGGATCATCGGCATCACGGAAGCGATGTTTTGATTACTCATCACCTGGCCAGTTCCTAAGATATTCGAGCAGAGATCAACGATAGCCTGCCCGCTTCGCCAGTTCGTGCTCAGTTCGTAGGACTCGAACTCAAGCTTCGCCATAAGCTTGCTAACGTTCTCTGGATTTGATTTGCGGAAGCCGTAAATAGACTGATTAAGATCTCCTACAAAGTGGAACCTCACTCCAAATTCGCTGAGTTTCTCCACGATCCGCAGTTGCTCAAGGGAAAGGTCTTGGCATTCGTCAACTATAACCACAGGGAAGCGGCGTGCTATGCGTGAAAAGTGAACCGCCAATTTTGGTTCCTTGAACGCCATGAGAGCGAGCATGTCGATGTCACCATGGGTGGCCAAGCCTGCTTGCCAGAGGTTTCGCTTGGTGGCAACAAGGTCGTCATGGATGTTTTTATCAAACACAGTTGAGTTCAGCTGATTGTCCAGGCCACGTTCGCCCGTAGAAAATATGAACCGCGCTCTTTCCAGATCAAAATTGTATCTGCAGGCTGAAATCTTACGGTCGCAAATGCTGTTGTGTGTGCGATAGATATTGGCTGTCTTTTCCACGATTCGGATGCGGAAATCGCCTTCTTTCCCTTTGTAGCCGGTGAGCTCGCTGGCGATGTTTGCCACTAGTCGTGTAAGAACGAAACCGTCAAATGTTGAGATGTAATGGGGGAAGCCGATCGGCTCCTTTAGATGCTTACGCACCCTGCCCCTGAGCTCATCCGTGGCACTGTTGGAAAAGGTCAATACCGCGATGCCAGAAGGGAACCGAGACCACTGCCGAACAGATTTGGACACCATCGCAGCAACCACTTCAGTCTTACCGCTACCAGGGCAAGCCTTCAGGTAAACATGCCGATCAAGCGGTGCGTCGATGTAGTCCAACTGTTCTTTGGTGAAGTCCATCGAATCGGCAGCCCTTTGCCCATCTCCATCGTCGAACGCAGCATTACGCGGGCCTTTGCTCCAACCCACAAGCCCAAAGGATGGCTAGTCGGATGTACTCCGGCACTACGAACTCACCATCTAGAGCATCCAGTGTATCCGCGAGCTCTTGCGCATACAGTCCCTTGCCGATTTCTTCGGAGTCAAGTCGGTGAAGCAAAGCGCCAGCGAAGACGGCCCTCTGAGCAGAACACGTGGCTGCGAAATCCAGTTTCGCGTCCTCTTCAAGACGCGCGACCACTTTGCCCTCTGGCACAGGCCAGAGTTTAGCCGCCACCGTCAGCATTGTTCTAAGGTTGCCGCCCTCAATAGCAAGGTCGTATTCGAATGTTTTGTATTTGCCAGCAAATAACCTCGCGAACTGAGACTGATTGATGGCGGCGGACAGCTCCAGTGCTGGGTTGTTTCCGATACGATACTCATCCGCATGTGGCAGGTACGGAACAGCGGTCTGTTCACCTTTTTCGCCTTCAACAGTCATGACAGTTTTAGGCGGGTCATTGTCAGTTAATCCGGCGCACCTTACAGGTATATTCTCGCCAGGTTGCTCACCCGTGACATCGCAGAACAACTGCATGAAGTGCTTGAAGTAGATCCCTCCCAGGTTGATGACTGAAACGCCGTAATCGTCCAAAGAGTCCTTACCCTTGCCGTAGGGGCGCAGAACAATGCGAGCGAGCTCAGGCAAAACGATCGCCTCGGCAATACCTTCAACCAAGAGCGCCCCCTTGGCGAACAGTAGATTTGACTTGGTTGCATCCAACCAGCGATCTACAAAGCGCCGACTCGGCTCGGGAAGCCCGCAGCTCCTGATTGACACCGCTTTAGGCGTGCGCTCATTAGAAATGTGGATGATGTGATCTACGGAGACCGCTGCGGAGATCACTGTCGAGTGGGTCGTAATGATCACCTGAATCCCCCGCTCCTCAGCTACTGTCTTCAGATGTCGCAGCAGGCGCAGCTGTAGCTGCGGATGCAGATGTGCTTCTGGTTCTTCAATCAGCAGTAGGCGCAGGTAGGTCTCCTCACCCCGATCCTCTTCGGCCTCAAGGATCAGCTCCGCCAGAATCGAGGCGATATACAAGAGATTGTTGTATCCGAGACTATTTTCCTCAAGAGACCTAAATTGGGCAGGGTCTGCCTGCGCGAGATCAGGGAAATACAGGAGCCTCAGTCCCTCAACGATGCGGGAGAAGCTGGCCTCTGAGAACTGGATCAAGGTGCCCTGAGATAAATGGATCCCGAGCGCGGCTTTGAGGTTGTCGCCGATCCTTTGGTTGGCCAATTTGATTGCAAACTCATCGCTTTCGGACAACTCACGGTTGAACTCACCTACGCGCTGTTCCAGAGCATGCGGTATGCGTGCTTCTCTGGCAGCCTTCAGGTCCTTACGGCAGAGTGCCTTTAAGAGGCGTGCCAGGCGAGAGTGGCGCCCCTCGCGCAGCTTGGTTTCGGCGTCACGCAGCGGCGGCAGATAGATACAGTGGATAAGGTCGAGCGTCTCGGTCTCCAGCGTCTTGGTGTACTCGTGACCACCATACGTGTAGTGCTTAAATCGGCCACGCGATTCTTGATTGAGCGCAGTGAAGGTCAGCTTCGCTTCGTCTTGATTTCCGCACCAGTCCTCAAAGGCAACGGCATCTTCCGCGTCCAAGCCTGAGAACGTCGCTTGAATCTGAATTGCTTCTGACGCAATCGCACCGGCGTTAAACCCTCTGTAAAAATCACGCTCGCCGATGATCCGCTTGCCCGACTCCGAGTCGTTGAATAGCTGGCGTATCGCGCTGATCACACCTGTCTTGCCTGCTCCGTTCTCACCTACCAAGACGTTCAGCCCATCATGTAGCTCGATGGCAAAAGACTCACCGAAGCACTTGAAACCGTTGATATTCAATGCTCGCAGATACATGAGCGCCCTTTCCTTCTACTTGCTTCCGCTCGCGGGCGGTGGCCTTACCTGACCGATGCTTTGGCAATACGCCGTTGTGAAGCTCGCTCCAATATTGACGATACGGTCTTCACTTTTAAGGAGCTTTGATGCTCTGGATCGCCACGGCTGGACGGCTCAGGGCAGCGGCAGCTAGGCGTGGCTTAACAGTCCGTACGTGCGATAGGTGATGTGCACATCGCTAAGGATGAAGCAGCGTGTGGCGTCAAATTGAGCTACCGAGCGAGGCGCTGGCACGGATGTGACCACAAATAGTGTCTGCTAGCCAATAGCCGTTGGTTTTCGCTGCCGTTTCGCCGGTATGGCCCGTGCGCGCTTTGCCGGCATCCGTTTGGCGAGTTGCTGCTCTAGGGTGCTTGCTCGGGCCTTCTCGGCGGCAGCGATCTGCCGTGCCTCACTGAGCTGCGTCAGTGTGATATCCAACCGCTGCCGCAACCCGTCGTGCTGCTTGAGAAGGGACTTGAGCTGCGCCGTTGCCCTCCTACTCTCCTCCCGGGCGCGATCGACCTCATGGTGGGCGCGATCCTCGACCCCACGTACATAGGTTGCCGTGGACTCTCGCTCCTGTGTCAACTGCTGCTGCACGGTCTGTAGCTCGTCCCGCACATGACCGGCCTCTTTCAGGGCCGTCTTACGCTCTTCAGCAAGTTCCGCGCAGCGGCTTTGCCGATCATCCAGCTGCGCCTGGCGCTGCACAAGCAGCAGCTCAAGGTCGTCTAGGCGGGTCTCGGCGTGCTGTTGAGCTGCCTGAGCGGTGGCTATCTGATCTCGGGCCTGAGCCATTATCTGGCGGGCTTCCTCCTCGAGCGCAGCGACCCGCAGCCGCTCTGCCTCCAGCAGGGCACGACGTTCCGCCATCGCCTGCTCGGCCACCCCCTCGGCCAATAACATGGCCTGCTGCCAAACTACGACAAAAGCCTGCGACACCTCCGCAGGCAACGCGGGCAGCCGCGTCTCGCCGCGCAGGCGTTGCGCCAGAAGCGCCCACCATTTGTCGAGCAAAGCTCCGACACGTGCCGGGCTGCCGCGACCCATCTCCTGGCGCACTCGCTCCACCGTCGGGCGTTCACCACGTTCCAGCACCGCATCCGCCGCTGCAAACACCACCTCTTCCGGTACGCCTACTGCCATGGGACACCTCAGGCTATATTAGGTCTGATAATTAAAGATTATCCGACCTTATTCAGTTGATTACGGAAATATAATACGTTGGACGTAGTAAATATTACAGATCAGATGCCGTTGATCGACGAGCCCACCCTAGACCCCCATAGATTGGCGTTGAAGGCTCAGGAAGCGGCAGCAGGCTTTGTTGCCAGCGGCACCGCTGAAAACACGGTGCGAAGCTATCGCAGCGCCCTCGCCTACTGGTCGGCTTGGCTGCACCTGCGCTACGGCCTTGCGATGGGCGATGCGCCTGTACAGTCGACCGTAGTCATTCAATTCGTAGTTGATCACCTGGCGCGACCACTGGCGGATGGTGCATGGAGCTATCTGCTACCATCGACCATCGATGCCGCGTTAGTCGCGGCACGTGTGAAGGCAAAGCCCGGACCTCTCAGCTACAACACAGTCTGCCATCGGCTGTCGGCACTGGGCAGATGGCATGGCTTCAACAACTGGGAAAGCCCTACTGAAGCGCTGGCAGTGAAAACGTTGCTGCGAGATGCGCGAAAAGCACAGGCGCGCCAAGGAGTAGTCGTCCGCAAAAAGACGGCAGCCGTGGTAGAGCCTCTGGAGGCCATGTTGGCGACCTGTACGGACGGAATTCGCGGTACTCGTGATTGCGCCCTCCTCCTGATGGCGTGGAGTGGCGGCGGGCGTCGCCGATCTGAGGTGACAGGTCTGCAGGTCGACGATGTGCGCAAACTGGATGAAGACACTTGGCTTTATACGCTGGGCGTCACCAAAACAGACACATCCGGATCCCGTCGCGAAAAACCACTGCTGGGTCGCGCTGCGCACGCGTTAACGGCTTGGCTCATCGCTGCGCCCGCCGATACCGGTCCGCTTTTTCGGCGTCTCTACAAGGGCGGCAAAGTCAGCCCATTCGGACTATCAACTGATCAGGTAGCACGGATCGTTCAGCGCCGCGCCAAATTGGCCGGCCTAGACGGTGACTGGGCCGCGCACAGCTTACGCTCGGGCTTTGTGACGGAAGCGGGTCGCCAGGGAGCCCCATTGGGTGAAGTGATGGCCATGACTGAACATCGCAGTGTCGAAACCGTTATGGGCTACTTCCAAGCCGGAGCGCTGCTGAGTAGCCGCGCCTCGATGTTGCTTCAACCCCTGCCGGCCCCATCTGGCCCAACCGACCTGCCTGACTAGCGGTCGACACATCGCGTCGACAAAAGCCGCGCAAGCATGTCCTATTGAGAGGTGAAGCTCTTGCTTATGAGTCGATTGCACGATAGCGGATTGTGAACCAGAACCAGATCAGCTAGCTGTCCAGTTTTATTACCGCTATTTCTGCGCACCTCTATTTCGGATCGAAATGCCCGGAGCCAGACCTGTATGAGAGAAAAATACGGATATGCAGAGAGGGTTGATGTGCACTTGCCGTCAGCGCCGCGCAAACCAACAAAGCTGAGCAAAAATACTAAATTTGCCTACCGGCAGGCGATCGAACACTTCGAGACCTCTTGGGGCGGGTATTTGCCGGCTACCACGGATAACATCGTCAGTTACCTAATTGGCCAAGCCGGGTTGCTGGCCACAGCCACGATCAAGTTACACCTCGCCGCGTTGTCCCATTGGCATGTCACGGGAGGCTTTTTCGACCCAACCAAGTCGCCGTTAGCAAAGGCCACCTTCAAGAGTATCTGCGTACTGCACCCAATCTCCCAGGCACAAGCCACGCCTTTGCAATTGGATCCGCTGGAGCTGATACATGGCGCTTTAGCGATGCAGGCTTCACTTGCTGAAAAGTCCGAAGACTGGGTTGAGGTAATGAGGTGCCGGCGGGATATCGCGATGCTTCTGATAGGTTTCTGGCGCGGCTTTCATAGCGATGAGCTCTGTCGTCTACACGCAGAACACATTAAATATGAAAACGAGGTGGCCATGTGGGTGCACCTGCCACGCATTGGGGATGGCCGCCGCTATGCTGAGCGTACGTTTTCTCTTCCTGCATTAAGCCGGCTATGCCCGGTACAGGCCTACTCGGATTGGCTAGCGGCGGCAGACATTATCTCTGGCCCGGTATTTCGCGCGATTAGTCAGCACGGGGCGCTGAGCGAAAGCGGTCTGTCCCGCGGCTCGGTAGATAGAATTATTAGATCAATACTTAAAAATGAAAATCATTCTTCTAAGCAGTTCTGTCGTCGTAGCGGGTTCGCACATTGGGCCAATTCAAGTGACTGGGACCTCAGATTTCTTATGAGCTATGTCGGTTGGAAGAATGAAAAGGCCGCTTTGCCTTACCTCGATTCAGCCATGAGCTTTGGCGATTTGATGCTCAACCCCAGCTGGGCGCTCCCGCCTCCGGGTGTAGCCAATATATGACCGCATGTCGATGCTTAAGCAGCCAGCATCGCAGGATCCTCCGTCCTACAGGGTAGAGTTATGCAGCTTAAGGTCCCGCACGACATAGCGAAGGCTCTATTGTGCAGGGCAAGATGGGCAAGTGTCTTAAACCAGCCGCTGTGGTCTGCACTCACCTTATGAATACACCCGGCCGGCACGTGCGCTTTAAATACCCACATTGAAAGTCTTACCAGACTCGACCTTGTGCTTGCCACATAAGTCGCGAAGCATTTCTTCCGAACCGTCGGGATGAATTTGTACGAGCCTGCCATCCTTCGCCATTATCAGGGAATGACCTGCCGCAACCGCACGCAAATACGCCGCATAAGTGGCAACGGCGGCCAGCCTAGGAATGATTGCCTCAAGTCGGTCGATTTCATCATCACTGAGTTCGCTCATGCTCCGCTCCTGCCAGGCTTATGCGGGTGCCGCCCGTAGAAAGATATCCATGAGCGACCTTACGCCCCGATCGCAGGTAAGTCGATCCCATCTTGACGCACGCAGCGGAGCATCGACTCAGCCGCTCAAATCGGAAGCACCCTTGAGGTGAAAAAGCCATCGTAGCCGTAGCAAGATGAGTGCATTCGCTCTAATCATCTGAGCTCTCTTCAGGTGGAAAACAATTGCCGTCAGCCTTTGGAAGGCTGGAGCGCCAGCTTTCACCGGGCATGATCCGGCACATGTACAGATCGAACATCGGCGTAGTGAAAGCGGTGCCGTTGTGGGTCGGCGTCCAGATCATTCCTTTGCTGATCAAGGAACTGCGAATTGAAGTAAGAGATTGGCTTGTACGGCCCAGGCGTGCCGCAATGCCGTCAAAGTGATGAGGCCCCTCCCCAAGCGAAGCCATGGCGCGTAGATAAATGCGTTCTGCCATGGTCATCCGGTCGAGCCTTACCCTAAAAAAACCTTCGTCCAAAGTAGCAATAACCTGCCCGGATGCCTTCTGGACGTCTGCAAGGGTGATGTGATTATTCTGCCCTGTGTTCCAAATATGCCTGCCCCACTCTTGAATGAAGTAAGGGTAGCCGCGTGTGAGTTGAGCAACCATGTCGGCCGCCTCTGAGTCTACAGTCACGCCCTCGGCCTCCGCTGGTTTTACAAAGGCCAGACGCGTCTGGTGTGGCTCCAGCGAGCCGACCTCGAGGTAGTCGAAGAGGCGCTCCGGGTGGTTTTTCACATTGCCAGCACGGTCTCGGAGTGGTGGCAGGCCTGCTCCGATGAGAGCAACCGGCAAGATCAATCGTGAAATGCGATGCAGCGCTGCGACAAGCGCGACGAGCTGTTCCTCTGCTACGTTTTGCGCCTCATCCAGGAAAATAACGAGGACGCTCTGAGCTGCTTTGGCGGCTTCACCGAGTTTTGTAAGCAGGGCAGCAAATTCCTCCTCGAGATCACCTTTGCCCGCCAGAGCTACCTCGGCTTCGTAGTCAATACCGACCTTGAGATCGCTAAACGTCGGCTCCAGAGCCTTGGCAAAACCGGCTAAAGCTCGCAGGCCGGTTATCGCTGCGTCCTTGGCTGCTTCGATACGGCTCAGCCGCAACAAGGCGAGGCGGAGCTGCGGCGCGAGTATCGCTGGCAGAGAGCGAAACTCGGATGACTCAACGTAGACGGTGTGAATGCCCGTGGCTTCGGCATCTCGCAGCATCAGATTCAACAGTACTGTTTTGCCGACACCCCGCAACCCAACCAGGATTATGCTTTTGGCAGGTCGGCCCACGCGAATGCCCCCGATCGACTGAGGGACCCGCTCGCGCAGTTGATCGCGACCTGCCAGCTCCGGTGGAGGAGTACCAGCGCCAGGGGAGTATGGATTGCAGACGGGGTCCATGTGCACCCGCGTTAGTGGGAATAGCGAACAGCGAGAATAGGTCGATAAATTGCTAAATCCAAGCTTTCCACCCTGCCATCACCTGCAACCCGAGACCCGGCAATTGTTGGTCCAGCTGGAGCCGCCTATCAAGCCAAGCTGCCTCCGTCATTGAAAAAATCATCGCGAGCTACCCGTCCGAAATTGCCTAAATCTACGTCGACGTCGCTGAACATGGTATTCAGCATCCGCGCTCGCTTCAGGTCGGCCATTGTTCTGAAAAAACAGGGTTCGCAGAGATGGACCTCATAACGCTCACCATCATGAACCGAGCCGAATCCCCAACTGCCCTGAAGAGTCCCAAATTGCAACCCAAATCCTTCAACGCGCGTACTGCTCCCGCAAACGTCACAAAGGACGTCACTGACGCAGTCGAACTGTTCCGCCGCTCTGACTTTCATTAAAATGCCGCCTTTGGGGCCCATGATTCCGTTTGCTGCAGCGAGTCTGTTAAAGCTATCTGTCGGCACGGCCGGTTGTATTAGACCGCGTTTGGCAGCAGTGCCGACCGCCAACAGACGATCCTGGCTATCCATTCTGAGTGATTAGCAGATTGCACGGGGCAATGCGCGCTTTAGATGCCACGGCGCTGACACAGCGTCTCGAGCATTCCTTTAGTGCTTCCCTTCAGTCAGCAATCTACTCTTCAAACAGGAGACATAGAAACGCAATAAATTTGTTGCTTAGCTGCATCCAAGGTGTGGTGGCAGTTTCTTTGAGAATAGGTATGGCCTGAGGCCGTCTTAAAGTCGTATCCCAAGACTCGCTCGTCCTGATCATAGACCCTCACAAGCTCTGTGAGCATCTCCATCTTCCAATTATCGGATCCATTCAGTCGCGATGGCAGCACGACTTGAACTGCCTCAATCAGTGTTCCTTCAGCGCGTCTCACCAGCATTTGCTCAAACTCATCCTCCGTTGGAATCAAGAGCATCGTCCTCCATGCTGATGCCTTCTGGCGGCGGTTAATCATCACGTAAAACCATGGGCGATGATCCTCGAGTTCGACGAATCGCCACATCTGGGAGTCCTCTCCAAACAGCGTCGGATACGTGATTTCAGCGCGCTTGTACGTAATAAACATCAGCACACCCTCTTTTAAGCTGTATATAGCATAGCCCCAGAAGCACTAAAAAGGCTTCATCGTTTCTTTTGCGGGTCGGCAAATGGAACTTAATGAAGCGCTTGGTTTGGCAATCAAGAATCTGCGAATTTCTAAAGATATGCCTCAGGAAGGGCTGGGGCCTAGCCAGAGCTATATCAGTGCGATTGAACGCGGCAAGTGGAAGCCATCCATTGAAAAGGTTGAGCAGATTGCTGAGATTCTCGGCATTCATCCCCTGACACTGCTATTCGTGGCTTATCAAACGCAAACACCCGGATTAAAGCAGGAAGATTTACTGAAAAAAATTCAACGAGAAATCACGAGTTTGAAGGGCTGCCTAAGACTTGAGTAGGTTCGACATGGGATCGAATCAGCAACCGATAGCAGGGGCGCCATTGCGCTGCTGTCAGTCTCGCGGTCTTTCCTGCCCGTTACCAACCGCCAGTACTAGGTAACCCGAATAGCCGCTGCATGGATTCGGGGTGAAAATAGCCCTCGCCCATCGCTGCAACATTTAGAGGACACGTGCTCATCGAGAGCAGTGTTTCGTATATGGCGCTTGATTAGCTTACGCCCTCGCAGCTTGCTATTGATGGCGCTGGCTGAGGGATGCCATTAGCCCACCCGGCATGGCGCCCGTTAAGCGCCTGCACGGCTCGGAGCATCACGTTTCGTTGATCTGCACCTCCGCAGACTATTGATGGCATGAGCGATGGCGCCCTGCCGCGTCGGCAGATTTCTTGCTGATAGACTTTCCCATCGCCCCGCGCTGGCTGGTTAAAAAGCGACTAATTTTTGTTTATGAATGGACCTTTCAATTCGTGGCACAACCCCTCGAAAATCCCTTCAGAGCATCCGCCAGTTATCCAGTCAGCCAGCGAAACATTCGCAAACGCACGTCAGACCTGAGTCAGCGCCTCGACCCATTCATCCACCGAGATAGGTAGGTAACCGGTGATCTCCAGCGCGCGGTCCTCGAAGATATCCTCCCCGGGGTGCGTCGCCCGCCAGGCCTCGACAACCCGGTCGCGATGTTCGAGCAAAGCCTCGATATGCGGTCGGAACAGCTGCAGCAACGCGGTCAACCACAGATTGGTCGCCCAGGACGGATAGGCATGGTCAATCGAAAAGCCCGGCAGCATTTGTTTTACCGCCTCGGCGGGATACCAATTCTCGCCGGTCACCCAGCGATTGCAGGCGAACAGGCCTATTGGTTGCCCCCAAGCATCCATCGACACGGCGATTAGATGAGCGATGACCTCGTCGCCACTCGGCCAGGGTTCGCTGAATTCCGACGCCGACAAAAGTCGCACGTTACTAGGAATGCCCTGGCTACGAATAAAGGTATGAAAGTGGCCGTGCTCGACGCCGCCTTCACGATGGGCGTGGTAGTAATACTGGGCATGACTGTCCCGATCGTACACGTCGCCATCCGGATAGTGGTTCATCTCGTAGAACCCATCGTGCCCCTTGAGCAACTCGCCGACCACGTTCAGGTCAGCCTTGGATAGCGCCCGCTGACAGCGCTGAACCTCCTGCGCCGCAATCAACAGTGATTGGCGCTCAGTCGGCGTCAGCTGTTGGGCCTCGGGTAACTGGATGGTGAATTCTGGAAGCGCCGTAACAGAGGTGTGAAGTCGGGAATTCATCGCAAACTCTCAAAAAGGACCGGAACGGAGGAGCAGCCGCTCCGGCCAAAGCACGATGCTTACTTGGCCGCGCTGGGGCTCTTGGCAGCACAAGGATTCTTGGCCGCGCAGGGGCTCCTGGCCGCACAAGGATTTTTGGCGGCGCAAGGGTTTTTCGCGGCACAGGGATTAGCCGAACCGGGGTTCGGTTTGAAACTGGTCTGCAGGCTGGCCGTGTATGCGACCAGCGCCGCCAGCTCTTTCGACTCCCAATCCAGGGCTTTGGCCGCCATGGGTGCAACCATGCAAATCTGCACCATTTCGTCGAGGAACACCTGGGACATGCCGAACTGGTTCTTCGCCATGTCTACTTCGTGGGGATATGGCTTGGCAAAGCTCGCCTGGAAGAGGTTCCCGCCCTGGTGACAGGTTTCGCAGGACAGACCATTGGTACTCAGCTTCGTATCCCTGTAGAGCTTCTCGCCGTAGGCCCGAAGATCGGCGGCGGTGCCTTGGTAAGGTTTGTAGTCTGCTGGTCGTCTGACCGACTTGGCCGCACAAGGATTCATCTTCGCCGCGCAGGGGTTGGCAGCGCAGGGGTTCTTGCTGGCGCAGGGATTGGCCGCGTGAGGTTCACACTTCGCGGCGCATGGGCTTTTCGCAGCGCAAGGGTTCTTTGCTGCACATGGGTTCATTGCGACAGCTGCGCTTCCGGCTGCACAAGGGCTACAGGGATTCGCTGCGAGGGTGGGGCCGGCTAGTGCCATTGCCAGCACGCCGACCGACACCATTGCGGTGATCGGACGATGGCTTTGCCCACCGGGCTGGTCGGGACATAAGTAGCGCATGGTTCTTTCCTCTATTGAGTTTTGTTGGATCTTGTCCATGAGCATCGAAAAGACGTCTGGCCTTCGCCAGAGCAAAACAAAACCTATGCCTCTCTCGCGAGAGCGCCAGTACAGCCGGAGCTTGATGTCCGCTCCTAGCGGAGCGCTAGCGTTTCAACAACCGAGGGAACATTTACAACCGGTTAACCGCCAACATCGTCCTGCTCCTTGTTAACAAGCAGCGCTCTGAAACTGCAACTAACGCGTCGGTGGCGACAGAGCCGAGCTCCGCAGTTTTCACCAACCAAACGCTATGACCCGACAGAGCGCCACTCTAGAGCCGCTTATTGCTTCTTCGCCGCACAGGGCGATTTGGCCGCACAGGGATTTTTTGCTGCGCAAGGATTTTTCGCCTCGCAGGGATTTTTCGCTGCGCAAGGGTTCTTCGCGGCACAAGGGTTTGCAGAGCAAGGACTCATGGATGCCGGAGCGTCCTTAGCGGCGCAAGGGGAACAGGGATTGGCGGCTAGCGCCGGCCCTGCCAGAGCCAAACTCAAAGCGCTGGCGCATAGCATCGCAGCTAGTGGTCGGCGGGCCGCAGTGTTCGGTTTACCTCTTGGTTCATCAGACATAACGTTACCTCACGGGCTTAGGTGTGCAAGTGGCGGGGGCTGAACGTTGCGCTAGCCCCGCATCCATTAGCGCCAACGCCAAACCAGTCTCTTACCTGGCCAGCGCTTGCCCAACTCCGATGTAACAGCTGAGCTTTTGTTACAGCTTCGGCTTGAGCATAGGTGCACTTGCGCTCTGTCGCTGCCTCAGCTCGACTATCCTTTCCGCCACAGCGAAAAGCCTTGCAAATGCCGCCTCAGAGGCGAATCAATCGCGCTGTAACAACGGCGAGAAGCTTGCCTCTAATTAACGATGAGGCTGACTCCATACGATATTCCAGCCAACTGAGAGACGCCGATGGATGAAGAACAGGAAATACTCGTCAGACTAAGGCGGGGCGACAGCAGTGCCATGGAAAGCGTCATTAAGTTGCACCACTCCTTTCTGATAGCGATGGCCATGCCCTTGGTCGGGCCCGAGTCGGCCGATGATGTCGTCCAGGAAACGTGGATGAAGGCCTTTGCAGCGATAGGTAAGTTTGAAGGCCGCTCCAAGTTACGCACCTGGTTAGCGCGCATTGCAATCAATGAAGCTCACGCCATCAACCGCAAACGAGGCCGTGAGGTCTCGCTGGAAAACTGGGGTGTCGATAGTGGCTCGCCCATCGGTTCACGCTTCAACGAGAAAGGCGCCTGGGAGGCTCCGCCCAGCCAGTGGCACTATGAGACGCCAGAAGCGCTGCTAACCGAAGCCGAGCTGTATGAATGCATTCGCAAGCATCTACATAAGCTACCCAGCGACCAACAAAGCGTCGTAATGATGCGTGAACTGGGTGGATTGGATTGCCCCGAGATCGCCAAAGCTTTAGGCCTGGCCGAAGGCAATATTCGCGTACTGCTGCACCGAGGGCGACAGCGCATGCATGCAATGCTCAACCACTTCGAGGAGGACGGAACATGCTGACTTGCCGTCAAATGTCTGAGCTTGGTTCTGACATCATCGATAACCATCTGAGCGTCCGTACCCGACTGTCGGTGTTCATGCATTTGCATATGTGCTCACGCTGCAAGCGGTACATCAAGCAGCTCGAACTAACCTCCCAGGTGTTGCAACAGCTGCCGTTCAAGAACGAAGCTGTCGACAGCCAGTCCATCCTCAACAGACTGCAAGCGCCAGATTGATAGGTCGCGTTGTGCAGGGACATCAAATATTTGATTAACGTATCGTTGGGCTTCCGGACGAGCATTCCCCCGAGCACTCAGGAAAGTACTGTTGCTTTCAATAAATCCAGCCGTCCGTCATGCCTTTACTCTCCCGTCGGGCGCCTGCTCATCAGTCGATAGCATCCACCGAAGGGGCATGCCACTGACCGTTTCGGCCACCACCTTTCGGATCAATTCATGGTCAGCGTCGGGCTGTAAGTCCTGCGAGTTCCCAACCCGCCCCGTAGGCCGGGCGACGAGGTTGGCGTTGTCCCCTGCCGGCTCCAAAGCAAACTCTCCTCCACAGTTCCGGCAATAGATATGCTGGCCTGGCCGCAGACTGCGCTTGATCACTAATGTAGGGCCGCATACGGGACACGCCTGTAGCGGTATGCCGTCATCAGAATGCCCCATCGTATGGTCGAGCAGGCCACGTCTCCCCAGCTGTATAAAATGTCGACTCAACTCAGCGTCAAACTGGCTGGCGCTCTGACTTTGGATGATAGCCAGCGCCTGACCGCGGCTCATTCCCGTACGGTACGGACGACTACTAGTCATGGCGTCGAACGCATCGCATAGGCCGATGATTCGGGCGTCGATATGGATTTCTCCGGCCCGCAAGCCGCGTGGATACCCCTTGCCATCGGGGCGTTCATGGTGACTGTAGACCGCCTCCTTGACCAAGTCGGCTAAGGGATGCCCAGACAACATTCGCCAGCCCAGCTCCGGATGCGTGCGTATGATGCTGTATTCACCCTCGTTCAGTGCGCTGGTCTTGCGCAGCACTGCATCAGGAACGCCGATCTTCCCTAAATCATGCAAGAACCCGCCGAGGCAGACTCGAGCGACATCGGCAGTCGGTAGTCCTATTTCCTGACCGAGCAACCTGGCATAACGCGACACCCTCCAGAGGTGCCCACCCGTATAGGGATCTCTGGCTTCGACAAACCAAGCCATCAGCAGAAGGCTGCTGGCCAATGCTTTCGATGCGTCGTCGACTTCATGGGATGCCCGCATTGTCTTGTTCAACCAACCGGCGAGAAAGGATCGCATTCGGGATTACCCCTGTGCCAGTGCGAGGCATTCGGGCCTTCCCTCTGCCCAGCGCGTTGCCTTAGATAGCTATCTGCGACTTGCCGCTTATGGAACCTACCATCCAGAGATGGCCATCACTTCCTTGGGTCGTCGCTCCTCCAATCCGCCCCACCGCACTGCATCAACCTAAATGAGCTGTCTGTGCGAGCTACCTACAAACATGAATCGTGTGCTTTCGCTTGGTCGGCACGTCCTTGTACCTAAGGGCTGAGATACCTGCGTTGTTGGCGTCCCACCCAAGCCTCAAACGAAAACTGCGCACCAATCTATAGACATTCTCTTTGTCCCTCTTTATGACGGTGCCATTGTCCGTAGTTGCGAACCTAGCACTCGGACGGTTAGGGAGAATCTTTGTTACAACGATATCTGCCGAAGCGCCGATATCGTCTTCGATGCCCAAGCTGAGTCATCAGCGTCCCCAGAAGCAACGATCTTTCGGCCCGTTTCAGGTGCAACTCTGCTTCGATTAGCATCGACCTGCAAGCACAGGGCACTCCCGCCCCAAGCGCGTCCTGGCGCATGGGCCAAAACGGCCTCAACCACTGGTCAGTGCCGACAGCTAAAGCTGTAACGAGAGCGGGGCTGAATCTTCAAAAAACCGAACCCAGACTTGTGTCTGGATCGACTGCAAATCGACCGAAGGCTGTTCGAAGGGGAACGCGTCTGATCAGAGTGAATCGCATCTATAAGTGCTGCTGGTACGTCTTAGCCCAGAGGTCGCCTGGAGCACGCATAGAAACGACGCAATCTGCCGGAAGAGAATTCAACCATTAGGAGGATCTGATGAACAACTCGAAGACCGTCCAGGAACGAAATGTTTCAAAGGGAATACTTGCTGGATTCATTGCCACGTTGGTGTTGTCCGCCTTGATGATCATGAAGACGATGATGGGGGTAATGCCGGAACTCGATGTAATCGCCATGCTAAGCGGAATGTTGGGAGTAAGCAGCACGACCGCTTGGATGGTGCACTTGGCGATTGGCACGTTGGGTTATGGCATCACCATTGCGCTTTTGGCGCGCTCAATTCCAGGCTCAGCGGTCGTTACCGGGCTAATCCTGGGCACAGCAGGATGGTTGGTAATGATGGTCGTCATGATGCCAATGGCAGGCAAAGGCCTGTTTGGCATGAGCATCGGAATCATGGCGCCGATGATGACCCTTGTGCTTCACCTGATCTTTGGCGGGGTATTGGGTTGGGTCTATGGCCGAACCACCAAGCAGCTCCACGTCAATCATGATGCAACCGCTGCACGCGGCACGGGCCACTAAACCGTTGCCCTGTTACATCAGCAGGACCGACTCTGGCACGTTGCGCGTGCCTAGCAATAGGAGACTTCCCCATGCAAGCACCGCAAGCACACGAGCAAACCAAAGCCCAACAGACCCCAGCCACCTACAACTACGAACGATTTCAACCCAGTACGCTTGGTCAGGACGTGAAATTGGTAATGTCTTCACCAGGACCATTGCCTGGCGATATGGCTCCTGACTTCGCTCTGCAGGACATAGACGGCAACACATGGCGGCTAAGCGAGTTACGCGGCCAACCCGTCGTGCTTATTTTCGGCAGTGGCACCTGCCCCATGACGACCGGCAGCCTGCCAGGGCTCAATGCGCTGCATCAGGAGCGAGGGCATGACGGGGTGCAATGGCTTTTGCTCTATGTACGCGAAGCGCACCCAGGAGAAGAGATGCCTGCCCACCAGAGCATTGAGCAAAAAAATCAACAGGCTCGGCGCCTACGGGACGAGGACGGCGTGGCTTGGCCTATTTTGGTTGGGGAGCTGGACGGGGCCACCCATAGCCAATATACCGAGCTACCAAACCACCTCTTTCTCATCGATACGGAAGGTCGGGTTGCCTTTCGGAGTGAGTTCGCTCACGCCCCTACATTGTGGCGCGCGCTAAACCAACTGGAAGCCAGGGGCTGGCTTGGCCCGGTCGACGAAGGGGTGGATAAAACCATGCATATGGTCGGGCCCACCGCCTACGGCTGGACGGGACCCTCACGTGGCGGCAAGACTGCCATCAATGACCTTGTGAAAGGCGCGCCACCGCTCGCTGCCAATCTTTGGCTGGGACAATTCATGCGTCCGATGCTGGCCCCTATTGCGGCACGCAGTCGCCCGCTCCCACCTGGGGCAAAGTTTGGCCTGGCGGTGGCCGCCCTTGGCCTTGCTGCCATTACGGTAAGTATGCTCAACCGCAGAGATCCCGACTGAACCCCTAAACGTTGAGGAATCTCGGATGGCCTGCGTTGCAGGCCATCACGCCAGCGGGCTTGGACACTATGCATAAGGGCTATGCACAACGGTTAGATGTGTCTCCGCTATCGCTTGCGATTAAAGAGCAGATATTTCACCAGCGCGGCGACGCCGAGCAGCAGGAGCAATATCACCAACAGGCCAACGAGCCCCATCCCCCACATCATCGCCCCGCCACAGCAAGCCATCATTTCGTTCATCATCGTTTTCCTCAGCCGGTTCGTGTTCGCGTGCTAACAGAATAGATGCTCCGATACGTTGAGTACGTCAGGCCTTGTCCAGAACCATGCGGTCCTGATCCCGGAACGCGATCAAAAGCAAGCTGCTAGCGAAGATCACGAGTGAGGGATAGAAGAAAACGTTACTGCCTTCGAAGACCCAGCCCCATGGGTCAATGACAGACTGCATCACCGCCAACAGCGAAGCACCGTTGAGTAACACTTGTACGGGATAGACCCAGCGGCGTGCGAATCCAACGACTATCGCCACGCCAACAAGCATTTGCAGGACTCCACCCAGACGCAGCGCGTTTTCCATGGCCAGGAAACCAAAATAGTATTTGTTGGCGATCGCCATGCCATGTTCGGGGTTGAATGCCTTGTCGGCCCCCCAGATGACTAGCAACCAGCCAAGTGATGCGCGGAGAAAAAGCAGTGACCAGGTTTTCATTATGTGTCCTTTAGCTTTTATGCCGAGCGTAGGCCCGGGATTGGTCCAGTCCGGCGTTTCTGCCAGACACGGGTTGGCTTATGACTGGCGGGCCCCACCCAAGCGCCACCAGTGAAAGCGTGCCACCCAGCGCAAAGCAGCGGCCGGGGCATGGGCGCGCTTCCATTCGCCTGCCACCGATTTGTTGGCTTCGGTCAGCGTTGGATAGACATGAATGGTTCCGAGGATCTTGTTCAAACCGTAGCCGTGCTTCATCGCGGCGACGTATTCGGCGATCAACTCGCCGGCATGCGCGCCGACAATGGTTGCGCCGAGAATCCGATCTTTGCCTGGTTCGGTAAGGACTTTGATATATCCATAAGCGGCGTCATCGGTGATGGCGCGATCCAGTTCATCAATGCCGAATCGGGTCGTTTCGTAGGGAATTTGCTGCGCCTTGGCGTCTTGCTCATTGAGCCCTACCCGTGCGACTTCAGGATCGGTGAACGTTGCCCAAGGGATCACCCGATAATCGACTTTGAACCGTTTAAAGCCACCGAACAGTCCGTTCACCGCGGCAAACCAGGCCTGGTGCGATGCGGTATGGGTGAATTGATAAGGGCCGGTCACATCGCCGACCGCAAAAATATTGGGAAACCGCGTGGCCAGATACTCATCGGTCTCCAGGGTCCCCTTAGCACCTAGTGCCAGCTGCAGCGTTTCTACCCCGAAGCCGCTCGTGTTTGGCGCTCTGCCCAACGCGAACAGTACTTCGTCGAAGGGCAATACAACGTCGCTCTGGTCCGCCTTGTTTTTGCAGACTAGGTATTTATGCCCTTCGACTTCTTCGAAGCGCTGGGCCTCGTGGCCCAGGCGCAAGTCAATACCATCGGAGCGGAGGCTAGCCTCGACCGCTTCGCTGGCGTCCGGATCTTCTTTGGGAACCAAGCGCTGGTTTCGCTGCACCAGCGTCACGCTGCAACCCAAGCGCTGCAGAGCTTGCGCCAGCTCGCAGCCGATCGGGCCACCGCCAAGCACCAACAACCGCCTGGGTTGCTCGCGCAACGTCCAGAAGTTCTCGGACGTTAGCGGAGTGACAAGCTCGATGCCTGGAATATCCGGAACAGATGGTCGCGCCCCAGTGGCAATCACGATGGATCGGGTGCTCAAACTGCGCCCTCCAACCTCTACGGTCCACGGTGAAGTGATCGTTGCTTTGCCTTCGATAACTTCGACGCCAAGATCTGTATAGCGCTCAACCGAGTCGTGGGGCTCAATCTGCGCGATAGAGCGCTGCACACGCTCCATCACTGCGGGGAAATCCACCTCGCCCGTAACGCGCTTAAAACCGAGGTGTTCCGCCCTCTTTAATTCATGCGCCATCTTGGCGGAACGAATCAGCGTTTTCGATGGCACACAGCCCGTGTTCAGGCAGTCACCACCCATCTTGTGCTTTTCGATCAGCGTGACCTTGGCCTTGACCGCCGCCGCGATATAGGCAGTTACCAATCCTCCCGAACCAGCACCGACAACCACCATGTTGCGATCAAATTGCTTGGGTTTGGTCCACCCCGCATAGACCTTGCGCGCTTTGAACAGCCCAAGCAGTTTCCGTGAAATGATCGGCAGCAACCCAAGCAGCACGAAGGCGCCCAACACCCCGGGTGAAAGTACGCCGCTTAAGGATTCCAATTCGCTCAGTTCACGCCCGGCATTCACATAGATAAGCGTACCGGGCAGCATGCCCAGCTGGCTGACCCACCAGAAGGTTCGCACCGGCAACCGGCTCAGCCCCATAGCGAGATTAATGAGAAAAAAAGGAAAAACCGGCACCAGTCGTAAGGCGAACAAGTAAAACGCCCCTTCACGCTCCAATCCTTGGTTGATGCTCTTCAGGCGTTGCCCGAATCGATGTTGCACCCAGTCGCGCAAAAGAAATCGGCTGATCAACATGGCCAACGTAGCGCCCAGGGTGGAGGCTAACGAAGCCAGTAGCGTGCCGCCTAACAGGCCGAACAGCGCTCCACTTGCTAGCGTCAACAGGGCCGCGCCAGGTAATGAAAGGGCGGTTATCAATACATAAAACAGAAAAAACAGACCCGCTGCCATTCCAAAATTTGCCTCAACTTGAGCATCCAGAGTCTGCTGCTGCGCTTTCAGATAGTCCAAGTCCAAGTACTGGCCAAGATCGAAAAACCAGAACACTGCTATGAAGCAGACAACCGCCCCAAGCAGGGAAAGCTTACGTAAATTCATTATGATGAATGCTCGTTTGCATGGAGATGGGGCATTGTCGAAAACCACCCAACAACGCAGAGGAAGGACTGCCGGGCGAACAAGACAGCAGTCGCTCAGCGTAGGAAAGCGCCGCTGGGCTGCCCGCTGGCCATTGGCGGTGGAAGTCGATTAGAAATGCGGCGTGGTCGTATTGCAAAGCAATGGCTTCTACATACAACCCCTGCACGCGGGCCCTATACAAGGCCCTCGAGCATGGCGTAGATGCGATACGGCTGATGACGCCGTACTGCCCGCCGGTGAAGTTCGGCATACCAGCCGCACCGTTATTGATTACCGCCCCAATTCCCCAGCTCAACGCCACCGGCGCGCAGGTATGGCTGGTGGCAAACACGGAAATTTTCTGCTCATCCATCCAGGCGGTCAGTTGCCGCTGTCGCTCGGGGCGCTGGAGCGCCTGGCGCGAGCATTTCCACCCGGCCAACGAGAACTCATCGCCGTGGCTGACCGCAACCCGGTGTCCCGCCACTTCAAGCAACGCATGTGCCTTCCGCTCCATCATCTTCGCTCGGAGCGTTGGCATGTCTTGCAGTGTCTGCCGTAGGCTCTGGTGAATAAGATTCGACCATTCGACCGTTTCGTCGGCTACCTCATCCGGATAAGCACAGCCGCAGCCAGCTCCGGCATCAACAGCCCGTGCCAGCTCCGTCTCGACATTTCCGCGCAGCAATATATGTCGCGCAGCAAACTGCTCGACCTGTCGAAAAATGGCCGGATCTCGGTCAAACCAATGCAAATCGCCGTTGAATATCACCTGCGCGTGTGGCTCAGCCAACAAAAGCGAATCCAGCGCACGGAGCGCTTGCAGATTGCCGTACAGGCCGCCGATCACATACAGGCTTTCGCATTCATGCTGAGGTGGGCCATTGAACGCATCGGCCTTGATTCGGTAGTCCAACGGGCAGTCTCTACCAGGCCGAATCGCCGCGATATCAGGGGAAGCAGATATGCTCATGGCCGTGCCGCCCCAGCCCAGCGCAGGCTAAACACGCCAGGCAACAAGTAGCCAAGCGTGCAAAGAATCAAGCCATAAAGGTTGGTACCTAGCAGCGACGCATATTTGCCTTCGCCTATGGCCCAGCTTGACGGCACCCATCCGAGCGTCAACGCCAACCCGAGCCCCAAGCCGATCCAGAAACTCAAGTGAAACCCCAGCCGCGTCGGCCGCACCAGCCCATGTAGAAGGAACACCGGGGCCAGGCCGATAACCATGGTGCCGCTAATGGTGGTCGCCTTGAGGATATCGGTACCGGCCAGCATCGGTAGATTGCCGAGTAGTGCGAACGCCACCATGACTGCCATACCCACGCCGATGGCCTTCCGGCCTAGATCGCGCCCCGCAAGCAGTGGCAACTCCCGTCCAGCCAACTTGGCCAGGCTCGAAAACGTTGAATCAAGCGTCGAGCCTGCCGCAGAAACCATAACTACCGTCATCACCAGCAGCGCGATTACACCAGAAGACTTCGCCAAGGCGGCAGGCACGTTGTCCGACGCGCCGACGCCGGTAAGACTGGCGTGTACGCCAATCAGACTGAAGGCCAGAATGGCGAAGAACCCCAACACTCCGGCAATCAGAAAGGATCGGCGCACCGTCTTCTCGTCACTGATAAATCCACGGTCAGTCAGCACCGGGTCATGGAACGGGTAACTGAATATCTGCAGGCCAGCCACCAGTAGGAGGTCAACCCCTGCATCGAGCGCCCAATGACTTGTACTTACCAGAGCCGCCACGCTGTGTTGTGGCAATACCAAGCCAAGAACCCAGACCAGCGCGACCAGGAAAATAACCGCTTGCATCGCATCGGTCAGAATGGAACTGCGCAGGCCGCCACGCAGGCTATAAGCCAGGGTTACGGCTGTGAACAGCAACGCGGCAATGATGAACGGTGGGCTGCCGCTATCACCGTAGTAGCCGCCCACGACTGCGGTGTTGCTCCAGATTTCATTGAATAGCCGAATCAGAATGGCGGCGCTGAACAGGACAGCGGCAGCCCGGCCGTAGTGAGTGCTCAGAAAGCTGACCAGACCAGTCGCGCCGAAGCGCCGCCGCAAGCGGTAGATGACCAGTCCGGCCAAGGGGATCGAGAGCCAATAGGTGGCATAGGCCACCCCCCCGACCAGGCCGTAGCTGGCCCCCAGATTCGCCGCGTTGGTGACGGACTTGGCGAAAATCCAACTAATAAAAATGCTCGATGTCAGCAGCCAGGGCGCCGCCCGCCGCCCCTGGGCATCCTCACCATTAAAAAATCCGCCGAGCGTCACCGAGTGTGGCGACAGCGCGATCATCAGCGCGCCATACACCACCAGAAAACCCCAAAAAAATATCCCGATCAGCTGATGCGATTCCATAAAAACGTCACTCCCCAAGTGCGCCGCCACAACTAGACCCCTGCCCCGCCGTACAGGCATAGCAATGGTCGCGGGTGGTAATCGGGTTGCCCTGCAACACCGAGGGGTGGAGCAGATCGCGCAGGTGCGAGCGATCTCGGCCAATGGTTTCAAACTGCAGGGGCAGATCGAGCATCTGGTTGAAATCGCAGTCGTACAAATAGCCCTGCCAGTCCACGCTAACCAGATGGCGGCACATCACTGCATCGAGGTTCTCGAATCGGAAGCTGTCACGCAGCAATTGCATGTACCCGTTGAACTGGCCTTTGCTCACGAGAGTGCTGCCGAAGCGGGCAATAGGTTGATTGGTGATGGTGAGCAGATGATCGAAACGAATGCCAAAGTCTTCCGCCAGGTGGGTTTTGTAATCGGCTTCGAGCTCAGCCTGTGGAGGCGGAAGATTAGGGCCCTGGGGGTTGTACACCAGATTGAGGAGCAATCCGCTGCCCTCGGCAGCGTAGCCGAGGGCATTGAGCTTCTGCAGCCCGGTGATGCTGGCATCGAAGACACCATCCCCGCGCTGCCTGTCGACATTGCCACGTGAATAGCAAGGCAAGGACGCAGTGATCTCAACCCCTTGCTCAGCAAGAAACTCGGCGAGGTCTTCATAGCCCGGTTCGGAAAGAATCGTCAGGTTACAGCGATCGATCACCCGCAACCCCTCGCCACGGGCATGCACAACTAGCTGACGAAATCGTGGGTGCATTTCCGGCGCGCCGCCGGTGAGATCGAGAGTCTGCACGGAATGAGCGTCGATCACCTCGCGCAGCAGCGCCAGATTCTCATCGCTCATCGCCTCCTTTCGAGTTGGGCCTGCATTGACATGGCAATGAAGGCAACGCTGGTTGCAGCGGTAGGTAAGATTCACCTGCAGAGCCTGCAGATCACTACGCCGGATCGATGGAAAGCTCAAGGCATCAAGCAAAGGAAGAGTGGCATGCATTGCGGTTGTCCAGCTCCTGAATTGTAATGTTGGAGTCGAGAAGCACCTTGGCGTTACAGGCAATTTGTTGGATCTGTTGATATTGCCGGCGAGCCTTTCCGAGCAATGCCTGGCTCGCTTCCTCAGCGGCGGGTGCTGCGGAAGAGCTGCGGTAGCATCCGGTCGAGCTTGAAATCTCGTGCTTCGCGAAAGGTCTCGAGCCCCAGCGTCATGCCTAGATGACGCGCTGCAGGCTGGGCACGACAAGTGCCGAACAACCGGTCCCACCAAGGCAAGTTACAGCTGAAATTAGTATCGGCCTCTTGGCGCACTAGAGAATGGTGCATCCGATGTATATCTGGTGCGACGATGAGCAGTCGCAACCGGCGGTCTATCCACTACGAAGAACAAAACTGCACCGCGATGCGCCTAATCTCGTAACTGCGCTAATCGTTCCGGTCCTCACCGCATGGTTATCACGCAGGGAAGCCGGACGGTCTCGTCGGGTAACGACAAACAGCCACATGCATCGAGTACCAAGATAGCGAGCATCACCATTCATTTATGCAGCGATGCGTCGCTGGTTATCTCATGAGCAGCTTATTGTCTCGACGATGCTGCCAAAGTTCGCCACGGTCACGTCTGGCTCGATTTCCCATGGATCAAAGACCGCCTTCGGGTCACGGCGTAGCCAGGCCGTGCGCAGGCCGGCGTGCGCAGCGCCAAGAATGTCGAAGGGATTGCCTGATACTAGATAAACCTTCGACGCCGGTAAGTCGCAGACGCGAAGAAGGTGGGCATAGACTTGCGGGTCGGGCTTAAACGAGCGTACATCCTCGACGCTTACGACACCGTCGAAGTAATCGAGTATTCCGGCCCGCCGTAGCAGTCGCTCCACAGCCTCACGACTACCATTGGAAAAGGCATAAAGTTTCAAGCCATCTTGGCGAAGCGCTTCCAGGCCAGGCCGGACATCGGGAAACGCATCCAGATCGGCATAGGCTTGCATCGCCAGCTCGACTGCTGCCTCGTCGATATCCACAGCGGCTTCACGACAAGCGAAAATAAGGGCCTGGCGGGTGCAGACGGCAAAATCACAATAATCATGCATCAACCCACGGCGGAAGCTGTATTCGAGCTGCTTTTGTCTCCAAGCGCGGGATATCGCAGGGGCCTTTTCACCGATCAACTCTGCCAATCGGGCCGAAACCGCTTGGGTGTCGATCAACGTACCGTAAACATCAAACGCAATCGCATGGCTCATTGCCTCTCTCCTGTTTGACCGCATTACTTACTAAGTTTTGGTCGTTAATCCAAAGCCTTTGAAATTGGCCATCGCCAGATCAACGACGATGAGCAACTCCTGTTTGGGTAAACCAGACTTAACTTGGGTGCGCAGGCCAACCATCACGCAGTGCGTGTAAAGCGCCAGCGAATCCGGTGAATGGCTATCGCCTATTTGTCCGCAAGCTTGTGCCTGCTCGAAAGCACGCTCGAATACCTGGCGGAAGCGGCGTGTAGCGAGTTCGATTAGCCCTCGCACCGACGGGTCGCTGGTGGAAAATTCATTCGCCACATTGACTAGCATGCAGCCACGCGGCGTGCCCTGCCCCACCTCTTCGACTACGGACAGTAAGCAGTCATGAATGAAGGACAGCGGGGAACGGGCTTGCCCGAGTCTTTCATACATTTGTTTGGCTCGAGCATCGAAATACCGAGAAAACGCCGCCTCGAATAAGCTCTGTTTGTTGCCAAAGCTCTCATACAGGCTGCTCTTGGATAGGCCGGTGGCCGCAAGAAGCTCCTGCAGGCTCGTGGCCTCATAACCTTTGCTCCAGAAAAGCTGCATAGCGTTTTCTAAGACAAGGTCGGGGTCGAAAATTCGTGGGCGTCCGCGGTTCATGACCGCATTATGGACCGATCATTTCATAATTCAAGTCTAAGCTCCCAGGCATACACACGCCTTGGGGCCCGCTCAGAGTTTTGAGCAACGCAGTGTTGATCACTTGACATAAGGACCGATCAGTCCAGAATGAACGAAGGATCATCGGCCCCGATGCCCCGCTCTTGATCCACGATCTATCACTTGCAGAGGAATGAATCATGCTCAGCGAATATAAAATGAAGCTTCCTGAAGTAAGCCTCGACCACGCCGACGGCCGCGCTCGCGCGGTGCTAGAAAAAGCTAAAGCTCAGGTCGGATTCATCCCGAATATGTATTCGCGCATGGTGAATTCGCCAGGCCTACTCGATACCTATCTGAACGGATATAACGCGTTTCGCGAAGAGTCGGGGTTCACCCCTGCAGAGCAGGAATTGATCTTTCTTGTGATCAGCCGCGAAAATGGTTGTGAGTATTGTGTATCCGCACATAGCACCCTCGCCGACATGAAGGCCGGCCTGGCCCCTTCGGTCACTGATGCGGTCCGCGACGGGACCCGGATTGAGGATCCGAAACTAGCGGCGCTGGCTAAGTTCACGGCCACAATGTTCGACACCCGTGGCTTGCCTTCGCAAGGCGCGGTAGAAGAATTTCTGACGGCAGGCTACAGCGAGCGGCATGTGCTGGACATTGTCCTCGCGTTGTCCGTCAAGACCTTGAGCAACTACGCCAATCACCTGTTTCATACGCCAGTAGACAAGATGTTTGCAGGCCGGACCTGGCAACAGAAATGATGAAATGACTGTCGCTTTGCCTGGGTGGCTTCACGGTCAGCCTGCAATGTGGGCACTTTCCGCGACGCCATCGGGCTCGATCCGTTCATGGCGGGCCTGCTCGCCTCGGTGCTGGCGACCCGGGTGACCTTTGTCCCCTGTTTTCTGTGGATCTTCATCGGCGCGCCCTATGTCGAGTCTCTGCGGGACAACTAGGCACTTGGCGCAGCCCTGTCAGCGGTCACGGCGGCTGTCGTGGGCGTGGTGCAGAACCTCGCGATCTGGTTCGCGCTCCACGTGGTGTCGCTGAGGTCAACGTCGTCCGGTCCTTCGGATTGAAGCTGCAGGTACCGGTGTTTGCCACACTTGACGTAGCCAGCCTCGCCTGTCGACGGGGGCTTTTGTGGCCATGCTGCGCTTTCATGTCGGCATGATCCCGGTCATATTCGTCAGCGCCGCGCTGGGAGCGGGCTGGTATATGCTGGCGCGACGGCTACCTCTGCAAGAAGACTCGACCTGGGCCTATACAGACATGTCAATGAAGGCCGTGGAAAGCGTCCCGCGAGTTCTTGCAGGCAACTCAAAGCCTCATGACCCTACCCCGCGCAGCAGGACAACTGGTTAATATCCGTTGAAAAAGTCTGCGCGGCCAGCTTCAAGCCCTCGACCATCGTCAGGTAGGGAAAGAGCTGGTCGGCCAGATCCTGTACCGTCATGCGAGCACGGATGGCGATCACCGCGGTCTGGATGATTTCGCCCGCTTCCGGTGCCACTGCCTGCACGCCAAGCAGGCGGCCCGAGCCAGCCTCGGCGACAAGCTTGATGAAACCCCGCGTATCGAAGTTGGCGAGCGCGCGCGGCACGTTGTCGAGCGACAGCGTACGGCTATCAGTCGCAAAGCCGGCGCGCTCGGCTTCTGCCTCGCTGTAGCCAACGGTGGCGACCTGCGGATCGGTGAACACCACCGCTGGCATGGCATTCAAATCCAGCTCCGCATCGCCACCGGTCATGTTGATTGCCGCGCGAGTGCCTGCGGCAGCTGCGACGTAAACGAACTGTGGCTGGTCGGTGCAATCGCCCGCAGCATAAATGTGCGCTGCACTGGTGCGCATGCCCTGATCGACCAAGATGCCGCCCCGCTGATCCCTTTCCACCCCAGCACCTTCCAGGTGCAAGTCCTCCGTGTTGGGTGAGCGTCCGGTGGCTATGAACAGGTTGTCAGCCAGCAAATCGCCCTTTTCAGTCGAAAGGACGAACTCGCCGCGGGTATATGACACAGCGCTGGCCTGCGTGTGTGTCCAAACTTCGATGCCTTCGGCCCGGAAAGCGGCTGTCACGGCCTCGCCTATCGCTGGGTCTTCGCAGGAGAACAGCGTGCGCCGGGCAAGAACGGTGACTTGGCTGCCCAAGCGGGCAAATGCCTGCGCCAATTCCAGCGCGACGACAGACGAGCCAATCACTGCAAGCCGTTGTGGAATGGTCTTGCTGATCAACGCCTCGGTGGATGTCCAGTATGGAGTACCGTCGAGACCGGGGATCGGTGGGATGGTCGCGCTCGCGCCCGTTGCGACGAGGCAGCGGTCGAAGGTCACTTCTCGCTCACAGCCTTCGGCTGATGTCACCGTCAGCGTATGGCCGTCCTTGAACCGCGCAGTACCGCGGATAACGGTCACTGCATCGCTACTGTCCAAAATGCCTTCGTACTTGGCGTGGCGCAGTTCCTCGACGCGGTCTTGCTGCTGCTTTAACAGCCGGTCGCGAAGTACGGTCGGAGCTGCTGCCGAAAGCCCTTCATCAAATGGACTCTCGGCGCGTAGATGAGCAATGTGCGCGGCGCGGATCATTATTTTCGACGGTATACAGCCAGTGTTGACGCAGGTTCCGCCAATGGTGCCGCGCTCGATCAGGGTGACGTTCGCACCATTCTCGGCAGCCTTGAGAGCAGCTGCCATGGCGGCTCCGCCACTGCCGATGACGGCAACGTGCACCGGTTGCGCCCTGCCCGCCCGCATCGTTTGCCTGCTTGGCGCCTGGACGAATGGACCGGCAGAGTTGCCGACGACCTGCGCGCGATAACCGAGCGCCGCAACCACCGCGATAAGCAGCTCCAGGCCAACATGGCCATTGGTCGCTATCGCTGCTACCCCCTGCGGATAGGAAAGGCTCACCGAGCGCACGCCCGCCACCTTCTGCAGTGCCTGCTTGATATGTTCCGCGCACGATCCGCGGGTCATGTACTCCACGTTAAGCTGGATCATTAACTTTCTCCCTATGGGCATCGGCTGTGCAACACCCACCGGCTTTACGCTTTTCATGTACGGCGTAAAGGGTTAGGGCAATGAAGGCTGCTAAAGCCGGCAGCAGCACATAATCCAAGTGCCCCACCAAGGCGGATGAGCCGACAACCCCAAGGAGGACTACCAACACGGTTGTTACACAGACCACCGCCAACACCGATCCGGTCAGTCCAATTTTCATCAACGTATCGGAGTTGGCCATTGTGGCTTCTCCTTGATCGACGCCGGATAACCTGCGTTCGCGGTGGCTTTGATAAGCGCTTCCACACTGGTCCTGGCATCGTCAAAGGTGACGATGGCTTCACGATTCTCATAACTCACATCGGCGCCAGTCACGCCATTAACCTTGGTCAGTGCCTTTTTCACCGTTAACGGGCAGGCGGCACAGGTCATGCCAGGCACCGACAGGGTGATGGTTTGGGTGGCAGCCCAGATCGGCGCGGCGATGATGCTGGAGAAGATAAAGAAGAAGGCTGCGAGCACTTTTTTCATTGCGAAGTCCTGATCAGTAAAACAAAGGAAGAACGTAGGGGAAGCCAAGCGCGACCAGTACCAAGAACGCCACCAGCCAGAACAGCAACTTGTAGGTGGTGCGGATCCGTGGGATGGCACAGACCTCGCCCGGCTCGCAGGTTTGGACCGGACGGAAAATGCGCCGATAGGCAAAGAACATCGCGATCAGCGCCCCGCCAACGAAAAACGGTCGGTAAGGCTCTAGAACTGCCAGATTGCTGATCCATGCCCCGCTGATGCCTAGACTGATCAGAATGAGAGGTCCCAGGCAGCAAACGGAGGCGAGCATTGCGGCAAGTCCCCCAGTGATTAGCGCCGCACGACCGCTTGGTGGTCCCGTCATGGCTTCTTCCTTCCTATCGATGAGTGGATGGCCTAAGCTTCCTTCCGTAGTCAGCTACGGAGTCAAGCCTTATGAAAACAAAGCTCGACAACCTCACCATCGGGGTTTTCGCCAAGGCAGCCGGCGTAAACGTAGAGACCATTCGGTATTACCAGCGCAGGGGCCTATTACCCCAGCCGGAAAAACTCTACGGAAGTATTCGCCGCTACGGCGATTCGGATATAGCGCGCGTCAAGTTCATCAAGTTTTCGCAGCGCCTCGGTTTTAGCCTGGACGAAGTGGCACAGCTGCTTACGCTCGAAGACGGAACGAATTGCGCTGAAGCGGCGGGAATTGCAGAGCACAAGTTGGCGGATATAAGGTCGCGCCTGCAGGACCTGAAGCAAATGGATGCGGTATTGTCTAGGTTGGTGCGTCAATGCCACCACGGAGATAACAAGGTCTGCTGCCCCCTGATCGCCTCTTTACGGCAGGCCGCGAATACCGCTCGTTTTGCTTGATCTTATGGTTACTTGCTCCCCCGCCCAGGCCTGGGCCCAGCAAATTCTGCTGCAGTATTCTTGTTCATATCGCCTCTGGTCTGGCTAGCCCTTGAAGCCTCTCATGGCTAGCCCAGCACCGCCGAGCGCGCCTGCTGAAGTAGTCATTTGCTCCACCATCCCATTTGGGCTCATAGCGGGACCTGCGAAAGCTGCTCACCTCAACTGTCTATCATTCGATGACCGCTAGTCGCGATTGTGCATTGATAAAACGCAAATGACACAGCGGCAAAAAACCGAGTGATGCCTTGATAGGCGATAAGGCGCCGTACGTTGGTACGGTGCTAACGCTGAACGCTTTGTGTATGTGGGTATCAGTAAATAGACAATCGTTGCCTCTGGGCTCAGAGGCCGCTCGCGTTCCCAGCCCCAAGGGCATAACTAAGCGGCTTGGGATCCATCGTCGATGGAGGTTCTAATGACCGATAGATTGCTGGCAGGACAGCGAGCTTTAGTCACCGGGGCGAGTTCCGGAATTGGCTGAGCAATCGCCTGCGCGCTTGCAGACGCGGGCGCGGCGGTCTTGGTTAACTACCGTTCCAACCAGGAGGAGGCCGAACGGGTGGTGACAAATATCACTCAGCGTGGCGGTAAGGCTTTTGCGGTGCAGGCGGACGTGGCCAAACCTGGAGATTGCGAGAATATGTTCGGTGCGCTTGAGCAAAAGCTGGGCGGCGTCGACATTGTAATCGCAAATGCAGGCGTCCAACGTGATGCTGCTCTCACGGACATGACGCTGGAGGATTGGCATACAGTTATCGAAGTCAATCTAACCGGACAGTTCATATGCGCCCAAGAGGCGGTACGCCGCTTTCGTGATCAGGGGATCGATACCGAGCGTTCGCCGGCGCTGGGTAAAATCATTTTCACCAGCTCCGTGCACCAGGCGATCCCCTGGGCCGGGCATATCAACTACGCCGCCGCCAAGGGTGGGCTGAAGCTGCTCATGGAGAGCATGGCGCAAGAGTTGGCGCCGGAAAAAATTCGCGTCAATGCCATCGCGCCCGGAGCGATCAAGACGTCGATCAATCAGGACGCGTGGGAAACCGCAAAGGCCAAAGAAAAACTGCTAAAGCTGATCCCCTACGGGCGAGTCGGTGAGGCCGAGGATGTCGCCAAGGCTGCCGTTTGGTTGGCCTCAGATGAATCCGACTATGTTGTCGGCACAACCTTGTTTGTCGACGGCGGCATGCTGCTCTACCCCGCCTTCCGTGAAGGCAGCTAAGCGTGGCCCCAGCAAAACCACTAGCAACAGACAAGCCAGAAACTAGGGGATACCAACCTATCCGCGACTACGCCCTGATGGATTGTGTCGCCCTCAACGCGCCAGCCTGGTCGGTGCGTCTCGTGGAGAGCCTAGAGGGGCGCAGCGAGCTTCGCGTTGAATATCGAAGCGCCGCGCAGGCATTGGTAGAGGTTTCAGCCAGGACAGCGAAGCGCCGATGCTCTATTGCGATTCGGTGCCGACTGCTGGAGCTCCGATGCTGGACGCGGTGCTGACAGTAGTGGCTGGCGAGCGGCGAGTGTTCGTCATCGCCCCGAAATCGGTTGCTGCTCGCGCCCCTCTGGCATGGGCCGGCCGGTTGCAGGCCATAACGCGTGCTTTCTGGGACGCAGTGGAGGCGGTGGATGAACAATTACGTGTGGGTGACCACGTTCACCTCTACCTCACTGAGGAAGGTCTTCCGGGTGGCCAGGGTACGTTTCTGATCTGCAGCTTCTGGCTGGTTGATGCGCTAATGATCCGTGGCCGTACCGAGGTGACGCGCGCATTGTTCGAGCGGCTTTTGACCAAAGCCAACGACGTCGAGCTTTATGCCGAGGAAGTCGATCCGATCAGCCGGACCGTACTTAGCAACTATCCCCAAGCATTCACCCATCCGGCGCTGATCAACAGCGCTACCCAATGGCGGCTCCATGAGGAAGGCGGGGCCGAGGCGCTCAGCGGCACTCATGCTGACCGTTCGAAACGAGCCGCTGGGCGGATGGTTCATAAGCAGGCTTTGCGGCGCGACACCATTGAGGTGCCGGAGGAATCTGAATCCAAGCGATCCATTCTGTATCTGCGGGACTTGTTAGAGGCAGGCCCCCACGCTCGATCACCAAGAGGAGGAAACCATGACCAAACAATACGGGCTTATCGTTATCGGTGCGGGGACGGCAGCCATGGGAGCTGCAGTGCGGATTCGGCAAGCCGGCCGCACAGTGGCCGTTATCGACTACCGACCGTTTGGAGGGACCTGCGCCCTGCGTGGCTGTGACCCGAAAAAGATGATGATAAACGGCGCCCACGCGCTGGATCATGCGCGGCGCATGCATGGCAAGGGCGTTACCGGAGAGGTGAGCCTCGACTGGCCGGAATTGATGGGTTTCAAGCGCAGCTTCACTGATCCGGTCCCTGAAAAGCAGGAACGCCGCTACGCCGACAAGGGCATCGATACCTATCATGGGCGCGCCCGGTTCACCGGTCCCAATACGCTCGACGTCGAAGGCCAGTCACTCGAGGCGGAGAATATCCTTATCGCTTCGGGTGCGGAGCCGATTCCGATGGGCATTCCCGGTGAAGAGTATTTGATTACCAACGAAGGGTTCCTGACCCTGGAAAAACTGCCGAAAAAGATCGTCTTGGTCGGCGGCGGCTATATTGCAGCAGAATTTTCGAACCTTGCCGCCCGGGCGCGTGCAGAAGTTGTGGTCCTGCAACATGGTGCTCAGATGCTGAAACACTTCGATCCGGAACTGGTCGGTTGGCTGATGGCATCGTTCAAGGAGGCAGGGATCCAGGTGCACACCGGGACACAGGTCGAAGCCATCGAGAAAAGTGGCGAGGGTTACCGGGTGCAGGCGGCCAGCGGGGCGCAAAAGCTGCAGTTCGAGGCCGACTGCGTGATCCATGCCGCCGGACGGGCACCCGATCTTGACGCCCTGAATCTTGAGGCTGCAGGAGTCGCAACGGAAGGTGGCAAACTCAAGCTCAACGAGTATCTGCAAAGCGTCTCCAACCCCGCCGTTTATGCCGCAGGCGATGCTGCCCAGATAGGCCCACCCCTCACGCCGGTGTCGAGCCATGACGCCAAAGTAGTCGTAGCGAATTTGCTAGAAGGTAATCATCAAGTGCCCAACTACCAGGGCGTTCCAAGCGTGGCCTTCACGATCCCACCCATTGCGAGCGTCGGTTTGAGCGAGGCGCAGGCACGTGAGCAGGGCCTCAAGTTTAGTCTCAAAAGTGAACTGGCCTCCGGCTGGTTCACCGCGCGGCAGGCCGCCGAGTCGGTATATGGATTCAAGGTGCTGGTCGAGCAGGAATCCGGCCGGATACTTGGCGCGCATCTGGTGGGACCAAATGTCGATGAAGTGATCAACCTGTTCGCCCTGGCGATCCGTCATGGGCTGAAGGCTGACGACATCAAATCGACAATGTTTGCCTATCCCACCGGCGCCTCCGATATCGGCTACATGCTGTGAACACCGGACCCAGCCTCGTGATGAGATCTGGCGAAAATGAGTAAAGCTTTACAGCGCGTTCAGGGCTGGGCCAAGGCGCTTAAGCGTCAGGTCATGGTGTTGTGGTTCGCCTGTAGGCATCCGGCCACACCATGGCTGCCCAAGCTGGTGGCCATTGCAATCGTCGCTTACGCCCTGAGCCCCATTGATTTGATCCCAGACTTCATCCCGATTCTAGGCTACTTGGATGACGTGATCTTGTTGCCGTTAGGGATCTGGCTCGTGATCCGTCTATTGCCCCCTCTGGTCCTGGGGCATCGCCGTCAGCAGGCCGCCGACTGGGAGCGCAGCCAGTCACCGCGCCCGGTGAGTAAGAGCGCGGCGATTGTGATCATGCTGATATGGCTGTCACTAGTAGGAGGGATCTGGGCACTAGTCGCGCGCGATTGAGCGAAACCGTCGCAAGCGGCGAACCGATGCAGCCTGCAGAAAATGGCAGCCGGAGATGCTCGCCGCTGCTAAACGCAGAAAAGGCGGATGGCTCAAGCGTTTTGCTCAAATTGACCGCCTTTAAAAAAGTAACTGCTGAAAACAGCCTGCAACATGTGGCTATCTCAGGCCATCCCTAGCAATAGTCAATGACCTCCGCTGAACGATGGCTATTATCGGTCACTTATTTTTTAGTGATGGAGGTAATGGTCGAATCCATACCTTTGGAAGTGAACTCAAATTCCACTTCGTCGCCTTCTTCGAGTTGTTTGAGTTGTTCGGATTCGGCTTTGAAGCCCATTGTCATCGACGGCCAGCTGAGTTCAGCCACCGGCCCATGAGCGATGGTCACAGTGCCCTTGTCCGAGTTGATCTTCTTCACCGTGCCGGTGGCCTGAGCGGTTTTGGCATCAGCTTTGTGTTCCATCGGCATGTCTTTCATATTTTTGTGATCCATGGACATTCCTTCCATCTGCTTTTGCTCGGCATAAGCGGTGGGTACCAGGGCAAGTGCAGCGAGGATGCAAAGGGTGGTTTTCATGGTTGTACTCCGGTTTCATCGGTGGGTTGCGATTGCTTGAGGGCACGGATTCGTCGACGGTGCATCAATAGATACGCTGCCGGCAGGACGAACAGGGAAAGCAACGGCGCGGTGACCATCCCACCGACCATCGGTGCCGCGATGCGGCTCATGATTTCACTCCCGGTACCGCTGCCCAAGAGGATAGGTAGCAAACCGGCGATGATGACCGCGACGGTCATTGCCTTGGGTCGCACGCGCTGGACCGCGCCTTCGCGGATCGCATCGAGCAATGCATGCTCATTCTGCGATCCAGCATCCACACGATCAGTCCATGCGTTCTTAAGGTAGAGCAGCATGATCACGCCGAATTCGGCCGAAACCCCGGCTAGGGCGATAAAGCCGACCCCGGTCGCTACTGATAGGTGAAAGTCCAGCAGGTAGAGGAACCAGACACCTCCCGTCAGGGCGAAAGGAAGGGTGGCCATGATCAGCAACGCGTCGCTGAACCGAGCAAAAATCAGGTACAGCAGTACGAAGATAATCACCAAAGTAGCCGGCACCACGAGCTTCAGCTTTGCGTTGGCACGCTCCATGAATTCGAACTGGCCGGAGTAGCTGATGCTCATGCCGCTCTCGAGCTTCACCTCGTCGTTGACTTTAGCGCGGAGCTCTTTCACGACCGTGGCCATGTCACGGTCACGCACGTCGACATAGACCCAGCCGGTCAGGCGCGCATTTTCGCTCTTCAGCATCGGTGGGCCATCGGTGACCTGGACGGTTGCCACCGTTCCCAAAGTGATCTGGCTGCCCTGCGGGGTGTAGATTGGCAGGTTGCGCAAGTCACTCAGCGAATCACGCCATTCGCGCGGGTAACGCAGGCTGATCGGGTAGCGTGCCAGCCCCTCGACCGTCTCCCCGATATTCGCGCCGCCTATTGCTCCGGAGACGATGGCTTGCACCTCAGCTATGTTCAACCCATAGCGCGCGGCAGCCGCCCGATCAATATCGACATCAATATATCGCCCGCCTGTCATCCGCTCCGCCAGCGCTGAGCTGACCCCAGGCACCGTCTTGGCGATCCGTTCCACGGCCTGGGTAGTCTTGTCTATTTGAGCCAGATCAGTGCCGTACACCTTGACCCCGATGGGGCTCTTGATTCCCGTGGCGAGCATGTCGATACGGTTGCGGATCGGTGGAATCCATAGATTAGCGAGGCCCGGCACCTGTACTGCCTGGTCCAGCTCCTTGACCAGCTTATCCGGCGTCATGCCGGCGCGCCATTGGTCCCTTGGCTTGAACTGAATGGTGCTCTCGAACATGGTCAGCGGTGCCGGATCTGTCGCGGTATCGGCGCGGCCGGCCTTGCCGAACACATGGGCGACCTCGGGCACGGTCTTGATCAGGCGGTCGGTTTGCTGCAGCAGCTCTGATGCCTTCTGTGGCGAAAGGCCCGGCAGCGCGGTCGGCATATAAAGCAGATCACCTTCGTCCAACGGCGGCAGAAATTCACCACCAAGGCGAGCAACGGGCCAGAGACCGGTGAGAAATACCAGGACAGCCACCAGGAGGGTTGCCTTCGGCCAGCGCAGCACGGCGTTCAGGGCCGGCTGGTAGACCCAGATCAGCCCCCGGTTGATCGGGTTGCGGTGTTCATCGGGAATTTTTCCTCGGATCCAATAGCCCATGAGCACCGGGACCAGCGTCACCGAGAGGCCGGCGGCCGCCGCCATGGCATAGGTCTTGGTGAATGCCAGCGGGCCGAATAATCGTCCTTCCTGAGCCTCAAGGGTAAATACTGGAATGAAAGACAGGGTGATGATCAGCAAGCTGAAGAACAGCGCCGGACCGACCTCCATAGCCGCATCGGTGATTATCCGCCAATGCGCTTCGCCTTCGAGCTTGCTGTTCGGGTGTTTTTTGTGCCACGCCTCGATGTGCTTGTGCGCGTTTTCGATCATTACGATCGCAGCGTCAACCATCGCGCCGATGGCAATAGCGATTCCCCCCAGGGACATGATATTGGCATTGACCCCTTGCCGCTGCATGATAATGAAGGCGATCAAAATGCCCACCGGCAACGAGACGATCGCCACCAGAGATGAGCGCAAGTGCCAAAGAAACAGCGCGCAGACCAAGGCGACAACAATGAATTCCTCGATCAGCTTGTGGCTAAGATTCCTCACCGCGCTGTCGATCAGCTTGCTGCGATCATAGGTAGTGACGACTTCGACCCCCTCCGGCAGGCTTTTCTTCAGCTCTGCCAGTTTCGTTTGAACGGCGGCAATGGTTTCACGTGCATTTTTCCCGCTACGCAGAATCACCACTCCGCCGACCACCTCGCCCTCCCCGTCGAGCTCGGCAATGCCTCGGCGCATTTCCGGACCGAGCTGGATATGCGCGACATCTCCGAGCGTCACCGGTACGCCGCTGTTGTCCAGGCGCAAAGGAATGGCCCGAAAGTCACTGAGCGTTTGCAGATAGCCAGAGGCGCGGACCATGAATTCGGTCTCCGCGAGTTCCAGCACACTGCCGCCGGTTTCCTGGTTAGCGTCCTCGATCGCCTTGGTGATCTGCTGCTGGGTCACGCCAGCGCTGGCCATGCGGACAGGGTCGAGGACCACCTGATATTGCTTGACCATCCCGCCGATGGGCGCCACCTCGGCGACGTTGGGCAGGGTTTTCAACTCATAGCGCAGAAACCAATCTTGCAGGGAGCGCAGCTGGGATAAGTCGTGGCTGCCCGTGCGGTCGACGAGAGCGTACTGGTAGATCCAGCCCACGCCGGTGGCGTCCGGTCCTAAGGCGGGCTTGGCCGCCGCCGGCAGCCGGCTCTGCACCTGACTCAGGTATTCGAGTACGCGCGAGCGCGCCCAGTAAAGATCGGTCCCGTCCTCGAACAGCACATAGACGTAACTATCGCCAAAGAACGAATAGCCACGCACCGTCTTGGCACCAGGCACCGAGAGCATGGTGGTGGTCAAGGGATAAGTGACCTGGTTCTCGACAATTTGCGGCGCCTGCCCCGGATACGGCGTGCGGATGATGACCTGCACGTCGGAAAGGTCTGGCAACGCATCGACCGCGGTATTCTTCACCGACCATACGCCCCAGGCGACGGCGAATAGGGTCGCTAGCAGGATCAGGAACCGGTTGGCCACTGACCAGCGGATCATCGCCGCGATCATGGCTGACCTCCAAGCTTCTCGATGCGCTTGATCACCAGCCCCTCGTCGCTTTCGCTCACACCGACACGCACGCGATCACCCTCCTCCAGGCCTTCCAGCGGAGCATCGCTTGCAACCGCAAAGGACATGGTCATACCGGGCATGTTGAGCGTTTTGAAGGGACCGTGAGAGAGACCGACCATGCCATCTTCGAGGCTGACGACGGTGCCTTCGGCTTCATGCAGGGCCGGCTCAGCGTCGGGTTGCGCCGCCCCCAGCTCTTGAGCGGTCAACCCGCGCAGGCTCGCTTCGGAATCGAGCAGGAACTGGCCGGACGCAACGACCTGCTGACCGGCTTTCAGCCCCTCAAGCACTTCGGTCTTGTCGTTGTATTCGCGGCCGGTGCGGATCACTACAGGGCGGTAACGGCCTCCTTCTTCGGCTACCATGACCAGGGCGCGCCGGCCGGTACGGATCACCGCTTCGGTCGGTATCACCAGGGCGTCGTCAATATCGCGACTCAGGGTAACTTCAGCGGTCATGCCCGGACGCAAGCGCTGATGTGGGTTGGGTAGTTCCACCCGCACACGTACCGTGCGGCTATCCAGATTGGCTTGTGGCAGCACGGCCTGAATGGTGCCTTCCAACGTCTCGCCAGCAAATGCAGGCAACCGCGCTGTTACCGTTTGGCCTTGCGCAAGATGAGCGACCTGCGCCTCCGGGACTGCGATCTCCAGCCAAACGCTGTCCAACCCATTTATCCGTGCCAGCGGTGCACCCGCTGACATAATCATGCCCTCTCGCACGTCCAGCGATTGGATAACTCCACCGATCGGGCTCGTCACGGTCCAGACTGGTCGAGCTTTACCACTGCGTTCGAACTGTGCGATGAGGTCTGATGGCATACCGGCCAGACGCAAGCGCTGGCGAGCCGCTGAAAGCAGCTGCGGCTGACCGGCTCCCCGTAACGCCAGATATTCTTCCTGGGCTGCAGCCCACTCGGGCACAAAGAGATCGGCAAGCGGCGCGCCCTGCTCAATAACGTCTTCGGGCGCATGCTCGTAGACCCGCTCGACGAAGCCGCCGCTACGCGCCTGGACTATCGCCACATCACGCTCATCGAAGGTCAGCGCACCTACCGCATTGAGTGACTGACTAATAGATTCGCGCGTGGCGGTAGCCAGGCGCATGCCGAGATTCTGCATGATGCTGGAATCAATCGTCATGGACGCACTATCGCCACCCTCATCGGCGTATCGCGGCACAAGGTCCATATCCATGAAAGGTGAAGGGCCAGGTTCATCGAAACGCTGCTGCGGATACATGGGGTCGTACCAGTACAACACTTCCTTGTCCTTTTCCTCGGCGGCTTGCACGCTCCCAGCCATCAAGGGCAGAGCAACGAAGCCTGTCGTATTGATAAGCACCGGGAGGCTTATGAGCAGCGCCAGCCGCTTAAGTCGAAATATCATGGTCGGGTATCTCCAAAGGCGAAATGCAGGCTGGCGTTGCTCTGGGAGCGATCACGGGCAATATCGATGCGCCGCAAACGGGTCTCGATCAGCTGGCGGCGGGCGTCGATCACAGCGGTCAGTTCGCCGCGGCCGCCGCGATAGTCCGCCATGGCCAGGCGTACCTTTTCTTCCGCGAGCGGCAACAGGGCTTGCTCGAGACGAACCAGCGCTCGATCGAGGCGCTGATACTCAGCCAGGTCCGCAGAGAGCTCCTGGTTATGCATGCGCAACGTCGTCTCGCGCTCTGCCTCAACTTGCGCAAGGCGGGCGCGCTCGGCGGCAATCTTCGGATCCTGGCGGGCGCCGGCGAACAGCGGCAAGTCAAAGCTAACGTTTAGACTGACCATGTCGCCAAATTCCCGGCCGCGCTTCTGATAATCGACGCCCCAACTCCAGTCCGGCGTCTTTTCGGCGATGGCCTGGCGTACGTTCGCCTCCGCCTGACGGGTCAGGGGATCGAAAGCCAGCAGGCTCGGATGACGGTACAGGTTGTGCTGATAGTGTTTAAGGTCGGCCAGCCATTGCGGCCAGTCTCCAGTAAGCGGCTCGCTTGCAGCATCACCGATCCAGCGCCGGAGTTCGGCACGGGCAATTGCCTCATCACGCAGAAGTTCGTCCTCCTGCTCGGCCAGTAGTGCCGCCTCTTGCTTCGGCGATACAGCGTCCACTGCCAAGCCACGGCCACCTGCAATTCGCGCGGTGATCGCCCGGGCAAAAAGGCGGTTCTCGCTAAACAGCTCCCTGAGCAGGGTCAGCTTTTGCTCGACCGCCAGGACGGCGATCCATGCCTCGGCAGTTTGCTGGCGTACCTTTAGCCGCTCGATGGTTTGCTGAACGTCAGCCAGCGCGACACCAGCCTTTGCGGCCTCGACACGTGCGCGGCGCTTATCGCGGTTAGGAACGTCCTGCACAATTCCAATCATGCGCATGGTCATCGCCTCTTCATCCAGGCGCCAGCGCGCGTCGCCTTCGATAGGCACGTTTTGAAGCCCGAGTTTCAGCTTGGGGTCGGGTAGCTCGCCGGCGGGGATGGCAGCGCTTCGCGCCGCTTGGAGATTCGCCGCCTGGGCATCCAGCGAAGGGGCTTCACGTTCGGCCAGGCTCATCGCCTGCTCCAGCGTAAGAGCGGTTGCCAGCCCGGGAAAAGCCAACGCGCACGCCATCAGGGCAGCCGCATGTCGGCGCGCCCAAAAAAATCGGAGTTTCATTGAGAAGTTATTCCTGATCTTCCATGCGAGCCGAAAGGTTCGCAGTAACCAGCCCGATGCTTAAAACTTCGAGATGGTGCTTAGGATGTGATCGGAATCAGGCCCGGGGGGGATGCCAGACGGCATCGGGCGCAAGAGAAGGAATGAGGTCAGTGTAAGGGGCCGAAACGTGCTGCCCAAGGACCACCAAGGGCGCTTTCATGCTTACGACTTTCAGCAGACTGCTGGTCTTGCATTCCTGACCAGTCTTGCAGACGGTAGGATCGCCTTGCTCGTGCTGCCCACAGCATTCATGCTCGGCGTCGGCCATGGACATGTTGGTCATACTAGCCTGATGGTGCATCTGCTGTATCGGAGAAGATCCGGCTGTCATGAGTATCTGCGCCATTCCCGTCACGGGAAGCGCGATGCTCAAAATCACTAAAAGGCAGAGCCGGATACAGATTTTCATAACCGGCGAGTCTATTAAAGGCCAGTCCAAACCGCAAGCGCCGCATCGCCTGTTCGGTCGGATATCGGCGCCGGGCGACCTGCCCCAGGACGTAGGCCAAGCGTTATTATTGGAGAAATACATTGTCATCTCGAATATCACCAGCCGAATATCCGTCGATTGCCTCACACGCAGCCATCGGTGACGGGCGCTCCATGGCCCTGGTAGGGTCGGACGGCAATATCGAATGGTTCTGCCCGGGACGCTTCGATGCTGCCCCGCTGATCTGGCCATTGCTTGACCGTCAGCGTAGCGGTCGGCTTCAGCTGAAGGCGCAGGAGGCTGACAGCCGAATCCGTTACCTGGACGAAACCGCCATCCTCGAATTCGACATCAAGGGCTCGACCGGTCGGGCGCGGGTGACGCTGTGCATGGGATGGCCGGAATCAACAGACGGGCAGCACCTTCTCTGGCAGATAGAGGGCGTTGCCGGACACTGCGACTTCGAGCTGATCTTCGAGCCTCGGCCAGATTTCGGAAATATGCCCGGCGAGGCGAGCCTGTCAGCCGAAGGGCTCTCTTTCGGCTATCAAGGACAACAGCTACTGCTTCATGCAGATTGCCCGCTCCACCCTCATGGCGATGGCTGGGCCGGGCAGCTATCGGTGGCTGCTGGCGAGCGGCGGCGCTTGCATTGGCGGCTCCTAGCTGGCTTGTATAGTGGATTCGGCTCGGCGCACGTCTTCTAGCAGCAGATGGATCTGCTCCGCGATGACGTCAGGATGATCCTCTGGAGTGAAATGCAGGCCACCCTCAATGCGCAACAGCGGAGCCTTTAGATCCCGGGCGAAGCGCTCTCCATACTCAAGCTTCTGAAACTTGTCATCTGCCCCCCAGACCACGCGGGCCGGTATGTTCAGCGACGGCAAGGCATCGGCAACCGCCAGGGTATCGTTCACATCCAGCGCCTCGACCTGACGGATTAAGCTCGCAGCTCCCTCATGCCGGGCGTAGCGTTGCCAGTGCAGATCCAGGGATTCGCTGGCAAGCGCGTTGTCGTCATGTCCGCGGTACATCATGGTGCGAAGAATCTGCCTCCCCGCGGTGTCCGGCAGATGTTTGACTAATGCTGCCGCTGCGTTTAACGCCTTGACGCTAGGAATCGGCCATGAGTCGTAACCAATAGAATTGGTTAGCAACAACCCGGCGCAGAGTCCCGGTTGACGCACCGCCGCGATCTGCGCCACACCACCGCCGAGATCGTGTCCGACAAAAACCGCTCGCTCGATACCTAGATGCTTGAGCCAGGCCACTAGATAATCGGCCTGCCGCGCAACCGAGATATCGTGCCCCTCGCCCGCTTTCATCGAGTCGCCATAGCCAACCATCTCGAAAGCCATACAACGGACGCCGCTAACCTTCGGCATTACGTGGCGCCACAACACCGGGGAGGTCGGAATGCCGTGGATGAAAACGACAGGAAACCCCTCGCCCTGCTCGGTCCAACGCATAGTGATGCCGCCAATGGTTGCGGTTTGGTTTGTCATAATTTGCCTCTCTTCGGTCGGGGCGCTGTCTGGCGTCTGAGGCCTTTCGGCAGCTACAGAACGACCAAGCATGAACGCCAATGGCTGTATTCCAAGCTGCTATGGGCGATTCGCCAGATAATTGGGGTTAGCCACAATCCACGCTGTTACACCTGTGACAAAGACAGTGCTCGGAAATTCGGGTACGAATAGCCCCGGTTAAGCGTAGTCATTGACCTAAACCAGATCAGGTTGTGCCTAAAGTTCTCCTTATCGATCAGGAGGAGATAGATTGTTGCCAGAAGCGCACGGGGGTAATGCGTAGGAATCCGCCAAGCAGAGGGAGAATTGTTTTTCAGGGTCCACGACACATCAGGCAGAACTTCCACCGAAATAAAGTTGGACCGACCCGGACTTCGACACAAAGGAACAGACCGATATGAGGCGTAGACAGAATCGCTTCAGTAAGCCGAGCGGCCTATCCATGGCCTGTCATCCTTCGCGGCGTCGAGCGATGAGCCTGTCAGCTCCGGGCCATGGCATGGACAACATATGAGCGATGCACATCGAGCGGCATTAGAAAATTTCAGCGGCACATCTAACCGCATCATGAAAGTCGCGACGCTATAGCAACCGTACGCTTTACTTCTGACCTTGATTACCGTCAGCCAATCAGTTCATTAAACGCCAGGTACTGCACAGTCTCACCTTTATTCAAGGTGCAGTTGCGCTCGATGATGGCCAAGCCATCCGCCCAACATGCAGAGGTCAGCATGGCCGAACCCTGTCGTGGATGCAGACAGACACGTAGTTCGCCATCGACCGACTCCATCCGCGCGCGCAGGTATTGGCGGCGCTTGTTCGGCTTCGACCAGTCAAAACCAGCAGGCAGGCGCAAGGGCGTTGGAGGTGCCTCGGTACAGCCCTGTGCACGCAGCAGAAACGGCCGAGCCACTACCAGCGAGGTAATCAGCGCTGCCGCCGGGTTACCCGGCAGACCGATCCACGGCTTGCCATTGACCTCACCGAAGGCCAGCGGCTTGCCCGGCTGAATCGCCAGGCGCCACAGGTGCAGCTCACCCAGTTCTCGGATCGCCTGCTTGAGGTGATCCTCCTCGCCGACCGAGACACCGCCAGAGGTGATCAGCATGTCCCACTCGGAAGCAGCCAGGGCCAGCGCATCGCGACTGGCACTCAACTCGTCAGCAAGAATCTCGTAGTCATGTACCTCCATGCCGAGGCTGCGCAGCACGCCGAGCAGGCAATAGCGGTTAGAGTTGTAGATCTGTCCGGGCGCCAACGACTCGCCCGGTTCGCGAAGCTCGTTGCCGCTGGACAGCAGGCCCACACGCAGACGTCGATAAACGGACACCTGCGCAACGCCGAAGCTCGCCAGCAGGCCAAGCTCCTGCGGCCGCAGGCGCTTGCCGGCCTCAAGCACCAGGGCACCGGCCTGCAATTCCTCACCCTGGTGGCGTACATGGGCGCCGACCTTCACTCCCGGGAGGCGCACGCGGTCGGGCTCGATCTCGCAGTCTTCCTGCGCCACCACGCTGTCCGCACCGGGCGGTAACGGCGCGCCAGTGAAGATGCGCACGGCGTGGCCTGCCGGCAGTTGCAGGTCGGCGGGGTCACCGGCGGCGATACGCCCTGCCAGCGGCAACCAGCCACCTTCGGCCGGCAGGTCGGCGGCGCACAGGGCGTAACCGTCCATCGCGCTGTTGTCCCAGGCGGGCACTGCAAAAGGCGCATTCAAGGGTTCTGCCAGCACTCGGCCAAGCGCCTCGGACAGCGATACATGCTCGACCGGCGGCGGCGCCGGCACCCGCGCGAGCAGTTCGTCGATCGCCTCGTCAACCGGCGTCAGGCCGGTGGTATCGCAACCACAGCCGCTCATGAGCGGGTCCCGCAGCAGCCGCGTGGAACCTCGTCGATCGAGGCCTTGAGGTGCGCGACAAAGTTGCAGGGACCGGTACGGCTGTCCAGTTGCTCCTTAAGGATCTTGTTCCAGCCGGTGCGGCAGGCGTTGGTCGAGCCGGGCAGGCAGCACACTAGGGTGCCGTTGCTGACGCCGGCCAGCGCGCGCGACTGCAGAGCCGAGGTGCCGATCTCAGCCAGCGAGACATGGCGGAACAGCTCGCCAAAGCCGTCGACCGTCTTGTCCAGCAGTAGCTGGACTGCCTGCGGGGTGTTGTCACGTGCGGTAAAGCCAGTGCCGCCAGTGATCAACACCACCTGCACGGATTCATCGGCAATCCAGGCGCTGACCCGCGCGCGAATCTGCCAGATGTCGTCGATGACAATCGCGCGTTCGGCCAACTGGTGGCCGGCGCTCTCGAGGGAATCTACCAGGGTCTGGCCGGACGTATCGGTGGCCTGGCTGCGGGTGTCGCTGACGGTCAGTACGGCGATGCGCAGGGGCTGGAAAGTGCTTGTCGAAAGGTGAGCCATGGCTCGAAACTCCTAGATTAAGCCGCGCGCAGCTTATTCAGCCGCCAGTTACTGCTGGAAAGAAGGCAACCTCATCACCGTCCCGAAGTACGGCATCGGTGGTGCAAAGCTCCTGATTGCAGGCGCACATCAGGGTAGTCTCGGCTAGCACAGCCCAACATTCACCGCGCCGTTGCAAAAAGGCGCGCAGGTTTTCGATGGTAGCGAAGTCTGCCTGCCAAGGTAGCCACTCGGATTCGCAGTCAAGCAACTCACGATAGCGGGCAAAATAATTGATACGCAGCATGCAGATCTCGTGAATTAAGCGACGGGTCAACCGCCGCTGGCATTCATGAAGCGAAGCACTTGAACTTCGCCGCTGATGGAAAACTCGTGACGTAGCGGCTTGCGCTGCAGAGCAATTTGAACAGCCTCAATTATTGGCTGGTCGGAAACCGGGTACCGGCGCAGCAAGGCACGCAGGTCTATGGCGTTCTCGTGCCCCAGACACAGCAGCAGGCGCCCTTCCACCGTCAGTCGCACGCGGTTGCAGGTGGCGCAGAAGTTGTGCGAATGCGGCGAGATGAAGCCGA
>ERZ1673962.239-NODE-239-length-45666-cov-4.000000_pt1 | contig 45666 bp, 41 predicted proteins | sample MGYA00580188_ERZ1673962 | MGnify/ENA primary metagenome ERZ1673962 (study PRJEB41334, sample SAMN05608104) | rock metagenome | biome: terrestrial subsurface; feature: shale formation; material: shale | place: USA: Pennsylvania ... | reverse complement strand
TATTGGGCCGCGCGCCGGTTCGCGCATGACCCGCGTTTCGCCTTCGGTACCTGGAAGATCGAGATCCTAGGCGGTTATACCAGTGCGCTCTTTCTGGTGGTCGTCGCCGGATTCATGGTGTATCACTCGGTCGAGCGGCTGCTGGCGCCGATGCTGATCCACTACGATCAGGCGATCGGCATCGCCGTGCTGGGGCTGGTGGTGAATCTGGTTTGCGCCTGGCTGCTCAGGGACGGGCATGGCCAAGCGCATCATCATCACGACGGGCACGCGCACCACGACCTGAATCTGCGGGCGGCCTATCTGCATGTGCTGGCAGACGCGGCGACCTCGCTGTTCGCGATCGTCGCGCTGTTCGGCGGCAAACTGTGGGGCGCGGCCTGGCTCGATCCGGTCATGGGGATCATCGGCGCGTCCCTGGTGTCGATCTGGGCCTACGGGCTGCTGCGCGACACCAGTCGGGTGCTCATCGATGCGGAGATGGATCGACCCGTGGTGGCCGAGGTGCGTGAAGTCATCGCGGAGCTGCCGGTCGCAGCCAAGATCGCCGATCTGCATGTGTGGCGGGTGGGGCGGGACAAGTATGCCTGCATCCTGTCGCTGGTGGTGAACGAGCCGCTGGAACCCGATGCCGTCCGGCAGGCGCTGAGCATTCACGAGGAGCTGGTCCACGTGACTGTCGAGGTCAATCGTCATCCCTAGCTTCAGCTGGACTGGCGAGGCTGGCTCGGATAACGTTCCGCGAATGAAAAGATATATCGCTGTCCCCGAACCATTGGCGGTATCGGTGGACGCGGACGGTTGAGATCTCATGTTCGATGCACTCGGCACCCTGGTCGCCTTCCGACTGCTGCACCTGGATCCGGCCTCGGATCTGGGGGCAGCCGTCCACTTCTTCGTCATGGACGTGGCCAAGATCTTCGTGCTCCTGGTCGTCGTCATCTATGTGATGGGTCTGCTGCGCGCCATGCTCTCGCCCGAGCGGGTGCGCGAATTCGTGCGCGGGCGTCCCGACTGGCAGGCGCGCGGGATGGCGGTCACGCTGGGCGCGGTCACACCCTTTTGCTCCTGCTCTTCGGTGCCGCTGTTCATCGGCTTCGTCGAGGCCGGGATTCCGCTGGGCGTGACCTTTTCGTTCCTGATCGCCAGCCCGATGATCAACGAGGTGGCCGTCGTCATCCTGGTCGGGGTGCTGGGCTGGAAGCTGACCATGCTCTATGTGCTCGCCGGTCTGGCGGTGGCCTGGTTCGGCGGAATCGTCATGCAGCGGTTTCGGCCCGAGCGCTGGGTCGAGGGCTATGTCTGGAAGATCCGTCTGGGCGAGGTCAATCGCGTCGAGCAGGATCGGAGTCTGCGGGGACGTCATCGTCAGGCGCTCGCCGAGGTGCGCGAGATCCTGCGCCGGCTGTGGCTGTGGGTGCTCATCGGCATCGGCGTGGGCGCGCTCTTTCACGGCTTCGTGCCGGAAGACTGGGTGAGCCGTCATCTGGGCGGTGAGGCCTGGTATACGGTCCCGGCAGCGGTACTGCTGGGGATTCCGCTCTACTCGAACGCCACCGGCGTCATCCCGGTGGCCGAGGCGATGTTGACCAAGGGGGTTGCGGTCGGCACGACCCTGGCCCTGATGATGAGTGTCGCCGCGCTGTCCTTGCCCGAGATGCTGATTCTGCGTAAGGTCATCCGCTGGCCGGCGCTGGCGCTGTTTGCCGGGGTGCTGGCGGTGGCCTTCATGCTGGTCGGCTGGGGCTTCAATCTGATTGCCTGACGCGAGGGATTTCTTGCAATGAAGACATTCAAGGTGCTCGGCGGCGGTTGCCGCAACTGCGAGGTCACGGCCCGCGCGATCGAACAGGCCGCCAAGGAGGCCGGGGTCGAGATCCAACTCGAAAAGGTCACGGACATGGCCGAGATCCTGGGGCATGGCGTCATGTCGACGCCCGGCGTGGTACTGGACGGTCAGGTGATCCACTCGGGCGGCGTACCGGCCCCGGATCAGGTACGCGCCTGGATGCGCGACTGATTAGGCCGGATGGGGGGCGGTCGTGAAATTCCTCCATACCGCCGACTGGCAACTCGGCAAACCCTTTGCCCGGATTGCGGATCCCGACAAGCGGCGCCGGCTCCAGCAGGCGCGTCTGGACTGTCTGGAACGGCTCGCCGCGATCGCCCGGGGCGCGGACGCGCGGCTCATTCTGGTCGCGGGCGATCTGTTCGACTCGCCCAGCCCGGCGCGTTCACTGGTCTCAGCGACTTTCCACGCCATCGGTGCGATGCGCCTTCCGGTCATCGCCATCCCCGGCAACCATGATTTCGGCGGACCGGGCGGCCCCTGGGAACAGGCGTTCGTGCAGCAGGAAATGGCCGATCTGGCGCCGAACTTCCGCATCCTCACCGAGGAACGCCCCCTGGTGCTCGACGAGGCCGTGATCCTGCCGGCTCCGCTGCGTCAGCGCCATGTCGCGCACGATCCGACCGGCTGGATCAGCCAGTCCTGTGATGCGCTGCCCGCTGATCGGCCGCGGATCGTGCTGGCGCATGGCAGTGTGCAGGGGTTCGGTTCGGCGGAAGAGGAGCAGGGCGCCATCACCTACAATCGGCTCGATCTGAGCCGGCTGCCGGACGGTCAGATCGACTATATCGCGCTCGGCGACTGGCACGGGCTGAAGTCGATTGATCCCAGGATCTGGTATTCGGGCACTCCCGAGATCGACGGTTTTCCGAAGGGCGAAGGCCATCGACCCCGACATGCGCTGCTGGTCGAGGTCGCGCGCGGCGTCGCCCCCCAGGTCGAGGCGGTGGCGACAGGCGCGATTCGCTGGGAGCGGATCGGTTTCCACTTCGACGCCGAGTCCTCGCTCGCCCAGCTCGAACGACTCTTCGACGACCGGCTCGGGAGTGGCGCAGAGGGCGCGCTGTTGCACCTGGATCTGAGCGGACAGTTATCGATCGGCGAGCGGCTGGCGCTCGAGCAGCGGCTGGCGACCTGGGAGGCGCGGATCATTTGGCTCAGGGTCAATGATCAGGTGCGCGAAACGCCGTCCGAGGATGAGATCGAACGCTTGACCCGGCGCGCCGACGATCCGCTGACGGCGCGTGTCGCCCGGCGTCTGCTGGCCGAAACCGCGAGCGCGGATGCCGAAATCGCCGCCATCGCCCGGCTCGCCCTGCGCGAACTCTATCAAGCCGCCAACGCCTGAACGGATTCCCCGCCATGAAGCTCGTCTCGCTCCGGGTTCGTCACTATCGTCTCCATCGCGAACAGCAGATCGAGTTCGATCCCTCGCTGACCCTGATCGGGGGGGCGAACGAGACCGGCAAGAGCACCCTGGTCGAAGCGGCGCATCGTGCGCTCTTCCTCAGTCATCGCCGCACCGGGCAGGATCTCGCGGCCATGCGCTCGCGACAGAGCGGAGAGGCGCCTGAGGTCGAACTCGTCTTCGAGCAGCATGGTCGTCCGTACCGGCTGCTGAAGCGATTCAGCGGAGCACGCGGTCATGCCGAGCTGATGCGTCTGGACACAGCCGAACGCTGGCAGAGTGCCGAAGCCGAACTGGCCTTGGCAGCCGTGTTGGGCTATGCCGAGCCGGTGTCGTCCAATCAGGTCCCGTCGCAGTGGGCGCATCTCTGGATCTGGCAGGGGGCGGCGGGCGTCGATCCGACCGGTCAGATCGAGCGCGAACAGACCGCCTTGCTCGAACGGCTGCAAGCCCAGGGCGGAACGGCCGTCATGCAGTCGGCGCTGGACGCACGCCTGGCCGAACGGTTTCTGACCGCCGTCGAGCAGACCTTCACCTCGGCCGGCAAACCGCGAGCCGGCTCTCCCTTGAAGCAGGCCGAGACAGCGCTGCAATCGGCCCGGCAGCGCTTCGAGACCTGTCAGGCCCGCACCGAGGCACTGGCAACGGCCAAGCGCGATCATGCGCAGGCGCTACAACGACGCGCCGAGGCGGCCGAGGCCATACCCCGACTCGAAGCCAGGATCACGGAACTCAGATCAAAACTGGACGAGGCGCAGCGTCTGGCCCAGCAAAGGGCCGCACTCAAGCGCTCCCTCGACGAGACCACCAGGCATTATGACGACCTGATCACGGCGGATCGCAAGCTTTGCGCACTGACCGGGACGGCACAGGACTCTGACGCGCCGCATCCATTCCATACCAAATCGGATGGGCCGCCGGTCGAAGCGGAAACACCGGCCATCCAACCGAATGCCACAATCCTCGAATGGATTTCCGGCTCCGGGCCGGTCATGCTCGACGGCGAGCCGTTGCAGCCCGGCACGACCCGGCTCATCACCACGGCGAGCGAGCTACGGATCGGCGACAACCGTTTCCGCATCCAGCCGCAAGCCGTTCAGGCGACTGATGAGAACACGCATCGGGCGTCCGAGCGTCCCGACAGCACCGAAGACAACGCGGCACGCTTGGCCGCTGCACTTCAGACCCTGCTCGAACTCCACGGCGATGAGACCCAGCGCCGGACCCGGATCGCCGACGCCCTGAAGGAGAAAACCCGTCTGGAGCAGGAGATACGTGATCTCGATGAGCGTCTGGCCGCACTGCACCCCGACCGCCTGACCGCTGAACTCGCCAGTCATCAAGCTTCACTGAAGATCCGGCAAGACGCCCTGGACGAGGCTAAACAGCGGATCGCCGCGACGCTTGCGCTACTCCAGCGCGACGGTGCCACCGATCCCTACGCCGACCAGCGTGAAGCGCACGCGGATCTGGAACGCATGGAAGAGACCCACAGGACTCAGCTGCGCCGCGCCAAGGCCGTGCAGCGTCTGGCCGAACTTTTCCGCGAGGAGCAGCAGCCGCTCTCGGAGCGCTTCACCGAGCCGCTGATCGGGACGATCGGCGACTATCTGGCGTGTCTGTTCGGTCCCGAGGGCCGCGCCGCGCTGAAGCTTCAGGATGGCGCGTTCCAGGGACTCGAACTCATTCGCCCGGCCGGTCCATTCGCCTTCGATGTACTCAGCGGCGGCACCCGCGAACAGCTCGCCGCCGCCGTGCGGCTGGCCATCGCCGAGGTGCTGGCAGCCAATCATGGCGGCAGCCTGCCGCTCGTCTTCGACGATGCCTTCGCCAACAGCGATCCCGAGCGCGTCCAGTCGCTGCACCGGATACTGGAACTCGCGGCCCGTCGCGGCTTGCAGATCATCGTCCTCACCTGCAACCCCGCTGATTACGCGGCCTTGGGTGCGCGAACCATCCTGCTCTGAGGCCGAGATCGAACGACACCCCATGTCGAGCGCGCCTTAACTGCGCTTTACTTGTCGATACGGATTTTCGATCGAGTCACCGCCGATGTGGATCAAAGGCGGCCAACAGCCATGAGCTGCTCTGCACCGCCCGGTTTTCCGATGGTCTTCACACGCACCCTGACGCTCCAGCAACTCCCGGCCTCGGCCTATTACGGCTATCTGGCGCTCTACAACCTGATCTATGTCCTGTCGCCGCTGGCGACCTGGCTCATCGCGCGTCTGACCCGTCCCGGGAGGAATCCGGCATGACGTGCGCCGAACCGTTCGGCTCGCGCTGGAGCACCAGCCCGGAAGAACTCTGTTTGGCCGCATGCTTGAGCTGGGCGATGGTGCGGCCGAGTTCGTCGCCATCGCTGTAGTCGTCGCCCGGACGGATCTCCAGGAGCGCCAGACTACAGCGCATCAGCGGCATCTCGCGGAGTTGGCCATAGCGATCCCTGGCCTGGAGATGGCCACGCCGTCGATCTTCGGGGTCATAGAGGCTCTGGACGTCGACCCGGAATTTTTCCAGCAGCCATTCGAGCCGCTTCAGCACTCGGGTCAGCGGCGCGTCCTGAATCCCCGCGAAGAAGTCGTCCCCGCCGACATGCCCGACGAACCAGCCGTGCTGTTCCAGCTCGGCGCGCAGCAGGTCGGCGAAGAGCTGGATGGCGCGATCCCCACGCCGAAAGCCGTAGTAGTCGTTGAACGCCTTGAAGTTGTCGAAGTCGATGTAGGCCAGATGCCAGGCGTGATCGCGCTCGCTGATCGCCCGCGAGACATAGCGATGGATGGGGTTGTTGCCGGGGAGCTTGGTCAGAGGGTTCTGATCGCGTGCCACGGCCAGATTCTTCTGCTCGACGAGCTTGAGCAGCGAGGTCGCGGAGATGAACCCCTGATAGCGTCCGTCGCGGGTGATGAGGATGCCGGCGGTGTCGGAGGCCGCCGAATAGGCTTCCAGTAGCCGATCGATGGGATCATGGATATCGACCAGCGGACAGGGCTGAACGAAGTCGCACACCTGACGCGCAAAGGCACGATTGACGATGAGGTCGCGCCCATAGGCCGAATAGATGAAGTCCTTGATGTCGGATTCGTGCACCAGTCCGAGCGGCCGCTCGGCGTCGTCGAGCACCGGGACGATGTGATGCTGCTTGTCGCGCCGCAGCGCCTCGAACAGCCGCGCAATGCCTTCGCTGACGCGGATCGGCGGGATGGACTCCAGGAAGGATTCGATCAGCCCCAGATCGCCGGGCAGTTCGCGCTGGTTGCGTTGGTGGATCTCAGCGACCAGGGTGTAATCAGGGAGTAGGGCGCCCGGATCGCGCTGGGGCCGGGCGATCAGATGACCCTGAGCCAGATCGCAGCCGATCTCACGGCAGGTCAGAAGCTCGCCCTCGGTCTCGATTCCCTTGGCGATGACCTGGACGTTGAGCTGATGGGCCAGTTGCACCGTGTTGGCGACGATCGAGCGTTTGCGGTGATCCGTGTCGATCCCCTGGACGAGGACGCGATCGAGCTTGATGTGGTCGGGCGGGTACTCATAGAGCCGGCGCAGTCCGGAGTGCCCGTCACCGAAGTCGTCAATGGCGACGTGGAGTCGGTGCTGGCGATAGCCGGCGATCATGGCGCCGAGTTCGGGATGGAGGCTGTGATCGACGCGCCGGGAGAGTTCGAGACAGAGATTGTCGGGTCTCAAGCCGGGCGGCACGAGCCATTCGAGCGCACATCGTCCATGATCGGTGTCGACCAGATGCGGGTCCAGATTGAAGAACAGCCGGTAGCGTGGCGCGTTCGGAAACGCCGCAAAACGGCTGACCGCCAGGGTGCCGAGCATCGCATCCAGCGCGGCCGAGAGGTTCAGGGTCCGGGCCTGATCGAGCAGGGCATGGACGGTCGCGAATCCCAGCCGATCCCAGCCGCGCAGCAGCGCCTCATAACCGAAGACGCTGCCGGAGTGGATGTTGACGATGGGTTGCAGGGCATAGGTCAGGGTGTCGCGAGCCTGGATCATGAACTCATTTGCCTGATCGCGCTTCGATGTGGATTGTGCGTGCATGATGGTTTGCCGCTGTGATTCAGATGCCGGCCTCACCCGGGGCGAAGGCGGGCGTTGGCTCTGAATCCTCTGATGTGAGTCGATTCTGCTCCGACCAAGATGAGTAGACCAGAGCCTCGTGAAAGATTGATGACCATGTGTCCAGCGCGTGAAAGCGTTCGCACGTGTTGAATTTTCCCCCCAGACCCTTTAGCTTGCCCGCGCTGGGGCGGTGTTGCCCCGAATCCTAGGGTTGTCCGTCCGATGTCCAGTTCTACTGCCACGCCGGGGCGCGCTGAACAGCGTCCAAGGCTCTCGATCGTCATTCCGCTCTATCAGGAGATCGACAACGTCGAGCCGTTGCTGACGCGGGTGCACGAGGGGCTGGCGGATTATCGCGGCGACTGGGAGCTGATCTGCGTCGACGACGGCAGCCGCGACGGCACGGGCGCGCGCCTGCGGACTTGGGCCGAACGCTTGGGTTCCCATGTGCGCGTCATCCAGCTGCGACGCAACTTCGGCCAGACGGCGGCCATGCAGGCCGGACTCGACGCGGCGCGTGGCGAGCTGATCGCCACGCTCGACGGCGACTTGCAGAATGACCCGGCCGACATCCCGCGCCTGGTCGATGAGCTGCTGGAACGCGATCTGGATCTGCTACAGGGCTGGCGGCGCCGGCGTCAGGACGATCTGCTGCTGCGCAAGATCCCCTCGCGTCTGGCCAATGCGCTCATCGGGCGGGTGACGGGCGTGGCGCTGCATGACTATGGATGCAGTCTCAAGGTCTATCGCGCCGAGGTCATCCGCGAAGTGCGGCTGCTCGGCGAGATGCACCGCTTCATTCCGGTCTGGGTGGCAGCCGTGACCGCACCCGAACGCATCGGCGAGACCGAAGTCCGCCATCAGGCACGCCAGTTCGGGGTGTCCAAGTACGGGATCTCGCGCACCTTTCGGGTGCTGCTCGATCTGCTGGCCGCCTTCTTCTTCCTGCGCTTCGGCGCGCGACCGGGGCACTTCTTCGGGGCCATCGGTATCTTCTTCGGTGTGCTCGGCGCGCTGATGATGACGCACCTGCTGGTGGTCAAGTTCGTCCTGGGCGAATCGATCGGGCAGCGGCCGCTGCTGTTTACGGCGATCCTGTTTCTCGTCGTCTCGATCCAGTTCCTCACAACCGGCGTGCTCGCCGAGCTGATGACGCGGACCTTCTATGCCGCCGGCGAGCACACCCATCATCGTATCCGCTGGGAGTCCGATCCCGAGGCGGCTGGCTGGAAGGAGTCATAGATGCATACAGATGCTGTCCCAATGAAGGACGCCGCGCCCAATGGCCGGCGTGGTGTGATGCGGCGCGTGATGACCTCGCCCGCACTGCTGGCCCTGGTGGTGGTCCTGAGCTTCTTCTGGCAACTGGGCGCGATGCCGCTCTACGACCTCGACGAGGGCGCCTTCACCGAAGCCACGCGCGAGATGCTCGCCAGCGGCAACTACATCACGCCGCACCGCGACGGCGAGCCGCGCTACGACAAGCCGGTGCTCATCTACTGGCTCCAGGCCGCCTCGACCCAGGTGGTCGGTTTCGACGAATTCGGGCTGCGGCTGCCCTCGGCGCTGGCCGCGAGCGTCTGGGTGCTGGCGCTGTGGTTCTTCGTGCGTGAGCGTCTGGACGCGCCGACGGCGACCGTGGCCGGGCTGGCGCTGGCGCTCAGTCTCCAGGTATCGCTGATCGGCAAGGCGGCGGTGGCCGATGCACTGCTCAACCTCTTCATCGCGCTGACGTTTTTCGAGATCTATCGCTACTGGCAGGCGCTCGACTTCAAATCCGGCCGGCGCTTCGTACTGCGCGCCTATCTGTGGATGGGACTCGGGTTTCTGACCAAGGGGCCGGTCGCGGTCTTCTTCCCGGTGGTCGTCAGCCTGCTGTTCGTGCTGTCGAGCCTCCGCTGGTCGAAAGCCAGTGCGCTGGCGCTTTGGTACTGGCTGCGCGCCGCCGTCTATCCGCTCGGCTGGTTGATTTTTCTGCTGGTGGCCGGTCCCTGGTATCTGGCCATCTATCTCGACGACGGTGCCGGATTCTTCAAGAGTTTCTTCCTGCAGCACAACCTCGGCCGCTTCGAGGGGGCCATGCACGATCACGGTGGCTTCCCCGGCTATTACCTGGTCATGCTGCCGGTCATCCTGCTGCCGTTCACCGGCTGGATGCTGAGTCTGTTCAAGCGCTACCGCTCGGCCTGGCTCGATCCGCTCGATCGTTTCCTCTGGATCTGGTTCCTGGTGGTGCTGGTCTTCTTCTCGTTCTCCGGGACGCAGCTTCCGCACTATCTGCTCTATGGCGCCACGCCGCTGTTCATCCTCATGGCGCGCCATCGCGAGGCGCTGACCAATCGCTGGCTGGCGTTCGCGCCGCCGCTGGTGTTCTTCGGGCTGCTGCTGGTTCTGCCGTTCGTCCTGGATGTCGCCATGGTGGTGTCCAACCGGCCCTATGACGTCATTCTGTTCGAGGAGGCGCGGCACGCGATCACGCTCGAATACGGCATCGCCGCCCTGGGTGGGCTGCTGCTGACGGCCCTGATGCTGCGCTGGTCGAGTCCGCCGCTGTGGCAGCGGCTGGTGCTGGCGGGGCTGGTGCAGACGCTGGTGGTCTATGGCGAGGTGGCGCCGCGCGTACTCGACACGCTCCAGGCGCCGGTGAAGGAGGCAGCGCTGATCGCCAAGCAGACACAGTTGCCGACCGTGGTCTATCGCACCTCGATGCCGAGCTTCAGCGTCTATCGCGAGGCGATCACGCCCAATCGTGTGCCGCAACCGGGCGAGCTGGTGTTTCTGCGTGTCGACAAGCTCGAACATCTGACACGCGAACACCCCGAGCTGGATCTGGAGCTGGTCTACCATCGCGGACATGTCGCCCTGCTGCGTGCGCGGCCGGGCGCTTGATGGCGGATCGGGTCGATGGAGCGTCGGGCCAGTGTCTCGCCGGGCCGGGAAGAGTAGGGGGTCGATCAGTCCGCGCAGGTCGCAGACCGGAGCCATGAGATGACGAACGCGACCGAACGCGAGCAGGAGCGCATCCGTGCCGTCAATCGCGTGTTGCACGGAGCATGCCGACCACTGCGTATCCTGCGAACGGTTGCCTGGGCGCCGGAAGTGAAGGAGACCTTTCTGGCTCAGGGAGGGCGCGAGCTGCCCAATGTGACCTACGCCTCCTTCGATCCCGGGCCAACGATCGAAGCCGTGCGCGAGGCACGGCGCCAGATCGTGCCGGTCACGACCATCGATCTCTGGCTCGATCGTCAGGCCAATGCCATCGAATTGAGCGCGCGGATGCTGGCGGCGGTCGGCACCACGGGCTTTTTCGAGTATGGACGCCAGCTCTATGGCGAACCGACCGCGCCCCTGCGCTATGTCCCCATCACACCGCTCGATCTGGCGCAGAGCGTGCTCGACACCATCCGCAACCTGGACCACATCGCGCTCAACACGGCGCCGCCGAGCTATCACACGGCCGAGGAGGTCGTCCAGAGCCTGGGGCAGACCGTCAGCGCCCACTTCGGAGACCAAGCGCCGGCCATCGAGCTGGTCGACCGGCTCTCGGCCAATGCGCTCGCGACCTCACGCGCCATCCGCATTCGACAGGGGGCGCGCTTCACCGATCGCGACCTCATCCAGCTCCTGCACCATGAGGCCTATATCCACGTTGCCACCTCGCTCAACGGTCAGGCTCAGGCCGACCTGCCGTTGCTGGCGGCCGGGCATCCGGGTACTACGCGCACCCAGGAGGGGCTGGCCGTCTTCGCGGAGGTCATCAGCGGTTCGATCGAACTCGACCGCCTGCGTCGCCTAGCCGATCGGGTGCTGGCGATCCAAATGGCGATCGAGGGGGCGGATTTCCTGGAAGTCTATCGCTATTTCCTGGAACGCACCGACGACCCGGATCAGTCGTTCGAGAACGCGCGGCGGGTCTTTCGCGGTGGAGTCATCACGGGCGGCGCGCCCTTTACCAAGGATCTGGTCTATCTGCTGGGGTTGCTCCAGGTCGACAACTTCATCCGTGCCGGTTTCGCGGCCGGACGCGCCGACTGTCTCCATCTGCTGTTCTGCGGCAAGCTCGATCTGTTCGACATCCCAGCGCTGTGCGAGCTCTATGCGCTGGGTCTGTGCCGTCCGCCACGCTTTCTGCCGCCTTGGATCAGCGATCCGCGCTATCTGTTGGCCATGCTGACTTTCTCGGTCTTTACGAGTCGTGTGAGTCTGGAATCGATCGTTGATGTGGCGCGCAAATTGCTTGATAGCGCCCCGGTTGTGCGCATGCCTGCCGATGATGGGCTGACGGACTGATGCGTGTCGGGGCAATTTTAAAGAGACAAGCCCAGGCGGGACGGCTTCGCCGCCCGCCGAATCCGAGACGACGCGGACGTGCTCAGCCATGGTGGGCGTCCTCCAGACGGGCGCTGAGCGCGGCCAGTTCGCCGCCGAGAGCCTGGACCTGGACAGCGAGGGTCTGGAGCCGGGAACGCAGCGCCGGATCGACGGACGGGGCCGAGGGGGTGTGCTGGGCGGCTTCGAGGGCGTCGAGCTGGGCTTTCAGCGCGGCATTGAGGCGCTGGTACTCGCTGACCTGCTGACGGTAGAAGACCAGGGCGAAGAACTCGCCTGGAGGGATGCCGCCGCGACGATAGCCGGGCGGGAACAGATAGCCGTTGTGGACCTCCCAGCCATCCCAGTCGACCCAGGGCACGAAGCCGGCGAGGACGGCCAGGAGCCGCACGGCGGTCGGATCGGGCTTGCCCGTGGCTCGCCAGCGCCGCCAGGTGCGTAGCGACACGCAGCAAGCGGCGGCCGCGTCGGCGTCGGTGAAGCGGCAGGCCACCTGCAACGCACCCAAGGTCGTTGGGTTGGCCGCGAAGCCTTCGGCGCGTAGCTCGGACTCCGACCAGTCCGGTACCGATGACAACTTGGCCAAGCACCTCGGGTCGACGGCCAAGTTGGCCACAGCCTTGGTGGTCTTGGATGACGCGCGAATCCGCGCCACGTCTGGCGTGGCGGCCGATTCAGGCGTCTTGGTGAGTTCGGATAATGTATATTATGTAAAGTCATGGATTTGAGGCAACTTTACATCGGGATTCCATTCCCGCTCCACTCTAACCTCCTGCTTTAAGCGTCACGCGCCTCACCCCGCCGCCGCGAGCGCCTGATCCAGATCTTCGATAATATCGTCGATATGCTCGATACCGATCGAGAGTCGAATCAAATCCTCGGATACGCCGGCGCGCTTCAGCTCCTCGGGCGACAACTGACGATGCGTCGTCGTCGCCGGATGACAAGCCAATGTCTTGGCATCGCCGATATTGACCAGCCGCACGGTAAGCTTGAGCGCGTCGATGAAGCGCCCCCCGGCTTCGCGTCCGCCCTTGATGCCGAACGACAGGATCGAACTCGCCCTGGCGCCATCCATGTATCTCTGGACCAGCGGATAATCCGGGCTGTCCGGCAGCCCGGCGTAACGCACCCAGGCGACCTTGGGATGGTCTTGGAGGTAATTGGCGACAGCGATGGCGTTTTCGCAATGCCGATCCATGCGCACCGGCAATGTCTCGATACCCTGAAGGATCAGGAAGCTGTTGAACGGCGAGATGGCCGCGCCCATGTTGCGCAGCGGTACGACACGGGCACGCGCGATATAGGCGGCCTCCCCCATCGTCTCGGTATAGACCACGCCGTGATACGAGATGTCCGGCTCGTTGAGCAGCGAAAACCGCTCGGCGTGTTCAGCCCAGGGAAAGCGTCCCGAGTCGACCAGGGCGCCGCCGATGGTGGTTCCGTGTCCGCCCATGTACTTGGTGAGCGCATGAACCACGATATCGGCTCCGTGCTCGAACGGCCGGCACAGATAAGGCGTAGGCACTGTATTGTCGACGATCAGCGGCAGACCATGCGCATGCGCCATGTCGGCCATCGGTGTGATATCGGCGACGTTTCCGGCAGGATTGCCGATGGATTCGCAGAAGACGGCCTTGGTGCGCGCATCGATCTGGGCCGCCATGCCCTCAATGTCGTTGGGTGTGGCGAAACGGACCTGGATTCCCAGACGCGGCAAGGTATGCGCAAAAAGATTGTAGCTGCCTCCATAGAGTGTCGACACCGCGATGATGTTGTCACCCGCCTGGGCCAGGGTCAGGATGGAGTTGGTCACGGCCGCCATGCCCGAGGCCAACGCCAGAGCGCCGACACCCCCTTCAAGAGCCGATACGCGCTTTTCCAGCACGTCGCTGGTCGGGTTCATGATGCGGGTGTAGATATTGCCCGCCACTTTGAGATCGAACAGATCCGCGCCATGCTGGGTATCGTCGAACGCATAGCTGGTGGTCTGATAGATGGGCGTCGCCACCGACTTGGTGGCTGGATCAGGCTCAAAACCGGCATGGATGGCCAGGGTTTCGATCTTCATGGATGCTCCTTGGGGCGTTTGGAGTCAGCAGCGGCCGGCTTGCGCGAACCGCCGCGCTTCCCGTTGTTGGGCCAAGGATTATAGATGTTCGTTTGTACGAGTGCCCTATCCGGGCGAAATGAAAAAGGCCAAGCTCGATAAAGCTTGGCCTTTTAGCAACTGCGAATTTGGAGCGGGAAACGAGACTCGAACTCGCGACCCCAACCTTGGCAAGGTTGTGCTCTACCAACTGAGCTATTCCCGCTGAAGAGACGCCCATTATAGGCGATTTTTTCAGTCCGTCAAGCCTATTTGAAAATTTATTTTGGCTGACTGTCGTTAGACCGATCTGCTCGACCGGAAAGGCTCGGCCAAGCAGACAGCAAGTATAGCACCATCGACCAGAGCGTGAGAAGAGCCGCAACATAGAGCAGCACCACACCCAACCCATAGGTCCATGGACCGAACACCGAGTCGCGCAGAATCAGGATCACGATCGAAATCATCTGGGCCGTCGTCTTGATCTTGCCGAGCGCGGAGACCGCCACCGCCGCGCGCGCGCCGATCTCGGCCATCCACTCGCGCAGGGCCGAGACCGTGATCTCGCGCCCGATGATGACGATCACCGGCAAGGCGATCAGTATCCGCGGATCGGCCTGCAACAGCACCACCAGCGCCACGGCCACCATCAGCTTGTCGGCGACCGGATCGAGAAAGGCGCCGAGCGGCGAGGTCTGATTCCATTTGCGCGCCAGATAGCCGTCGAGCCAGTCGGTCAGGGCCGCCGCGCCGAAGACGGCTGCCGCCGCATAGGGCGCCCAGACCGAGTCGAGATAGAAGACAACGACGAACACCGGGATCAGCACGATCCGCAGCAGCGTCAGGATATTCGGCAGATTCCACATGATTTCAGGCTTGGTCTCGATGGAAGGCGGCGTGAATGCGCTGGGCCAGTGAGCGGCCGATGCCCTCGACCCCGGCGATGTCCTCGACCCCGGCGCGTTCCAGACCGCGCTGTCCACCGAAGTGTTTGAGCAGACGCTGACGGCGTTTGGGGCCGAGTCCCGGGATGTCCTCCAGCGCCGAGGTCACGCGCGCCTTGGCGCGACGCTGACGATGGCCGGTGATCGCGAAGCGGTGAGCCTCGTCGCGGATCTGCTGGATCAAATGCATGGCCGGCGAGTCGCTCGGCAGTATAACGGGCGCCTCCCGACCCAACAACCAAAGGCGCTCGGCGCCGGGACGTCGATCCGGCCCCTTGGAGACGCCGACCAGATTCAGGCCATGCAGACCCAGTTCCTGGAGAGCGTCGTTGACGGCGGCGAGCTGACCGCGTCCGCCGTCGATCAGGATCAGATCCGGGATCGGATACTCACCCTGTCCAACCCGCGTGTAACGGCGCGTCAGCGCCTGATCGAGCGCGGCATAGTCGTCGCCCGGCGTGATGCCGGTGATGTTGAAGCGCCGATAGTCGGACTTGCGCGCGCCCTCGCCGTCGAAGACCACGCACGAGGCGACTGTGTGCTCGCCCTGGGTGTGGCTGATGTCGAAGCATTCCATCCGCTCCGGTCGGTCGGCCAGTTCCAGTGCCTCGCGCAGCGACTCCAGCCGTCGCGCATAGCCGGCCTGACTGCCGAGCCGCTGCTGGAGCGCAAAGCACGCATTGTCGCGCGCCATGTCCAGCCAGCGGGCGCGCTCGCCGCGCACCTCGACCTGGAGCCGAACCGGCCGCCCCGCCCGCTCGGCGAGCGCCGCGCGCAGGATCTCGGCCTCGTCCGGCCGCGTACTCAGGATCAGGGTGTCCGGAACCTCGTGCATGGCATAGAACTGGGCCAGGAAACCGGCCAGCAGCGCCGATTCCTCCGTATCCGCTGGCGCCTTGGGGAAGAAAGCGGTGTTGCCGAGATGCCGCCCGCGTCGCACCACGAACACCTGCACGCACCAGACATCGGCCTCGCGCGCACAGGCGATGAGATCGAGGTCGCCGTCCTCGCCGATGACCGACTGACGCTCCAGCACCCTGCGCAGGGCCTGGATGCGGTCGCGATACTGGGCTGCACGCTCGAAATCCAGCACCGCCGAGGCCGTCTCCATGGCGCCGATCAACTCTTCGATCACCTCGCCGGCGCGGCCGTCGAGAAACTTGACGGTGCGCGCCACGTCCTCGGCGTACTGCTCGGGCGTCACCAGCCCGACACAGGGCGCGCTACAGCGCTTGATCTGATACTGGAGACAGGGGCGCGAGCGATGGCGGAAGAACCCGTCCTCGCACTGGCGCACCGGAAACAGCTTTTGCAGGATTTGCAGCGTCTCGCGCACCGCCCAGGCGCTCGGATAGGGCCCGAACAGCCGGCCCTCGGTCTGACGCGGGCCGCGATAGAAGGCCAGACGCGGATAGTCGTCCTGGGTGGTGAGCTGGATGTAGGGATAGCTCTTGTCGTCGCGCAGCAGCACATTGAAGCGCGGCTGGAGCGACTTGATGAGCTGGCTCTCCAGCAGTAGCGCCTCGCCCTCGGTGCGGGTGACGGTGACGTCGATGTCGACGATCAGGCTGACCAGGCGTTCGTGACGCGGCGTGAGCGTGCGCCCGAAATAGCTGGAGACCCGGCGCTTGAGATTCTTGGCCTTGCCGACATAGAGCACCGTTCCATCGGCGTCGAGCATCCGGTAGACACCGGGGCCGGTGGGCAGATTTTTTAGCCGTCGGCGCGGGTCGGCGGGCGCTTCAGATGCACGGGTCATCGGTCAGGAGACGCGCGACGAAAGACTCCCAGGTCTCAGGAGTCACAGCCAGCTCATTGAGTCCCCAGTCGCGCTGATCGAGCAGCACCGGGTTGTCCTCGATGCCGCGCCGCAACGCCAGCAGCACGCGCGCGAGTCGGGCGACGGCGATCAGGGCGCGCAGATGGACACCGAAGCCACGGGGCGGCTCGAAGTCGTGTTGATGATAGATCGCCAGGGCCACGGACTCGGGCAGACGCCAAGTGCCGGCCAGCAGGAAGCCGACCGTGACATGATCGGTGCCCAGGGCGCGGCGCTCATAGTCCATCAGAGCCTGGGGCGCGGTCAGCGCCTGGAGCGTCCATTCGTTGCCGTAGTCTGCGATCAGATCGGCGAAAATGAGGCAGCCCACGCCCTGCATCAGACCGAACAGATAGGCTTCGTCCGGCGTCAGTTCGGATGCCAGCGAGGCTACGGCTGATGCGATGCGTGCCTGTTCCTGGATGAAGTCGAGGATCAGACGCGCCCCGCCCTCGCGCTCGCCGAGCAGACGGCTGAAGGCTTCGGCCGTCACCAGATCGGTCAGGCGTCGCAGTCCGATCAGGGTGACGGCCTGCCGGATGCTGCTGATTTTGGTGCGACTGGCGAAGAGCGGCGAATTGATGGTCTTGAGCACCTGGCCGGTCATGGCCAGATCACGCGCGACCAGATCGGCGGCTTGGATCAGGTCCGGGTCGGGGCGGTGCAATTCGTCGCGCAGACTCAGAACGATGTCGGGAACCTGCGGCACCTTCGCGCGTCGCACGACCTGGAAGGCGGCTTCGAGATCGGAGCGCGGTGGATAGTGATCGCTATGGTTGGAGGCGGCTGAGTTGACCATGAACGCTGAGATTGCCCCTAGATGTCTGAACCCTGAGTACGACCATTAAACCGCGTTTGGACTCGAATCCCAACGACACAATTTCACCGCCTTTTTGGCGCATCATGGCGCGCTTCGTTCTTGAATTTGGAGTACGGCTTTTGGACACGCAATTCTGGTTGGACCGCTGGGACCGGCGTGAGACCGGCTGGCATCTCGGCGAGATCAATTCCCACCTCCAGGAGCATTGGCCCAAGCTGGGTCTGGCGCATGAGACGCGCGTCTTCGTGCCGCTGTGCGGCAAGACGCTCGATCTGGTGTGGCTGGTCAGCCGTGGGCATCGGGTCGTCGGGGTGGAGCTGAGCCGGCTCGGCATCGAGGAGTTCCTGGCCGAGCATCGGCTCGAACCCCGGATCACCGAGCAAGGGGCGCTGCGCCGCTATCAGGTCGACGAGCTGGTGCTGTTCCAGGGCGATTTCTTCGACCTGCGTTCCGAGCATCTCGACGACGTGGGCGCCGTCTTCGATCGGGCCGCGCTGATCGCCTTGCCGCCGCCGATGCGCGTGCGCTATGCCGAGCATCTGCGCGCCATCCTGCCGCGTCCGGTCGACCGGCTGCTGATCACACTCGACTATGATCAGGCCCAGATGAGCGGTCCGCCCTTCTCGGTCCAGCCGCCCGAAATCGAGCGGCTGTTCGGCGCCGATCATCACATCGAACCGTTGGCCGAGATCGACGCCCTGGCCGAGTCGCCGAACTTTCGCCAGCGTGGACTCACCGCGCTCGCCGAGCGCGTCCACTGGCTCAGGCCGCGCGTTTGAGCGGCGGATGCGCCCAGAAGTCATCAAGTGCCGCGACTGTCTCGGCAAGCTTTTCCCAGTGGGGCAGCCCCTTGTGCGGCTCCAGGGTCACACGATGCCAGGTATCGTGACGCACCACGAAGCTCGGCAGGCGCTCGAAGCGGATGTAGGGATCCTGGTCGGCGATGACCAGCACGGGGAGTTCGGTGAGCCGGTCGTAGAGCAGATCGATGGCGTCGGGCGTGAACAAGCGCATGGCCAGAAAGGTCAGGGGAGCGTGATGCGCTCCCTGCTGGTGCGCGGTGGCCCAAGCATAGTCGATCATTTCTTCCGGCACTGCGCCGACGAAGGAGCGCCCGAGGAAATGACGGATGCTTGGGCGCGAGGCGACCAGTCCATAGAGCCACTGGCCGAGCCTGGGCCATTGCATCAGCATCGCGATCGGGCTGGAGCTTGGCAGCGGCTGTTCGCCGAAGCCGGTCGGCGAGATCAGCACCAGCGAGGTCAGATGCTCCGGCGCCAGCCGCGCCGCCTGGGCGGCGAACTCGCCGCTCAGCGAGAGCGCGATCAGATCGGCCGGCTCGACGACGACCTGGGTGAGGAAGTCGGCGATGGCGTGCGCATAGAGCGCGGGCGAATAGCCTTCGGTACGGCGTTCCGAGTGACCGAAGCCGGGCAGATCCAGGCTGTAGACCGGGCGCGAGAGACGATAGTGCTCGAACAGCGGGCGCATCTCGAAGCTGCTGGATGCGGCGTTGATGCTGTGGATCAGCACCAGCGGTCGGCCTGGATGGAGACGTTCGGCGTAATAGGTCAGGCGCCAGCCGTCGCGGGTCGTGAAGTCAGCGCGCGGGGCCGCGATGGCCTCCGGGAGCGCCTGTTGGCCTGGGTGTTGGCGATGCATCTGTCAGGTACCTCGGTCTAGGAAGACGAAATGTTGGGAGAACCTCACCTACGGCCGTGACGCCGCCGCCAGCACCTGATCCAGCACCCCGCGCACACTCGCCACCAACCGCTCGATCGGTTTCTTGTGTGCCCGGTACTTGAGCTTCAGCAGCTCCATCTCGGCCCCCGCCTCCAGTATGAAATCGTCACTGGTCTGGATGGCGTCGACCAGCCCCAGCTCGACGGCGCGCCGGCCGTGCCAGTACTCGCCGGTCGCCACCCGCTCCAGATCCAGACTGGGCCGGTACTCGGAGACGAACGCCTTGAACAGCCGATGCGTCTCTTCCAACTGCTCGCGCAGCTTCTGGCGCCCCTCGTCGGTGTTCTCGCCAAACAGTGTCAGCGTGCGCTTGTACTCACCGGCCGTATGCAGCTCGAAGTCCACGCCATAGCGTTCGAGCACGCGATGGAAGTTGGGCAGCTCGGCCAGCACCCCGATCGAACCGATGACGGCAAAGGGCGCGGCAATGATGCGATCGGCGACACAGGCCATGAGATACCCGCCGCTGGCCGCGACCTTGTCGACGGCGATCGTGAGCGGAATGCCCCTGGCACGCAGCCGCGCCAGTTGTGACGCCGCCAGACCATGCTCGCTGACCATGCCGCCGGCATTGTCGAGCCGCACCAGCACCTGATCGCCCTCGCGCGCCTCCTGGAGCAGGGTCGTCACCAGCACTCGCAGCGCGCTGACCTCGCTGGCGCGAATGTCTCCATTGAACTCGATGATGAACAGCCGTCGCTGCTCCTGATCGCCGGTCTTCTCGCGTTCCTTCTCGCGCTTGCGCTCCTGCTTGAGAAACGCCTTGAACTCTTTCTCCGGCAGCGAGATTTCTTTGAGCGCGTAACTGAGCGAGCGATAACGCTCCTTGAGATCCGTGATCTCCAGTTGCTCGCGCTGCAGGCCGCCGCTGGAGCGCACGCGCAGCGCCAGCACGATCAGCACCGCGATCCCGGCCAGCAGGGTCAGGGTCTTGGCCAGGAAGAAGAGATAGTCGATCGATGACTCCAGAAACACATCCAGCATGGGCGGGCAACCTTATCGAGTGAAATGGGTCGCGACTCACACCGCGATCGGGGCGCGAATCGCCGGATACGCATCATACCGTTCCGACGATATTCGGTCGCCAGCAGCGCACCTCAACCAGGCTTCACGGCGGCGCGCGCCAAGACGGCTCCTGTTCGGCGTCGGGTTGGCCGATCAATCGGCCAGGATGTCCGGCGATCCGGTCAGAGCGGTGATTTCGGCGGCCAGTCGGTCGGCTTCGGTTTCCAGGGTGGCGATCTCGGCGCGCAGTGCCTCGGCCTGGGCGTCGGCGACGCTGTCGAGCCGTTCGGGGCGCTGTTGGCTGAGGCGATGGAGTTCGTAATCGCTGCTCTCGCGCAGTCGGGCCAGATCCTCCAGGGTGGCCAGAATCCGCCCTTGAAGGCTGTCGTAGAGTTGGCGCAGTTTGGTCAGGTCGGCGTCGTCGGTGAAGTCCAGGCCGGCGAGTCCCTGACGGGCGAGGAAGGCGTTGGGGTCGCGGGCGATCTCGCGCAGGCGGTCGATGTCGCTCTGGTCGCGGGCTTGGTTGATCTCCTGCATCAGGCGCTCATAGATGGCCTGACGTTCGGGGTCGTGGGCGTAGCGGTCGGGATGGTAGAGCTTGACCAGTTGGCGAAACAGGCTCTGGAGTTCGCGCGTTTCGTCTTCGGTCAGTTCGCATTGTTGGCTGGCTTCGGCGGCGGCGTCTTCGTACTCGCGTTCGGTTTCGGCGCGGGCTTGGGCATAGTCGGCAGTTGCGGCTTCGGCGGCGTCCTCGCCTTCGATCAGCAGCAGGTCGAGATAGCGGCGGCGGTAGTCGATGACGATCTGTAAGGCGTCGCGGCGTTGGTAGAGCGGGCGCAGGCGCTCGAACAGGCGGGCCTGGATCACGGCGACGGCCTGATGTTCGCGCACGGATTCCGCTTCGAGTTCGGCCAGTCGGATGCGGGCGGCGTCGATCAGGCGGTTGAGGGTTTCGCGTTCGGGGTTGCGGCGTAGCACCAGACCCGCTCCCATCTCGGAGTCGAGGAGCTTGGGGATATAGTGCATGGGTTATTGCCTATGGACTTTGAGATTTGCTGGGGCGTTGATTAAGCTGACAGATTTATCGCACCAAATCTCTGTTAGGTCCGGCACCGGTGTCAGATCCAGTTTTCTGAATTTGTTCCACTTGCAGCCAAGTGTGGCCAGTTTCGGTACCGGCGTAAGATCCAGTTTGCTGAGTTGGTTTCCCCCGCAGCCGAGTGCGGTCAGTTCCGGTACCGGCGTAAGATCCAGTTTAGTTAGGTAGTTTCCACCACAGTGGAGAAAGTTTAGCCTCGGCACTGGATTCAGATCTAGTTTGGTGATTTGGTTGTCGTAGCAGTCAAGGAGGGTTAGCTCTGTTACGGGTTTAAGATTCAATTTGGTGAGCTTGTTTTTCTTGCAGTCAAGTTCGGTTAACCCTAGCACCGGCGTAAGATCCAGCTTTGTTAGCTGATTGCTGCCACAAACGAGTAGAGTCAATCCTGAAGCTGACTTAATATCCAGTTCGGTGAGGCAATTACACGAACAGTCGAGCTTAGTTAGCTCCGGCATCGGTGTTAAGTTCAGTTTAGCGAGGCGATTTCCCCGGCAGGTGAGCAAGCTCAGACTCAACACTGGAGAGAGATCCAGCTCGGTAAGCTGGTTATCTTGGCAAGCGAGCTGGGTCAGCTTCCGCACTGGTGAGAGATCCAGTTTCGATAGTTGGTTTTGCCCGCAAGCGAGAATAGTCAGACCTTTCACTGGCGAGAGATCCAGCTCGGTAAGCCGGTTATCTTGGCAAGCGAGCTGGGTCAACTTCTGCACTGGTGAGAGATCCAGTTTCGATAGTTGGTTTTGCCCGCAAGCGAGAATAGTCAGACCTTTCACTGGCGAGAGATCCAAAGCATGGAGCTGGTTGCCCCAGCAGCACAGTTCCCGCAGTTCAGGTGTTCCAGATAGATCAAGCTGAGTTAAACCAAGCTTACGACAATAGAGTGTCTGAAGCTTCGCTAGATTAGGGCCAAACACTTTTTGCGATTCCAGCCAAGCGCCCTTCAATCCAAGGGTGTGTAGCAATAAACCGTTTTGCCATTCTGGTTGAAATGGCAGACGGTCGAAGTCCCACACTAAACTGTGGATTGAGCCATCCTGAACAACAAAGCTGATGGGGTCCAAAACCTCATAAGACTGGTCATCCTGAATAGGATCTAGCCTGGACTCCTCCAGCTGCGCCAACACCCATTCCGGCGCCTCCCCCAAGGCCTCCGCCCAATCCAGAATCTGCCGATAATCCGGCTCGCGCAGCACATACGTCCCCAGGCGATAGCGCGCCGTGCTCAACCCTTGTGCCTCGGCTCGCGCCAGCAGATCGCGGCTCATGCGCGCCAGCACCGGATGCGTGCGCCGTCCGGTCTCGGCCAGACCTGTGCCTGGACGCGGCACCAGCGCGTTCGATGATGATTCGTGGTTGTCGTCAGCGGACATCAGCCAGTAGCTCCCTGCGGTTTAACTGAACAGCGGCGCAAGTCAATGCTGCTCCAACCAATCGGCAAATTCGGCCACCGTGAGGATGGGAATCTGAAACGGTTCTCTGACCGCCTGAATATCGCCATCGCCACTGACCAGTGCATCCGCCCCGGCAACGGCGGCGAGTACGAGAAACATGACATCGCCAGCATCCCGAATGTCGGGTAGACCATCCGGCGTGCTTTCGATCTTCACCGTCTCGACATAAGGCAGGAATTCAGCCAATAGGCATTCCTGCTCTTGGCGGCTGAGTTTGAATTTCGGATAGCTCAACACCCGCAGGAGTTCGCTGACCGTGTCGTGGCTGGCGAGCGCCACGAATCGCTTGGTCTGCCAGGCCGTTCGCAGCCACGCGAACCTACCCCGCGAAAAGATCAGCGCTGACACCAGACAGTTGGTGTCGAGCACGACACGCGGGAGGCTCATGCACGCCTTCTCGCCCAAGCGACGGCCTCATCCACATCGTCCGGCGTGATCCCCAGCTCTTCCAGCTTGGCCCGTACCGCCTCCGCTTGCTGCAATCGAACCGGCGTCAGCACGATCTTGCCGTCCTGAACGCTGACATCATAGTAGTCGGCCTCACCGACAGTCTGAACGATGGCTTTAGGCAAGGTGATTTGGTTCTTGCTCGTGCGCTTGGCCAACATGGCGGCATCCGAAAGGAATGAAGTAAGGATTCAATCCTAGCGGGTTCCCCAGATCATGCAACCAAGGAAAGAAAGCGCCTCACTGTTACGTCCACTGTGATTCACACCGCAATCGGCGCGCGAATCGCCGGATGCGGATCATACCCCTGGAGTTCGATGTCCTCGAAGCCATAGTCGAACAGCGTCGCCGGTCGGCGCTTGAGCACCAGACGCGGCAGCGGACGCGGCTCGCGCCCGAGCTGGGCGTGGACGATCTCCGGGGTCAGATGGTTGCGATACAGATGCAGATCGCCGAAGGTGTGGATGAACTCGCCCGGCTCCAGATCGCACTGCTGCGCGATCAGGTGCGTCAGCAGCGCATAGCTGGCGATATTGAACGGCACGCCGAGAAAGAGATCGGCGCTGCGCTGATAGAGCTGGCAGGACAGCCGCCCATTGGCGACATGGAACTGGAACAGACAATGACAGGGCGCCAGCGCCATGCGGCCGGCGCGCACATTGTCCTGTGGACTCAGGGTCTCGTCGGGCAGATCGGCCGGATTCCAGGCCGAGACCACCAGCCGCCGCGAATGCGGCCGGGTGCGGATGGTCGCGACCAGCTCGGCGAGCTGATCGATCGCGCGCCCGTCCGGCGCCGGCCAGGCGCGCCACTGGGCACCATAGATCGGGCCGAGCGCGTCATGCTCCGTCGCCCACTCGTTCCAGATGCGGATGCCCTGTTCGCGCAGCCAACCATTGTCGGTCGAACCGGACAGGAACCACAGCAGCTCGCCGACCACGCTCTTGAAATGCACGCGCTTGGTGGTCAGCAGCGGAAAGCCCGCCGCCAGATCGAATCGCACCTGCCGCCCGAAGAGCGCGCGCGTCCCGACGCCCGTGCGGTCGGCCTGATCCTGGCCGTTGGCGATGACGTCGCGCAGTAAATCCAGATAGATCTGCATCGCGATCAGACCGTCGCCGGGCCGAGCAGCAGCGAACGCCCGTCCATGACCTCGGGGATCGGAATACCCATAAGATTGAGCACCGTGGGCGCGATGTCCTTGATCCCGCCGCCGATGGCCAGCCGCCAGGGTACCTCGTCGACGATCAGACAGGGCACCGGATAGAGACTGTGCTGGGTGTGCGGATCGCCCGTGACCGGATCGACCAGCTCGTCGCAGTTGCCGTGGTCGGCCGTCAGGATCACCGAATAGCCGCCCGCGACCGCCGCGTCCATCACCCGCCCGGCCTCGCGATCGAGCACCTCGACTGCGGCGATCACCGCCTCGCGCACCGCCGTGTGCCCGACCATGTCGCCATTGGCGAAGTTGACGACGATGAAGGGATAGACCTGTTTCTCGATCGCCGCGATCACGGCATCGGCCACCTCGGGCGCGCTCATCTCGGGCTTGAGATCATAGGTTGCGACCTTGGGCGAGGGAATGAGCACGCGCTCCTCGCCCGGATAAGGCTCGTCACGTCCGCCGTTGAAGAAGAAGGTGACATGGGCGTATTTCTCGGTCTCGGCGCAGTGGAACTGCGGCAGGCCGTCATGGCTCAGCACCTGACCGAGCGTGATCTTGGGCATATCGTGATCGAAAGCGATCGGCAGGCCATACCACTGATCGTATTCCATCATGCAGGTCACGTTGACCCCAGTGACGCCGCGCCGGTCGAAGTGATCGAAATCCGGCTTGAACAACGCCGAAACCAGTTGGCGCGGACGGTCCTTGCGGAAATTGAAGTGGATGACCTGATCGCCGCTCTGGATGGTCTCGCCGCCCTCGATCAGGGTCGGACGGATGAACTCGTCGTCCTCGCCCTCGGCATAGGCCGCCTCGATGGCCGCGCGCGCACTCTCTGCCCGGCGCCCTTCCCCATCGACCAGTGCACGCCAGGCCAGCTCGGTGCGCTCCCAGCGATTGTCGCGGTCCATGGCATAGTAGCGACCCGAGACGCTGGCGATCTGACCGCCAGCCACGTCGAGCGCGTTCTCGACGCTCTTGAGATAATTCAGCGCCGAGCGCGGCGGCGTGTCGCGTCCGTCGGTGAACATGTGCACCATGGGGCGCGCACCCTGATATTTGCACAGCTTGATCAGTGCGTTGAGATGATGGACATGACTGTGCACGCCGCCGTCCGAGACCAGACCCATCAGATGCAGCGGACGGTTCTGGGCCGCCGCCGCTTGCGCCGCCGCGACCAGGGCGCGGTTCTCGTAGAAACTGCGGTCGGAGATCGCCTGATCGATCAGCACCAGATCCTGACGTACCACGCAGCCGGAACCGAGCGTCATGTGCCCGACCTCGGAATTGCCCATCTGACCGTCCGGCAGCCCGACCGACAGACCGGACGCCTGGATGGCCGTGTGCGGATGGGTCGAGAAATAGCGGTCCAGATTCGGCGTGCGCGCGATCGCCACGGCATTGTTGGCCTTGGACGGATTCAGGCCGAAGCCGTCGAGGATGATCAGGACGACGGGACGGCGTGGGACGTTTTTCATCAGTGACTCCGCGAGAAACTCGACCCTTCCGGGCCGGGAGCGAGCGTGTTCGTCGACTGTCGTGATCCGGCTGTCGGCCCGCTCGCAAAATCAGCTATTCTAAACGGCCTCTGACCTCATCGCCCGGCTTTAAATTCCTGCCTCCACCTTCTATGACCACTAGGCCACATCGCCCCCGCCCCGCCGACACCCAGCCCACGCGCGACCCCTTCGTCGACTGGGTGCGCGAGGCCACGCCCTATATTCACGCCCACCGCGGCCGGACCTTCGTCATCGCCTTCGGCGGCGAGGCGGTGGCCGATGCGCGCTTCCCCGAGCTGGTACACGACATCGCCCTGCTGCACGGACTCGGTATTCGGCTGGTGCTGGTGCATGGTGCACGGCCCCAGATCGAACAGCGGCTCCAGGGCCAGGGCGCGCAACTGCGCTATGTCAACGGCCTGCGCATCACCGACGACCGGGCGCTCGCCTGTGTCAAGGAGGCCGCCGGCATGGTACGGGTCGAGATCGAGGCCCTGCTGTCGCTGGGACTGGCCAACTCGCCCATGGCCGGGGTGCGCATCCCGGTGGTCTCGGGCAACTTCGTCGCCGCGCGTCCGCTCGGGGTCATCGATGGCGTCGACTACGCCCATACCGGCTCGGTGCGCCGCGTCGATCATCGCGCCCTGCGCACCCTGCTCGATCAGGGCATGGTCGCCCTGATGCCGCCGCTCGGCTACTCGCCCACCGGCGAGGTCTTCAACCTGAGCGCGGCGGACGTGGCGCGCAGTGCCGCCGTCGCCCTGGGCGCCGACAAGCTGATCTTTCTGACCGAGAGCATGGAGTCGAGTCAGCATCCGCCACTGGCGCCGAACCTGCTCGCGCGCGACGTCGATGCCCTGCTGGCCGCCGAGACGCTCCCCGACGAACTCGCGACCTGTCTGCGCGCCGGCGCCGAAGCCTGCCGCCACGGCATCCGCCGGGTGCATCTGGTCGAGCGCGGCGACCCTGGCGCGCTGCTGCGCGAACTCTTCACGCACGACGGCAGCGGTACGCTCATCTCAGCCGAACCCTATGAGGATCTGCGCCCGGCGCGCATCGACGACGTGACCGGCATCCTGGAGCTGCTGCGCCCGATGGAAGAACGCGGCGTGCTGGTGCGCCGTTCACGCGAGCGGCTCGAAACCGAGATCGAGCGCTTCCACATCACCGAACGCGACGGGCTGGTCACCGCCTGTGCGGCGCTCTACCCCTATCCGGCCGACGACATGGCCGAGCTGGCCTGTCTGGCTGTCCACCAGGACTACCGGGGCGGACATCGCGGCGAGCGCCTGCTCGAACACCTGTCCACCCTGACGCGCGCCCAGGGCATCAGCCGGCTGTTCGTGCTCACCACCCAGACGGCGCATTGGTTCCAGGAACGCGGCTTTCAGCCGGCCGGACTCGATGCACTGCCGATGGAAAAGCGCGCGCTCTACAACTTCCAGCGCAATTCGAAGGTCTTCATCAAGACGCTCCAGTCAACGTCCCCGGCCCCGGCCTGAAGGCCGGAACTTGGACATCTGGTATTCCGTCTCACATGACCGCCTCGACAGCCTTCTCTAAGATCATGCCCCAGACATCGCACGCCCACCCGAACGCCTCCCGCCCAGGGGCGCACATCGCCACGCTCATGGCGGCTCTGCTCGCCGTCCTGATGCTGACCGCGATCAGTGTCCCGGCTCAGGACACAGAGGCCAAAACGTCACTCGCCAGCGTGGCGAGCGACACGACCTCGCTACCGACCAAGGCCCGGATCGAGGAAGCGCTCACGGGACTCGAAGCGAGCAGTGGAATGGACGAGGCGCTCAAATCGACCCTGACCGAACTCTATCGCCGCACACTGGCCAACCTCGATGACATCGCGAAATTCGACGCACGTCTGACCGAGTTGACCGAGTCGCTGAAGACCGCACCCAAGCAGACCCGCGAACTCCAGAAGTCACTGGAGCGCCAGTCGGCCACCAGCGGCGCCCAGCCGCCGAAGATTCCGGATGGACTCACGACCGATCAGCTCAGCCAGCGACTCAATCAGGTACTTGCTGATGCCGCCGCCAACGAGATCCGTGTCAGCGAGCTCGAGAAGCTCATCGATGCCAATCAGGCGCGTCCGGCGACGGCACGCGAGCGCCTGATCGTCATCAAGCAGTCTCTCGACACCCTGGATCAGGATCTCCAGCAAGGCGCACCCGTCGGCGAGTCTCCCGAATTGACCCAGGCCAAGCGCTGGGCGACCGAGACGCAACGTCGGGTTCTCTGGGGCGAGGCCCGGATGCTCGAACAGGAGCTGCTCACGCAATCGGCGAATGAGGCGCTGATCAAAGCCCGTCACGACCTGGCCGCCCTGGAGCTGCGCGAACTCAAGGCTCAGCAGCGCGCACTCGAAGAGGCGTTGAACGAACGGCGCGCCGAGCAGGCACGCACCGAGCAGCTCGCCTCCGAGCGTGCTCAGCGTGAGGCCGAGGACAAGCATCCCCTGGTGCGCGACCTGATCCAGCGCAACGCCGCGCTGACCCAGGCGCTGGGCGAGAGTGCCGACCGCCTCTCGGGGTTGCGCGATGAACTGGCGCGCGTCGAGGCCGAACGCAAGCGCATCGAGGACGAATATCGAGGAGCCAAGCAACGCCTGGACGTCGCCGGACTCACGCGGGCGCTCGGCCAGGTTCTGCTCGATCAGCGCACTCAGCTTCCCGACCGGCGCCAGTATCGCGGCGCCATCGATCAGCGTGAGAGCCAGATCGCCGACGCCACCCTGCGCCAGATCCGTTATCGTGAAGAGGAGCGCCAACTGCGCGATCTCGATCGCTATATCCAGGATCTGGCCCTCAAGGAGCCGGCCGTCGGCAGCAAAGCAGTGCGTCCCGAGTTCCTGGAGGCGCTCAAACAGCGCCGCAGTCTGCTCGGCCAGCTGATCAAGAGCCAGGACGATTACATCCGCCAGCTCGGTGAACTGAACTATGCCGCCGAACAGGTGGTGTTGACCACCCAGCACTACGACGACTTTCTGGCCGAGCGCCTGCTCTGGGTGCGCAGTTCGTCCGCCATCGATCTGGAGACGGTCCGGAGCCTGCCGGCGGCGCTGGGCTGGCTGATCTCGATCGAGGGCTGGAGCGAGGTCGGGCGCGCGCTCATCGAACGTTTGCGCCACTCGCCACTGTTCTGGGGCGGGCTGGTATTCGTGGCCGTCCTGCTGTGGAAGAATCCGGCCATGCGGCGCGCGATCCGGGCGCGCGCCGAGCCTGTGCGCCGCGTGCGCACCGATGGCATCCAGTTCACGCTCGAATCGATCGGTCTGACTCTGGTCGCCGCCCTGCCGTTGGCCGTCCTCAGCTGGCTGGTCGGTCAGCAACTCCTGCTCTCGACCGAGGCCACGGCCTATACGCGCGCCTTCGGTGTTGCCCTGACCCAGGTTGCCTTTGGACTCTATTATCTACGGGCTTTCCGCCTGCTGTGCATGACCGACGGTGTCGCCGCGCGGCATTTTCGCTGGAACCCCGAAGTGCTCAAGCGTCTGCGGCGCGACTTCGGCTGGTTCACGTTCTATATCGTGCCGATCGCGCTCATCGTCATCGCGCTGCATCAATACAATGATCCCGCCCATGCCGATGGACTCGGACGCTTGCTGCTGATCGCCACCATGCTCGGCTTCGCGGTCTTCTTCGCGCGTCTGCTCAATCCCAGTCACGGTGCCGTCAGCCGCTTTCTGGCCGACAACCCCGACGGCTGGTTCCATCGCATGCGTCGGCTCTGGTTTCCGCTGATCGTGGGTGCACCGCTGGCGCTGGCGGTCCTGGCCATCATCGGCTATGTCTACACGGCCGGCATCCTGTTCCAATCTCTGGTCTATCAGGTCTGGGTCATCCTCGCCCTGATCATGCTGCATCAGACCATCGTGCGCTGGCTGATCGTCACGCGCCGTCGCCTGGCCTTCCAGGCGGCACTCGAGCGTCAGGCGGCGCGTCGGGCGCAGGCCCAGCAGGCCGCCGAGGGCGAGCGCAGCGAGACCGGAGCCGTGCCCGAGGTCTTTCAGGTCGAGGAACCCGAACCGGATCTGGCCGCACTCGACGAGCAGACGCGACGCCTGATCAATGCGTCCATCTTCATCGGAGGCGCCTTCGCCATCTGGGCCACCTGGTCCGAGGTGCTGCCCGCGTTCGGTTTCCTCGAGCGCTTCGCGCTCTGGTACCACACCGGCGTGATCGATGGGACCGAGCAGACGATCCCGGTCACGGTGGCCGACATGGGATTGGTGCTGCTGATCCTGGTCGTGGCCACCATCGCCGCGCGCAATCTGCCGGCGCTGCTGGAGATCCTGCTGCTCCAGAGTGATTCGGTCTCGGCCGGGGCGCGTTATACGATCAAGACCCTGTCGAGCTATCTGATCACGGCGGCGGCGTTTCTGCTCATCTTCAGTACGCTCGGTTTCGACTGGGGGCAGGTGCAATGGCTGGTGGCGGCACTCGGCGTGGGTATCGGTTTCGGTCTCCAGGAGATCGTCGCCAACTTCATCAGTGGTCTGATCATCCTGTTCGAGCGTCCGGTGCGGGTCGGCGATATCGTAACCATCGGCGACACCACGGGCGTCGTGACCAACATCCGCATCCGCGCCACGACCATCCGCAACTGGGACAAGCAGGAACTGCTGGTGCCGAACAAGGAGTTCATCACCGGACGACTGCTCAACTGGACGCTGACCGATCAGCAGAACCGCCTCACTATTCCGGTCGGAGTCGAGTATGGCAGTGACACCAAACGGGCGCTCGAACTCCTGACCCGGATCGCTGACGAGCACGAGCGCGTGCTGAAGGATCCGGCACCGCTGATCAGCTTCGAGGCATTCGGGGACAATGCACTGACACTGGTACTGCGAGCCTATATGGACTCGCTCGATGGCCGTATCGGCGTCATCACCGAGCTGCACCAGCGGATCTATGACACCTTCAACGCCGAAGGTATCGGGATCGCCTTCCCGCAGCGGGACGTGCATCTCTATACCAAGGCGCCGCTGGATGTTCGGCTACAGTCCAACGATCAGTCGTAGAGGGGGCTACATGCAAGGCTTCGACAGGATACTCTTCGTGCTGGAACCCGGAACCGATTCGGACGGGGCCTTGGCACGCGCCGGCGCCTTCGCGGTGAGCGTACAGGCAAATCTGACCCTGTTGATGGTTGTCGACCGCCCGGTGGCGACCGCTGAGCTGAATCAGGCGCAAGTCGACACCGCGATCCGCGACCGATGTCTGGCGACGATGCAGCAGGCGTTGGTCGCCCTCGATCCGCCGATCGAGGCCGAGTGTCTGGTCGCCTTCGGTCGGCCACACATCGAAATCATCCGCACCGTGCTGCGCGGTGGTCATGATCTGGTCATCAAGGCGGCCGAGACCCAGAACGGCGGTCTGCGGGCGCGTCTGTTCGGCAGCCACGACATGCATCTGCTGCGCAAATGCCCCTGTCCGGTGTGGCTGCTGAAGCCCGAGGAACGTCAACCCTATCGCCGAATCCTGGCGACGGTCGATTTCGCGCCCGGTGCTGCGGATGCCGAGACCGAGGGTTTGAACCGCCGCATCCTGGATCTGGCCAGCGCGCTGGCGTTGGCCGAGTTCGCCGAGCTGCATGTCGCGCATGCCTGGGAAGCGCCGGCCACGGGGCTACTGCATCGCTGGGGGGCGGGTGTCTGGGCGACGGATACCACGACCGATGAATTGCGCTATGTCGAGCAGACCCGCAATCAGCATGTGCTGGGCGTGGATGGCTTGATCAAGGGACTCGGCGAACGGATCGGGCCGGAGGGCTTCGCGTATCTGAAGCTCAAATCATACCTGCCGCGCGGCTCGGCGATCGAGGAAATCCCGGCGTTGGCCGCCGAGCTGGACGTGGATCTCATCGTCATGGGCACGGTCGGGCGTGGCGGCATTCCGGGACTACTGATCGGTAACACCGCCGAGACTCTCCTCGATCGCTGCGATCGGGCGGTCCTGGCCGTCAAGCCACCGAGTTTCGAGACGCCTGTCAGTCTGGACGAGTGATGCGAGTGCGGGCGGCGTGAAACGGGACACCGCCGCCCGAGCGCGCTGTCAGCTCAGCTCGTTGAAGTCAGGGTCGTCGAGCAGTTCGCGCAGGCGCTTGATCTCGCGCATGTGCTCGATGCGGCGGCGCACGTCCAGGCTGGCCGCCTGAGCGCGCGGCTCTTGTGACAGGATGGACGGGACGCGCTCCAGGAGCTCATCGCCGTAGCCAACTTCAGGATCCAGCATCTCCTTCTTACCTCGGGGATTGAACGATAACGAGACAATGATGATAGAGGCGCCATATAGCGGATTCAGGTCAGACAGGACAGTCCATTTATTCAATTCTTTGGATTGAGATAAAAAATAGATCGAAGCGTGTCTGGAGGCGCGCCACTCGATACGCCACCCTGGAAGCACTTGATTCATGTTCGATCAGCTCCTGATGCATCTGCTCCTGCTGCTCGGCGCGGCAATTGCCCTGGTCTGGGTCTTCCAGCGCCTGCTGGCTCCGCCAGTGCTCGGTTATCTGCTGGTCGGTGTGCTGCTCGGTCCCTATACGCCCGGCCCCGTGATCGAGGGGCATCAACTGCGTCTGCTGGCCGAGTATGGAATCGTCTTCCTGCTGTTCACGATCGGGTTGAGCTTTTCACGACCGCAGTTGCAGGCATTGCGGCACACCGTGCTGTGGCTCGGCACCGCGCAGGTTGTCCTGACCACGGCCCTGGTCGGCGTACTGGCCTGGCTCCTGGGTCTCGCGCCGGTCGCAGCCTTCGTCGTCGGTGCGGTGTTCGCGCAGTCCTCGACCACCATCCTCAGCAAGCTCCTGGAGGAGCAGCGTGAGGAACAGAGTCGTCATGGACGCCTGGGGCTGGCGATGTCTGTGTTCCAGGACGTCACCGCCGTCCCCTTCGTCGTCATCATCCCGGTGCTGGGTCTGGCGGTGGGTGCCGAGGCCATCGCGCGCTCGCTCGGCTGGGCGATGGTCAAGGCAGTGCTGGCCCTGGCCCTGGTCTATGCCGCCGGACGCTGGCTGCTGCGTCCGCTCTTCCATCTGATCGTGGCGCGTCGCTCCACCGAGCTGTTCACGCTCACGGTGCTGTTCGTCTCGCTGGCGGCGGCCTGGATCACCGGCAGTCTGGGGCTGTCGATGGCCTTCGGCGGCTTCCTGGTCGGGATGATGCTCGGCGAGACCGAATTCCGGCATCAGATCGAGGCGGCGATCCGACCCTTCCGCGATGTGCTGCTCGGGCTCTTCTTCATCGGGATCGGGATGCTCTTCGATCTGTCGGCCTTGCCGGCGGTCTGGCACCTCGCGCTCGGCGGGGCGCTGGGGCTGCTGGTGCTCAAGGCGCTGGTGGTGGCGCCCATCGTCCGGCTGAGCGGAACCGACGCGCTGACGGCCTGGCGCACCGGTCTGCTGCTGGCGGTCGGCGGTGAGTTCGGTTTCGCGCTCTTGGCGATCGCGCTGGAATCGGGCGCCATCGCCGGTCAGGCCGAACAGGTTGCGCTGATGTCGGTGCTGCTGTCGATGGTGATCGCGCCCTTCATCATCCGTCACAATGGCGCGATTGCCCGCCGGCTCACGCGCTCGGGCGCGCGGGCGGACGAGGCCGAGTCACGGCTCCAGCCGCTCAACGTCGCCGACCTGCGTGACCATGTCATCATCTGCGGTTATGGGCGCGTTGGCCACACGGTTGCGACGTTGCTGCACGCCAGCGCCGTGCCCTTCGTGGCTTTCGACGCTGATCTGACGCGGGTGGCACGTGGGCGCGCGGACGGCTATGCGGTGTTCTATGGCGATGTCGCCGATGCCGGACTCTTTGCCGCCGCGCATGGCGAGCGCGCGGCCCTGGTGGTCGTGACCATCGATCAGGCCGACACCGTCTGGCGCACCGTTTCTTTCTTGCGCGCGCACTATCCGCCTCTCCCGATCATCGCCCGCGCGCGCGATCTGGAACAGAGCGCACGTCTGATCGCCGCCGGGGCGACCCGCGCCTATCCGGAAGCGATCGAGGCCAGTCTGCGGCTCGGAGCCACAGCCTTGAGTCTGGTCGGGGCCGCACCCGAGAACATCGATCGGCTGATCCAGGATGTTCGGGACAGCGATTATCGACTGGTCAGCGAGGATGAACGGGCCGCGCGTCAGCCAAGCGTATAGCCGGCATCGACGTTGAGCGTGGCGCCGGTCACGAGCCGGGCGCGCGGCGAGGCGAGGAAGAGCACGGACTCGGCCACGTCGGCGGGCGTGACCACCTGCCGACCCAGGACGTGACGGCGCTCCACGGTCGCCTGCATCAGATCGTCCGCCCCGCTCCACATCTCGGACGCGACCACGCCGGGGGCGACCCCATTGACCCGAATCCCGCGCGGACCCAGCGCCAGCGCCAGCCGGCGCGTGAGCATGTCGAGTCCGGCCTTGGCCACCGAATAGCTGGTCGAGGTGCAGGTGGCGAAGGGATGCTGGGCGCAGGCCGAGGACAGATTGATCACTACGGGCGCGGCTGACGGGTCCATCAATGGCGCGCAGAGCTGCGTCAGGGCGAAGGGCGCGACCAGATTGATCTCCAACGTCTCGCGCCAGTGCTCCAGGCTCTCTTCCAGAGTACCGCTACTGCGGATGACGCCGGCATTGTTGACCAGCACGTCCAGCCGACCGGCCTCCTGCTCCAGCCGCTCCGTCAACCGTTGGAGAAAACCGGCGTCCGTGACATCGCCGGCCAGGGCCACCAGACGGCCCGCCGCGACCGCTTCCGGCCAGCGCGCGCGCACGGCAGCGATCTTCTCCGGCGAGCGTCCGAAGGTGTAGACCCGATCACCTGCATCGAGAAAGGCCGCGACCAGTCCAGCACCGATCCCCGATGTGCCGCCGCTGATACAGACGATGCGCGCATCCATCAGCGTTCACGCTGCCCGAGATTGGCATGGATGACCGATCCGTTGAGCATGGGCGACTCGGCGGCGAAGGCGACCGCCGAGGCGATCTCCTCGGGCGTGATCAGACGACCGAAAGCGTTCATCGCGGTAATGGCGGCCAGCGTCTCCGGATGGCCGTCGATGAGGGCGCGCACTTGCGGGGTATCGGTGAAACCGGGGCAGATCAGACAGGTATGGAGGCCGCGCCCGGCCAGATCCTGACAGGTCGCGCGCATCATGCCGACGAGCGCATGTTTGACGATCACATAGCTGGCGGCTCCCGGCACGGCCTTCTCGGACAGGGTCGAGCCGATGTAGAGCACGCTCGATCCGGCGCCCATTCGCGGCAGGATGAGCTGATTGAGCCGATTGGGCGACAGCAGATTGAGTTCGAGCACCGCGCGCAGATCGGCATCCGGCAAGGCGTCGATGCGATCGGCGCGCATGATCGAGGCATTGTGCACCAGACAGATCCGACCCTCGGCGGCGATGCGGCCCGGTAGCGACTCGCCCAGTGCGTCCAGACTCGCGGGCGATTCCAGATCGACGCCCAGGTTCTCGACCCCAGGCTCCGGGCAGGAGCGACGCGACAGATTGAGCACGCTCCAGCCATCGGCCAGGAAGCGTGCGGCGATGGCGTGTCCGATGCCCGAGCTGGCACCGGTGATGATGAGTTGGTTCATGCGGATACAGACTCCGATTGAGCGATGGCCCACTGCCCCTGGCCCGAGGAGACACCGAGTTCGATGGCCCGGATCGCCGCAGCCATGGCCGCGATCTCAGGATGCGCGCGCAGCCGTCCGAGCAGCAATGGGGCCAGTTCCTCGATGGTGACGTTACGGATGGGCAAGAGCAGGACATCACGGTCCAGAAAAGGGATGCGCTCGTCGGCAAAATGCGCCAGCACCAGACCATCCCGGCGCTCGATGCGCAGATAGGGCGACTCCAGCGGCAGCAGCATGCGCTCGTCGAGTGCGTCGCAGAGTTCCTTGAGCGCGCGCTTGAGGATCACATAGTCGAAGGTCAAACCACCCTCGCCCACCTGAGCCGTGACCGCGCAGCGTACCCGAAAGTTGTGACCATGCAGGTTCTCGCGTTCGGTGGCCGAGAACAGCGTGAAATGGCCGGCACTGAAGTTGAGATAGTCCTTGCTGATCTCGATACGGGTCAGAATGGCTTCGGCCACGAACGTCTCCATGGGCATGATCGGCGGCCGGCCAGTTTGACGTGCTCGTCCAGGGTGTCAAGCGTGCGGCGGCCATTCGGGAATCCTGAGAATGCGGGTCGTCGCGGTCGGATCAAGCCGGCTCGGCGCGCCCAAGAGCGGCGGCGGTCAGGATCGACATCAGAATCACCAGCGGCCAGGACAGCAGCAGCGTCTCGCGCGTGAACGGGAGGCCGCCCGGTATCGTCAGCGCCGTCAGGCCGACGAGGCCGAGCAGATTGATGAGGTTGAAGTCGAACGCGAGGCTCGGTGCGATCTGTCCCGAAGAGCCGTCACGCCGTCGCCATCCGGCGAACAGGATCGGCGCCCAGCCGGCCAGGACGCCGACCGGCGCCACGAGCGCTAGGCCCAGTATCCAGTCGTCGAGATTCAGAACCAGCGCCAGATCACGCGCGCCCATGGCCAGCACGCGCGCGCCCATGGTCAGCAGGGTCAGCCCCACACAGACACGTGCGACCGATCCCCAGAGTCGCCGCCTGGAGCGTGCCGGAGTCGTCAGGTGTGCCGTGTCGGAGGCGGATTGTCGCGTCGCCCAGGCCATCCGGATCAGATAGAGCAGGCACAGCAGAACCAGTACGCTCCCATCGATCCGTCCAAGACGGCCATCGAACGCCAGCCCCCAGACGCCGACCGATGAACCGATCAGGCTCCAAGCACGCGACCGGGCATGATGAACACCTTCAGCCGCCGCGCGCGCCGACGAGCTGGCGCTTATCGCCAACAGAGCACCGAGAACATGGACACCAACGATCGCACCAAGCCCCAGATCGCTCGCGTCAGGCCCAACCGACTGCAAGGTCACGGCCATCACCGGCAGCATGGCGATCAACGCCGGCCAGGGTGAGTGTCGGCGGATCGACGGACCGATCCCGCTCTGCGCGACGATGCGTCCCAGAATAAGCCCGATCAGGCCCAGGATCAGCACGGCCAGCGAGAGGCTCCAATCCGGCATGTTCGAGGATCAGGGATGCTTGAGCACGCAGTCGGCACAGGTACCGATCAATTCGACCACCGGGCGGCTCGGCCGAAACCCGGTCTCGCTGGCGGCCAGCGTCAGACTCCGGGTGATGGCGGCATCCTCCAGCTCGGTCACGCGCCCGCACTCGGCGCAGATGAGGAACTGACTGGCATGCGGATGCTCGGGATGGGTGCAGCCGACGAAGGCATGCAGACTCTCGATCTTGTGCGCCAGCCCCTGTTCGAGCAGGAAATCGAGCGCCCGATAGACGGTCGGCGGAGCCAGGGCGCGGGCACCCTCGCGCATGGATTCCAGGATCTCGTAGGCACCGAGCGGACGCTCCGCCGCGCACAGGATCGACAGCACTCGCCGCCGCTGCGCTGTGAGTCTGACGCCGCGCTGTTGGCAGAGCGATTCGGCGCGATCGAGCACCCGATTCAGGGCCTCACCTGTCGTCGGCATGGCGCGCCCTACCCTCTGACCGCTGTCGCCTGACGCCAGGCGCGTCGACGGTGTAACTGACGGCTGACCACGGCCGACAGAATATAGACGCCCCCCGCGAGCAGGATCATGGTCGGCCCGGCCGGCAGATCCGGCCCGAACGACAGCGCCAGCCCCAGCGTGGTGAAGAGCGCCCCGAGTCCGGTGGCGATCAGCATCATGGCCCCCAGCGAATGGACATAATGCCCGGCGATGGCTGCCGGCAGCGTCAGCAGCGCGATGACCAGGATCAGCCCCACCACCTGGATCAGCAGCACCACGGTCACAGCCACCAGACACAGCAACAGCAGATAGAACAGCGTCACCGGCACGCCGCGCAGACGCGCGAATTCTTCGTCGAAGGTGACGGCCAGGAACTGCCGATAGAAGAGCGCGACCGTCGCCACCAGTACCAGATCCAGCCCGGCCATCCACCACAGTTCACGCGTCGGCACCAGCAGAATGTTGCCGAACAGAAAACTCATCAGATCCGATGAATATCCCGGCGTCTTGGCGATGAACAGCACGCCGACCGCCATGCCGATGGCCCAGAGCGCACCGATGAGCGTGTCTTCCTGGGTCTTCCAGCTCAGCCGCACCGCCCCGATCAGCAGCGCCGAGAGAATGGCCGCGATCAGCGCCCCGGCAAAGGGGTCGACCCCGAAATAGAGCGCCGCGCCCATGCCGCCGAGCACCGAATGCGCGATGCCCCCGGCCATGAAGGCGATGCGCTTGACGACGACGAAGGTGCCGATCACGCCACAGCCGACGCTGGCCAGAAGCCCTGCGATCAGTGCGCTCTGCAGGAACCCATAGGTGCCGAGTGCCGTGAGGAATTCAGCCATGCTGGTGCTCGACCTGGCGGATATGGCCGCCGTAGAGATGTTGGATGGTATCGCTGTCGATCGTGCTGGTGCCGTGACAGGCCAGGGTCCGGTTGAGACAGGCCACGCGGCTGACGTACTCGGAGATGAAGGCAATGTCGTGCGAGACCAGCAGAATGGTCAGACGCTGGTTGAGTTCGGCGAGCAGATCGAAGATGTCGTTCTCGACGCGCTGGTCGATGTTGGCCGTGGGCTCGTCGAGGATCAGGATGCGTGGTTCACCGACCAGCGCGCGCGCCAGCAGCACCCGTTGCAACTGCCCGCCCGAGAGTTGGCCGATCGGGCGCCGTGCCAGATCCGCCGCCTCGACCTCAGCGAGCGCCTGCCGGGCCGCCGCACGGTCGGCGCGGCTCGACCAGCCGAGCGGCCAGCGCGACCCGAGTCCGATCCGCCCCATGGCCACGACGTCCTCGACGCAGATCGGAAAATCGCGCGGAAAGCTGGGGAATTGGGGCACATAGCCGATGGTGCGCGCGGCCTCGCGCGGCGGACGACCGAGCACGCGAATGTGCCCGGACTGGGGTTCGAGCAGACCCAGGATCAGCTTCAGCAGCGTGCTCTTGCCGCCGGCATTGGGGCCGACCAGTCCCACGAATTCGCCGGCAACGATGCTTAGGTCGATGCGTTCGAGCACCAGCGTCTCGCCATAGGAGAAGCTGACGGACTCCACGCGGATCACGGGTGAGTCGGGCATTGTGCTCGGCATGGGATCGGGTCGATGGTGGGTGTGTCGATGAAGAGGTTGTCCGGCATCCGCGCCAGCGCGGCCGGATCGGGAGCGTACAGTATAACGTGAATGGGCGCCGCGCCGGTCAGGACGATTGAGTATGATGGCGCGCCCATTCTTCTCGACGAGGATTCGACACGCATGACCCTCGACCCGCCATTCCATTCTCAGCTCTACTGGGCCGCCGGCCTGAGCCTCTATGTCCTGGCGGTGCTGGTCCTGACGCGCCTGCCCTATCAGGCCATGATCCGGCGCGGTCTGGAGCCGATCCGGGCCGTCTACTACAACCGCAAGATCGTGCACATGCTGGCCGGCGGTGTCGGTTCACTGGCCGTGCCGCTGGTGTTCGTCGATCCCTGGTTTCCGCTGGTCAGCGGCCTGCTGCTCACACTCCTGACCAATCTGGCCCACGCCACCGGGATGCGGTTCTACTGGTTCCAGACCGACGACAACCGCAACGACGTCAAGTTCGCGCTCATGTGGTCGACCTCGATCGCGGCGCTGTGGTGGATTCTGGACGATCCCTGGCTGGCGATCCTGCCCGCGCTCTACATGGCCTTCGGCGACGGCGTGACCGGGATCGTGCGCAATGCCTTCATCCGCAAGCGTTCCAAGAGTCCGATCGGCAGTGTCTTCATGCTGATCGTCAGCGCGCCCATGGGCTGGGTCATCGGCAGCATGGCGCAACCGGCGATCCCGGTATGGGGACTGATCTCGGCGGTGGTCGCGACCGTGGTCGAACGCTATGAGTTCGGCCCCATCGACGACAACATCCTCATCACCGTCTCAGCCTCGGCGGTGCTGCTGTTCGGCGTCTACTGGGGGCCGTTGCTCTGAGGTTCGGGGCGGGCACCTACTCGGCCAGCTTGGGATTGCGCAACGCCTCGACGGCGAGGATCTGGTATTGCGCCTGCTCGACCAGTTCCATGAGCTGATCGTTCCGCAAGTTCAGACGCGCCAGGATCTCGGGTTGGATCGGCGGGGCGTCGTGCAGATCCCTGGAATCGAACTCGGCCAGATGGGCGATGCTGTTGGCCACATGCACCAGGGACACGGCGAGCGCGTGCTCCTCGGGTGCGGCGAGCGGATCGTGATGGTAGCGGATACAGGCCACCAGACTCTCGGGCAGCCCCCAATGCTCGGCCAGGGCACCGCCGAGCTGGGCGTGATCGAAACCGAGCACGGCGCGCTCGGCCTCCGGCGGTGACAGGGTATCCAGTGCTCCCAGGGAATTCAGAAACGCTTGATGCTCGGCCTGAGGTTCCTGGGTGAAGAGCAGGAGCTGTCCCAGATCGTGCAGCAACCCGCCGATGAAGACCGATCCGGCCAGACGGGGCGCGATCTGTTCGGCCAGCAAACGCGCGATGACGGCGCAATAGGACGAATGGCGCCAGAAGACCTCCAGCGGCAGCATGTCCTGGTTCGGCAGATGATCCGCCGCCTGGGTGACGGCGCCGGCGATCACCAGTCGGCGCAGATGCTCACGCCCCAGCAACATGATGGCGCGCTCGACCGAATCGACCGTGCGCGCAGGTGCGAAGGCCGGACTGTTGGCCAGCCGCAGCAGGATGGCCACCAACGCCGGATCCTGCTCCAGATGCCGGGCGATCTCGGATTGGCGGCTGTCTGGATCGTCCAGAAGACGCAGCACCTCGCCGACCACGCGCGGGATCGCCAGTAATCGCCCGGTTCCCTTGACCAGACTCTCGATGGTTACGGACACGCCGCACACTCTCCCAACACGCCGACAGTGACGCGATCCGTCACAGATTGAACATGGACTTCAGATTGTCGAGCATCTGCTCGCGGCCGGCCAGCTCGGCGATCGGTTCGCCCGCAACCGGCGGCGTCAGACCCAGCACCGTGAACGCCGGCACCGTACCGGCCTCCGGAACCTCGCGGCCTTCGCTCTGCATGGCCGCCCAGCGGGCGACGATGGCGATGCTGGCATAGTCCGGTTCGCAAGCGCGATAGCCCCATTCGCCATAGTGCTCGGCGACTGCCACCAGATCGTCCCCCAGCCCCCAGTAGTTGATCACCAGCACGCCCGTGATGCTCGCCAGCTTGGCGACGAGCGACTGGACCCTGGACAGGCTCTGTTCCTGTCCGCGCGCCTCGATGAACTGGATGATGGGCACGGCGCCGATCCCGGCCACGAGTCCGGCGAGCAGCGCGCGTTCGTGGTCGAGATGATGCGTGACCTCGGCCATCACATAGCCATAGGCCGAGCAGAGCACACTCTCGGTCCAGGACTCCTGTATCGCCGCGCGCGTGACTTCGTTCTTGGCATGAAAAGCCTGACGCAGAGCCAGATTCACGGCCAGCATCCGGGTGTTGCGGAATCCCAGACGAAGCACCGCCTCGCGAATGGTCTTGATCTCCTTGGTGGCGCGGAACAACGGGCTGTTGGTGGCATGCAGCAGAGCGCCGGCGATGGTGCCGTCGCGCTGGATGATCTCGGTCAGGGCATCGATACCGGCGTCCGGATCGTTGGTCATCTCCTGGATCTTGAGCGCCACTTCAGGGCGCGCCGGCAGCACGAGCTGGTTGTTGTTGATCAGATGATAGAGTTCGGCCAGGAATTCGCCCTCGGCCGGATCGAGTTCGATGTCGCTGACCTCGGTGCCACTGGAGCGCGCGGCGTCGAGCGCGGCGGCGGGAATCCGCAGGAACACGCAGGGAGTTTCGGTCACGAGACAGGCATCGGGCGCCAGGGTCTCGCCCATGAGGTCGATCGGCTCACTGAGTCCCTGAAACGCCTGGTGGCGCTCGATGACGCCATTCTCGAGACGCGCGACGTGACCATCGACCAGGAAGAGTCGATCCGGCTTCAGTTCGGTCAGCCGCATACGGTGCTTGAGCGAATGTTCCTCGATCCGGGACTGCTCGGCGAGCCGGCCTCGATCCTCTTCACTGAGATCGCGTGTCAACTCGATCTCGGCCAGGATCGAAAACACCTCCAGTGTCTCGGGTGTCTGCTGCATAACGGGTAGATTCCTTGGACAAAGGGATCAGACGGCACTGGACTCTAGTCTAGCAGCATCGACACGCCTTCCGACATGCCTGGGCGACCCGTTCGTCGTTTTTACGGCGCGGCATGGGCTGGACAGGCGTCGGGTCGTCGTGGATTCACGCCAGATCGTGATAGCCGAGCATCACGTCGGCCGCTTCGCCCTGGCGACCATCGGTGTGGATGAAGCGCCCGCTCTGGGCCACATGATCGTAGGCATCGATGGCTCGATGAACGTTTCGATGTCCGAGTTCGATCGCCGTGACCCCGGCCTCGTCGAGGGTACGACTGGTCTGCGAGCCGTCGGCTCCCAACTGCACCAGACGCAGATGCTCGAAGACCGCATCCTGAGCGTCGATGCGCGCATCGCCATTGGTGTCGTGACGCGCCAGCTCGGCGAACCCGTGTTCGGCGCCGTTCTGATCGCCGAAGAGTTCGCGACCATCGTCGATGCGGCCATTGGCGTTCCAGTCGAGCGCCAGGAACCAGGAGTCTCCAGTCACCGTGCTCATGCGTTCGAGCCGACCATCACCGTTGAGATCGAAGTCGACACCGGCAGCGACCCCCGTGGTCGTGATGCCCTGTCCGCCGAGGTCGAGTACCAGTGGAGCGGCGGTCTGGATCTGCATGTTTTCTGCGGCACTGATGTTGAGTTCGAGCCGCCGGGTGTTCGCGCCGACCATCGACACCATGAACGCCGCCTCGCCCGCCCGCACGGAGATCTCGAAGCGTTGGGTGGAGACAGCCTGGAGTTCGAAGGATTCGGCCCATGAGGCGGACTGCACGGCCGACGCATCGAGCTGGCCTCTGGATGCCGTTTCGGCGGTCCGCCCCAGCCTCACCGCTTTCGACTCGTCGACATCGAGTGCGAAGGCACGGCGCAGGATCTGATAATCCGGATCCTGCTCCAACTGTTCCCTGATCTGTTCCGAGAGGCTCAGTCTCTCGGAACCGGAATCGGTCTGGCCGACACGGGTTGGGATCGGTGCCGGAGTTGACGTGATCACGCGCACCTCGTCATCGTTGCGCGTCGCATCGCCCCGGGTCGCGGTCCGGGTCGTGGACAGCGCGAGCGTGGCATTGGACGAGACTGTCACTAACATCGCCTTGACCTCACTGGAATTCGCCTCACCTGGAGTCTCGTGCCGACTTCATTCGCGCGTCGGCGTCTCGTCGAAGCGAACGGCGATCCCCGCTTCGGTGTGACGTACCACGATGGCATCGACCAAGGGCGATTCATCGTCTCCACCCAATGGACACGAGACCCGTATCTGTACCCTGGCCCCAATCGGCGGCCAATCGCCATGACCGTTCATCATCAGCGACACGCCGCCATTGCTTAGGTCATCGGTCCACACCAGACACATGGACCGATCGGAACGATGGAGCTCGACCTCGACCTCGACCGGAAGGCGCGGATGCTGACGTTTTTCGTTGTTGTCGTTCATCGTCGGCCAGCCATTCACCTCATGTGAAGCCTACGCGCGGGTACACGTCGGTTAACGACGCCTGGACACGAAACTTGAGCGAAACATCACCGATGATCGGGGAACCCGGATCGGACGATCGACGTCCAATCCTCGGAAATGAGGCATGAATCCCAAATAGCGTCAAGGATCTGTTCTATCATGTCATTGATACTTCATCCATTCGGACGCTCGGGAACGCCGATCCGAACAACTGCAATCCTGGATCGATCACTCGAAAAGCACGAGGTCAAACGATGGACGTCTCATCAACATCGGGCCTAGCCGGTTACACCTATACGCCCTCCAGCAACAAGACTGATACGAACACCAGTCTCGCCATGCTGAACAAGGCCAACGAGATGCAGGCCAATTCGGCCGAGCAGATGATTCAGAGCGTCACCGAGACGACAGCGTCCTCGCAAGCACTCCCCGATCACATCGGCCGCAATATCAACATCACAGCCTAGCCTGACTCGCGTTCGCCACGGCCGCCTGCTCGGCTCAGGCCTGTTGGCTCAAACCCGTCTCGACCGGCGCGGAGAACAGGGCCGCAATGCGCTGTGCCAGACGTGCCTGTCCGCCAGAAATCCCCGGATTCTGCGGTGTCGCTGACTCTGATCCGGCCCCCCCGTTCTCTGCTGTCGAGGCGGTTTGCGTCGTTGTCGCTCCAGTGGACGTCGGGGCGCGGTCGGTCGAGCCGGTGGTGCTCATCACCTGCTCGTATTCCTTGACCTGAAGCTCCTGCATCTCCTGCTGCGCCCGTGACTCCATCGCCCGGGCCGAAGCGGCGACACGTACGTCCTGAGACGAGGGTTCGGCGGGTGCCATGGCGGCACGAATGATGGCGCGGGCCTTTGCGAGATTGCCATCGGGGTCGCCCGCTTTCATTGAGGTGTCGATCCCGACCTCGCCGCCGATGGCATAGCGTCTGCCATCCGGGCCGCTTTGGTAGGAATAACTCGGACCACTGGTGATATGACCACCACCGGCGGAGACATGCGCCTGTTCGTGGGCGCGGACTTCGGCATCGCGCTGCTTGAGCTGCTCGACGAGAAGCTGATCCTCGTCCGAGAGCGTCTCTCCATTCACACCCTTTGCGGCCGTCGGGTCGTCCTCCCCTGTCGCACGCTCGGCCTCGATCCGGCTCGTTTCCTCGATGGCGCGTGGATCCTCGACCGGTTCGTCACGCACAAGCGCCGCTGCGGCCTGGGAGCCGGCCGCGGACATCTCGCGCGCCTCGTCGAATCGACGCATCGGCGACGCTGACGAAGACCGGATGATTGAATGGATCTCCAACGGAAGGCGACCTCGATCCAGGGGGTTCCCCTAGTAGTCTAGTCGATACGCACGCCGAAAGCGGATGGCAAAAGACCGATTCCGTGAACCAGGTATCGGTTCATTCAGGGCAGACTGTCGCGAATCGAGCCGATGGTGCGAATCCAGGGGCCGTTGTCACGCACGGGCGCCGGCAGGGCCGGCAGCTCACGCGCCGCCTGGGTCCGGCTCGGGAAACTCCCGAGCACGGCGATCACATAGGAGCGGGTCTGGACATAGCGGATGCCTTCCAGGGCCTGCGGATCGAGCACACCACGTGCAGTCTGAAGATCACGCGCCGCCACGAGCTGGATGGTGAAGCGTTCCGGATCCTGACGCATCAGCCAGGCGAGATCCTCGGCCCATTCATCACGGGGGACGTCTGCAACGGGCACCGGCTCGGCGGACGGGGCCGGCGCGTCACTGGGTTCCGGCGCGATACCCTCGGGAGGAGCCAGAGACGACACGGGCGGCGGCTCGGTGGCGGCCGCCGTCACCGGCTCCGGCCGATTCGGCGTCGAAGCCGTCTCAGGAGCGGCGGGCCGAGGCTCCTCGGTATCGGCCGCCTCAGACTGACCGGACGGCGCCTGAGAGACCGGCTTCGATCGTTCCAGCGACGCCGAGGGTTTGGCGTCCATCACGAGCTGCAAGACCACGGGCGCGGCGATGGCGGCGAGTACGACGACCAGGATGACCGGAATGAACCAGGGACGGTTCCAGTACGGCGTCCTGGTCTTGGGTGCCGTGGCCTTGATCTCCTCGCGCGTGGCGGCCTTGGGTTCGGGCGCCGCGGCCGCGGCGGTCTCCCAGGGCTGATGCTGACGCACGCGCTGGAGGATCTGCTCGAACTCGCTCTGAGCCAGCGCAGTGGGCACCTCACCGCCGACCAGGAAGTCTGAGAGCTGTGGTTCCTTGGGGGGCGGCGGCACGGACGGCTCATAGGTATCGG
>ERZ1673962.238-NODE-238-length-45924-cov-43.314068_pt1 | contig 45924 bp, 36 predicted proteins | sample MGYA00580188_ERZ1673962 | MGnify/ENA primary metagenome ERZ1673962 (study PRJEB41334, sample SAMN05608104) | rock metagenome | biome: terrestrial subsurface; feature: shale formation; material: shale | place: USA: Pennsylvania ... | reverse complement strand
ATGCTCTCGGGTTGCTCGCTGAAGTCGGCGGAAAACCGCAGCAGCTCGCTGTCGCTGCGCTCGAGCAACCGGGCCAGCAGCGCTCGGCGCTCTTCGAGCGGCACCTGGCCCAGGTCGTGGCCGTCCAGATAGGGCGCATCGAACAGGTAGTAGAGGATGCTGCCGCTGCGCCCGGCCTCGAACGCGTTCTGGAGCGCCTGGAAGTCGGGTGCGCCCTCCTCGCCCAGCACCACCACCTCGCCGTCCAGCCAGGCCGAATCCAGCCCGAGCCCGGCCAGCGCTTCGGCCTGCCGCGGCATCTTCGCCGTCCAGTCGTGGCCATTACGGGTGAACAGCTGCACCCGCTCGCCCTCGATACGCGCCAAGAGGCGGTAGCCGTCGAACTTGATCTCGTAGCGCCAGTCGCCCTCGGGCACGGATTCGACGAGCGTCGCCAGCTGCGGCTTGAAACTCGCCGGCAGTTCGGCGGGCACGGCGCCCTCAGGCAGCGTTGTTGCGGCCGCCTTGCTCTTGCGCCGGCCTGCCCCCTTGCTGGTGGGCGCCGCCGCAGGCTTGGCCGCACCGCGGCGACGGGGAATCAGCGTGCGCTCGCTGAGCACGCTGTCAGGCTGCTCGGCGACGATGTCGTACTCGCTTTGCGGTCTTGCCTGCTCGTCGTTGGACTTGATCAGGAACCACTGCTCCTTGTCGCCCTGCATGTGCGTGCGCACCAGATTCCACACGCCGGCGAGCTTTTCGCCCTGCAGTTCGAACTTGAGCTTGCCCTTGCGATAGGCCTCGGCGGCGTCGCCCTGTGGAATCCAGATACCGCGATCCCAGACGATCACCTCCCCGGCGCCATAGTGCCCGTCCGGGATGCGCCCCTCGAAGCTGGCGTAATCCAGCGGATGGTCTTCGACGTGCACCGCCAGCCGCCGGACCTTGGGGTCCAGGCTCGGCCCCTTGGGAATCGCCCAGCTCTTTAGCGTGCCATCCAGTTCCAGGCGGAAGTCGTAGTGCAGGCGCGTCGCGTCATGCTTCTGCACGCAGAACTGCAGCGCCCGCGCCTTGGCACGCCCGGTGCGACGCGGCGTTCCGCTGGGCTCGGGGGTCGCGGCGAAGTCACGCCTGCGGTTGTATTCTTCCAGTGGCATCTTGCACCTCGGCGACGATCATTCGACGGACCCGGACGAGGTCGACTCGTCATGCGGGCCGCCCTTGTCGTCATGGCGTGTCGAGCGCTCCGAGGCCTCGGCGTCCGCGCCGGCGCCGCTGCGCACCGGCTTGCCGTCCTCGGTGACGACTCGCCCCTGGTCGTCGCGATGGGTTTCCACCTCCTGCTGCGGCGTCGGATTGCCCATCGGGCTCGGGCGCGAGCCCTGGTCATCGCGCGACGTGCCGGCCGGCCATTGGGCCGCGGCGGGAAGCGCCACCAGTGCGGTGAGCGCAAACGTCAGAACGACGCGATTCATGCAACCTCCTCAGCACGACCGTTACGCGGCTGTCATCTTTGACTGGTATCGGTTGTGACAGCGGATCCGCGTTGCGCTCGAAGGCCAACTGACCAATGGTCGCCGCGTGAAGCGCCGGAATACGGCCACTCGGCGATCCGGGCGAATGCTGTGACAAAGTTGGCGATTTACATCTGTCACGAGGGTGCTAGGGTTCATCTTCGTGGTCCGCCCTCAACGATGCGCTGTCAGTCCTGCGCATGGCCCAGTCACCTCCCAGCAAAAGGAGGCCCCATGAGCACTCGGCTACCTCTGCTCAAGATCGAAGCGATCCTGCATGACCACCTGCAGCCCTACCGCTGCGAATGCCAGCCGCAATCGGACAGCTCGATGACCGTGCGCCTCTACGGCGACCAGGCCGATCGCGAGGAGCTGACCGTGCTCGGCATCCGCTACGACCAGTGCCGCGATGCGGCCAACCTGGTGCGCCTGGCCCAGGAGCTGCGCATCGAGCTCTACGCCACGCGCAGCGAGCTGCCGGCCGAGCCCGCGGCGCTCGACTGAGCGTCAGCGGCGCAGCGAAGCACCGCGCGGCCCCGAGCGGCGCAGGAATCTGGCGAACAGGTCGTGCCCATAGCTGTGGCTGCGCGCGCTCCGGCGATGACCGAGCCGCTGCCAGGCGCGTTCGTGCAAGTAGAAAACGAAGGTATTGACGACCGGCTCGATCAGTGCGGCCGCGCCGCTGATGGCGAAGTTGCCGGTCAATGCGTAGACCACCACGAACGCGGTCAGAAAGTGCAGGATCGCGAAGGTGAAGGTCTTGAGCAGGGGTCGTTGTTTCATGAAGGTCCGCCACGCCCGCCGCCCCTGCCCGGGGGCGGCGACGTTCACAGTGAGCCGGCCTCGGCTGCGGTTCCCTGCGGCCGGCAGATGATCAGCGCTTGGCTTCGACGTCAGGCGTCGCGGCGCGGGTCAGGTAGGCCTGGGTCAGCTGCGGCAGGTGCTGGCGCAGCCATTCGGCCATGGCGACTTCCTCCTCGAGGATGCGCTCGCAGACCTCCTGGGTCTCGGTGTCGCCCACAGCCTGGGCCGCGGCGATGAGAATGGTGTACGAGGCGATCTCCAGGTTCTCGAACACGTAACCCATCTGCGCGCCCTTGACGATCTCGTCATTGACCATCATGCCGCCCATGGCCTGCCCCATCGCCATCATCTTGCCGCCCATGTCCTTGAAGCCGGAGTACGACTTGTCGTAGCGACGCAGGCAGCCTTCGATCAGCTTGGCCTGGTTCTGGGTCTCGACGATGTGCTGTTCGATCCGCGCCTTGAGGTCGGGGTAGTTCTCGATCCGGCTCGCCTGTTTGTTGAGCATGGTTTCGGCCTGGGCCTCCATCGCATGCGCATCGCGCAGCCACTCGATCAGTCGCTCCACTCGTACATCGTTGCCGGTCTGGGCGCTTTGCATGGTGTCGTCTCCTATGCTTGAAAGCTCGAAGGGCAGGTTCGCCCACCTGTCAGGTGTGAGGGCTGACCGGCGAGGCAAGTTCCAGCCACCCGACTGGCTGCACCCTGGTGGCTGCGCCTGAACTTTGCCGGCCCGGTCCAGTCACTGGGCACACGTGCATGCAACGGGGGTTTCCCATCGAACTGCCGGCTTTCTTCCTGCAATGGGAGAACTACATCACCCAACCCGGGCTGCGCACCCTGGCCATGGCGCTCAGCGTGCTGCTGGTGTTCGCCCTCTTCGGGCGGCTGCTGACCGCCGTCACGTTGCGCCTGGCGCGTGGCTTTCTGCTGACCCGGGAACTGGCCGTACATCTGGAGCATCCGGTGCGCGTCCTGCTTCCGCTGCTCGGCCTGCAGGGCGTCTGGCATGCCGCACCGGACGAGCTGCCCCTGATCGCCTTCGCCCGCCACCTCACCAGCCTGCTGATCATCGCCTGCGTCACCTGGCTGGGGCTGCGCGTGCTGCGCAGCCTGCGGCAGGTCATCGTGATCAGCAATCCGGTGGACGTCGCCGACAACCTGCGCGCCCGGCAGATCCAGACGCAGTCGCGCGTACTGCTGCGCACATTGAGCCTGTTCATCGTGCTGATCGGCGCCGCGGCGATGCTGATGACCTTTCCCTCGGCGCGCCAGTTCGGCACCAGCCTGCTGGCGTCCGCCGGCCTGGCCGGTCTTGCGGTGGGCTTTGCCGCGCGCCCGGTACTGGCGAACCTGATCGCCGGGCTGCAGATCGCCATTACCCAGCCCATCCGCCTGGACGACGTCGTCATCGTCGAGAACGAGTGGGGCCGCATCGAAGAGATCACCGGCACCTACGTGGTGGTGCGCATCTGGGACGACCGCCGGCTGGTGGTGCCGCTGCAGTACTTCATCGAGCAGCCGTTCCAGAACTGGACGCGGCGCAGTTCCAACCTGATCGGCTCGGTGTTCATCTGGGTCGACTACTCGCTGCCGCTCGAACCCGTGCGCGAGGAACTGCGCCGGCTGTGCAAGGAGGTGCCGGAGCTGTGGGACGGCCGGGTCTGCGTGTTGCAGATCACCGACACCAGCGAAAAGGCCATCCAGCTGCGCGTGCTGGTCAGCTCACCGGACTCCTCGCGCAACTGGGACCTGCGCTGCCACATCCGCGAGAACCTGGTGGGCTTCATCCAGCGCCAATACCCGCATGCGCTGCCACAGCTGCGTGCCGACCTGGCGGTGGCGCGGCGGCACCCGACCGACAAGGAGCCGCCGAGCACGCTCGAGCCCGAGCGCCAGCCGCCGGTCTGAGCGACTGCGCCTCAGGGCTGCTCGGCGAGCTTGCGCTCGAGCTGCGCGAGGCGCTCGGGTATCTGCATCAGCCCGTGGCGTGCGGCCTGCTTGCGAATCTCCACCCGGTCACCGTCGAAGCGCACCGTCTCACTGACCACCACCTGGCGTTCACCGCGCATCAGCGCCCAGGCATAGCACTGGGTGCCACCCTCGTCCTCCTGGGCATCGTCGGCGACACCAGTGTTGGCCACCGCGATCATCGCGCCGCTGGCGTTGAGCGCCCCGACGGCCATTTCCGTCGCGACTTCCTCGCTGGTCAGGCCGAACTCCTCGATCGTTTCGAAGCTCACGCCCAGCAGCCGGTTCTTGGCTTTTGGTGAATACACCACGAAACCGCTGTCCAGCACCTGCCCGCAACCAGGCAGGTCGCCGAGCAGCGACGCCATCAGGCCGCAGGTACAGGATTCGGCGGTGGAGAGAGTCAGCTCCCTGCGCTGCAGGAGCCGGAGTACGTCTTCGATGTTCTGCATGGTGCGGCCCTATATGCCAAATCGTTATCCGACGCGGTTTCGAATCGGTTTGTCCCTGGCGAGTTCCTGTCCTTTACTTTTTCACATGAGCCAGAACTTATGCCGGGCCGCCCGGTCTGGTTCTTCTAGCGGGGCCGGAGAAGCCCAGCTGTCCCCAGGCGTTCTGCCTGTGGGCGTGATAACAATCCATTTCCTGCGTGTTCATGGTTGCGCTGTCACCAGACGGTCGCACGGGAAAAATATGCTCGCTCGGAACGCCTGTTCCGACGCGTTGGGGAGATCGTGATGAGTATCGCTGTGAACGCCGGGCCGGTCCGCCAGAACCTGAGTCATCCAGTGCAGCCAGGCGTCAGCCGGCCGGCCCTGCGGCTCGGAAGCTCCCAGGACAGCAAGAAGCAGATTCTTTTCGTCACCTCGGAATTGACCGACCTGATCAAGACGGGCGGGCTGGCAGACGTATCCGCCGCCCTGCCTCGCGCGCTCTGTGCCAGGCACGACGTGCGCGTACTGATTCCGGGTTATCGCAAGGTGATCGAGTCGGGCCATCGGATTCTGACCGTGGGCAGCCTGGCCCCGCATGCCGGCATTCCAGGCTGCCAGCTCGGGCGCATGGACATGCCCGATGGGCTGATCATCTATGTCCTGCTCTGCCCCGAACTCTACGACCGCGACGGTTCGCCCTACGGCTCGCCGGACGGCGACGACTGGCCGGACAACCCGCTGCGCTTCGCCCGCCTGGGCCTGGCCGCGGCGGAGCTGGCCGCGGGCAATGCCTCGATCCGCTGGGTGCCCGAGCTGGTGCATGCCCACGACTGGCCAGCCGGGCTGGCCCCGGCCTACATGCATTGGCGCGGCTTGCGCACGCCGAGCGTGTTCACCATTCACAACCTCGCCTACCAGGGCAACATCGACATGGGGCTGCGCCGCGAGCTGGGCATTCCCCACGAAGCCTGCGGCCTCGATCGCATGGAGTTCTACGGCAAGCTGTCGCTGCTCAAGGCCGGCATCGCCTACGCCCAGCGCGTGACCACGGTGAGCCCGACCTACGCCGAGGAAATCACCACCCCCGAGTTCGGCTGCGGCATGGACGGCTTCCTGCGCATGAAAGCGCGCCAGGGGCTGCTCAGCGGCCTGCTCAACGGCATCGACGAAAGCTGGGAGCCACAGCGCGACCCGCAGCTGGTCGAGCGCTTCGGCGCGCGCAACTGGGACGGCAAGCAGGCCAATGCGGCCTACGTGCGTCACCTGTTCGGCCTCGACCAGGACGACAGCCCGCTGTTCGCCGTGGTCTCGCGCCTGGTTCAGCAGAAGGGCATCGACCTGACCCTGGGCGTGGCACAGACCATCGTCGAAGGCGGTGGCCAGATCGCTGTGCTCGGCCAGGGCGACCATGGCATCGAGCAGGAGATTCGTGCGCTTGCCGCCCGCTACCCCGGCCGCGTGGCCGCCCGCATCGGCTTCGACGAAACCGAGGCACGGCGCCTGTTCGCCGGCAGCGACTTCCTCCTCATGCCCTCGCGCTACGAGCCCTGCGGGCTGAGCCAGATGTACGCCCAGCGCTATGCATCGCTGCCGATCGCGCGACGCACGGGCGGCCTGGCCGACTCGATCGACGATGGCATCAGTGGCTTTCTCTTCGATCAGCCTAGCGTGGACAGCTATCGGCAGGCGGTCGAACGCGCGCTGGACGTCCATCGCCGGCAGGACCTGCTCAGTGCCATGCGTTGTCGCGCGATGAACGCAGGATTTTTCTGGCGTCACGCGATCGAACCCTATGACCGGCTTTACCAGCAACTGCTGGCCGAGTCGCGCGAGGTTCTTCTACACCCTGCCTGAGGTCATCAATGCCGAACCAGCGTGCTCATACCCGGCGACATGGAGCGCTGCCGATCGATGCCAACAGGACTCTTTTCAGACTCTGGGCTCCGGACGCCAACAGCGTCCACCTGGCCATCGCAGGCGGCGAGACACTGCCGATGCAGGCCGAAGACGACGGCTGGTACTGCCTCGAAGCACCCTACGGTGCCGGCACGCTATACCGCTTCTGGATCGACGAAGAGCTGCATGTTCCCGACCCGGCCTCGCGGGCCCAGGCCGGCGACGTGCACGACCCGAGCCTCGTCGTCGCCAATGAAGACCACCTGTGGAAACACAACGACTGGCAGGGCCGCCCCTGGCACGAGACGGTGCTCTACGAACTGCACGTGGGCACGCTCGGCGGCTATGCCGGGGTCGAGCGGCAACTCGCCGACCTGGCGGCGCTCGGGGTGACGGCCATCGAGCTGATGCCACTGGCCGAATTTCCGGGCGATCGCAACTGGGGTTACGACGGCGTTCTGCCTTATGCGCCGGAGGCGTCCTACGGCACGCCGGCCGAACTCAAGCACCTGATCGACACCGCACATGGGCTAGGGCTGATGGTATTTCTCGACGTGGTCTACAACCACTTCGGCCCGGACGGCAATTATCTCGGCCGCTACGCCAAGCACTTCTTCCGCCACGACCAGCAGACGCCGTGGGGCGATGCCATCGACTTTCGCCGCCCCGAGGTGCGCGATTTCTTCATCGACAACGCGCTGATGTGGCTCAACGACTACCGCTTCGATGGGCTGCGCCTGGACGCCGTCCACGCGATTCCGGATCGCAGCTTCCTGCTCGAACTGGCCGAACGGGTCCGCCGCGAGACGGCGCCCGGCCGCCATGTGCACCTGGTGCTGGAGAACGAAGACAACCGCGCCAGCCTGCTCGGCCAGGGCTACGACGCCCAGTGGAACGATGACGGCCACAACGTGATGCACGTGCTGCTGACCGGCGAGCGTCAGGGCTATTACGCCGAGTACGCCAGCGAGCCGACCGCCAAGCTGGCACGCTGCCTCGGCGAGGGCTTCGTCTATCAGGGGCAGAACAACCGGCGCGGCGAGTCACGCGGCGAGCCCAGCGCGCATCTCTGCCCTACCGCGTTCGTGCTGTTCCTGCAGAACCACGACCAGACCGGCAACCGCGCGTTCGGCGAACGTTTGGTGAGCCTGGCCGAGGCCGATGCCCTGCGCGCGGCGACCGCGGTGTTGCTGCTCTCGCCGATGATTCCGCTGCTGTTCATGGGCGAGGAATGGGGCGCGCGCCAGCCGTTCCTGTTCTTTACCAGCCACCACGGCGAACTGGCCGATGCCGTGCGCGAAGGTCGCCGCGGCGAATTCGCCGAGTTCGCCGAGTTCGCTGACGAAGCCACCCGCGCGCGCATCCCCGACCCCAACGACGTGGCCACCTTCGAAGCCTCGCGGCCGGATTTCGGCGCACGTCAGGAACCGGGACACCGCGAATGGCTGGCGCTGTACGCGCAGCTGCTGCAAATCCGCCACCACGAAATCGTCCCGCGGCTGCCAGGGTCCGCCTTTGCCGGCGCGCAAGTGCTTGGCGACGGCGCCGTGCTGGCGCGCTGGCAGCTGGGCGACGGCAGCCGGCTGCGCATCGCCGTCAACCTGGGACGCGACGCGGTCACGCTCGAACCGCCCGGCGAAGCCGCGCAGCTACTGTTCGCCAGTACCGGGGAGGCTGCCGGCGAGCGCTTGCCGCCCCACTCCACCCTGGTTCACCTGGAGGGCGCGCAATGAGCGAGCATTCCCTTCACCACCTGGCCGAAGCGGCCGGGCTGTCGATCGACTGGATCGACGCCGACGGCCATCACCAGCGCGTCGCCCCCGAGATCCTGCGCGCCGTGCTGGCCGGCCTTGGCCTGCCGGCCGAAGGCGACGAGCAGATCGAAGCGAGCCTGCGCACGCTCGACGAGCAGGCGCGCCAGACCATTCCGGCCCTGCTGACCGGCGACCAGCATCGGCCACTCGAGCTGGGCGCCTGGTTCACTGCCGGCACGCCCTATCGGCTGGAGCTGGAGGATGGCCAGACACTGACCGGCACGCTTGACGAACACGCGCGCCTGCCGGGCATTGCCGAGCCCGGCTACCACCGGTTGCTGGCTGGCGAGGCCAGCCTGACGCTGGCCATCGCACCGCCGGCCTGCCCGAGCGTGACCGAACGTGCGGGCGGCCCGTGCTGGGGCGTCACCGTGCAGCTCTACAGCCTGCGCCGCCCGGGTGACGGCGGCTTGGGCGACACCCAGGCGCTGGAGGCGCTGGCGCGCAACGCCGCCGCGCATGGCGCCGATGCGCTGGGCATCAGCCCGGTACACGCGATGTTCAGCGAGCATGTCGACCATTACAGCCCCTACTCGCCGTCCAGCCGGCTGTTCTTCAACGTGCTGCACAGCGCGCCGGGCAGCATTCTCGGTGAGCGCGCGCTGCGCCAGGCGATCGAGCGGTGCGGCCTGGAGGCCGAGCTGCTGCGCCTGGAGGAACTCGAACTGGTCGACTGGCCGGGCGTCGGCCGGGCGAGGCAATGTCTGCTGCGCACCCTCTACGAGGACTTCCGAACCGGCGGCAACGCGCTGGAGGCCGACTTCGACAGTTTTCGCGCCGCCGGTGGCGAGGCTCTCGAGGATCACTGCCGGTTCGAGGCGCTGCATACCGCGATGACCGACGCCGACGGCCATCCGCAGCACTGGCGCCGCTGGCCCGAGGCCTACCGCAACCCCCGCAGTGTTGAAGTGCAGCAGTTCGCCGAGCAGCATGCCGACGAGGTGCGCTTCCACGCCTTCGCCCAGTGGCTGATGGCACGTGGCCTGGAGCGCGCCCAGGTCGCCGCGACCGGCGCCGGCATGCGTATCGGCCTGATCAGCGACCTGGCCGTCGGCGCCGATGGCAGCGGCAGCCAGGCCTGGAGCCGCCAGGACGAAGTCCTCGACACGCTGAGCATCGGCGCTCCACCCGACGTGCTCAACCGCGCCGGGCAGAATTGGGGGCTCGCGGCCTTTTCGCCGACCGGGCTCAAGCGCACCGGCTACCGCGCCTTCATCGAAATGCTGCGGGCCAACCTAGCGCACGCCGGCGGCATGCGCATCGATCATGTGATGGGCCTCAAGCGCCTCTGGGTCATGCCGGCCGGTGCCGACCCGCGGCACGGCGCCTACCTCAACTACCCGTTCGAAGACATGCTGCGCCTGCTCAGCCTCGAGGCCTGGCGGCACCAGGCGGTGATCCTTGGCGAGGACCTCGGCACCATTCCCGATGGCCTGCGCGACACGCTCGCCGCACGCAACATCCTCGGCATGCGCGTACTGCTGTTCGAGCGCGACCACCAGTTGCGCTTCTTCCCCGCGGCGCACTGGTCGAGCCAGGCGCTGGCGACCACCACCACGCACGACATGCCCACCATGCATGGCTGGTGGCAGGCCCACGATATCGACTGGCGGATCCGTGTCGGGCAGTTCGACGAGAGTGCGCGCGAGGCGCAGCTGCGCGAGCGCGAGCAGGAACGCGCCAACCTCAACCGGACGCTGCGCGAAGACGCCGGCCGGCCCGGTGAGGAGCTGCTCAGCCCCGACCAGGCGGTCGATGCCGCGGTCTGCTTTCTCGGCCACACCCCGGCGCCGCTGGTGCTGGTGCCGGTCGAGGACGCGCTTGGCCTGGCCGAGCAGACCAACATGCCCGGCGTGGTCGAGAAGCATCCCAACTGGCGGCGCCGCTACCCCGGCGACAGCGCCACGCTGCTCGATGCCGAGGCCAGCAACCACCGTCTCGAATGCCTGCGCCAGGCCCGCCAGCAGTCCCGTGGGAGTCATGCCTAGATGAAAGAACTGAGCGCCACCCTGCGGTTGCAGTTTCACCGCGATTTCACCCTCGACGACGCGGCCGAGCTGGTCGATTACTTCGCCGCGCTGGGCATCTCCCACCTGTACGCATCGCCGTTGCTGACCGCGCGCCCGGGCTCGATGCACGGCTACGACGTCATCGACCCGACCCGCATCAATCCCGAGCTTGGCGGCGAGCAGGCCCTGCAGCGTCTGGTGGCAAAGCTGCGCGAGAACGGCATGGGGCTGATCCTGGATATCGTTTCCAACCACATGGCAGTCGGTGGCGACGGCAACCCCTGGTGGCTCGACGTCCTCGAATGGGGCCGCCGCAGCCCCTACGCGCAATTCTTCGACATCGAGTGGAACTCGCCGGACCCGTTGCTCGAGGGCCAGCTACTGGTGCCGTTTCTTGGTAGCGACTATGGCGAGGCGCTGCAGCAGGGCACCGTCACCCTGCAGCTGGACGTGGAAAACGGCGCGCTTTATGCCAAGCATTACGATCATCGCTTCCCGATCACCCCGCCAAGCTACGGCGAGGTCTTGCGCCTGACCGAGCACCCGGCGCTGCGTACCCTCGGCGGTCACTTCGACGCCCTGAAAACCGAGCCGGCCCCTTATGTCACCGCCCGGCAGCTGCGCAGCGAACTTGCCCAGCTGCTCGAGGACGGCGAGGCCCGCCGCCAGCTGGAAGCCGCGCTGCAGCATTACGACGGCACCACGGCAGAAGGCTTCAGGCGCCTGCATGCCCTGCTCGAACGCCAGCACTATCGCCTGGCCAGCTGGCGCACCGCGGCCGACGACATCAACTGGCGACGCTTCTTCGATATCAATGAGCTCGGCGGCCTGCGGGTCGAGCGACCCGTGGTGTTCGAACAGACCCATGAAAAGATCTTCCAGCTCATCGGCGATGGCCTGGTCGACGGTCTGCGCATCGACCACATCGATGGCCTGGCCAACCCGCGCGGCTACTGCCGGCGCCTGCGTCGTCGCGTCGATCGCCTGAGCGCGGCCCGGCAGAGCGGCGCCGCGCCGACCGAACAAGGCGTCCATTTGCCCATCTACGTGGAAAAGATCCTCGCCGCCGGGGAGCGCCTGCACGATGACTGGGGCGTGGATGGCACCACCGGCTACGAGTTCATGAACCAGGTGTCGCTGCTGCAGCACGACCCGGCGGGGCGCGAGCCGCTCTGTGCCCTGTGGAGCGAGACCAGCGGCCGCCCGGCCGACTTCATGGAGGAGGTCCGCCAGGCCCGTCAGCTGGTGCTGACCGGCCCGCTGGCCGGCGATTTCGAAACCGTTGCGCAGACGCTGCTGGCGATCGCCCGCGGCGACGTGATGACGCGTGACATCACCCTCGGCGCGATTCGCCGGGCGCTGCTCGAGCTGATCGTGCACTTCCCGGTGTATCGCACCTACATCGCCGCCCCCGGCCGCCGGCCCGCCGACGAGCCGTTCTTCCAGCAAGCGCTGGCCGGCGCGCGCACCACGCTCAACGAGGCCGACTGGCCGTTGCTCGATCACCTGGCACGCTGGCTCGGCGGCGAGCACCTGCGCAACGTGCCTCCGGGCCCGCTGCGTCGCCTGCGCCGCTACGCCTGCGCGCGCTTTCAGCAGCTCACCTCGCCGGCGGCGGCCAAGGCCGTGGAAGATACCGCCTGCTACCGCTCCGGGGTGTTGCTGTCACGTAACGACGTGGGCTTCGACCCGCAGCGCTTCAGCGCATCGGCCGAGGAATTTCACGCCGAATGCCTGCAGCGCGCCGAACACTTTCCACGCAACCTGCTGACCACGGCGACCCACGACCACAAGCGTGGCGAAGATACCCGCGCCCGCATGGCCGTGCTCAGCGAACGCGCCCCTTGGTTCGCCGAAAGGCTGCGGCGCTGGCGTGAGCTGGCCAGCGAGCAGGTCAGCCAGCTGGATGAGGGTGCCGCGCCGTCGCCGGCCGATGAAATGATGCTCTACCAGACGCTGCTGGGCTCCTGGCCGCTGACGCTGCGAAGCGATGACGCGGCCGGCATGCAGCTGTACTGCGAGCGCATCCTGCAATGGCAGGAAAAGGCCCTGCGCGAAGCCAAGCTGCGCACCACCTGGGCCGCGCCGAACGGCGCCTACGAGACGGCCTGCCGTGACTATGTGCAGTGGCTGCTGCAAAGCGAGCAAGGCCGCGCGGTACGCGACGAGATCGCCGCGGCGGCATTGGAGCTGGCTCCGGCCGGTGCGCTGAACAGCCTGGCGCAAACCCTGCTGCGCATGACCACCCCGGGCATTCCGGACCTCTACCAGGGCGCCGACTACTGGGATTTCAGCCTGGTCGACCCGGACAACCGCCGGCCGGTGGACTTCGCTGCACGGCGTGCGGCGTTCGCCCCCGACGAGCCCGCCGACGCGCTGCTGCAAAGCTGGCACGACGGTCGCATCAAGCAATGGCTGATCGGGCGGACGCTGGGCCTGCGCCTCAGCGCGCCGCGGCTGTTCAGCGAGGGGCGCTACCTGCCGCTGGAAGTCCGGGGCGCACAGGCCGGTCGCATCCTCGCCTTCGCCCGCGAGCATGAGGGGCAATGGCTGATCGTGATCGTGCCGCGCCTGGCCGCCGCACTGATCGGGGCCGAGCAGCTGCCGCGGATTGCCGCCGAGCGCTGGGAGGACACGCAGGTCCTGCTGCCCGAGGCGCTGGACGGTCATCAATGGGAGCGACTTTTTTGCGCGACGACAGTCAGATCGGAACGAGCCAGCCTGAGCGTGGCGCAAGTGCTGGACTGTCTGTCCGTGGCGGTACTGCACAACGTGAGTTCACCAGGAGAATCCAAACAATGACTTCAGAAGAGCAACGCATCCGCGAGTTCGCCTACCAGATCTGGCAATCGGAGGGCTGCCCGCACGGGCAGGACGAGCGCCACTGGGAAATGGCGCGCAAACTGGTCGAGGCCGAGCGCACGCCCGCCGCTGCCGTCGCCAAGCCCGCCACCAGCCGCACGCGCAAACCTGCCGCTGCCAAGCCGGCCGAGCCCGGCGCCAGCGCCAGCGCCAGCGCCAGCGCCAGCAAGCCGCGCGCAACGCGCAGCACCAAGGCCACCGCAGCCGCACCGAAAGGCGACACCGACGCACAGGCCGGTGCACCGGAAAAGATCAAGAAGCCACGCGCCAGTCGCAGCAAGGCCCAGAGCTGACGCCTGATACCCCGCGCCACCGCCGTCCCACCAGACAGGCCGCTAGATGAGTCTGCCTATGGAGTTCTCATGAGCAAGAAAAAGCCGCACGCGCCTCACGTCATGACCCCTTCGCGTATCCGCGAGGGGCTTCCCTTCCCGCTGGGCGCCACCTGGGACGGCCTTGGCGTCAACTTCGCCATCTTCTCGGCGCACGCGACAAAGGTCGAGCTGTGCCTGTTCGACGACAAGGGCGAGACCGAGATCGAGCGCATCGAACTGCCCGAGTACACCGACGAGATCTGGCACGGCTACCTGCCCGACGCGCACCCGGGGCAGATCTACGGCTATCGCGTCTACGGCCCCTACGAGCCGGACGCCGGTCATCGTTTCAACCCTAACAAGCTGCTGATCGACCCCTATGCCAAACAGCTGGTGGGCGAGCTGCGCTGGTCCGAAGCGCTGTTCGGCTACACCATCGGCCACAAGGATGCCGACCTCAGCTTCGACGAGCGCGACAGCGCGCCCTTCGTACCCAAGTCCAAGATCATCGATCCGGCCTTCACCTGGGGCCGCGACCACCCCGTGCAAGTGCCCTGGGACAAGACGATCATCTACGAGACCCATGTGCGCGGTTACACCATGCGCCATCCGGCCGTTCCCGAGGACCTGCGCGGCACCTTTGCCGGGTTCAAGACGCCGGAGGTGATCGATTACATCCGCAAGCTCGGCGTCTCGTCGATCGAGTTCCTGCCGATCCACGGTTTCGTCCAGGACCAGCACCTGCTGGAAAAGGGCATGACCAACTATTGGGGCTACAACAGCATCGCCTTCTTCGCCCCACATCCCAAATACCTGGCCAGCGGCAAGATCTCCGAGTTCAAGGAAATGGTCGCGCACCTGCACAACGCCGACCTCGAGGTGATTCTCGACGTGGTCTACAACCACACGGCCGAAGGCAACGAGCTGGGGCCGACCCTGTCGATGCGCGGCATCGACAACGCCACCTATTACCGGCTGATGCCGGACGACAAGCGCTACTACATCAACGATTCGGGCACCGGCAACACGCTGGACATGAGCCACCCCTGCGTCCTGCAGATGGTCACCGACTCGCTGCGCTACTGGGCCACCGAGATGCACGTCGATGGCTTCCGCTTCGACCTGGCGACCATTCTCGGGCGCGAGCACGACGGCTTCGACGAGCGTCACAGCTTTCTCGTCGCCTGCCGCCAGGACCCGGTGCTGGCCAAGACCAAGCTGATCGCCGAGCCTTGGGATTGTGGGCCCGGCGGCTATCAGGTCGGCGGTTTCCCGCCTGGCTGGGCGGAGTGGAACGACCAGTTCCGCGATACGGTGCGTGCTTTCTGGAAGGGTGACGACGGCAAGCTCGCAGACTTCGCCAGCCGCCTGACCGGCTCCGGCGACCTGTACAACCAGCGCGGGCGCCGCCCGTTCAGCTCGGTGAATTTCGTCACCGCCCACGACGGCTTCACGCTCAAGGACCTGGTGTCCTACAACCACAAGCACAACGAAGCCAACGACGAGGACAACCGCGACGGCAGCGACAACAACCTGTCGTGGAACCACGGCGTCGAGGGGCCAAGCGACGATCCCGAGATCATCACGCTGCGTTACCGGCAGATGCGCAACCTGCTGGCCACCCTGCTGTTCTCCCAGGGCACGCCGATGATCGTGGCTGGTGACGAGTTCGCCCGCACCCAGCACGGCAACAACAACGCCTATTGCCAGGACAGCGAGATCGGCTGGGTGAACTGGGACATCAGCGAGGACAGTTACGGCCTGCTCGGCTTTGCCCGCAAGCTGATCCGCCTGCGCCAGCGCTTCCCGATGTTGCGTCGCGGCCGTTTCCTGGTCGGCGCCTACAACGAGGAACTGGGGGTCAAGGATGTCACCTGGCTTGCGCCCAACGCCGAGGAAATGACCATCGAGCAGTGGGAGGACGCGCACAACCGCTGCATGGGCATGTTGCTCGACGGCCGCGCCCAGCCCACCGGAATCCGCCGGGCCGGCTCGGACGCCACGCTGCTGCTGATCGTCAACGCGCACCATGACCTGGTGAACTTCAGGCTGCCGGAAGTCCCGCAGGGCATCTATTGGAATCGCCTGATCGACACCAACAATCCGACCGCACGCCCCGAACGCTTCGATTTCGGCGACGAGTACGCCGTCACCGGCCGCTCGCTGCTGCTGCTCGAGCTGTACAAGGTTCCCGAGGAGGCCTGAGCCCTGCCCCGCCGACCGCTGCGTGGCTGCTCGGTCGGCAGGCGCGCCGCGAACGCGATACAGCAGTGAACCCTGTCGCATTCCGGCAGTCCGAAACCGCGCGGCAATCGATAACGACAAGCGGATTCGTCCTGCCAGCCGCAGGCGGGCTGTCCTTTCCGTGACGGATCACAGGCCATGCAAACCACCCGAATTCTTCTTTTCCCGCTCCTGCTCGTGCTGAGCACCCTCGCGGCGCCAGCGAGCGCCTCGGCTGCCGAGGCAGCCAGGCCTATCGAAGTCTCCAAGACCCGCCCGGCCACCGTGCGCCTGCTGATCAACCGGGCCGGCTCCGGCAAGGCCATGGACGTGCGCAACGAACTGGACGTACCGATCGAGGCGACCCTGCGCCTGAGCCGGTTGGTGAACGTCGCCGGGGTGCGCGGCGGCGTGATCCGCAAGCAGGTCCCGCCGCGCAGCCAGCTGCGCATCGCGACGCTGAGCAAACGGCAGTCGGGCTACCCGCTGATGTACCGGCACAGCTTCAGCTATGGCCTGATCTTTTCGCCCGACCCGGCTCGGCGCCTGGGCAACGCGGCAGTCGGTGGGCATGCCTACGCCCTGCCCTGGCGCGGCGGCCCGTTCCGCATCTCCCAGGGCGCGGGCGGCGACTACAGCCACAACACGCCCAAGGGCCGCTACGCCGTGGATGTTGCCATGCCGGTCGGCACGCCGATCGTCGCGGCGCGCGCCGGAACGGTGCTCAAGGCCCGCGACGGCCAGGGCGGCCGCTTTCCCGATCCGGCCGGCAACTACGTGCGCATCCTGCACGATGACGGTACCCACAGCGCCTACCTGCACCTGCAACGCGGCTCGGTAGTCGTGCGCAGCGGCGCGCGCGTGGACAAGGGCGCGCTGCTCGGCAAGTCGGGCAACACCGGGCGCAGCACCGGGCCGCACCTGCACTTCGTGGTGCAGAAGAAGATCGGCGCGGGCCTGGTGTCCATCCCCTTTCGCTTCGCCCAGCCGGTCGAGTCACTGTCCAACGTCGCGCTCAACGGCGACTGAGCGAAGCCTCAGAACATCCGCTGCAGGATGTCGTCACGCTTGACCAGCCTGTGGTAGAGCGCGGCGCCGATGTGCCCGACGAGCAGCAGCAACAGCAGCCAGGCCAGCGGCGAATGCAGGCTGCCGAGCGCCGCCATCCAGGCGATCTCGTCGCCCTTGGCCACCAGCGGCATGCCGAATACCTCCAGACCATAGCCGTTGCCCAACATGTACAGCACGCCGGTGACCGGCAGCGCGAGCATGGCGAGGTAAAGCGCCAGGTGCCCGCCCTTGACCAGCCAGGCCGTGGCCGGGTCGTGGCGAGGCCGGTTCGGTAGCTGCGACAGCGCCCAGCCGGTTCGCAGCACGGCGAGCAGCAACAGCAGCGCGCCAATCGACAGGTGCCAGGGCACCAGCGTCTGCCCGACCCAATGCTCGCCCTCGGCGATACGGTCGAAGACCTTGAGCAGTTGCCAGAGGATGAGCAGCCCCATGGCCCCGTGCAGCACGCGGCTGACCAGGCCGTAACGCTTGGCCGAATCCAGGATCATGCCGTCGCCCTCCCGCTTTCCCCGGGCTGCCCGACGATCGTCAGCGCCTCGCCGCTGGCCATTCGCTCGAGATGATCGGCCACGACCTGCTGCAGGCGTGCCAGCGCCGCGGCATCGGCGGCCTGCAGCTGCGCCTCGAGCCTTTCGCCTGCGTCACGCAAACGGCATTCGCCAATCGGCAACTCGATACGGCCAAGCGCGTCGTCCAGCTCGACCGGAAACTTGTGCCCCCAGTGTTTACACAGCCGGTTGATCAGTCGGCCGGGGTTCGCACAGGCGATGTGGGCAAAGGACAGGTGCATAGAGAAATCCTCCGTTTCAGAAAAGGGGTCAGCCGAACCGATAGGCCGACAACACGGTTTCCATGACGCGATCGCTGAAGACGCGCCGCCCGCGGCTCTCACCTGCGGCCCCGGCCGCAACCAGCAGCGGAATCAGGTGTTCCTCGGCGCGCGGCGGATGGCACAGCCGCGCCTCGGGTGCCTGCTGCCAGTCGCGCAAGCGCGCGTCGCGCTCGTCGGCAGGTGCCTCGACGGTTTCCGTCAGCCAGGCGTCGAAGCGCTCCGAGATCGGCCCGAAGTGCGGGTCGCCGTAACCCCGCATGTTGTGAAAGCTCATGCCGCTGCCGACGATCAGCACATCCTGCTCGCGCAGCGCGGCCAGCGCCCGACCGGCGGCCAGGTGCGCCGCGGGCGAGAGATCCTGGCGCAGCGACAGCTGCACTACCGGGATCTGCGCCTGGGGGAACATCAGCTTCAGCGGAATGAACACGCCGTGGTCGAAGCCGCGCTCGTGGTCGATCGCGCAAGGCAGCGCGGCGTCGCTCAACAGGCTGGCGAGCCGAGCCGCCAGGGCCGGCTCGCCGGGTGCGGGATAGCGCAGCGCGTAGGTATGCGCGGGAAAACCGTAGTAGTCGTAGATCAGGTCCGGCTGGCGGGCGCCCGTCACCTGGAATTCGGGCGCCAGCCAATGGCCGGAGATCAACACGATGGCTTCAGGCGTGCGCGGCAGTGTCGCGGCAATGCCGCGAAGGAAATCGGCCATCGCCGTCCAGGCATCGGCCGGGCTCCACTCCATGAAGAAGCATGGCCCGGCGCCGTGCGGGACGAACAGCGTGGGCATCGGTGTTGGGCGTTGAATGGTCATGAACTGGCCCCGGTGGGTTTGACGCGAGGCAGTATGGGCGCCATCTTTCAGCAGCAGAACCGGGCAATCCAGCGCAACAGTTCCTACCCAGAGGAGTAGATCACATGCTCGACCGTATCACCGGCATGCGCGTCTTCGTCCGTGCCGCCAGTGCCGGCAGCCTGTCCGCGGCGGCGCGTCACCTGGGCATGTCGCCAGCGATGGCAACCAAGCATGTCGATGCGCTGGAAGCACGCCTGGGCGTCAAACTGTTCCATCGCAGCACCCGGCGCCTGACACTCACCGAGGCCGGCAACGACTACCTCGAGGCCTGCCAGCGGATTCTTCCGGAAATCGAGGAAACCGAGGCCCGCATCGCCTCCCGGCGGGTCGAAGCCACAGGCCTGCTGCGCATGAATGTGCCGCTGACTTTTGGCGCACGGCACATCGCGCCGCTGTTGCCGACCTTCAGCGAACGCCACCCGGCGGTGGCGGTGGAGCTCGGGCTCACCGACAGCCAGGTCGACCTGATCGACGGCGGTTGGGACATGGCCGTGCGCATCGGCCGCCTGGGCGACAGCCCCTTGCAGGCACGCCGGCTGGCCGACTGCCCGCTGCTGGTGTGCGCCGCACCGGCCTACCTCGATCGCCATGGCGTGCCGCGCAAGGTCGCCGACCTGACGCGCCACAACTGCCTGGGTTACACGCTCTCGCAAGCCGGCCACCAGCACTGGCTGTTCGGCCAGGATGGCGATGTGCGCGTCACCGTGCAGGGCAACCTCGTCGCCAACAACGGCCCGGCGCTGGTCGCCGCGGCCGTCGGCGGCCAGGGCGTGATCTATCAGCCGCAGTTCATCGTCGCCGCCGCCTTGCGCCGGGGCGAGCTGGTCGCCCTGCAGCTGGACCAGCCCACGCAGGCGTTGGGCGGCATTCACGCGGTCTACCCGCCCGACCGGCGGCCACCGGCGAAGGTGCGCGTGATGATCGACTACCTCGTCGACGCCTTCGCCGGGCCTGCACCCTGGGATCTCCAAGGCCGCTGAAAGGCGCGATGGCATTTCCGCCTCGCCGCGCTCGGCGCCCTTGAGCCGAAGCGCCATGCCGTCCGCTGCGCGCGCCCGGCGCCCAGAAAAAGATGAACCGCCAAGGCCGACACCAGTCGGAAGAATAAGTGGGGCGCTTTGCCAGACGCGAAACGGACATCGGCGAGCAAGGCCCTGACGCTGGAGCCCCTGCCAATTCCGGACTTCTCGGCTGAGCTAGCGGGCGGTGCGGCCTGCATCCGCAAGAGGGGTGCGCGAAGCAGGGCACGCTCCTGACACTTCATTCCGGCTGCGGCGCGCAGGACCAGTTCGCAGCCCGACCCGGAGACGCCATGAAAGCTGTTGTCTATCACGATGTCGGGGATATCCGACTGGAAGATGTACCCGAACCACGTATCGAGGCACCGACCGACGCCATCGTGCGCATCACGGCCTCGGCCATCTGCGGCACCGACCTGCACTTCGTGCGGGGCACCTTCAGCGGCATGCAGCCGGGCACCATTCTCGGGCACGAGGGTGTCGGCATCGTCGAGGAACTGGGCGAAGACGTGCGCAACCTGAAGGTCGGCGACCGCGTGGTGATCCCCTCCACCATCGCCTGCGGCAACTGTGCCTATTGCCGGGCCGGCTATTTCGCCCAGTGCGACGTCGCCAACCCGAACGGCAAGTCGGCCGGCACCGCATTCTACGGCGGGCCTTCGGCGACCGGCCCGTTCCACGGGCTACAGGCGGAAAAGGCGCGAATCCCCTTCGCCAACATCGGGCTGGTCAAGCTGCCACCGGAGATCAGCGACGACCAGGCGATTCTGCTGTCGGACATCTTTCCCACCGGCTATTTCGGCGCGGAAATGGCCGAGATCGAGAGTGGCGACACCGTTGCCGTGCTCGGTTGCGGGCCAGTCGGGCAGTTCGCCATCGCCAGCGCCAAGCTGCTCGGTGCCGGCCGGGTATTCGCCATCGACCAATATGAGGACCGCCTGCGCGCCGCACGCAGCCAGGGCGCCGAGACGATCGACTTCAACCGCGAAGATCCGGTCGAAACGCTCAAGCGCCTGACCGGCGGCATCGGCGTCGACCGTGTCATCGATGCGGTAGGTATCGACGCCGAACATGGCTGCTGCGGCCATCCGGAACGACATACGCCGCGTCAGGGCCAGTGGCAGCCCGGCGATGCGCCGTCGCAGGCGCTGGAATGGGCCGTGCAGTGCCTGGCCAAGGCCGGCACCTTGTCGATCATCGGCGTCTACCCGCCGGATGCGATGACCTTTCCCATCGGGATGGCGATGAATCGCAACCTGACGATCAACATGGGCAACTGCCACCACCGCAAGTACATACCTCGGTTGATCGAGATGGTGCTGGCACGGCGCATCGACCCGGCCAAGATTCTCACCCAGGTCAAACCGATGAACGACGCGATCGCCGCCTTCGAAGCCTTCGACCGCCGCGAGAGCGGCTGGATCAAGGTCGAGCTGCAACCGCAGCGCCAGGACAGCAGCGGCAGCGGCAGCGAAGAACAGGTCATGGACAAGGCGGTCGCCGATACCTTTCCGGCAAGCGACCCGACCAGCATGCAGGAGCCGCGGTAATCCGGCCGAGGACGGGCGATGGCAGCGATTCACATCGGCATATCCGGTTGGCGCTACGCGCCGTGGCGCGGCGACTTCTACCCCAAGGGACTGACGCAGAAGAACGAGCTGCGCTTCGCCTCGCGCGCGGTGAACAGCATCGAGATCAACGGCTCGTTCTATGCCCTGCAGCGCCCGGAACGCTACGCCGAGTGGTATGAGCAGACGCCCGACGACTTCGTCTTCAGCGTCAAGGCGCCGCGCTTCATCACCCATGTCAAACGCCTGCGCGATATCGAAGGGCCGCTGGCGAACTTTTTCGCCTCGGGCCTTTTCGCGCTCAAGGACAAGCTCGGCCCGCTGCTCTGGCAGTTTCCGCCGTCGTTTCGCTTCGATCCGGAGCGCTTCGAGGCGTTTCTCGCCAAGCTGCCGCACGACACCGAGGCGGCGCTGGAACTGGCCAAGCACTGCGAACCGCGCATGGAGGGGCGCAGCCTGCTGTCGATCGACCGCAAGCGGCGCCTGCGCCACGCGGTCGAGATCCGCCACGACAGTTTCGTCGATCCGGCCTTCGTCGCCCTGCTGCGCCGCTACGACGTGGCGCTGGTGGTGGCAGATACCGCGGGCAAGTGGCCGTACCGCGAGGACCTCACCAGCGACTTCCTCTATCTGCGCCTGCATGGCGCCGAACAGCTCTATACCAGCGGCTACTCCGACGCTGCGCTGGAGCGCTGGGGCGAGCGCATTCGTGCCTGGACCAATGGCATGCAGCCGGAGGATGCCCAGCTGATCAGCGACGCCGCCCCGCCGCGGCGCAAGGCGCGCGACCTCTACTGTTACTTCGACAACGACGTGAAAGTCCGTGCGCCCTATGACGCGCGCCGACTCTTGCAACTGCTCGGCCTGGACAAGGGCCTCGAGACCACCCCCGGCCAGCTGGAAGAAGGAGCCTTTGAGTGACCTTGCCGAAAGATCACCCCATCGACAGCAAACATCTGGACGCCCACATGGCCAGCGAGGTGAACGCGTTGCGCGTGCTCACCGTGAACACGCACAAGGGCTTCACCTCGTTCAACCGCCGCTTCATCCTGCCGGAGCTGCGCGAGGCGGTGCGCGCCGTCTCGGCCGACGTGGTGTTTCTCCAGGAAGTGCTCGGCACCCATGAAAAACATGCCCTGCGCTTTCACAACTGGCCGCAGACCCCGCAGTACGAATTCCTCGCCGACAGCATCTGGACCGACTTCGCCTACGGGCGCAACGCCGTCTACCCCGATGGCGACCACGGCAACGCGCTGCTCTCGAAGTTTCCGATCATCCGCTACGAGAACCTCGATGTGTCCATCGCCGGCCCCGAGCGCCGCGGCCTGCTACACAGCGTGCTGCAGGTGCCGGGCCACGAACTGCATGCCATCTGCGTGCACCTGGGGCTGCGCGAGTCGCACCGCCAGCGTCAGCTCGAGCTGCTCTGCGACCTGCTCGACTCGCTGCCCGAAGGCGCCCCGGTGGTGGTCGCGGGCGACTTCAACGACTGGCGCCTGCGCGCCACGAAGACGCTCGACCGTTGCGCCGGGCTGCATGAAGTCTTCGCGCTGAACCACGGCCAGCTGGCCAAGACCTTTCCCGCACGCTGGCCGATGCTGCGGCTCGATCGCATCTACGTGCGCAATGCCACCAGCCACCAGCCGCGCATCCTTGGTAACAAACCGTGGACGCACTTGTCCGATCATCTGCCCCTGGCGGTGGAGATACACCTATGAAATTCCACTGGAGAGATGGGAATCGTCTTCAGTTGCTGGAAAACGGCGAAGAGTTCTTTCCTGCCGTTTTCGAAAGCATTGCCAATGCGAAAAAGGAAGTGCTGCTGGAAACCTTCATCCTGTTCGAGGACAAGGTCGGCCTCGAGCTGCAGCAGGCACTGATTGCCGCGGCCGAACGCGGCGCGAGCGTCGATGTGACGGTGGACGGCTTTGGCTCGGCCGACCTGTCGCCCGGTTTCATCGAACAGATGACCCGCGTCGGCGTGCGGATCCACATGTTCGACCCCGGCAAGCGCCTGCTCGGCAAGCGCCTGAACGTGTTCCGGCGCCTGCATCGCAAGATCGTCGTGGTCGACGCGGAAGTCGCCTTCATCGGCGGCATCAACTTCTCCGCCGACCATCTCGGCGACTTCGGCCCGAAAGCCAAACAGGACTACGCCATGCGCGTCGAGGGCCCGGTGGTTCACGACATCCATCGTTTCTCGCTGCGCACCATCGCGCCGGTCCAGCCGCGCCGCTGGTGGCAGCGCCGTGCGCGCGAACAGGCCAACAGCTATGTCGGCGCCAGCCGTGGCGAGGCCCGTGCGCTGCTGGTCACGCGCGACAACGACGAGCACAAGGACGACATCGAGGAACATTATCTGCAGGCGATTCGTGATGCCCGCTCAAGGCTGTTGATCGCCAACGCCTATTTCTTTCCGGGCTATCGCGTGCTGCGCGAGATCCGCAACGCAGCGCGGCGCGGCGTGCGTGTGCGGCTGATCCTGCAGGGCGAACCGGACATGCCGATCGCCAAGTTCGGCGCGCGCATGCTCTACAACTACCTGATGCGCGACGGCGTCGAGGTCCACGAATACTGTCGGCGCCCTTTGCACGGCAAGGTCGCCCTGGCTGACTACGAATGGTCCACGGTCGGCTCGAGCAACCTCGACCCGCTGAGCCTGTCGCTGAATCTCGAGGCGAACCTGATCATTCGTGACCATGCCTTCAATCGCCACCTGCACGAACGCCTCGATCACCTGTTGCAGGTCGACTGCCGCCGCATTCCGCTCGAGCGCATCGTGCGCGGCTACTGGTGGCGCGCGCCGCTGGCGTTCGTGATCTTCCACTTCCTGCGGCATTTCCCCGAACTGGTCGGCCTGCTGCCGGCACACAAGCCCAAGCTGCAGACGCTCCAGGCGCAGACGTCAAGCGCCGAACCCGCCACCTCCCCTCCGCTTCAGCGAGACCAGCGATGACCGCAACGCCCAACGAAGAACATTCGCAGAGCACATGGCGCCGCCGCTGGCCGCTGGTGAAAAAGGTCCTCACCTACGCCTTCTTCGTGCTGGTCACCGTGTTGCTGGTCAGCCTGGCCCGCAAGCTCGACTGGGGCGAGGTATGGCACACCTTGCGCAATTACAGCGCGCAGACACTGCTGCTCGCCGGCGTCTCGGCTGCCGGCAGCTACGTCGTCTACTGCTTCTTCGACGTGCTCGGCAAGCGCTATACCGGCCACGACATTCCGGTGCGCCAGGTGTTGCCGATCACCTTTGTCTGCTACGCCTTCAACCTGAACCTCAGTGCCTGGGTCGGCGGCATCGCGTTGCGTTATCGCCTCTACTCGCGGCTCGGCCTGCGCCCATCGCAGATCACCCGGGTCTTCACCCTGAGTCTGCTGACCAACTGGCTGGGCTATATGTGGCTGGCGGGGTTGATCTTCGTGCTCGGTGGCATCACGCCGCCCTCGGGCTGGGAGATCGGCATGGGCGCATTGCGCGTGCTTGGTGCCGCGCTGTTGCTCGCCTGCCTCGTGTACCTCGGCCTGTGCGGCTACTCCAAGCGCCGCGAATGGAGCATTCGCGGCCACGACATCCGCCTGCCGTCGCTGCGCATGGCCCTGGTGCAGATGGTGCTGGGCGCGGTGAACTGGGGGCTGATGGCGCTGGTGGTGTACTTCATGCTCTCGCAGAAGGTGGCCTACCCCGAAGTCCTCGGCATCCTGATGATCAGCAGCATCGCCGGGGTCATTACGCACATTCCGGCCGGGCTGGGGGTGATCGAAGCCGTGTTCGTCGCGATGCTGGCCGACGAGATGAGTCGCGGCGCCATCGTCGCCGGCCTGATCGGCTACCGGGTCATCTACTTTCTGATTCCGCTGCTGCTGGCCACCGCCGTCTATGTGGCCCTGGAAGCCGGTGCCAAACGCCTGCGCGGCCGCAACCAGGGTGCCCAGACGGACGACGGCAGCGCAGCCGGTACTTCGGGTGCCGGCCAGCGCTGAATGAAAAAAGCCGGCTCGAGGCCGGCTTTCTTCACTTGCTAAGCGATCAACGCTTGGCGACGGTCGCGTCCTTCGGCAGCTTGAAGGTCCAGACCATGCCACCCTGGTTCAGGTCCTTGATGCGCTTGGCCACTTCGCCACCCCACAGCGGGACCGCACCACCCCAGCCGGACAGCACCGAGACGTACTGCTCGCCGTCCATTTCCCAGGTGACCGGGGAACCGACGATGCCCGAGCCGGTGTTGAACTCGTAGACCTTCTTGCCGGTCTTGGCATCGAACGCCATCAGGTAGCCTTCCGGGTTGCCGGTGAAGACCAGGTTGCCCTTGGTCGCCAGCACACCGCCCCACAGCGGCGCGTAGTTCTTGTAGCGCCACACTTCCTTGCCGGTCTTCGGATCGATCGCACGCAGTACGCCGATGTATTCCTCGTTCAGCGGATGGATGGTGAAGCCGGCACCCAGATAAGCCGCGCCCTTCTTGTAGGCGACGCCTTCGTTCCAGATGTCCATGCCCCACTCGTTGGACGGCACGTAGAACAGCCCGGTGTCCTGGCTGTACGCCATCGGCATCCAGTTCTTGCCGCCGAGGAACGACGGTGCGACGAATACCGACTTGCCCTTGTCAGCCTCGCCCGGGTTGCCCGGACGGTTTTCTTCGACGTAGAGCGGGCGGCCGTTCTTGTCCAGGCCCTTGGCCCAGGTGATCTTGTCGACGAACGGGAAGCCACGGATGAACTTGCCGTTGGTGCGGTCGAGCACGTAGAAGAAGCCGTTACGGTCAGCCGTACCGGCTGCCTTGATGGTCTTGCCGCCGTCCTTGTAGTCGAAGGAGATCAGCTCGTTGACGCCGTCGAAGTCCCAGCCGTCATGCGGGGTGGACTGGAAGTGCCACTTGATCGAGCCGTCATTCGGGTCCAGCGCCAGACGCGAGGACGAGTACAGGTTGTCGCCAGGGCGCAGGTGCGAGTTCCACGGCGCCGGGTTACCGGTACCGAACAGCAGCGAATCGGTGTCCGGATCGTAGTAGCCGCCCAGCCAGGTGGCTGCACCACCGGTCTTCCACAGGTCGCCCGGCCAGGACTTGCCGGCTTCGCCGCCGGAGATGCCGGCTTCGACCTTCTTGCCGTCCTTGTAGACGTAGCCCATGTGGCCTTCCACGGTCGGGCGGGTCCACAGCAGCTCGCCATTCTTCGGGTTGTAGGCTTCGATCTTGCCCACTACACCGAACTCGCCACCGGAGACGCCGGTGATCAGCTTGCCCTTGACGATCAGCGGAGCGGCGGTGATCGAGTAGCCAGCCTTGTAGTCGGCGACGGTCTTCTTCCAGACGACCTTGCCGGTGTCCTTGTTCAGTGCGACCAGCTTGGCGTCGAGGGTGCCGAAGATCACCAGATCGTCGTACAGCGCGACACCGCGGTTGATCACGTCACAGCACGGCATGGTGCCGTCGGGCAGGCGCGCGTCGTACTGCCACAGTTCCTTGCCGGTGCGCGCGTCGATGGCGTAGACCCGCGAATAGGAACCGGTGACGTACATCACCCCGTCCTTGATCATCGGCTGGGATTCCTGGCCGCGCTGCTTCTCGCCGCCCAGGGAGAAGGCCCAGACCGGGCGGAGCTGGCTGACGTTCTGGGTGTTCAGTGCATCGAGGCTGCTGTAACGCTGGCCCTGCAGGCCCAGGCCGTTGGTGACGATGTCGCCCGGGGTCTTGGTGTCGTTGAGGATGTCCTGATCGGTAACTGCCCAGGCCGACAGGCTGGACAGTGCCATTGCGGCAGACAGTGCAGTCAGGGCAAGGGGCTTGCGAAGACCGGTGTGCTTCATTGCGGCTACCTCTGCGGGTTCATTGTTGTCGCCGGGAAATTCTCCCGGTCTGGTCGAAATTCTTGGTTCGACCCGTCTTGCCAACAATTGCCCGCAGTACCGATTTAACTAGTCCCTTGGTAGCAATACCCGCCTGCCAGGCCCGAAAATCGGGGCCTGCAGGGCGGGCGATGACACCGGGCCAGCACGGAAGTCGCAGGTTTTTGGCCTGATAAGAGTATTTCGCTGGCCAGGCCTGGCTCTTACAACGGACGGCCCCGCTCATAAGGAAACGAGCCATGCTCCGTCACGTTCTGATCGTGCTGCTGTTGTTCACCCATTCGGCCTGGCTGCTGGCCGCCGAACCGATCCGCCTCGGCCTGAACTACCCCAAGACCGGCAACTACAAGGCCGAAGGCCTCGAACTGCGCCGCGGTGCCTTGCTCGCCGTAGACCAGATCAATAGCCAAGGCGGCCTGTTGGGCCGGCCGCTGGAGCTGATGAGCCTCAATTCCGCCGCGCGTGCGGAAAAGGCACGGGCCAATGTCGAACGCTTCGCCAGCGAAGGTGTGAGGATGGTGTTCGGCGGGGCCAACAGCGAGGAAGCGATCGCCGCCGGCAAGCGCGCGCGCGAACTCGGCCTGCCCTTCTTCCCCACGCTCGCCTATGCCAACGAGATCACTGGCCGGGATGGCCACCGCTACCTGTTTCGCGAGTCGAACAGCGCCTGGATGAGCGCCAAGGTACTGGGCCAGTACCTGAGCTGGCACATGCCCAACCGCCGCTATTACTACATCAGCCTGGACGACGCCTGGGGCAACAGCATGGAGCAGGCCCTGCGCGAGGCGACCCGCAGCCGCGACCGCGCCCGTCACGGCTACACCCGGATCGCCGCCCACGGTGCTCGCCGCGACGACTATCTCGGCGCGCTGCAAAAGGCCGCCGCCAGCGACGCCGATACGCTGGTCATCGTGCTTCTGGGCCAGGACCTGGTGCAGACCATGCGCCTGGCGCATGACCTGCAGCTCGGCCGGCGCATGCAGATCATCGTGCCCAACCTGACCCAGAGCATCGTCGAGCAGGCCGGTCCCCTGGTCATGGAGCACGTGATCGGCACGGAAGCCTGGACCTGGCAGGTCCCGGCGCTGGAAAAAAGCACCGAAGGCCAGGCCTTCGTCGAGCGCTACATCGAAGCGCACCAGGCCTACCCTGGCAGCACGGCGGCTTCGGCGTACTCGATCGTCCGGCAATGGGCGGCCGCGGTGCAGCGCGCCGGATCGCTCGACGGCGAGGCTGTGATCGCGGCGCTGGAGAACCACCATTACCAGTTGCTCAAGGGTGAGCAGTATTGGCGCGACTTCGACCACCAGAACGTGCAGAGCATCTACGCCGTGCGCGTGAGGCCGCGTAGCGAAATCATGCAGGATCGCTTCAAGCAGGACTATTTCACGATCATTCACCGCATGGACGGCGAAGAAGCCGCGCCGGATCTCGACGATTGGCAGCAGGAGCGCGGCGATGACCTCACCCTGCAGTAAATCCCGATTCGACGCAGACGCCATTGGCGCTGAATAGCAAAAGCCCCGGTCGAACCGGGGCTTTTGCCTTGTCACGCCATGCGTGGCGCACGATGCCCAGCTACCTGTCCGTCAGCCGCCGAGCGCAACCAGGCCCAGCGGGCTGGCCGCCTGTGCATCCCAGCCCTCGCCACTGCTACCGGTGCCGGAGCCGAACAGCGCCTGGCGCTGCTGCAGCACGATATCCAGCGCACGGCTTGGCAGGATGTCGACGTCGTCGAAGGTGATCAACTGGCCCGGCTCGACGGCGCGCTTGAGCGCGGTCTTGCGCAGCAGGCCGATCGGTACGTAGTCCGGCTGATCGGCAAGCCGGACGGCCTCGCCGCGGAACTGGAAGCCGCCGATACCGCGCTCGATCAGCTCACCCGGCCGCATTGCGCGCTTGGCGATCGCGGCGACGCCGAGGGTCGGCGTGGTCGAGTTGTTCAGCAGCACGCCACCGCCATTGAGCACGCGACGTACAGTCTTGCCAACCTCCAGCGAGCAGAGGTGGAACGGCCGGACCAACGTATAGAACGGGCCGCGGCCGAGCTTGAAGTATTCGATCGCGGGCGCCTGCTCGGTATCGTGGCGACAGACAAGGAACACGCCGCCGGCGGGATAGCCGGACGGTACGACGTAGTCGACGATCGGCTGGCCAAGGCGTTCAGCCATCATCCCGAGCAGGCTAGCGCTGTCGTCCAGATTGGTCGAAGCCAAGCCCTCCAGCCCCTGGCGGGTGATGGTCGCGCCGAGACCGTTGCCGACGATCACCTGCTCGATCTGCACCTTGGTGCCGTCGGTGAACGAAGTGGTCTGATCGACGCTGATGCCTTGCCGGGCCGCCCAGTAGGCCATGTCTTCCGGAGACGGGTCGTGGTTCAGGTAGCCCTTCATGTTGCCGTACACCACCGGCTCGAAGCCCATTTGCAGGGCGTCTTCATGCAGTGCCGCAAGCGAGCCCGGCTGGTCGCCTTCCGCCTCGGTGAGCAGACCACGCCCGGCCAGGTAGGAACCGGTGGTCACCTGCAGTTCGGCATTGACCGTCACCACCGGCAAGCCGGCCTCGAAGGCCCGCTCGATGACCGCTGTGCCATGGAACACGTCGCCGCTGCATTCGACGATCAGGTCGCTGTGGTCGATCAAGTCGTCGACAGAATTGGTGAGGGCGTGAGGAAGAGGGAAATCGGTAAGGGAGCCGAGAGGCCGACGCGTGAGCACGCGACTGATCTCCATGTCCTGATAGTGCTGCTTGATCAGCCGCACGAAGCCATGAGCGATCATGCCGGTCCCGGACACACCGATTCTTTTTTTGCTGGGGTTAGACATAAATTGAATCCATTCTTGGGCATCGGCTTTATGACCGCGGGGGTGCGAAAAAAATTCGGCAGCTGGCAAATTAATTGCCAAGTGACATCGCGGTCGTGAGGCCAGCCCGAAGTGCGGGGCCAGCAGCGTTGAAACTAGTGGCCTTTGGGCACTCGCGCTAATTGAAGGGCGCGAGGTTCGACGAACGGTGTGTCCATTTCTCGTCGTCAAAAACGAAACGGCGCCAAGAGGCGCCGTTCGCTGGTTTGCATCGCCGCTCGATCAGCTCAGCGAAGCGATCGCCGCGTCGTAGTTCGGCTCCGAACCGATCTCGCTGACCAGCTCGCTGTGCAGCACCTTGTCCTGCTCATCGAGCACTACCACGGCACGGGCAGCGATTCCTGCCAGCGGGCCGTTGGCGATCGCCACGCCGTAGTCGACCAGGAATTCGCTGCCGCGCATGGTCGACAGGTTGACCACGTTATCCAGCCCTTCGGCCCCGCAGAAACGCTTCTGGGCGAACGGCAGGTCGGCGGAGATACACAGCACCACGGTGTTCTGCAATGAACTGGCCTGGCTGTTGAACTTGCGCACCGAAGTGGCACAGGTCGGCGTATCGACGCTCGGGAAGATGTTCAGCACCTTGCGCTTGCCGGCATAGGCCGACAGCTCGATGTCTGCCAGGTCGCCATTGACCAGGCGGAAAGGCTTGGCCTGCTGGCCGGGCTGCGGGAAGTCGCCGACCACCTGGATCGGGTTGCCGCGCAGGGTAACTTCACTCATGGGAACTCCTTATGTGCATGCAGGGCTTGCGAGCGGCCGCGGGCGTATCGCCCACGGCCTTGTTTGTCTTCAGCGATTGGCGCTGTCGGCAAAGTATTCACGGGTCAGTTTGACCACCACCGGGCTGAGCAGCAGCAGCGAGATCAGGTTGGGGATCGCCATCAGGCCGTTCAAGGTATCCGCCAGCAGCCAGGCGAAATCCAGCTGGGCGATGGCGCCGAACGGTACGGCAAGTACCCAGATCACGCGGAACGGCAGGATGGCCTTGGTGCCGACCAGAAACTCCCAGCACTTCTCGCCGAAGTAACTCCAGCCAAGGATGGTGGTAAAGGCGAAGACCACCAGGGCGATGGTCAGGATGATCCCGCCGATGCCCGGCATGGCTGCCTCGAAGGCTGCGGCGGACAGCGCCGAGCCACTTTCACCGCTGGTCCACACGCCGGTGCAGATGATCGCCAGACCGGTCATCGAGCAGACGATGATAGTGTCGATGAAGGTCCCGAGCATGCCGATCATCCCCGAGCGAACCGAGCTGGTGGTGGTGCCGGCGGCCTGGGCGATACCGGCGGTCCCCAGCCCCGCCTCGTTGGAGAAGATGCCGCGGGCGACACCGAAGCGGATCGCTGCCATCACGGCTGCGCCGGCAAAGCCACCGGTCGCGGCGATCGGCGTGAAGGCATGGGTGAAGATCAGGTCGAAGGCAGCGGGAATGGCCTCGGCGTTGACCACCAGCACGACGATCGCCGCGATGATGTAGGCCAGGCACATGAACGGCACGAGGGACGCGGCGACCACGCCGATGCGGCGGATACCGCCGAGGATCACCAGGCCGACGATGACCATGGTCAGCACGCCGGTCAGCCACAGCGGGATCGCGAAGGTGGTTTCCAGGGCATGGGCCATGCTGTTGACCTGCACCATGTTGCCGATGCCGAAGCCGGCCAGCCCGCCGAAGATCGCGAACGCCCCGCCGAGCCAGGCCCAGCGCGAACCCAGGCCATTCTTGATGGCATACATGGGGCCGCCGACATGCTCGCCGCGATCGTCTTTCTCGCGGTAATGCACGGCCAGCACGACCTCGCAGTATTTGGTGGCCATGCCGACCAGCGCGGTGCACCACATCCAGAACAGCGCCCCTGGGCCGCCGAGGAAGATGGCGGTGGCCACACCGGCGATGTTGCCGGTCCCCACGGTTGCCGCCAGCGAGGTCATCAGGGCCTGGAACGGGCTGATCTCACCGGTTTCGTCATCACCTTTGGCGCGGCCGCGCCACATCAGCGCAAAACCGGTCCCGATGCGGGCGAGCGGCATGAACTTGAGCATGAACATCAGGAAAAGACCGGTACCGAGAATCAGCACCAGCATTGGCGGGCCCCAGACGAGGCCGTTGACGCTATTGACGAGGTTTTGCAGCAATTCCATTCGTGGCACCTGTTCTTCTTGGGCGAGGTTCGCTCGCGTGTTATGGGCCCGTATCTCCATACGAGACCTTGGAAGGGTTCACTGCGGGGTAACGCAGCCCCTTTCCGCGGCCCGGGTGATGACGGTTCGTGTCTGCGCTGCGGGATGACCGCAACGACGGCTGCACCTTGCAAGACACGTGCTAGACGCCCGGGCGGGATCTCCACACAGGCGTGTCGCCGGATGCTACCACCGCTTTTCCCGGCTGGCGTCGGCGATTTACGCCACTTATGCCGAACTACTGCCTGGCCTTCGACGGTCGCTACGCACCAGCGCCCTGACGGGCTCGTTCAGCGTAGCCAATCCTCACGACGTTGCAGCGGGCTCAGAAATCGCGGCGGTAGAACAGGTCCAGCGAGCTGGCCAGCCCGCTCGCGGCCTCGAGGAACAGACGCTTGGTTAATCGATAGCGCAGGCCGATGGTATTCGACGGCTCGAACACGCCGACGCCGTAGCGCAGGGTCAGCCGGTCGGTCAGCTGGCCGCTGGCGACGACGCTGGTCTGAGTGCCACTGCCCTCGGTGTCCAGCTGGAAGTCCTCGATGCCCAGGCGGCTGGCCAGGCCGCTGGTGAGCGACGAGCTGCCGGCCAGGCCGAGCCCGATCGCCGCGCGCGCGAGCAGGTTGTTGTCGCCGCTGTCGCTACCCAGCGGCCGACCGAGGATCAGGTAGGAAAGCGCCTGCTCCTGGCTCATCGCCGGCTCGGCGAAGACGTCGACGCGCGGTTGCTGGGCACTGCCGGTAATACGCAGCCCGGCGACCACGTCGTGCGCTTCGACGCGACGGATCGCTTCGATGTCCAGGTACGGCTGCGACAGCGGCCCGGTGAACAGCAGGCGCGCACGGCGAATGGTCAGGCGCTGCCCATAGGCGCGGTAGCGGCCATTGTTGAGCTGCAGTTCACCCCGCGTATCGAGGTCATCGCCGATGTGCAGATAGCCCGCGAGGTCGGCAGTGAGGCCGAATCCGGAAAAGCGCAGACGATCCTGGCCGACTTCGACGTCGACGTCCATTCGCACCTGCACCGGCGTCGCAGGCTGCTCGGCTTCTTCGCCGACGATCACTGCATCGTTGGACACGGTCACGGTCGAGGGCGGCAGATCGCGCACCGTGATTTCACCGCGCGGCACCTTCACCTGGCCGCGGATCATCAGCTCCGAATTCTCCAGCGTGATTTTCAGGTCCGGCGCTGCCTCGAGCTCGGCGTAGGGTTCGACTACGATCGGTAAGCGCTGGCCGCGTACGTTCAGCGCGAGATCAGGCTGCCCTTGCCAGCCGAACGTGCCGTCCAGCTGCCCCTGCCCGCTCTCGCCGCTGCGCCAGCTGCCATCGAAACGCATGCGCTGGCCGTCGATGGCCAGATCCAGCTGCAGATCCTCGAAGCTGGTCGGCAACGCGCTACCGGATAGCTCACCGCCCCGCAGGCTCAGGCGGCCGCTGACCTCGGGCTCACGGAGGCTGCCATGCAGCCGCCCACTGCCCTGCAAACGCCCCTCGATGCGCTCGACCATTGGCAGAAACGGTCGCGCCGCCGCGAGGCTGAGGCCGTCGAGGCGGAACTGGCCGTCGAGCGGCTTGGCTTCGCCACGCGGATCGATGCGGGCCTCGACGGTCAGCTCGCCCAGTTCGCCGCCATCGAAGCGCAGTTCGCTATCGATGCGCTGGGGCAACAGGCGGCTGTTCAATGCCAGCGCCTGGTAGGGGAAATCGTGCCAGGTGTCGGCTTCGCGCATGCGCAGCACGCCGCTGCCCGCGTCGATGCGCAACGTGCCGTTGGGCCCGCTGGCTGGCAGGTCCAGGCTCAGGTCGGCATTTAGCTCGCCCTGCCAGGCGAAGTCGTCCGGGAACAGCTCGGCCAGGCTGCCCATCTGGAAGTCGCGCAAGCGATAGCGCAGCCGCGGCTCGGACATCAGGCGCTGGTCGCTGCCACACAGGCTGGCCTCGCCCGATACCCAGCAATGCGCGGCCAGCTCGACGCTCCCGTCAGCGGTGCGCCGGATGCCGGTGGGGTTGCGCAAGCGCCAGCGCTGACCGCTGGCCTCGAGCACGGCCGAAGTCAGGCGCCCCTGCCAGGCCTCGCCCTCCAAAGCGCCGCGCAAAGCCAGGTCCAGATCCAGCAGGGGCCCCTGCACGCGCAGGCTCGCGTTGTGCTGCTCGCGCGTGCCGCCTGCCTCGAGCGTCACTTCACCGAGCGCGGTATCGCCCGCGGCAACGCCACTGGCCGTCAGGCCAAGCGATGCCCGCTCGCCGTTCTGCAGGCGCCCGTCCAGGCGCAACTGACGCAGCCGGTAGTCCTCATAGCCAATCTGCTCGGCGTCCAGCCGCAACTCGCCAGCCGGCCGCTCTGCGGTGCCGGCCAGTTGCAGCCGTCCCCGGGCCTGCCCACTCAAACCCGGCCATAGCTGCGCCAGGCGTCGCAGCTCGAGTTGCAACTGCCCGTCGAGCCGCTCGCCCCAGCCTCCTCCACCCTCGACACGGTTGTCACCCAGCTGCAGCAGCAGGTCCTCCAGCATCCAGCGCTCGCCGGCGCCGGAAAGCCGTGCGCGCAAAGTGGCCGGCTGCTGCCGCAGGCGCCCCTGCAAGTCGAGCGCAGCACTCGCCTCCAGGCGCTCGTCCTGCCAGGCCCCCGCGCTCTTGAGGCTGCCGCCGAGCTGGCCTGGCAACTCGGCTACCCAGTAGGCGGGGTCGAGTGCGCGCAGCTGCAGATCGGTCTTCCAGTCGATGCCCTGGGCAAAGCCGACACTCAGGCTGCCGGTCGCCTCGCCCTGCCCCGCGCGCAGCTCCAGCTGCGGCAAATGGATCTGCTCCAGATCGCCGCTGACCGGGCTCGCGAGCGTAAAGGGCCCGGCCGGGCCGCTCAGCGCGGAGTCGAAATGGCCCAGGTAGCTGCCGTCGTCGTACTGCAGTTCGCCGGTGAACTTGTGCAACGTGACCGGCGGCGCCTCTGTCGGGTAGAGCCGCTGCCAGGGAAACTCGTGCCAGTCGATCCTGGCTTCGCCGCGCAGCGCCTCGCTCCACTGTGCATTGCCCTGCAAGCTGAGCCGCTGCTCGTCACCGGCGTCCAGCACCAGCTCCTGGAGCGTTGCGGCACTGCGGTCGGCCCGCCCGGCGAGCCGGAACTGCACCGGCTTGCCGGCGCCGGCGAGCTGGCCGTCGCCCTGTACCCGATAACCCGCCTGCAAATCGCCCTTGGCGCTGAGCTCGGCACGCTCCAGCCGCAGGTTCGCGGGCAAGTCGTCACTCGCGCTGAAGTCGCTGACCACCAGCTTCACGTCGGCCGGCAGTGCATCGTCGAGTGGCTGCAGCGTGCCGGTCAGCCGCCCCTGCAGATAGCCATGGCTGAGTACCGTCAGCCTGAGCTGCTGCTGCAACGCGCCCTCGGCGTTCAGTTCGAGCGTCCAGGGTGCCCCTTCGACCAGCTTCAGCGCCGCCTCGCCCTGCAGGCTCAACGGCCAGTCACCGGCGGGCTGCAGCTGGCCGGACAGCTCTGCCGACAGGTCGTCGCGCTTTACCGACAGCTGCTCGATCACCAGCTCGTCGCCGCGCCAGTCGGCACTCAGACGCGCCTGTTGCAGCTGCTCCACGCCGTCGAGACGCACCCGCCCGATCTCGATCAGGCCGACGCGCAGGCCCAGTGGCAACGACAGATCCGGAAGGCTGAATGGCTCGCTCGGCTCGGTCTGCGGCGAGGGCGCAAAACTCGCCTCGATGTCCCCGGTGACCAGCTCGTTGATGCACAGCGTCAGGCGCAGCAGGCAGCTCGGAGACCAGTCCAGCCGAGGCGCCTCGATCTGCACGCGATCGGCGCCTCCCTGCCAGCGCAGGCGCTCGGCCCGCCAGCGGCCGGCGAGCCGACCCTCGAAGCCTTCCACCGTCAGCCCCGGAACCCAGCCCAGCAGGCGCCGGCTGCCGCTTTCGCTACCGAGAAAGTAGCCAGCCGCAGCCACCAGGCCGAACACCAGCACCAACAGGACCGCCGCCACCCACTTGGCCGCGCGCTTCAAAGCTCGGGCCCCATCGAGAAATGCAGGCGCACACCCTGGTCGCCGTCGAGCAGGTGCGCGAGGTCAACGCGAATCGGGCCGACCGGCGATACCCAGCGCACGCCCACGCCGACGCTCTGCTTGAGCGTCGGCAGCTCCAGATCATTGAAGGCATTGCCCTGATCGGCGAACGCTGCGATACGCCAGCGCTCGGTGAGCGAAAACTGGTATTCCACGCTCGCGGCGAACTGGTAGCGGCCGCCGATGCGGTCGCCGTCGGAGTTGGTCGGTGACAGGCTCTGGTAGTCGTAGCCGCGCACGCTCTGGTCACCGCCGGCGAAGTAGCGCAACGAGGGTGGCACGTTGACGTATTCGTCGGTCCAATTGCCGCCGAGCTGCACGCGACCGAGAAAGCGATGCCGCCGACCGAGCGTGGTCAGCCCGCGGGCCTGGGCGTTGGCATGTACGAGGTTGGCGTCCGAGAGCACGCCGTCCTTCGCTGCGGCAATCTCGAACTGCAGCCGGTAGCCTTCGCTGGGGTCGATGCGGTTGTCGCTTCGCAGGTAGCTGTAGGCAATGCCGGGCAGCAGCAAGGTGCTCAGCCCCGAATCGTCGCCCAGCCGGTACTCCTCACGCTGCCACTTGAGCGAGACCACGCGCAGCCAGCCGCTGTCCAGCTGACTGTGCCATTCAGGGCCAAGCCGCAGCAGGCGGCTGAGGCTGTCGGTGTCGGCCAGCTCCTCATACTGGTAACCGGCGACGTAGCGCAGCTTGTCGGTCAGCGGCGGGTCGAGCGGCACGTCGTAGTACAAGCCGACGTTCTGCCGCGGCGCCGACAGCTCGGCTTCGGCGCCGTAGCTGTGCCCCTGGGGATTGACCCAGTGCCGGGTCCAGTCGAAGCGCAGGCGCGGCCCGACGTCGGTGGAAAACCCCACGCCAAGCCCGAGCGTGCGCGGCTCGCGCGTGGTCAGCATGACGTCAACCGGAATGCGCCGTTCGACAGCGGCGGTCGGGTTGGCATCGACACGCGTGCCGTCGAAGTAACCGCTCGATTGCAAGGCCCGATTGAGCTCGGCAATCAGCGCCGAGTCGTAGGGCGTACCCGGCTCGAACGGCACCATGCGCGCGAGCAGATCGTCATCGAACGGAGCGTCGCCCTGAAACTGAACCCGCCCCAGCCGATAGCGCTCACCGCTGTCGTACACCAGCTCCACGTCGGCCACCCCCAGCTGCGGGTCGATGCGCAGGCTCTGCTGGGTGAAACGACCGTCGAAATAGCCGTAGCGCGAGGCCTGGGTGAGAAAACGCTCCTTGGCCTCTTCATAACGCCCGTGGTTGAGCACATCACCGGGGCGCAGCAACTGGTCGGGAGTGTGGAACGCTGGCAGCCCGGTCGCCGGGCCCTGCAGCCGAACCTGCACGTCGCGCAAACGCACCGGCTCGCCCGGCGCGACGCGTACGATCAGACGTGGCTCGTCGCCATCGGCCACCTCGATATCGATGTCGGCGCGATAGAAGCCGAGCGCCTGCAGGGCCTTGGTCGCCTGCTCGCGGGCGACGCGGCTGTAACGCAGCAGCTCGCGTGCGTTGCGTTCACCCAGATCGCCAATGTAATTCTCGACGTTGCGCCGAACATCACCGTTGGCCGGCTCGACACGCACCTGCAGCTCGGCGGCGAACAACGGCGAAGCAAACGACAGGATCAGACCGGCAAATACGCCGCGCAGGGTCAGCTTAAGCATGGCGCGGCATGCTAGCACGGCTCTGCCGGGCCCCGGGCAGGGTCGGCGCGGGCAGGCACGGCGGGGTTCGGAAACGGCTGGCAACATCGGGGGCTTCGACGGCGACGGCCCTGGTTCGGACAGGCGAAACGACGCGCAATTCCCCCTCAGCTCGCAGCGGAAACGACATGCTGCGGCGCCGGATGGAAAAACACGTGCTCGACCACCGGCCCGATGGCCACCTGGGCGATTTCCTCGTAGCCCTGACGGGCATAGAAGTTCAGGTAACGGGCGTTGCCGGTGTCGATCACCAGGCCGCTGGAGGTCGCGTCTTCGGCACACCAGTTGTGGACGGCTTCCAGCAGCTGCTCGCCGTAGTGGCGCCCCTGGTAGCGCGGGTGCACGGCGAGCAACGGCAATACGTGGAAGCGCCCCGGCGGCAAGGCGCCAAGCACCACGGCGTGATAGTCGAGGTAGCGGCGGGTGCAGCGCAGCCCGGTGCTGAGCAACATGCGCAGGCGCCAGGCCCAGCTTTCGGTGATCTCCAGGCGCCGCTGCGGCGGTGCGATCAGCGCCACGCCGATCAGACGATCCTCCAGCAGCAGGCCGATCGCCGGCTGGGCCTGGAGGAAATGCTGGTTGACCAACTCGCGCACCGTGGCGCGCACACGCTGGTCGTAACCCGGCCGCTCGGCCTCGAACAGGTAGCCGAACGTCGGCTCATGCCGATAGGCGTGATACAGCAGGGATCGCGCCTCGCTCGCGTAGCTGCTGTCGAGCATGCGCACTTCGGCGACATCGGCCATGGCCACTCTCCTCTTTCGGTCAGCATCGCCCTCAGAGAGGGCACCAAGGACGGCCGGCAACCCCGACTGGCCGGGCCCTTCAGCACGATAGCACCGGCGGACGCGAGCCGCCCGGGCTCGCCTGAGCGGCGTGGTCGCCCTAGAATCGCCGTTCGTTTCTGTCGGACAGCTTTTGATGAAAATCGTCTCTTTCAACATCAACGGGCTGCGCGCCCGCCCGCATCAGCTCGCCGCGCTGATCGAAAAGCACCAGCCCGACGTGATCGGCCTGCAGGAAACCAAGGTCTCCGACGAGCAGTTTCCGCAGGCGGAGATCGAGGCCCTGGGCTATCACGTCCACTTCCACGGGCAGAAGGGTCACTACGGTGTCGCCCTGCTCTCGCGCCAGGCGCCGCTGGAGATCCACAAAGGCTTCCCTAACGACGGCGAGGAGTCGCAGAAGCGCTTCATCTGGGGGCGCTTCGCCGATCGCAACGGACAGGCCGTGGCCGTGATGAACGGCTATTTCCCGCAAGGCGAAAGCCGCGCGCACCCGGTGAAGTTTCCCGCCAAGACCAAGTTCTACGCCGACCTGCAGGCGTTGCTGGAGGAACGCTTCAGCCCGGAGCATCCGGTAGCGGTGATGGGCGACTTCAATATCTCGCCCGAGGACTGCGACATCGGCATCGGCGAGGTCAACGCCAAGCGTTGGCTGCGCACGGGCAAGTGCAGCTTTCTGCCCGAGGAGCGCGAGTGGCTCTGCCGGCTCAAGGCGTGGGGCCTGACCGACAGCTTCCGCACGCTCAATCCCGAGGTCGCCGACCGCTTCAGCTGGTTCGACTACCGCAGCCGCGGGTTCGAGGACGATCCGCGCCGCGGGCTGCGCATCGACCTGATCCTGACCACCGCCGCGCTGCACGCGCGGGTGCACGATGCCGGGGTCGACTACGACATCCGGGCGATGGAAAAGCCGTCCGACCACTGCCCGGTGTGGATCGACTTCAGCTGACCCCAGCCGCCCTGAAAGGCTCGTCGCAGAGCCTTCGCTGTCATCGTTTCGTCACCGTATCGTCTTAATCTCGCGGCCATCTGAGAAAGGAGTCGCGAGATGTCACCCAGTCGATCCGAGCGCGAAATCTGGTCGCGCGTTCTGTCCTTGGTCCTGTTGGGATCGATCTGCTACGGCCTGCCCTGGCAGGTGTTCGCCGCGCTGCCGGTGCCGGCCGAGGGCGTTGCGGTGCTGCGCATCCAGGGCTCCAACACGGTCGGTGCCAAGCTCGCGCCGATGCTGGTGAGCGGCTTCTTCGAGGCCCAGGGCCTCAAGGACGTGGCAGTCAGCAGCACGGCGGTCGCCAACGAGCAGCGCATCGACGCCAGGGACGACCAGGGGCACCGCCTGCATGCGACGGTCGCCGCGCACGGGACCGGCACCGGCTTCACGGCCCTGGCCGACGGCAGTACGGACCTGGCAGCCGCGTCACGCCCGATCAAGGCCAGCGAGCGCCAGGCTCTCGCCGGGCTGGGCGACCTCAGCAGCGCGGCCGCCGAACAGGTTATCGCCATCGACGGGCTGGCCATCGTCGTGCATCCGGACAACCCTGTCGGCGCGCTTGGCACGGATGAGGTCGCGCGCCTGTTCGCTGGCGATATCAGCAACTGGAGCGAGCTGGGCGGCATGGACGCCCCGGTGCGCATTCACGCCCGCGACGACCGCTCCGGCACCTATGACACCTTCAAGGAACTGGTCCTGGGCGCCCACGGCAAAGCACTGACCCCGACGGCACGGCGCTATGAATCCAATGACGAACTGGCCGCCGCGGTAACGCGTGATCGCGGCGCCATCGGCTTCGTCGGCCTGGCCTCCATCGGCAAGGCCAAAGCGCTGGGCATCACCGACGGTAATTCGCAGCCGATGGCGCCCGAGCTCACGACCGTGGCCACCGAGGACTATCCGCTGTCGCGCCGGTTGTTCTTCTACGCTGCGCCAAACGACCAATCGCCCTGGACCCGGGCCTTCATCGACTTCGTGCACAGCGAGGCCGGTCAGCGCATCGTCGGGCGTTCCGGTTATGTCGCCCAGCGCATCGACGCGGTGCGCAGCCAGCCGCAAGCCGACATGCCCGCCTTTTACCGCCAGCTCGGCGAAGAGGCCCAACGGCTGACGGTCAATTTCCGCTTCGATGAAGGCAGCGCGCAGCTGGACAACAAGGCGCTGCGCGACATCGAGCGGGTCGCCGCCTACCTGCATGCGCAGAACAAGGCGATCGGCAGCGCCGCGCTGGTCGGTTTCGGTGACCCGAAGAGCGACCCGAGCCGCGCCGCCCTGCTCTCCAAGCTGCGCGCCATGACGGTTCGCCGCGAGCTGATCAAGCACGGTGTCTATGTCAGAGAAATCAATGGCTTGGGAGCCGAACTTCCGGTGGCTTCCAACGAAGGAACCAGCGGCCGGGTGAAGAACCGGCGGGTCGAGATCTGGGTGTATTGAGCGGGAACGGTGCCCGATCGAAAAAGGCCGCTAGTGCGGCCTTTTCCTCAACCGGCTGGCAGACTCAATGCCCGCGCAGCAGCTCGCGCGGCACATAGCGTCCAAGTTCGAACTTGCCGATTGCCGCGCGATGCACCTCGTCCGGTCCATCGGCCAGGCGCAGCGTGCGCTGCATCGCATACCAGTGCGCCAGCGGGAAGTCGTCGGAAACGCCCGCACCACCATGGATCTGGATGGCCCGGTCGATCACCTGCAGGGCCACGTTCGGCGCCACGACCTTGATCTGCGCGATCTCGCTGGCCGCGATCTTGTTACCCACGGTATCCATCATGTAGGCCGCGTTGAGGGTCAGCAGCCGCGCCATGTTGATCTCGATACGGCTGTTGGCGATGTGGTCGAGGTTGCCGCCCAGGCGCGCCAGTGGCTTGCCAAAGGCAGTACGGCTCACAGAACGTTCGCAGAGCAGCTTGAGCGCACGCTCGGCCATGCCGATCGAGCGCATGCAGTGGTGAATGCGGCCTGGCCCGAGGCGCCCCTGGGCGATCTCGAAGCCGCGGCCTTCGCCGAGGATGACGTTGTCGTAAGGCACCCGGACGTTTTCCAGCAGCACTTCGGCATGCCCATGGGGCGCGTCGTCGTAGCCGAACACCGGCAGCGGTCGCAGTACTTTCACCCCCGGCGCATCCATCGGCACGAGGATCATCGAGTGCTGGGCATGGCGCGGCGCGTCCGGATTGGTCAGGCCCATGAAGATCATCACCTTGCAGCGCGGATCGCAGGCACCGGAAGTCCACCACTTGCGCCCGTTGATCACCCACTCATCGCCTTCACGCACCGCGCGGGCCTGCATGTTGGTGGCGTCCGAGGAGGCCACGCCCGGCTCGGTCATGCCGAATGCCGAGCGGATCTCGCCGCGTAGCAGCGGCTCGAGCCACTGCTTCTTCTGCGCCTCGGAGCCGTAGCGCACCAGCACTTCCATGTTGCCGGTATCCGGCGCCGAGCAGTTGAAGGCCTCCGGGCCCAGCAGCGAGCTGCCCATGATCTCGGCCAGCGGCGCGTATTCGGTGTTGGTCAGCCCCGCGCCGTAATCGGACTCGGGCAGAAACAGGTTCCACAGCCCCTCTGCCCGCGCCTTGTCCTTGAGCTCCTCGACGATGGCCGTCGGCTGCCAGCGATCACCTTCGGCGACTTGCTGATAGAACAGCTTCTCGGATGGATAGACGTGCTCGTCCATGAAGGCTTGCACGCGCTCGCGCAGCGCGCGGACCTTGGGGGAATAGGCGAAATCCATGGGAACTACCTTATGCGGGGTTGTTGTGATGAGAATGCTAGAGGACGCCCCTGGATTTATCGAAGCTATTTTGCCCGTGTATTAACATTCATAACCCATATATGATCGACGCGCCCGTTCATGCCGGAGAGCCACAACAATGAACCTGAACAAGGTCGACCTGAACCTCTTCATCGTCTTCGATGCGATCTACACCGAAGCCAACCTGACCCGCGCCGGGCAGATCGTCGGCATCACCCAGCCGGCGGTGTCCAACGCCCTGGCCCGCCTGCGCGAAACCTTCAATGACCCCCTGTTCGTGCGCACCGCACAAGGCATGGTGCCAACGCCGATGGCGCAGAACATCATCGGCCCGGTGCGTAACGCGCTGCAGCTGTTGCGCGTCTCGGTGCAGGAAAGCCGAACGTTCAGCCCGGCGCAGGCGAACAAGACCTTTCGCATCAGCATGACCGACCTCACCGAGGCGGTCATGCTGCCACCGTTGTTCCAGCGCCTGCGCCGCCTGGCCCCGGGCGTGAAGATCGAGAGCATGCTGGCCAAGCGCCGCGAGACGACCAAGGAACTGGCCGCCGGCCGCCTGGATTTCGCCATGGACGCGCCGCTCAACACCGACCCGCAGGTGCGCCACGTCAAGCTGCTGGAAGATCGCTACATCTGCGCCATGCGCCGCGGCCACCCGCTGGCCAAGGACAAGCTGACGCTCGAGCAGTACCTGTCGCTGTCGCACATCCACATTTCCAGCCGTCGCAGCGGCCTCGGCCTGGTCGACCTGGCACTGGGCAAGATGGGCCTGCAACGCAAGATCGCCCTGCGCTCACAGCATTACCTGATGGCGACCCAGGTGATCGAACAGACCGACATGGTGGTGACCGTGCCGGAACGCTTCGCCCGTCGGCACGATCTGCATCAGGTCGACCTGCCGGTCGACGTCGCACCGCTGGAAACCCACATCTACTGGCACGAAAGCACCGACCAGGACCCGGCCAACCGCTGGATGCGCGAGCAGATGATCGAGATCGCCCAGCAGGTCAGCGCTCAGGAAGCCCAGGCCTGAGGGGGCAGCCGGCGTCGTCTGTCCGGCTCAGGCGCTGTCGCGCATGACCACTTCGAAGCCCACGTCGATGCAACGCTCGGCGGGCTGCTGACCGCGCATCAGGCCGAGCAGCATCTGCGCCGCCAGCGTGCCGATCTCGCCACGCGGCGTGCGCACGGTACTCAGCGCCGGGTGCATCCAGGCCGCCGCCGGCAGATCGTTGAAACCGGCAATCGCCAACCGCCCCGGCACTTCGAGCCCCAGCTGATGGGCGCGAAACAGCGCACCGAGGGCCAGGTCGTCGTTGTTGAAGAACACCGCGTCGATCTGCGGATGCTGCGCCAGAAGGCGATCCAGCAGCTCGGCACCGAGGCCGATGGAGGACAGCTGCGGCGTCAGTAGCTCCAGGGTCGGCTCATAGCGGCCGGCCTCGCGCATGGCCTGGCGGTAGCCTTCGGCGCGCTGCAGGGTGCGCGGGTCCAGCTGCGCCGCGGCGAAAGCGACATGACGGTAGCCGCGCGCAAGCAGCGTGCGGGTCATGGCCGCGCCGGCCTGCAATTGCGAGAAGCCCACGCAGTAGTCGTCCGGCCGCTCGCTCAGCTCCATCAGCGTGACCATCGGCGCGGTGTAGCTGGCCAGCACCGCACGGGCGGCGTCGCTGCGTTCGAATCCGGTGATCAGCAGGCCGGCCGGCTGATGGGCCAGGTAGGCGCGCAGCAGGCGTTCGTCCTCCTCGGGCCGATAGTGGCTGACGCCGATCATCATCTCGTAGCCCGCCGGCATCAGTACCCGCTGAATGGCCTCGACGGTATCGACGAACACTGCGTTAGACAGCGAAGGGATGATCACCGCGACCAGATTGGAGCGTGAGCTGGCCAGGCTGCGCGCCGCCGGATGCGGCACATAGCCGAGCGCCTTGACAGCCTCGTCGACGCGCTCGCGCAGCGCGTCGGACACCCTTTCCGGTTGCGACAAGGCGCGCGACGCGGACATCAACGAGCACCCGGCGCGGCGTGCGACATCGGACAGGGTGACCCGCTCGGCAGAGCGGCGACGGCGTGTGGTCATGCGCGTTCCATGGGTTGAAAGCGGCGGATTCTAGCAGCGGGCGGGGGCCGGTCGCGCCTAGCGCGCGGCCTTTTCCGCCTCGGCGCGGACCTGGTCGAACAGCTCCTGGCCAACGGAGTCGATCACCGTCTGGATCGCCGGCTGCGCCCGTTCGCGCATGCGCCGGATCTGCTCCGGGCTGACCTCGTTGACCTGCATGCCGTGCTCTTTCAGCGCCGCCAGTGCCTGGCTGGCCTCGCGCCGGGTGTCCTCGCGCTCGGCGTCACGCGCCTTCTCGGCGGCGGCCATGATGATCCCCTGCTCGGTTTGCGAAAGGCCGTCCCACCAGCGCTTGGATGCGGTGACGATCCAGGGGCTGTAGACGTGATTGGTCACGCTGAGGAACTTCTGCACTTCATAGAACTTGGAGGACAGGATGGTGTTGTAGGGGTTTTCCTGGCCGTCGACCGCCTCCGTTTCCAGTGCAGTGAACAGCTCGGAGAACGGCAGCGGTACTGCATTGGCGCCCATCAGCTTGAAGGTGTCGATGAACACCGGGTTGGGCATCACGCGCAGCTTGATGCCGTCGAAGTCCTCGAGCTTCTCGATCGGCCGGGTGCTGTTGGTCACGTTGCGAAAGCCGTTCTCCCAGTAGACCAGCCCGACCAGGCCCTTCTCCTCGAGCTTGTTCATGATCTGCCGGCCCACCGGGCCATCCAGCACCTGATCGGCCTGGTGTGGATCGCTGAAGAGAAACGGCGTGTCCCACACCGCCATTTCCGGCGTGATGCCGACCAACGTCGCCGTCGAGCCGACCATCATTTCCTGCGCACCGCCGATCAGCGCGTTCTGCATCTGGTCGTCCGAGCCCAGACTGGCCGAACCAAAGGTGCGCACCTTCAGCTTGCCGCCCGAAGCCTTGGCTATTTCCTCGGCGAGCAGCTTGGCCGCCCTGCCCTGGTTGCTGTCTTCGTTGAGGCCGTAGCCGAAGCGGATCATCCGCGGGCGGATGTCGTCGGCCGCCTGTGCATGGCCAAGCCCAAGCGTGCTGCCAAGCAGTGCGGCTGTCAGGGTGCCGATGAGGAGTCGTTTCATGAGGTGGTACCTTCTTGTTGTTGGCGGTGGGACGAGCCCCCTAGCGCAGCCAGGCCAGGGGCACGGTGACGAGCGAGGGCACTGCTATGAGCAGCCCGACGATCGCCAGGTAGACGAGAAAGAACGGCGTCACGCCGCGCACCAGGGTTTCCATGCGCAACCGGCCGATGCCGCCGACTACGTTGAGCACGGTACCTACCGGCGGGGTGATCAGCCCGATGGAACCGATCAGCACGAACATCACGCCGAAGTACACCGGGTCGACTCCGGCCTTGGTGGCGATCGGCGCCAGCACCGGACCGAGGATGAGGATGGTCGGAGTCAGGTCCAGGACCATGCCGACGGCGATCATCAGCAGCATGATGGCGACCATCAGCAGCCTGGGGTCCTGCGCCAGCGGGCCGAGCATCGCCGCGATCTCGTCGGGCAGCTGCGCCAGGG
>ERZ1673962.236-NODE-236-length-45989-cov-14.014586_pt1 | contig 45989 bp, 42 predicted proteins | sample MGYA00580188_ERZ1673962 | MGnify/ENA primary metagenome ERZ1673962 (study PRJEB41334, sample SAMN05608104) | rock metagenome | biome: terrestrial subsurface; feature: shale formation; material: shale | place: USA: Pennsylvania ... | reverse complement strand
AGGAGATCCGCGCCAAGATGGCCAAGATGGAGTGGCTCGATCCCAAGCAGTTCGCCGCGCTGATCGCCAAGGAACACGCGCAGATGCAGGCGGTATTCCTCGCCTTTCTGCCGCCGGGCATGGCCACCGAGGTGCTCGAGTGCATGCCGGCCGAGCGCCAGGACGAGCTGCTCTACCGCATCGCCAACCTCAACGAGGTCAACAGTGACGTGATCGCCGAGCTGGAACAGCTCATCGATCGCAGCCTGCAGGTGCTCTCGAATCAGGGTTCGCAGGTGCGCGGCGTCAAGCAGGCGGCGGACATCATGAACCGCTTCAAGGGCAACCGTGACCAGATGTTCGAATTGTTGCGCGCGCACAACGAAGAGCTGGTGGGCAAGATCGAGGATGAGATGTATGACTTCTTCATCCTCTCGCGGCAGAACCAGGACGTATTGCAGACCCTGCTGGAAGTGATCCCGCTGGAAGAATGGGTGGTTGCGCTCAAGGGCGCCGAACCCGCGCTGGTCAAGGCCATCCAGGGTGCGATGCCCAAACGGCAGGCGCAGCAGATGGAGTCGATCAACCGTCGCCAGGGCCCGGTGCCGCTGTCGCGGGTGGAGCAGGTGCGCAAGGACATCATGGCGGTGGTTCGCGACATGTCCAACGACGGCGATCTGCAGGTTCAGCTGTTCCGCGAACAGACCGTCGAGTAAGTGCCGATGAGCATCAAGATCATCAAGGGTGAAGGCCGCTCCTGGCGTCCGTTCCGCTTTCCGCCGCGAGTCAGAACCGCAGCGGAACTGGCCGACAGCGTCGCTGGCGACCCGGCCGCATTGCAACGTGCGGTCGCCGATGGCTTTCAGGAAGGCATCGACAAGGGTTACGAGCAGGGGCTGGAGCAGGGCCGAGAGGCCGGGCATCGCGAAGGTTTCGAGCGTGGTGTCGAGGACGGCAAGGCCATCGGCCGTGAAGAAGGCCGCGCCCACGGGCGTCGCGCATTCGACGAAGCGGCCCGGCCGATGGATGAACTGGTCGAGCGCTTCGAGCGCTTCCGACAGGAGTTTGAGCAGGCGCGTCGCGAGCAGTTACTGGAGCTGGTGCAGAAAGTCTCCAAGCAGGTGATTCGCTGCGAACTGACCCTTCATCCGACCCAGCTGCTGACGCTGGCCGAGGAAGCCCTGGCCGCCATGCCGGGCGATCAGGAAGACGTGCGCATCCTGCTCAACCCCGAGGAGTGCACCCGCATCAAGGAGCTGGCGCCTGAGCGCGCAACAGCTTGGCGGCTGGTCCCGGACGAGAAGCTGGCGCTGGGCGAGTGCCGTGTAGTGACGGCTCAGGCCGAAGCCGATATCGGCTGCCAGCAGCGCCTGGATTCATGCATGGACACCCTGGCCGAACACATCCGGGCGGAAGCCTGAAATGTCCCTGCGCGAGAGTTTCCGGCTCGATGAGGCGTTGCGCTCGCTGGACACGGTGCAGCTGGCGAAGGTCAGCGGCCGGTTGGTGCGCGTCTCCGGCATGCTGTTGGAAAGCCTCGGCTGCCAGCGCATGACCGGCCAGCGCTGTTTCGTCGAACAGGGCGACGGCAGCATGCTCGAAGCGCAGGTGGTGGGCTTCAACCGTGATATCACCTACCTCATGCCGTTCAAGAAGCCGGTGGGGCTGACCTCCGGCTCGCGCGTGTTTCCGGCACCGGACGACGCCAAGCTGCATATCGACGAGTCCTGGCTGGGCCGGGTGGTCAACGGCCTCGGCGAGCCCTTGGACGAGATGGGCAAGCTCAGCGGGCGCGATCCACTGCCCACCGAGCTGCCCTCGGTCAATCCGCTCAAGCGCAAGCCGGTCAGCGAACCGCTGGATGTTGGCGTGCGGGCGATCAATTCCATGCTCACCCTGGGCAAGGGCCAGCGCGTCGGCCTGTTCGCCGGTTCCGGTGTGGGCAAGAGCGTGCTGCTGGGCATGATCACCCGGCAGACCAAGGCCGACGTGGTAGTAGTCGGGTTGATTGGCGAGCGGGGTCGTGAGGTGCAGGAGTTTCTGCTGCATTCGCTGGGCGAGGAGGGCCTGAAGAAGGCAGTCGTCGTCGTCGCGCCAGCCAACGAGTCGCCCTTGATGCGGCTCAAGGCCACCGAGCTGTGTCACAGCATCGCTGCCTACTTCCGCGACCAGGGCAACGACGTGCTGTTGCTGGTCGATTCCCTGACCCGCTACGCCATGGCCCAGCGCGAAATCGCCCTGGCCCTGGGCGAACCGCCGGCCACCAAGGGCTATCCGCCGTCGGTATTCGGCATGCTGCCGGAATTAGTGGAAAGCGCCGGCAATGGTGCCAACGACAATGGCAGCCTCAGTGCGTTGTACACCGTACTCGCTGAAGGCGATGACCAGCAGGACCCCATCGTCGATTGCGCACGGGCGATTCTCGACGGCCACATCGTGCTGTCGCGCCGATTGGCCGATGCCGGGCACTACCCGGCCATCGACATCTGCGCCTCGGTCAGCCGCTGCATGAGCCAGGTCGGCCAGCCGCCGCATCTCGGCGCGGCGCGGCAGCTCAAGGAGTTCTACAGCACCTACGAGAAGATCAAGGAACTGATCCCGCTGGGCGGTTACAGTCCGGGCGCGGACCTGAAAACCGACCGCGCCGTGAAGCTGGCTCCCACCATCGAGCGCTTCCTGCGCCAGGAAGTGGGCGAGGCCGCGGAGCTGGAAACCAGTCTCACCATCCTGCAGAGCATCATCAAACAACCATGAAGCAGCAGATCGAAACGCTCACGCGCCTGGCCAGCCTGCGTGGCAACCGGGTCAAGCAAATGCTCGGGCAGGTTCAGTATCAGCAGAACCTCTGCCAGCGCTATCGCAACAACATCACCGGTTTGAGCCGCCTTTGCGGCTTCAGTGTGCCGATGAGCACCCCACTGCAGCGCGACAATCAGCAACGCTACAAGGCCACGTTGTACAAGATGGTCGAGTTGCAGCGCCGCGAACTGGCCGTGGCCGAACAGGCGCTGACGCGCATACAGCAGGAGCTGCTGCAGGCCATGCGCAGCGAGAAGGTGGTCGAGCATGTGATCGAGGCCAAGATGCAGCAGTGGCAGCAACTGTTGATGGCGCAGGAACAGAAGATTCAGGACGGTCTGGCGGCGCAGACCTGGTGGCGTAACCAGATTGCCTAGGTCGCTTCGGCTGTAGGAGCCAGGGGGACGGCAAGTCCTTGCTGGCGATCACGGTACACCCGGCGCCGCACGGCGCTAACGGCGCCACTCGTCCGTCCGATTGCAAAAAAGATTTAAGTAATCCGCCCGAGTGGTCGCTTGTTAGGCAGTAACCACTGAGTTGGAACGAAATCATGGAAATCAGCCGGCAGTTCAAGCCCGCCATTGCAATGCCCACCGAGACCGCCGCGGCGCGTCCGGCCAGCGCCCGTCCTGCTGCCCAGGCAACCGCACGCCCAGCCGCAAGCCTGCCGCTGGAGCAAATGCAGGACGCCCTGCGCGCCATGCCCGAGGTTGATCTGGATCGCGTAGCGGCCATCAAGCAAGCCCTGCAGCGCGGCGAAATCTCCACCGACGTAGGTGAGCTGGCCAGCAGCATGCTCAGCTACCACCGTGGAAACGATGCGTGAGCCAGCGTGAGAAGTTGCTGTCAGTCGTCGATGACGACCTGCAACAGGACTGCGGCGATTACCTCGCCCTGCGCGAGCTGATGCAGGAACTCTACGGACGTCTGCTCGAACGCGATGTGCCGGAGATCGACCGCATCAACCTGCAGATCACCGTCCGCGTCGAAGCCATTGCCGCGCGTGCCCAGCGCCGCAGCAAGGTGCTGGCGGCTTTTCGTCTGGAAACCTCGGGCGTGGGCATGCGGCGGCTGTTGTCCAGCTGCACGGGTGAGCGCGGCGAATCCCTTCAGCAACACTGGCGCCAGGTCGGTGACCTCGCCGTGCAGTGCCAGCAGTTCAACGAGCACAACGGCAAGCTGCTCGCCATGCACCACGACATCCTTCAGCAACTGCTCGCCGGTGGGCAGGACGCTCGGCTCTACTCGCCTCAGGCCTACTGAGGCGCAACGTTCGACTTCTTAGCGCCTTCCGTTAGCAAGCGCGCCGCGCTGGCCTCATGTTGGGGTAACCCGCCCGCATATCCACCGCGAATGTTGGATGGGAAAACAACATCCGTCCTGCATCCAGTGGCGGTCGAAGTCGCTTCTAGCCTTGCATATCGCCAGCAAGCTGGTTCCTACTGATGGCGGCAGACGTCTGTCGTGACGAGCTCAATCTGCACGCATCGCTTTTCGTAGGAGCCAGCTTGCTGGCGATCAAAGTCTGCGAGCGCCATCAGGTCAAAAGGCTCGTCTCGAGCCCAAGCCTTCCACAGCTCAATCCACTTCATGGCGCTTTGGGACCGACCCACAATCGTCAAACCGCTCGCGCTGATAAGGATTAATCCTTTTCGGTTGCCGCTTTAACTCCCTCGCCTTTCACGTCGCCTTTATAGACAGATGTTCCGCCATCGGTCGAGGCGGAAACGGTGCTTCCCCGTTTCCTCGTCTTGTCGCGTTGCGGAAGCCTTTTTTCTGCATGGCCGGCTCTGAAACGCCCGTAATTCGGGTATTCGAGAACTGGCATCCAACTTGCTCTACCTGTTTTAAGAGGGGATGGTGATGGCTATAAATTCCGATTACGTACAACAGATGTCGACGCAGTTGGCCACCTACGAAGTTCAGGGTTCGTTGGATCGGCTTAACCGCAACGAATCGCGCTACAAGGCTCAGCGCGACGCGTTGAGCTCGCTGCGCACGTCGATGACGACCTTCAAGTCGGCCATCACCAAGCTCAACAGCACTACGACGAGCATGCTGACCAATAGCGCGACCTTCAGTCAGGAGGGCTACGCCACCGCTTCCGTAGGCATTACGGCAAAGGCCGGCACCTACGACTTCTTCGTCGAGCGCCTGGCCAGCAAGCAACAGGTCGCGGTGCAGGGCCTGGTCGATGGCAGCCTGAGCGGCACCCTGACGCTGAACGCCCAGGCCTTCGACCTGAGCCAATACGCCACGCTGAGCGATGCCGCCACGGCTATCAATGACGCCGGTCTGGGCGTGCAAGCGACGCTGGTTCGTAGCGACGGCGCGGTCAGCCTGGTGGTCAGCAGCGAGCAAACCGGCGCCGCCAATGCCTTCAGTCTCACCATGGCAGGCAACGCCACCGCAACCACGACACAGCTATCCACTGCTCAGGACGCCATGGTGCGGCTGGGTGGTAGCTATGGCGCCGGCGGCATCGAGCTGACCAGCGCCAGCAATACCTTCACCGACGTCATCGATGGCGTCAGCCTGACCGTGAGCAAGACCCACGCCGCGGGCGACACACCGTTGACTGTCACGGTGGGGCAGGACAAGGCCGGCACCCAGGCCAAGGCGCAGACCTTCATCGACGCCTTCAATGCGCTAATGACCAGCTTCGATTCGCTGACCGCCAGTGGCGGTGACAGTGCCAAGCGTGGCGCTCTGGCCGGCGATTCCAGCGTGCGCTCCATCGAGAGCCGCCTGAACGGCCTGCTGCGTGCCGATTTCGGTGGCAAGAGCCTGATTGAGTTCGGCATCAGTGCCGACCGTAACGGCAAGCTGACGATCGACGCCAAGCGTTTCGAAGCCGCGGTCGCTAATGATCCAGCGGGCTTCGAGGAGCTGTTCACTGGCACCGACAAGCTGCTCGACAGCATGGACAAAACCGTCGCCGCGTACACCAGCAGCACCAACGGCCTGCTGAAGAACCGCATGGACACGCTGGACATGAGCCTGCGCCGTATCGACGAGCAGTTCGAGAACCTCCAGCAGCAGTACGACACCCATTACAGCCGCTACCTGCGGCAGTTCACCACCATGATGCAGACCATGCAGAGCATGGAGCAGACCAGCGGAATGTTCTCGATGCCAACCACACCGCAAGCTAACGGATTGTTCTCATGAACAGCTATCACCCTAACGACAGTTATGACAGCTACCGCTCGGTGGACCTTGAGGCGCGTGCAGCCTCGGCTTCGCCTTACGAACTGGTGCTGGTGCTGATGGACGGCCTGCTGGACGAACTGGCCCGTGCCCGCGGCCACATCGAACACAAGCGTTACCAGCAGAAGGGCGTATCGCTGGAAAAGTGCATGAACATCCTCAACGGCCTCAACGGTGCGCTCGACGAAGAGGGCGGTGGCGAGGTGGTTCAGGGACTGGCGCGTCTGTACGAGTACTGCATCTATCGGCTTTCGGACGTCAGCGTGTCGCTGTCGCTGGAAGGGCTGGACGAGGTGATCAACCTGCTCAGCATTCTCCGCGAGGGCTGGGAGGGCGTCAGTGCCGCCCGTAAGTGACAGCGAGCGCCTGATGGCGCTGCACGGCGAATTGCAGCAGGCGTTGCAGAGCAGCGACTGGACGGCGGTCGCCGCGGTTGACGCGGCGATCCGCCAGTGTCTCGAAACACTGGCCGGGCGGCTTGAGCTGGACGAGCCGACCCACGCTGCCAAGAACCGCCTCAAGCAGCTCCACGGTGAAGGCCTGCAAGCCTGTGCCGACGAATGTGAGCGCCTGCGCCTGTTGTTGTTGAACCACCTCGAACACGCCGAAGGGCGTGCCGCCTATCAGCGCATAGACATGTTCCAAGCCGGAGACAGGGGATGATCATCCAGTCAATTTCCGCCCCGCGTGCCGCCGCAGCAAGTGCTGAAGCCGCATTGCCGGTTGCCGCGCGCGCGAGCCACGGTGGGCAAGCCACAGCCGGCCGAGCGATGGCAGCCGATGCCCTGCGAGGCTTTGCTGAGCGCATGCAGCGGGCGTCGACCACAGCTGATGATCAGCTCTCTGAGTTCTCCGCCGCCCTGTTGCAAGGTGCGCTGCCTGAGCTGGCAGCCGAGCAGGGCCAGGTGATGCAGGCAGGCGGCAATTCCAGCCAGGGCAATGAAGCGCCCCAAGAGCTGACCCCTGAGCAATGGTTGTTGGGGATGATCGACCAGCAGCTGGCCGAAATTCAGGCGCGCGATGCGGCACAAGTTGCCGCCGCACCTGTGCCACAGGCACTGTCGCAAACCGCCACATCGGCGAGCGACGACCTGCTCAGCCTATTGCCGGGGCAGGCCCAGCTTGCCAATGCCCCGCTCGACGCCGTGCAGGACGATTCGCTGAACATCGTGAAGATGGCTGTTCAGGGCCGCATCGTCGAGCTGAACCCGGTGGCGACGGCCATGCCCAAGCCCATCGTCGAGATGAGCGTCGGCCAATCCCTGGCCGCCGCAATCACGCCGGCCGATGCCATGCCGGCCGCGTCGCTGGACTCGCTTCTGGACGTCGCTGAGCCACTGGAAGCGGGCGACCCGCTGACCGCGACGGTCGAGCGCGGACAAAGCGCGCCGCTGCAGTCTGCCGACCGTGCGCTGAAGTTGCAGGCACCGGAGGCCAAGTGGGGCGAGCAGATGCTCCACGCCTTGCGCGAAAACGTAGATCTGCAAATCCAGCAGAAGATCCAGAGCGCCACCATCCGCCTCGATCCGCCGGAACTGGGCAGCATGGAAATCCTGCTCAGCCACGAGTCGGGCCGGCTCAACGTGCACCTGTCTGCCGCGAACGCCGACGTGGCGCGCCTGCTGCAGCAGACCAGCGAGCGTCTGCGCCATGAACTGGTGGGCCAGCACTTCGTCCAGGTCAACGTGCAGGTCGGCGCCGACAGCGGCGGCCAGCAGGGTCAGCCGCGTCAACGGCCTGTGCTTGCAGGGGAAGAGGCACCTCTGGCGGCCCGGCCGCAGGAGCAGGAACAGCAACGTGAAAGCGGCCGCGCCCGGGACGTCCTGGTAACGGTTTGACCCGTTTCAACCTAATTAGCCATTTGTGAGTGAGTTATGTCGACGTCCCGTATTGTCCTGCTGATGCTGTTGCTCAACGTCCTGACCGTTGCCGGTGGGGTTGGCGTCAGCTACTGGCTGCTCAAGCCTGGCCTGGAAGGGGCCAGCTCGGGTGAAGTCGCGCAGGCTGAGCCGGTCGAGCCTTCGGAGTACGTGTTCTTTCCGGTGGACAAAGTGATCGTCAGCGTCCGTGGCGACGGCCGTGAGCATTACTTCGTGCTGGATCTGGCGCTGCAGGCGGATGCGTCAAAAGAGCCGCCTAAGTTCGAGCAAGCCGAACCCATCGTGCGTAACTCGGTGGTGGGCTACCTGTCGTCCCTTCCGTTCGATGAATTGCGTGGGCTGAAGATCGGTGAGTTGCAGGAGCGTCTGGAAACAGCCCTGTTCGCCGATTTTGCAGCCAAGAATGCAGCGGTGCCCTTCAAGCACGTGCTGGTCAACAAGCTGATCGTGCAGTAAAGGCCGCGCCATGAGTGCCACTTGCCCCATCGACTATTACGGCGCTACGCCGGCCGGCCCCTCGGTGTTCGCACCGGCGGTCGAACAGCGCTGGCTGATGCAGTACCTGCCGCTGGTCAAACGCATCGTTCGCCAGCTGTCACTGCAGGCCAACCAGGTGCTCGACCGCGAGGACATGGAACAGATCGGCATGATGGGGCTGCTCGAAGGCCTACGCCGCTACGGCGAGCCGGACGAAGGCTTCGGCAAGTTCGCGTCCCTGCGAATCCGTGGTGCCATTCTCGATGAGCTGCGCCGCCAGGACTGGCGCCCGCGCCAGGTCCGCCAGCAAGCCCACAAAGTCCGCGATGCGATCCGCGATCTGTCACGTCAACTGGGCCATGAACCCAGCGATGAAGAGATCAAAGCCCACACCGGCCTCGATGAAAAGGAATACCAGGAATTCCTCTGTGCTGACTCATCCGAAGCGATCGAAAGCCTCGATGAGCTGTTGCAGAGCGGCCACGAGCACTTCCCTGACACCACCGAGCTATTCGAGGAGCGCCTGATCAAGGAGCGCGTGCTGGCGCAAGCGCTGGCGCGACTGGACGAGCGCGAACGCCTGGTGCTGACACTGTATTACCAGCACGAACTGAGCCTGAAGGAAATCGCCCTGGTGCTGGAAGTCAGCGATGCCCGGGTTTGTCAGCTAAGCAAGCAGGCGATCGGCAAGGCCTGTCGGTTTTTAGGGGCTTCTGACGCTTCGATCGCGGCCGCGCGGGAGCCTGATTTTGCGCGCGGCAAGGCATGAGGAGAGAAGTTTGGTTACTCCAAATGAACGACGAATAACGCTGAACCGCGCAAAAACAGGCCCGGCCCTTCGGGTTGCGCGGCAAATGACGCCATGCGGCGTTGCGGGACTTGGCAAGGGAATAACCATTACCGGCGTCCCGCGCCTTACCTGGCGTCATTTGGCGCAGCAACGCGGCTCGCGCCGAAGCGTCAGCAGCCCCTTAACCGAGAGAAGTCAGTAGTCATGCAGAAAGTATTAGGTGCCTTCATCATCATCGGTTGCGTGCTGGGCGGCTACGCCATGGCCAATGGCGATATGCGCATGCTCTGGCAGCCAGCCGAGGTGGTCATCATCCTCGGCGCCGCGCTCGGCAGTCTGGTGGTCGGTAACCCCAAGGAAGTCCTGATCGAGATGCTGCATCAGATCAAGGGCGTCTTTGCCTACCAGCGCCGTGGCGAGGAATTTCAGCGTCAGTTGCTGATGCTGCTCTATGAATTGCTGGAGATGGTCGACGTGGGTGGTCTGAAGGTTCTCGACTCGCATATCGAAGAGCCGGAGCAGAGCGACCTGTTCGTGCGCTATCCCCTGATCCTCCAAGAAAAGAACCTGATGGCCTTCATCGCTGACAATTTCCGTCTGATGGCCATGGGCAAGATCACCGCGCACGAGCTGGAAGGCTTTCTCGAACAAGAGCTCGAAGCCATGGAGCACGCCCTCCTGCAGCCGGCGCGCTCGCTGCACAAGATCGGCGAAGCCATGCCGGGCTTCGGCATTCTCGCGGCGATCATGGGCATCATCATCACCATGGGCAGCATCGGCGGCAGCGTCGCGGAAATCGGTGCCCACGTGGCCGCAGCGCTGGTGGGTACTTTCCTCGGCATCTTCTTCTGCTACTGCCTGATGGACCCACTGTCGAACGCTATGAGTCAGCGCATCAAGACCGAGCTGTCGGCGCTGGAATGCGTGCGCACCACGCTGGTCGCCCATGTGGCCGGCAAGCCCACGCTGCTGGCGGTGGACGCCGGTCGCAAGTTGATCGAGCAGGACGTGAAACCCGCTTTCCGTCAGCTGGAAAAATGGGTGACCCAGTATGAGGAAGAAAGGGACGCCGCATGAGGAGCCGGGACAAGAGCAAGGGCGGCGGCGAGCACGAAATCATCATCAAGCGCCGCAGCAAGAAGGGCCATGGCGACGAACATGGTGGTGCCTGGAAGGTGGCCTTTGCCGACTTCACCCTGGCGATGATGGCGCTGTTCATGGTGCTCTGGATCATCCAGCCGCAGATGAATCAGACCAACCCCTCCTATGGTGAGATGGAAAGCAACCCGCTGGTTGATGGCGGAGCCGGAATCTTCGATGGCACCAGCACCTCGCCGCTGGAGCTCGATGGCGTACCGGTGCGCCCACCGCAGGCTGACGACACCGACCGCAAGGAAGGGAAAGGCGATCAGGACGGCAGCCATAACTATGGCTCGACCGAAGAGCTGAAAAAGCTCGCCGAGCTGATGCGCGAAGTCGCCAGCGAAGTCGATGCTTTGGCCAACCTCGAAGTGGACGTGGTCCCGCAGGGGCTGCGCATCCTGATCAAAGACGACCAGCAGCGCTTCATGTTCCAGCGTGGCAGCGCGACGCTCAATCCACATTTCCAGAAGCTGCTAGGCGTGCTCGCTGGCGTGCTGGCCAAGGTCGACAACAAGCTGATCATCAGCGGTCACACCGATGCCACGCCGTACCGGCAGAAGAATGGCTACAACAACTGGAACCTCTCTGGGGATCGCGCCTTGCGCGCCCGCAATGCACTGGTCGACTCAGGCCTGGGCGAAGGCTCGGTGCTGCAGGTAACGGCTCAGGCGGACGTCATGCCGCTGCACCCCGAAGACCCACAGAGCGGCGCCAACCGTCGGGTGGAAATTCTGTTGCTCACCGCCTCGGCCGAGGCGCTGTACAAGGAATTGTTCGGCGACAGCTACGGCAAGGTGCGCTTTTCCGAAAGCGGGGCGAGCTATAGCGGAGCTTCCGCGGATTAACCAGCTTGCGGGCGATTGGCGCGATTGGCGCGAATGAGCGCCTATGGAGCGAGCCACTTAAGCTTGCATCGCGAGCAAGCTCGCTCCTACAGAATTGGCCGATGGCTTGCCCGGCATACGGAACAATCTTTCGATTTTGAATCTAGCAGATAGGCCGTTCGTAGAAGCCAGCTTGCTGGCGATTGGGTATTTGCAGAGACCGGCTCCTTGGAGTTCGCTGCGCCTTGTTCGCGAGCAAGCTCGCTCCTACAGAATTGGCTGACGGCAGGCCCGGCATTCGGACCAACATGTCGGGTTTGGATCTAGCAGATAGGCCGTTCGTAGGAGCCAGCGGGGTATTTGCAGAGACCGGCTCTTGGAGTTCGCTGTGCCTTGATCGCGAGCAAGCTCGCTCCTACAGAATTGGCTGATGGCAGGCCCGGCATTCGGACCAAAATGTCGGGTTTGGATCTAGCAGGTATGCCGTTCGTAGGAGCCAGCTTGCTGGCGATGGGCCGTATCGGTGCTGGATCACGCGGGCGCCGTTACTGGCTCAGGCTCCGGTGTTCACTGCTAGGCATAGGATGGGTAGCAGCGCCTATATCGCGATTCCGATAGGCACCTCTATCAGGCGCATCGCGACCGCTGGCGGGTATGTATTTCAGCCGCGGTTAGGGTGGTCGTCCGCGCAATAGACCTGGCGGGTTTCGACGCCGTACAGGCAGGCGCCGACCTGTTCGAGGGTGATGCGTGCGCCCTTGTGGGAGCCGTAGAACAGGTTGAATACCAGCTCATCGTCCATCTGGTCTTTCGGCCCCAGGCCGTGCACCTGACCTTCTTCCACCACCAGCGATGCCCGCCCGAGCAGATCTGTTTCCAGGCGCCCGGACGCCTCGACGATGGCCGGCGCGTTGCGTGTCATCGAGTAGAAGCGGCCCTTGTTGAAGACCAGGCTCTGACTGACTTTGACGGTCGTACCGTCGCTCAGCAAGACATGTCCGCTGGAACTGTAATGGCCGTCGAGACTCGACGAAGCCGTGCCAGTGGTGCCCATTGCCATGAACGCCCATAGCAGCAGCGCAGCAGGCGCCATCACCCGCAGCATGCGTTTGCCGACTGCGCCGGTTTCGTTCTGGCTATTCATTGCAGGCACTCTTGTAAATGGTCGCTGGAAATGGTCTGGACGCGGCTCTTGTGTACCTTGAGCCAATTGACCCGGCCGTCACCCTGCAGGCAACGAATTTCGTAGAAGCCCGGGGACATGTTGACGATCAACCGCGCCGGCTCGGCACTCATGTTGCTCATCGTATCGACCAGCAGCCCTGTTTCCTTAATCAGCGAATCGAGCAGGTGTTGGCTCTTCTCCACATACAGCACCTCAAGCGCCCCGACATCGACCGTTTGAGTAAACGACGGCGCAGAGCTGCTGGCCAGGCGAAAGCCGAGGGTCGCCAGGCCCAGCAGCACCATCATTCCCGAGCCGGCGAGCGCTATGCTTTGCCACGAACGGTAGCGGCGTGCGGCTTTAGGCTGCTCGGTCTTTGGCGTAGCGCTCGGCGCCGGCAGGTCCATCACCACCGCGCCATGCTTTTCAGCAATGACCGTCAACGGCGCGGCTTTGATTGAGGGCTGCGCCTGATCGACTTTCAAGTACTGCGGATTGAACAGGTAGCCGCGGCGCGGCAACGTCTGGATGATCTGGTTGCCCGCATCGAACAGGGCCTGGCGCAGCGTGTAGATCTGCTGATTGAGGCTGCCTTGGCCAACTACCCGACCCTCCCAGGCATAGGTCATCAACTCCTCGCGGGAGACCACCTCTCCTGGCACCTGCAGCAGGCGCTCCAGCACTCTGCTGCCGGAAAATCCCAGATCGAGTGTGTCTTCGTGTTCATCATGGGTCAGCACGAGCTGGAAGAGCGCGCGATCGAAGCGAGCCGTGCAACCGTCGCGCCCGGTTTTCAACAGGTGACAGATGAGGGCATCGGTGGCCGGTGGGGTCAGAGATGAGGTCATGAGCGCCTGAGTTCGGGTTTTGCGGATTAATGGTTTTACCGGTGTGATGACCTTGGCAAAACGGGACGCCGGCATATTGGCGTCGTTTTTTTGATAGGGCAAGCGGGTAGACCATTAAAAGCGCTGAGCGGCGAGGGGCCGAGCGCTCCGAACAGGTGCCGTTGGAAGGGCAGATATAGCGTTTTACGGCTGAAATTTAGGATTAATCGGGCATATCTGGTGTGCGGACGTCTGGCTAAAAATAGCGGCCGTTTGTCGGAGCTTCCGTGGCACTGGGCTGGGAAAATCAAAAAGCCCCGAACCAGTCGGGGCTTTTTTGATCCGGTCGTAGCGACCAGCGGTACTGCGTGCGGCTTAGCCCAGCAGGCCCATGACCATGCCTGGCATCTGGCCAGCTTGCTTGAGCATGGAGATGCCCGACTGCATGAGCATGGAGTTCTTGCTCATGTTGGCGCTTTCGACGGCGAAATCGGCGTCCATGATCCGGCCTTTGGCCATGTCGGTGTTGTCCTTCATATTGGCCAAGTTATTGGAGACGTGGCTCAGACGGTTGATGTTGGCGCCGAATTTGGCACGTACGCCTCCAATAGTATCCAGCGCGGTGGACAGCGTATTGATCATTGCATTCGCACCGCTGGTGCTGGAAATCTCAGCGCCCGACACGGCACCTGAGTAGGTCGCGGCTGCACCGCTTAGAGCATTCGCCACGCCACTAACCGCGCCTGCGCCGGACGCGCTCAATACCATGGTTTCGCCACTGGTCGCACCAATCTGGAACTGCACATCCTTACTGAATTTTCCGGTCGTAGCGGTGGCTACGGCGTCGAACAGTTTTTCACCAGCATAAGTAGTGTTGGCCATTATGTTCTTCAGCTCTTTGCCAAGCTCATCGTACTCGCCCTGTAGGGCGGTGCGGTCAGCTGTGCTGTTGGTATCGTTCGCGGACTGAGTGGCTAGGTCCTTCATGCGCTGAACGATATCAGTCATTTCGCTGAATGCGCCTTCGGCGGTTTGCAACAGAGAAACAGCGTCGCTGGTGTTGCGCATAGCCACACTCATGCCTCGCGACTGAGCATTCATGCGAGTGGCAATTTGCAAGCCCGCAGCGTCATCAGCAGCGGAGTTGATACGCAGCCCCGTTCCGAGACGCTGCTGGTTCGTAGCAAGCGCGCTATTGAATTTGTTTAGGCTGGTATTGGTGGTCAGAGCGGAATAGTTGGTATGAATCGACAAGGCCATGATGAAGTCCTTCGGGGCAAGTGGGCATAAAGGCTGGCTTGATTGCCTGCTGAAGGGATAAAGCGACCGCTAGTGGCATTGCATTAAACGAATCTAAAAAAAAACGCATGAAGGTTCATCGCCTCAGCGAAAGGGGCGTACTCCTAGTTATCTAACGAGGCGCGGAAGAAGCATTTCCCCTGTGCTGTTTTTTCTCAGCCCCCCTTTTCCCTTGGGGTGATCTGCTAAGCCCATAGGAGCCTTAAGAATCAGGCGCTTACCGGCCTCTCTTGGCGATGGCCTACTTCTTGCTTATCGAAAAGCATGCTGGTGTCAGTTCGAGTGTAGAAAGTGAATTGACGCTTTGAAGACATGCCTGAGAGGTATCCGTGACGCATCTGAACTCATTTGCCCCACTTATCAGCGTGGTGATCCCCGCGCAGAAAGCCCAGCACCTCGAAGAGACGCTCAATAGCTTATCGATGCAAAGCTACCGGCCTCTAGAACTGATAGTCGCAGACGACGATAAGACGGGTGCAGTCTCGGAGGCTATTGCCGCTTTCCGAGCTTTAGTGGATTTCCCAATCACTCATCTAACAAGCGAGACGGAGCTTGGAGAATTCGAAGCGCTCGCACGCTGTGTTGCCGTGGCGTCTGGTGAATACGTTAAATTTCTCAACGACGATGATGTTTTAGAGCCAGCCTGCATCGAAACGTTAGCCTCAGCGATGAATGCAGGAGAAATAGTCCTTGCCAGCACAAAGCGGACACGGATCGATCAAGAGGGGGCGCCCTTACCCGATACTTATGCAACCGTATCGCCTTTTTCCGACGATGTGCTCATCAATGGCAAGGAGCTGGTTTCGTTTCTCGCCGAATACACCATTAATTTCATCGGTGAGCTGAGCGCAGTCATGTGCCGGCGTCGAGACCTGCTAGATCTCATCGACGAAATGCCTGTCTTGAATGGAGCGGAGATGCATGGCTGGGGCGATCTTGCTCTATATGTAAAGCTGCTTCGCTCTGGGGATCTCGCGCTCCTGGCAAAGCCGCTGGTGAGGTATCGCGAGCCGCTGGACCTTGCGATGAGGAGTCAGCACAGTCGGTCTACCCCGCTGGGAGTCAGCGACCAAGTCTTCGGGCAGGTCCTCAAGACGCTGGGATGGTGTCGCGCCTTTGGTGATAACGCGTTGGTTCAGGTCGCCCCGATTACGCGGCTCAACGCTCGTATCTACAAGCCAATAAACCTTATCGCTGCCCTGCAAAGTGCCGCTAGCTTCAACGGTGGTGCGCCCCGTCTATGGTTGGAAGCGCGGCGCCCAACCGCTACCCAGCAGGCCTTGATTGAACAGCGATTAGTTGAAAGCGGGAACGGCTCAACCATAGCAGTAATAGTGCTGGACCGAGGCGCAGACAAAACCGCTGTCGATCGAACGCTGGCTAGCCTGGATCGGGATAGCCTGTACCGTAATTTCGTCGTGACGGTATTGCGCAATCCCGCATGGCCAGGGGGCGATACGACAGCCAGCCGCTGGGATACCGTCGGCGATATACAGGCGGTGGTTCGTGATACTTCAGCCGATTGGTTTATGGTCGTCGAAGCCGGTGCGACATTCACCGTCAGCGGGCTACTAATCGTTGCGCTTGATCTGCTCGGCGCGCCAGAGTCGTGCCTGGCGATATACGCCGATGAAATGATTCGCTTGGACAATGAGGAATTGGGGCATGCGTTGCGCCCGGATCTCAACCTCGACCTGCTGCTGAGTTTCCCCGCCAGCATGTCGCGCCACTGGTTGTACCGCCGTGATGCAATGCAAGCGTTTGGCGGATTCAACGAGCTATTTCCACAAGCTTTTGAGCTCGATTTTCAGTTGCGGTTGATAGCGCAGCAAGGTTTGGGCTGTGTCGGACATGTCAGCGAGCCCCTTCTGATTTGCGATCATCCGCAGCTGCAAGACAACCCTCAGGAGCGGCAGGTAATCAAGCGGCATCTGGTGGCGCGCGGTTACCCCGGGTCGCAGGTAGCGTCTCGTTTTGTAGGCCGCTATGACGTGGATTACGGGCACCATGAAACGCCAACGGTAAGTATCGTTATCGTGGCCGGCAAGCATCTGGCCCGCGTTCAGCGCTGCCTGCAAACGGTTCTGGAAATGACCTCCTACCGTCACTATGAGGTCTTGCTGGTCGCTAAGGAAGCAGGGCTGGCAGAATTTAGCGACTGGCTTCGCGGAGTCGAAGCTATGGCCGTAGCGCGCATTCGGGTGCTGCGTTTTGGCGCGGAAGCCTCGCAGGCACAGATGCGAAACCAAGCTGCTGAACAGGCTCAAGGCGACTTTCTGCTTTTTCTAGGTGCAGGCGCGGGTGTGATGCATCGGGATTGGTTGCAACAACTATTGAATCACGGTCTTCGACCTGAGGTCGGCGTGGTTGGGGGCAAACTGCTACGCGCTGACGGTAAAGTGCGCAACGCTGGCATCCTGCTCGGCTTGGGTGGCGCGGTAGGTTATGCCTTGGAAGGAGAATCGCTAGATACCGCTGGGTACATGAGCCGGCTGTTAGTTGATCAAAATCACTCAGCTATCAGCGAAGAGTGCCTGCTCGTCCGCAGGGCTGTGTTCGTGGAAACGGGTGGCTTCGATGAAGAGCCGAATATTGCCCGCTGGGCTGATACCGATTTTTGCTTGCGGCTTCAGCAGGCAGGCTTCCTGAACGTATGGACTCCTCGAGTTCAGTTGCTAATGGACGCCGATATGCCTGAACCCGCGAGCCGTGCTGAAGAGAGCGCCATGTTACATCGTTGGCTGCCGTTGCTCGCTCGAGACCCTGCGCATAACCCTTGCTTTTCATTAGACCGGGGCCACGGGTTCCATTTGTCCGAGCCAGTTACAAGCTGGCGACCTCTTGAAGGCTGGCGCCCCCTGCCTGTGGTGCTAGGTTTCCCCGCAGATTCGTTCGGCTGCGGCCACTACCGGATGATCCAGCCATTTGGTGCGCTGCGTGAAAAAGGTATTGTTGACGGAGCACTATCGTTCGCAATGCTTGACGCGCCCAGCCTGGAACGCTTTCAGCCAGACGTTGTACTTGTTCAGCGGCTGGTGAGCGAGGCTCGTATTGAAGCGATTCAGCGGATAAAGGAATTCTCGCGCGCGTTCAAAGTATACGAACTGGATGACTACCTACCGGGTGTTCCGCTGAAAAGCATCCATCGTAAAGACTACTCGCCGAACGAGATGAACCGCTTTCTGCGTCGTGGTCTGTCCTATGTCGATCGATTCGTCGTCTCTACCGAGCCGTTGGCTGAAGCGTTAGGGCATCTGCATCCGGATATACGTGTCATGAAAAACTGCCTCGACCCTGCCTGGTGGCATGGGCTGAAGAGCGAGCGTCGCTGTTCATCAAAGCCCAGAGTCGGTTGGGCGGGTGGTTCTAGCCATACCGGCGATCTTGAGATGATCGGTGATGTGGTGCGGGAGCTAGCGAACGAAGTGGAGTGGGTATTTTTTGGTATGTGCCCTGAGAAACTACGCCCCTATGTGCACGAATTTCACCACGGGGTCTCCATCGACCAATATCCGGCAGCCCTGGCGAAGATGAATCTGGATCTTGCGCTAGCGCCTGTTGAGCAGAATCTCTTCAACGAGTGCAAGAGTAACTTGCGTCTGCTTGAGTATGGTGCTTGCGGTTTCGCGGTAGTAAGCAGTGACGTGAGGTGTTATCAAGGTGATCTCCCCGTGACCCAGGTGAAGAATCGTTACAAGGACTGGGTCGACGCCATTCGTATGCACATCAATGATCTCGATAGCACGTTTAAGACCGCAGACGAGCTCCGATCTAAAGTCCTGAGTGGGTATATGCTGGAAGGTAACAATTTACAGATGTGGCGTGAGGCTTGGTTGCCGGGATAATTCGACCCGGTTCGACAGCCTAACGTTTCAATACCTTGAGGATGATTAATGCGACAAACTCCGGTTCATGAGAATCACAACCCCGACTTGCTTGCAGTTATGCCAGCTACGTGCGGCTCGGTAATTGAAGTTGGCTGTAGCTCTGGTGCGATGGCAAGAGAATTTAAAAAAATCAACCCGCTCTGTAAGTATTTTGGCCTAGAAATAGATCCTGAATACACAGAGCTGGCCAAACGCTATTGTGATTTTGCTGAAACGATCGATATTGACAACGCGGATAGCGCGTTCTATGAGACGCATCGCGAGCGTGATTGTTGGGTGTTTGGAGACACGCTTGAGCATCTAAAAGATCCTTGGAAAGTACTGCGTAACATCCGCAGTGTCATTCCGGAAAAGGGCTGCGTCGTGGCTTGCATTCCTAACGCGCAGCATTGGTCTATTCAAGCAAAGCTTGCTATTGGAGATTTTCGGTACGAGGAAAGTGGACTTCTGGATAAGACGCACCTTCGTTGGTTCACTCGACAGACTATTATGGAGCTTTTTGCCCACACGGGCTTTGATGTGATTGCCGGCTGGCCTAGAACTTTTGAGGAGGCGCACCGGGATAGCTTCCTCCCCCTTATCGGTGAGATGGCAAAAGCGGCTGGTTGCGACCCTCAAAGCGCAATGACTGATGCAATGGCTTTGCAATATGTTGTTAGAGCCGTTCCCCGCTAACCGGATTAGGAGCACGTACATATTCCTAGTTTGTTATTTATAATCATTGATTAATGAAAGCTCTCCTGCAGAAGAGACTTTCCTTGAGAGATCTGACCCAGACAACCTTCGGATCGCTTGGGAATAGCGAAGTGGAAATTGGTCGTTTTACTTACGGTATAGACAGTGCGAATATTTTGCAGTGGGGGGAGGGCGAAACTACGTTTAGGGATCTTTTGCTCAATCGCACATGGAGCTACCTTTTTTTGGGAGGTAACCATCGAGCGGATTGGGCTACTACTTACCCATTTTGTCACATATTCACTGAGGTATTGGGTGGCGAGGGCATAATCGGCATCCAGCGACACGCGGTGATGTCGAAATTGGCCATGATGTGTGGATTGGCCACAGCTCAACGATTCTTTCCGGAGTCAAGATCGGCAATGGGGCGGTCGTTTCTGCAAATGCTCATATGTCGAAAAATGTTCGGCCATATGAGGTTGTTGGTGGCAACCCCGCCAGATAGCTGAAGTTCAGATTCACACCGGAGATTATCGAGTTGCTGCAACGGCTTGAGTGGTGGGGCTTGCCAATTGAAAAAATTCGATTAATAGCTCCGGCACTTTCCCGGTGCCCAACTACTGAGGTTCTTGCTGAGTTGCTTGCCAAGTTCCGCTCGCATATAGACTAGTGGCTATATGGGAATGATCCGCTCTAGTTATGAGCCTCTCGGACCGAGGCGATCATGATGCGCCTTGGATACGATAGTGCCATTGGGGACCTGCACGCAGCTCAGTTTGTGCCTGGCTCCGCCAATGACTTCGCTTGAGGGTGGGGCTTAAAGGCGGTCATTGCTCGTAACGGTCCTGTCATTGCTGCAGGTGCTAGCTGGGGGCCCAGACGGTCTGGCTGGTGCGAATTCCAATTATTGATTGAAGGCGATATCGCTTCGCTCAAAACGTACTCGTCACCACCCCATCCTCCAGCACCTTCGCGTCGATGACCTTGCCGCTACCGACGTTGCGCACGCGGATGACGTCGCCTGGCTGGCCGTCGGCCAGGGCTTCGCCGGAGGTAGAGGCTTCGATGCCTTCGTTGCTGGCGACGATCTTCACCGGCTGGCCGCGTTTGACCGCCATGGCTTGTTCGAGCAGTGCTGGGTTGATGGTCTGGCCGGCGCGAATGCGGCGTTTGGCCGCCAGGCCGACCACCTCTTCGATTTGGTTGTAGTAGCCGCGCCGGGCCTTGGCGACGTTGATGCGTTGCAGTTTGAGGTCGTTGGCGGTCAGGGTCTGGCCGCGGTCGATGATGCCTTCGGCGTGGACGGCCGGAAGGAAGACGTGGGCTTGGCCTGTGGCGCTCGTTGACCAGCCGGGTGTGTTGACGCAGCGAAGCTGCAGGTTCTGCCGCTCCATGGCCGACGGCGCCTCGCCCGTCGCCCGGACCTGGAGCGCCTCGGAGCAGCGCGGCAGGTTGGCCGCGCTGGACGGCACGCTGATGTCGTAGCGCAGTTGCATGCCTTGCCAGCCCTGACGAGAGGCCTGCTGTTCGAGCATTAGCCGCAGGTGATTTTCCACGGCCTGCTGAACCTGTGTCGTGGCGTCCGCCTGCGCCTGGGGTATGACGCCCATCAGTAGAAAGGTGACGAGCCACCATGCGGAAGGCGCTTTTCCGCTTCCGCATGGCCGCTTCTCGCCAAGCGGAAAAAGACGCTCGCTGCGTTCTGCCCTGTTCTCTTTTTTTGCCATGAAAATCAATGGATTACCCGTATCTTTAGGTTCGGCACGCTTTCTGCAAACACGCTTTCTGCAAAAAGTAACAGCAAAGCGGTGGGCTGGGTTCAGCCTGCACAGGCTGCAAAGGGTATCGGCAAATGAGTATACGGATTGATGATGCGCTGGGCGTTCACGAGCGCGCCCTCGGTCTGCGCATGCAGCGCAGCGAGATTCTCGCGGCAAACCTGGCCAACGAAGACACCCCGGGCTTCCAGGCGCGGGACATCGATTTCAGCAAGGAAATGCAGCGGCTCGACAGCAGTACTTCGTCGCGCGCCAGCATGGCCGGTACCGATCCGCGTCTGCTGTTCCGCGTGCCGAGCCAGGCGTCGCAGGACGGCAACACCGTCGAGCTGTCGACCGAGCAGGCGCAGTTTTCGCGCAACTCCATGGATTTCCAGACCAGCCTGACCTTCGTCACGATGAAATTTCGTGGCTTGAAACAAGCCATCGAGGGCCGTTAAGCCATGTCGTTTGATTCTATCTACCGCATCGCCGGCTCGGCGATGAACGCCCAGACCGTGCGTCTGAACACCGTGGCGAGCAACCTGGCCAACACCGACTCGGCCGCCAACAACGCTGCCGATGTCTACCAGGTGCGCAAGCCGATGTTTGCCGCCGTGTATGAGAACAACTCGCTGACCCGCGGCGTCGGTCTCGGTGGCGCCCATGTACAGGTGCTCGACGTGGTCACCTCCGGTGCCGAGCCCAAGCGTCGCTATGAGCCGGGCAATCCGCTGGCCGATGGCGATGGCTACGTCTATTACCCGGACATCAACGAGATCGAAGAGATGACCGACATGATGTCGGCCACGCGCAGCTTCGAGACCGGCGTCGAGGTGCTCAATCGCGTGAAAAGCATGCAGCAGAGCCTGTTGCGGCTGGGAGAATCCTGATGGCGGTGACCAATAACCTGCAGGGCAGCGGTCTGTCCGGCGCTGCAGCGAGCGATCTGCCCAAGCAGGCGGTGAACATCAGCGATGCCACGCAGATGGAGAACAACTTCATCAGCCTGATGGTTGCGCAGATCAAGTATCAGGATCCGACCAAGCCGGTCGACAGCACCGAGTTTCTCAATCAGTTCTCGGCCATGTCCCAGGTCAAGAGCATGGAGAACCTGGCCACCCTGGCGCAGAACAATCTGGTGCTGACCGACAACCTGCAGACCCTGACCGCCGCTGGTCTGGTCGGCCAGCAGGTGAGCGTCGCCGTTGAGTCGCTGGATCTCAGCGGCCAGGCTGTCAGCGGCGGCTTCGACCTGAGCCATGCATCGACCCGCACCGCTGTGTTGCTGACCGATTCCAACGGCACCCAGACCCGCATCGAGCTGGGCGCGCAGTCCGCTGGCAAGGTGCCCTTCGTCATAGACCCGGCCAAGCACGGCCTGCGCGACGGCCAATACAGCCTCAGCATCGAATCGGAGAACGGTGAATTCCCTCAGGTGGAAGTCGCCGGTCAGGTCTCGAACGTGCGCGTCAGTGCCGAAGGTCCGGTGCTCCAGGTTAAAGGCGTCGGTTCGGTGCCTTTCTACAACATCCTTGAATTTGCCCAGGCCGATGCCGGGCTGCTCGGCGGCTGAGCCCCAGGGCTCGCCAGTCTTCATTTCCCTTTAAGTATCGAGATCAGCCCATGAGCTTCAACATCGCCCTGACCGGCCTGTCCGCCGTCAACGAACAACTCAACACCATCGGTAACAACATCGCCAACGCCGGCACCGTCGGTTTCAAGTCGTCCCGGACCAACTTCGGCAGTCTCTATGCCGAAAGCCAGGCCATGGGCGTTGAAGTGACCGGCACCAGCCAGAGCATCAGTCAGGGCGGTGCCTTGACCACCACCAATCGCAACCTCGACCTGGCTATTTCCGGCGGTGGCTTCTTTGTTACCCGCGCCAGTAACGGCGATGTGGCCTACACCCGCGCCGGCGTGTTCGGTACGGACAAGGACAGCTACCTGACCAACAGCCTTGGTCAGCGCTTGCAGGGCTACCCGGCCGATGCCACCGGTAACCTGCAGACCGGCGTGGTCAGCGACCTGCAGATGAAGGCCGGCGGCCTGCCCGCCAAAGCCACCGATGCGCTGAGCTTCGTTGCCAACCTCGACGCGAACCAGGAAGTCCCTGCGGTCGCTTTCGATCCGCTGGTTGCCGACAGCTACAACTCCACCTACACCACCAAGCTGTACGACTCCCAGGGCAAGGAACACACCCTGACCCAGTACTTCGCCAAGACCGCTGATAACAGCTGGAACGCCCATTACTACGTCGACGGCGCTGCGGTTGCCGGACCTCAGGCGCTGACTTTCGATGGCGCGGGCACGCTGTCGGCCCCGATTGGCAAGGTTGCGATCAATGCCGCGCTGACCGGCGGCGTCGATCCGCTGGCCATCCAGCTCGACTACAGCGGCACCAGCCAGTACGGCTCGGAATTCAGCGTCACCAGCAACCGCGCCACCGGCTACACGGCCGGCGAGCAGACCGGCATGAGTGTCGAGAAGGACGGCAAGGTTTACGCCAGCTATTCCAACGGCGAGCGCCTGCTTCAAGGCCAGGTGGTGCTGGCGAACTTCGTCAATGCCGAAGGCCTGAAGAACATCAGTGGCACCGCCTGGACCGAAACCGCGGCGTCCGGCGCGGCCATGCTCGGGGCGCCGGGTGTCGGCCAGTACGGCAACCTGGCCAGCGGCGCGCTGGAAAGCTCCAACGTCGACCTCACCCAGCAGCTGGTGGGCCTGATGGAAGCCCAGCGTAACTACCAGGCCAATACCCAGGTCATTTCCACCAACAAGGAACTGACCCAGGTTCTGTTTAGCGCACTCTGAGGCTGATCCATGGATCGTTTGGGATACACGGCTATGACCGCTGCGAGCCGCACGATGATGTCGCTGCAGGTGCGCTCCAACAACCTCGCCAACGTCAACACACCGGGCTTTCGTGCCGACCTCGAACGTGCTCAGGCGGTGGCGGTGGAAGGTCACGGCTACGACAGCCGGCATATGGCGGTGGTCGAGAACAACGGTGTCAGCCTGGCTGCCGGCCCGATGGTCGCCACCGGTCGCGAGCTGGATTTCGCCGTCAAGGGCACCGGCTTGATTGTCCTGCAGGACGGCGAAGGCGAGGCCTATACGCGCCAGGGCAGCATGCAGATCGATGCCGAAGGTCGCCTGACGCTCAATGGCCGCGCGGTCATGGGCGAGGGCGGGCCGATCGAGCTGCCCGAGCATGAGCGGGTTGAGATTGGCAATGACGGCACCGTGTCGATCATGGCGCCGGGCGACTGGATGATGGCCGAAGTGGACCGCATCCGCCTGGTCGACGTGCCGGCTGCGGACCTGATGAAGAACGAGGCCGGCTTGCTGGTCACGCGCAACGGCGAGCCCGCCGCGCCCAGCGAAGACGTGCGCCTGGCCAGTGGTTTCCTCGAGTCGAGCAACGTCTCGGCGATCGACGAGCTGGCCTCGACCATGAGCCTCAACCGCCTGTTCGAGACTCAGGTAAAGATGATGAAAGCCGCCGAGGACCTCTCCGACGCCGGCAACCGAATGATCCGCGGCAGCTGATCGGGAGATAACGAATGAATTCCGCACTTTGGGTCAGCAAGACCGGCCTGGCTGCACAAGACACTGCCATGGCGACCGTCGCCAACAACCTGGCCAACGTCAACACCAACGGCTTCAAGGCCGACCGCGCGGTCTTCGAAGATCTGTTCTACAGCATCGAAAAGCAGCCCGGCGCTCAGGCGGACGAGATCAACACCGTGCCGTCCGGCATCCAGCTGGGCAGCGGCGTGCGCGTCGCCGGCACGCAAAAGGTGTTCACTGAGGGCAGCATCCAGACCACCGGTCAGCCGATGGACCTCGCGATCGTCGGCCGTGGCTTCTTCCAGGTCGAGTCGCCCAACGGCGACATCCTCTACACCGAGAACGGCCAGTTCCAGCTCAACGCCGAAGGCGTGATGGTCAATGCCCAGGGCTTGCCGCTGACGCCTGCCATCGAAGTGCCGCAGGGCAGCACCGGTTTTACCGTCGGCGCTGATGGCATCGTTACGGCTGTTCTGCCCGGTGACACGCTGCCGTCCGAGCTGGGCCAGATCACCCTGGTCAACTTCACCAATCCGGGTGGCCTGGAAGCACTGGGCGGCAACCTCTATCGCGAAAGTGTTGCCAGCGGCGAAGCGGTGGAAGGCGTGCCGGGCGAAGAGGGCCTCGGCCAGCTCAAGCAGGGCGTCCTGGAAGGCTCCAACGTGCAGGTGGTCGAGGCCATGGTGGCGATGATCGCCATCCAGCGCGCCTACGAGGCCAACGCCAAGGTCCTCGATGCCGCCAGCGGCATGCAGCAGTTCCTCAACCAGACCGTCTGAGAATAGTGATGCGTACGCCCATTCTGCTCGTCGCTCTGGCCTTGCTCGGCGGCTGCGCCAGCTTCAACGAAATGCTGCCGGAAGAGCCCTCCACCGAGTACGAGCCGCTGGAGCTGGACTACAGCCTGCCGCCGACCACCGGTGGCGGCCTGTTCCGCTCCGGTTACAGCGGCTCGCTGATCAGCGACAGGCGCGCGGTGCGGGTCGGCGACATCCTCACCGTGGTGCTGGACGAATCCACCCAGTCGAGCAAGAGCGCCGGTACCAGCTTCGGGAAGGAATCGAGCGTCGGCATCGGCGTGCCGACCATTCTCGGCAAGACCTACCCGGACGTTGAAACCTCAGCCTCCGGCGAACGCGAGTTCAAGGGCTCGGCCAAGAGCTCGCAGCAGAACACCCTGCGCGGCTCCATTGCCGTCAGCGTGCACCGCGTGCTGCCCAATGGCACCTTGCTGATCAAGGGTGAGAAGGCCCTGCGGCTGAATCAGGGCGACGAATACATCCGCCTCACCGGCCTGGTGCGTATCGACGACATCAACCGCTACAACCAGGTGTCCTCGCAAAGCGTGGCCAACGCCAAGATTTCCTACGCCGGGCGCGGCGTGCTCAACGACAGCAACTCGGCCGGCTGGCTGACGCGGTTCTTCGCGTCGCCGCTGTTCCCCCTTTAAGCGAGCCGATCTCTACATGACTAGCCTCATGCGACCACTCAAGCTGTTCCTCGCCGCCGTCGCGCTGTGGCAACTACCGGCTCAGGCCGTGCCGCTGATGGACCTGGTGGATGTCGAGGGCATTCGTGGCAACCAGCTGATCGGCTACGGTCTGGTCGTGGGCCTCGACGGTACCGGTGACAAGAATCAGGTCAAATTCACCAGCCAGTCGGTGACGAACATGATCAAGCAGTTCGGCGTGAACCTGCCGCCGAACGTCGACCCGAAGCTGAAGAACGTCGCCGCGGTGACCATCACCGCGACGGTACCGCCGTCCTACAGCGCCGGCCAGACGGTGGATGTCACTGTCTCCTCGCTGGGCGACGCCAAGAGCCTGCGCGGCGGCCAACTGCTGATGACCCCGCTGCAGGGCGTCGACGGTGAGATCTATGCCCTGGCTCAGGGCGCGGTGATCGTCGGCGGCGTCAACGCCGAAGGTGCAGACGGCTCCAAGGTTTCCATCAACACCTCCAACAGCGGCCTGATCCCCAACGGTGCGACGGTCGAGCGGATGATTCCCAGCGACTTCACCGAACGCCCGGAAGTGATGCTCAACGTCCGCCAGCCGAGCTTCCAGACCGTCACCCGTGTGGTCGACGCGGTGGATGCCTATTTCGGTAAAGGCACCGCCACGGCGCTCAACGCCACCAAGGTGTCGATCCGTGCGCCCCTTACCAGCACCCAGCGCATGAGCTTCATGGCCATGCTCGAACGCCTGGAAGTCGAAGAGGGCCGCACCCGGCCGAAAGTGGTCTTCAACAGCCGCACCGGCACTGTCGTGGTCGGTCAGGGTGTGCGGGTCAAAGCCGCGGCGGTGGCCCACGGCAGCCTGACCGTGACGATCAGCGAGAATCCCCAGGTCAGCCAGCCAAATGCATTCGCGGGCGGCGAAACCGTGGTTACGCCGCAGTCGGATGTCGCCATCGAGCAGGACCGCAAGGCCATGTTCAAGTGGCCCGAGGGTGCCAGCCTGGAAAGCATCATCAGCACCATCAACAGTCTTGGCGCCACACCCGACGACGTGATGAGCATCCTGCAGTCGCTGGAACGTGCCGGCGCACTGAACGCTGAATTGATCGTGATGTAACAAGCGCCTGCTTCTGATGAAGCAGGCCTGACGCGCAGCAGATTGAATAGGTTTTTTGTCGGATGAGCATCGTATCCCTCCCCCAGCATCTCAACACCCTGCGCAACCGCCAGGACGGCCCGACCGCGGCCCGGCGCCAGCAGCTGGAAGTCGTTGCCGAACAGTTCGAGGCGATGTTCCTGCAGCAGATCCTCAAGCAGATGCGCAAGGCCGGCGACGTGCTCGGTGCCGGCAACCCGATGCGCAGCCGCGAGCTGGATACCATGCGCGACTTCTATGACGAAGTGCTCGCCGACACGCTGGCCGGCAAGCGCCAGACGGGGATCGCCGACATGCTGGTGCAGCAGCTGAGTGGTGACGCCGGCAGCGCGCCCGCGCCGACTGCCCTGGCCGGTCACGCTGGCAGCGGCTTGCAGGGCGGTGGCTTGCACGCGCTGCGTGGCACCTGGCAGCGCGGTGTCGATGCGCTGGACAGTGCTTGGGAAAGCGGCAAGGCGGGCTTCAAGTCGCTGGTCGACAGCGTCATCAAGCATGAGTCCAGTGGCAACATCGCCGCCGTCTCGCCGAAGGGCGCGCGTGGCCTGATGCAGTTGATGCCGGGTACGGCGCGGGACATGGCGGCCGAGCTGGGTTTGCCGTTCAGTGAAGCGCGGTTGACCACCGATGCGGAATACAACAAGCGCCTCGGAAGTGCCTACCTGAACAAGATGCTCGACCGCTACGACGGCCATCAGGCGCTGGCGCTGGCCGCCTATAACGCCGGCCCCGGCCGGGTGGACGAGTGGCTGAAGAGCCACGGCGACCCCCGCAAGGGCGAGATCGGCACCGGCGCCTGGGTGCAGAAGATCCCTTTTGCAGAGACCCGTAACTACACCCGCAATATCCTCAATGATCTGAGCGCTGCTGCGCCTCAGCAGGCCGAACCGCGAGCTCAGCTTCAGGCCGTTCCGCCTGTTGCTCCATCGCCGCTTAATTCCGTCGCCGATCCGGTCGCTCTTTCTACAGGGCGCAGTGTTGCTGGCGCCCACCTCTCGGTGGCGTTTGCGCAACCGATCCGGATCGAGCCGAAGGAAATCGTGTCGTGAGTATTCTTGGTCAAATTGGCTACAGCGGCGTTCGCGCCTCGCAGATCGCCCTCTCGGCGACCGGGCAGAACATCGCCAACGTCAACACGCCGGGCTTCAGCCGTCTGACGCCAGACATGAAGTCGGTGGGCGGGCAGACCTCGGTCAGCATCGGTGGTGGCGTACAGGTCAGCAGCATCCGGCGTCTGTCCAACGACTTCCAGAATCAGCAGCTCTGGCGCGCCAGCACCGACAAGAACTACTTCAACACCAGCCAGCAATACCTCACCGCCCTCGAAGGCCTGATCGACAGCGAAGGCTCGAGCGTCAGCGTTGGCCTGGACAACTTCTTCGCCGCCCTCAGCGAAGCCAGTTCGACCCCCGAATCCATCGCCCTGCGCCAGCAGATCATCGGCGAGTCGAAGCAGTTGGCACAGCGCTTCAACGGGCTGAACAGCAACATCGGCACCCAGCTCAACGCCCTGCAGGGCCAGCGCGTGGCCATGACCAGCGAAATCAACGGGCTGTCCGGCAACATCGCCGAGTTAAACGCACAGATCCGCGAGATGGAATCCTCGGGCCGTGATACCGCGACACTGCGCGATTACCGCGACAACCTGGTCAAGGACCTTAGCCAATACGCCGGCATCCGCGTGCAGGAAGCCGCTGATGGCACTCTGAATGTCTCGCTGGCCAACGGTCAGCCGCTGGTTGCCGGTGCGACGGCGGGGCAGTTGAAGGTCAATGCCAACCTCGCCGGTGAGCAGGAGATGACGCTGGTGTTCGCCAAGACGACCTTTCCGCTCAATCAGCAGGGCATCGGTGGCTCGCTCGGCGGCCTCTACGACATGGAATACGGCGCGCTGCGCCCGGCCCAGGACGACCTGCACGCCATGGCATCGGCCCTGGCGACCCTGGTCAATGACACGCTGGCCGGCGGCTTCGACCTCGACGGAAATCCTGGCCAGCCGCTGTTCGTCTACAACCCGGGCAGCACCAGCGGCATGCTGGCGGTCAACGCCCTGGGCGCGTCGGAGCTGGCCTTCTCCGGCACGGCCGGCGAGGTGGGCAACAACAAGACGCTGCTCGCCATGCTCGAACTCAGGTCGGCGGCCATCCCAGTCGCCGGCAACAGCGTGCCGCTCAACGACGCCTACGCCGGCCTGGTTGGCCGCGTCGCCAGCGCCAGCCGGCAGAACCAGGCCGATCTCGGCGCGGCAACCACCGTCGCCGAGCAGGCCCAGGCCCAGCGCGACAGCGTCAGCGCGGTCAACCTGGACGAGGAGGCAGTCAACCTGATGGCGTACGAGCAGGCCTACCAGGCCAACATGAAGGTCATCAGCACCAGCAACGACCTGTTCAACGCCGTTCTGGCGATGTTCTGAGCCGGCGCCCGCCGGTTCGACTGACGAGAAAGACACCATGCGCATCTCCAACGCACAGATCACCGCCACCATGCACGGCTCGCTGAACACCAGCTCCGAGAAGCTCGGCAAGCTGATGCAGCAGATGGCCACCGGCGAGCGCATGCTGCTGCCCTCCGATGACCCGATCTCCGCTGTGCGCGTGCTGCGCATCCAGCGCGAGGAAGCGACACTGACCCAGTACCGCACCAACATTGCCAACGTGTCCGGCAACCTGTCCAAGCAGGAAGCCAACCTCAAGGCGTCGTCGGACACCATGCTCAACGTGCGTGACCTGCTGCTGTGGGCCGCCAACGGCAGCAACACCAGCGAAGACCTGGCCGCTATCGCCAATGAGATGGGCAATCTGGAACGCACCATCGTCAGTTTCGCCAACGTGCGCGACGAGGAAGGTCGCTATCTGTTCTCCGGCACCCTCAGCGACCGGCCGGCCATCACCTTCGATGCCGCCACCCAGAGCTACCAGCTGACCGGCAACGATCAATACCGCCAGGCGGCGGTCGCCAATGGCGTACTGGTCGAGGAGAATGTCACCGCCGCGCAGGTCTTCGGTGGCGGCGTCGGCATGCTCAACGACCTCAACGCGCTGGTCAAAATGCTCGCCGACCCGGCACTGGATGCCAACGATCCGGCAGTACAGGCTTCGATCAGCGCTACGCTCAACAGCCTCGACAAGACTCACGGCGACCTGCTCGGTGCGGTCTCGGAGTTGGGCGGGCGGCAGAACACCCTGACGTTGCTGTCGAGCAGCAACGAGGATGTTTCGCTGGTGAACCAGAAAATCGACGGCGAGCTGTCGCAACTCGACTACGCCTCGGCCAGCATCGACCTGAACAACTATCAGCTGTCGCTGCAGGCGACGCAGAAAACCTATTTGAAGATCAACGGGCTGTCGCTGTTCGGCATGCTCTGACCGAGGTAGCGTGAATGAAGATTGGCAAGCAGCTCCCCGCTGTTTCCGCAATCAACCCACAGGAACGCCGCGAGGCGCTGCTGCGGGATGCGCCTGCGCCGCTGCGGGCCGGTACGCCGGTTGACACGCCGCACACCGAGACGGCCCCCAGCAAGAACACCAGCTTCAGCCTGCAGCTCAATCAGCAACTGTCCTCGATGCAGTCGGCCGACAGCTATCTCGGCGACCTGCAGACGCGTCTGTCGCAGCTCAAGCTGAATCTCAGTCGCCAGATCAGCTCGCCGCAGCCCAACGGCGAGGAAAGCATTCGCCAGACCGTGCAGCAGGTTGGCGAGTTGCTCAAAGAGCGCAGCAAGCGCTCCGGCAATTCCCTGGACGCCAATCTCAAACTGCGACTGACCGAGCCGGTCCGCAGCCGCTTCAGCCTGCAAGGGCTGGAGTCGCTGGAAAAGATTCGCCAGTCAGGCCGCGAGACACTGCTGTTCAGCGGCGGTCGCCAACTGGCCGAGCCGGTGGCCGTGGTGCTCGACGACGAGATGAGCGACGAGCAAATCCTGCGCCGCTTCAATGGCAGCCTGGGCCAGGCCGGTATTCGCGCCGAACTGGATCAGAACGGCGAGCTGAAGTTTTCCGCCCGCGAGGGCGACTGGCAAAAGCTCAAGGACCAGCTGGCGGTGCAGGGTGAAGGCAAGCTGTTCGACAAAGGCCGATACGTTCGTGTGCAGAGCGAGGACGAGCAACTGCTGAGCTTCCCCGAAGAGCTGCAGCTCGACTCCTTCCGTGAACTGCGCCGTCTGCTCGACTCGGTCGTCGCAGGGCTCGACAAGGTCACCTCGCTGCGCGAGCAGCTGAGCAACCGCCAGCAGGAAATTCGCGAGTTCCTTGCCCGCCAGGCCCACGCCGACGAGAAGCAGTGGGCGATGGACTTCTCCCGCTCAGTGTTCAACCTGATGCAGCGCAGCCCCTCCAGCTACGCGGCGGTCACCCAGACCGTCGTGGCCCAGGCGACCATCAGCCGCTTCGCGGTGGTCAGTCTGCTCTCCTGATCGATCCTGCGCCGGGCCTGCCTTGCTTACGGCCCGGTTCGATCGATGAATTTCACATCCGAAGGTCGCCCCATCGGCAACGTCTGCACGGTATCGCCCAGCTTGCCGCTGTCGGGGTCGCGCTGCACGATCACCAGTGCATCGCTCTTCTGGTTGGCAATGATCATGAACTGGCCGCTCGGGTCGATGGCGAACTCCCGCGGCTCGCGGCCCTCACTGTCGCGCTGCTGGATCTCGCGCAGGGTGTCGTTCTCCTCGATGGCGTAAACCATGATGCGGTTCTTCTCGGCGCGGTCACTGACGTAGAGAAAGCGACCGTCCGGTGACGGATGGATGGCGCCGGGCGAATGCAGGCTGACATCGCCGCCCGCAGCCAGATCGACCAGCTGACGCTGCACCAGGCTGCCATCGACATGATCGAAGCGCGCGATCTGAGCGCTCAGCTCCAGCGTCGCGTAGGCCTGGCTGCCATCCGGGCTGAACACCAGATGACGCGGGCCGCTGCCGTCCGGCAGGCTGATGAAGGCCGGATCGGCTGGCGACAACGGTCGCTCGGCGTTGGTCGGGTCGTAGCGATAGACGAAGATCTTGTCGGCGCCCAGGTCGCTGACGAACAGCGTCTTGCCATCCGGCGACATTACCGCGGAGTGCACGTGAGGCGATTGCTGGCGCTCCGGGTGCACTTCGCTGGCCTTGTGGGTCGCGATCTGGGTGACCGGCAAAAGCGTCCCATCCTTGGCTAGCGGGACCACCGCGAGGCTGCCACCGGGGTTTGCGCGCGACCCGTAGTTGGAGACGAACAGATAACGCCCGTCGCGGCTCTGGCTCAGGTGCGTGGGTTCGTCGCCCAGGGTGATCTGCTGCTCCAGAACCGACAGCTTGCCACTGGTCGGCGCCAGGATGAATGCGCTGACCCGACCCACCGGATCAGGATGGCCCGGTCCGTTCTCGTTTACCGCATAGAGCCGGTTGCGGTTGAGGTCCAGCGTCAACCAGGACGGGTTGTGGGTCCGTGCGACCTGTAGCGGTTGCGGTTCGATCTGGCCGCTTTCGGCATCGAACTGCATGCGATAAATCCCTTCGCTGTTTCCTTCGCTGGTGTAGCTACCGACCAATATCTGATGCATGGGGGCCGCTGCTCCGCTGGTACAAATGGTTAGGAGTGCCGCGGCTATGCCGTGGCGAAAGGTGCGTGGTTCGTGCATGCCTGCATCCTTTTGATGGCGGCGCGTGGCTGGGAGCCGTTCTTGCCTGTGGATCGTCTTTGACCAACTTACTGGCGGTACGTTGTGAAGCTCTCTGCCGAACTGCGTAGGGCGATCTGTGTCATTTCTCTGACTAGACCATTGCCCAAGCGAAAAGCTCGGGCATTATGACGGGGCCAATCCCACCAGACTCCATCCCGAACCCTTCCGGGCACTGACTCTTATCAGCGTGGCTTATCTCTCATGGAACTACCTGCTTACCTTCAGTCGCTCCAGGAACGCACGGCCGCTGTCGTTGAAGCCGAAATCGCGCCGCGCTCTTCTCAGGTGGACCAGGCCGCGCAGTGGCCAGCCCATTCGATGAAGGCGCTTGGCGAAGCAGGGCTGCTGGGGCTGATGGTGCCAGCTGCGCTCGGCGGCCATGGCCAAGGACTACTGGGGCTGAGCGTGATTACCGAAGCCATCGGGCGGGCTTGTCCGTCGTCTGCGCTGTGTTTCGGCATGCACTGCGTGGGCACGGCGGTTATCGCCGCCAAGGCTACCGAGTTCCAGCAGGAGCACTATCTGCGGGCCATCGCTGAAGGGCGTCACATCACCACGCTGGCGTTGTCCGAGCATGGTTCCGGTGCGCATTTCTACGTACCCCAGACCCGAATCGAGGATACCGGCCAGCATTTTCTCGTCGACGGCACCAAGCAGTTCGTCACCAATGGCGGACACGCCGACTCTTATGTTGTTTCCTCGGTCGCGAGTTCGGACAGTGATGCTGGCGACTTCAGCTGTCTGATCGTCGATTCCGACAGCGCTGGCATGAACTGGCTCGATCCCTGGCGGGGTTTCGGCATGCGCGGCAACTCATCGCGTCCGCTGCATCTGGATCGGGTGCAGGTGAGGCACGAAAATCTGCTCGGAGAAGAGGGCGACCAGGTCTGGTATGTCTTCGAGGTAGTCGCGCCGTTCTTTCTGATGGCCATGGCCGGCACCTATCTCGGCCTGGCTCAGGCTGCGCTCGACGTTACCGGTGAGCACTTGCGGGCGCGGCGTTATACCCATTCGGGCGAGTCGCTGCGCGATATCGAATCGATGCAGACGCGTTACGCCGAAATGTGGATGGCGGTTGAGAAGACCCGTGCGCTGATTCGCGAGGCGAGTCGGCGCGGCGACATGAACCATCCCGAGGCGCTGCCGTTCATCCTCTCCTGCAAGGCTGACGCCGGTGACACGGTGGTGCGAGTCACCAATGAGGCGATGACGCTCTGTGGTGGCGCTGCGTACCGGGAGAATAGCCGCATCGGCCAAATGCTGCGTGACGCCCGTGCCGCTCACATCATGAGTCCTACGACCGATCTGTTGAAACTCTGGGCAGGCCGTAGCTTGCTCGGCCTGCCGCTGCTTTGAAGAGGACCGAGGCCGTGCAATCGCTGCTCTTGCTCACCGCCGTGGCAAATCAGGAAGCACCGCGCCGCATGCTTGAAGACATTGCGGTAGCGCAGCAGGTACGGTTGGATATTCTTGACCAATCATCATTATTAAGCGAACGGCTCCAGACAGAAGATGAACCCTCGCTGGTGCTGCTGGCACCTGGGCTTGACAAGACGTTGTCGCTGGCCCGCGTGGTGCGCAAGCGATTTCCGCAATGCGAGCTGATTTTTCTCTGCCTACCGGGCGGCGTCGATACGCTGCGTCAGTCGTTCGGTATCGCACCGCTCATTGGGACGCACTGGTCCATCGCCGAGATGGAGCGTGACCAGCTCGCCCGTGAGGTGGCTCGCTCGCTGAACGCGGGGCGGCGGCGTAGCAAGCTGCGAACCACGCTGGACCGCGCCAATGCGACGATTGCAAAACCCCGTACGGAGTTCGAAGGCATATCGCAGCGTCGGCTGAACGCCGATTACTACGTGCATAACATCATCGACGCCGCCCGTGATGCCATTGTCGGGCTAGATACCACGCTTGAGGTGTTGTACTGGAGTGCTGGCGCTTGCGAGTTGTTCCGGCTCTCTGCTCGTGACACCGTCGGGCGACAGGCCGAGCAGCTGCCGTTCTGGTCGGAAGCGCTGATAACCGCGGTGCGCCAGGTGTTGTCGGGAAGCGGTACGCAAAGCCATGAATGCAGCTGCGTAGTCGGGGAAGTCGAGCTGGCCCTCGAGGTCAACGTCTCGGCAGTGAGTGGTGGCGATGGTTTGGCCGTGGGCGCGTCCCTGACTATCCGCGACATTACGGCCCTGGCCGCGGAACGTCGCGCCAACGCAGAGCGGGGGCGTCAGCTGAGCGAGGAGCGTCAGCACCTGCATCGGCTGTTTGAACAGGCGCCCGGCTTCATCGCCATCACTCAGGGTCCGCAGCACGTTGTTGAAATTGCCAATCGCTCGTTTCACCAGCTCGTTGGGTTACGTGACGTGATCGGCCTGCCCGCTGCAGTCGTGTTTCCTCAGATTGAGGGACAGGACGTTGGCAGCCTGTTGCAACGGGTTTACATCACCAGGCGGCCCTACGTGGGTCGCGGCACGCCAATATTGGTCACTCGTGCTGGCGAAGAGCAGCCGCGCAGAGGCTATGTCGATTTCGTCTTCCAGCCGGTGCTGTCCGAGCAGGATCAGCTCACTGGCGTTTTCTGTCAGGGCCATGATGTAACTCAGCAGGTACTGGCGCAGCTGGCGCTGCAGCGCTCACAAGAGGACCTGCAAGCGCTGGTGGACGAACGGACCCGGGAGCTGGAGCAGAGCCGTCACGCGCTCTACCAATCACAGAAATTGGAAGCTATCGGCAAGCTGACCGGGGGTGTGGCCCATGATTTCAATAACGTGCTTCAGGTCGTTAGCGGCAATCTACAGCTGTTGCGCCCGCTGCTGAGCGGCAATCGCCTTGGTACCGGCCGGCTCGATGCAGCGACCGGCGCAGTCGACCGGGGTGCCAAGCTGGCGGCGGAGTTGCTTGCCTTTGCCCGCAAACAGCCTTTGCGTCCGGTGCCCACGCATCTGGCCCGTCTGTTGCGCAACATGGATGCACTGCTGCGCCAGGCACTTGGCGAGGCGATCGAGATCGAGACGGTCGTTGCCGGCGGGCTGTGGACCACCATGGTGGACCCGCACCAGCTTGAAAACGTCGTGCTCAACCTGGCGATCAACGCCCGCGACGCCATGCAGGCCAGCGGCAAGCTGACGTTGGAACTGAGCAACGCGATGCTTGATGAGCTGTTTACCCAGACCCAAATCGATGTCGAGGCCGGACAGTACGTGCTGCTGGCCGTTTCCGATACCGGCTCGGGCATGTCGGCGCAAATCCTCGAGCATGCGTTCGAACCCTTTTACACCACCAAGCCCGAGGGCGAGGGTACCGGCCTCGGCCTCAGCATGGCTTACGGATTTGCCAAGCAGAGTGGAGGACACATACGGATCTACAGCGAGCCCGGCAGCGGCACCACGGTAAAGCTGTACCTGCCGCGAACCGAACAGCCGGAAGTCCTAGCCGTGCCACTGCCGGTCGGGCCGGCTGTGGGTGGCGACGAAACCATTTTGGTGGTCGAGGATGACCTGGCGGTACAGGGTACGGTGGTCGAGCTGCTCAATGGGCTCGGCTACCAGGTGCTGCGGGCCAACGATGCGCAGAGTGCCCTGAGCATCCTGCAAAGTGGCCTGCGCATCGATGTTTTGTTCACCGACGTGGTCATGCCCGGCGCGCTCAGTACGACTGAGCTGGCACGACAGGCCAAGCTCTTGCTGCCCGCTATCGCTGTTCTCTTTACCTCCGGCTACACGCGTAACGCCATCGTCCACGGCGGCAAGCTCGATACCGGCGTCGAGCTGCTGAGCAAGCCGTACCGGCAGGAAGAGTTGGCGCGCAAACTGCGGCAATTGCTGGCATCTCGACAGACCCCGGCGCTACCTCCCGAAGCGGTGCGGCCAGCGGTACTGGTGGTCGAAGACCAGCTGCAGTTGCTAGCCCTGACCTGCGAGATGGTTCAGGAGCTGGGGCTGACCGCAGAGGGCTTTCCTTCGGCCGAGGCAGCACTACCAGCCCTGCGCGAGAAGCACTTTGAGTACCTGTTGGTCGACGTGAACCTTCCAGGCATGTCCGGCCCCGAGTTTGCCAGGCTCGCCTTGCAAGAACAGCCGAAGTTGCAGGTCGTGTTGCTCTCTGGCGAAGGTGCGGTGGAAACCAGCATTCCGGCACGCTCGTTGGGCAAGCCCTATACCTTCGAGCAGCTCGAGGCGATCCTCAAGGGCTGAGTTTTTTCAGCAAACTGTCGATTTCCGGCACGGCCAGACGACCAGTACACAAGAGAAGCCGCTGCCGAGGAAGCTGCGATGCGCTATCTGTGCCTGGTCTACCTGAACGAAGACGCCGTGGCGGCACTGCCGCCAGGCGTTCACGCCGCGCTCGATGCCGAATGCTGTGAGTACCACGCGCAGCTGCGGCACAGCGGCGAGCTGGTCGTCGGCGAAGCCCTGCAGCCGGTGTCGAGCACCACCACGGTGCGCCGACAAGGCGACCGCCTGCTTCTGCACGACGGGCCAGTGCGCGACGGCCACGAGCAGCCCGCGGCCATCTATCTGTTCGAGACCCAGGACCTCAACGGCGCGATCCGTCTGGCATCCCGCCTGCCATCGGCGCGGTTGGGCTGCGTCGAGGTGCATGCGCTGGCGGCGCGAGCGCCGCCTTGAGTGCTAGCGACTGTGATCGGCCCGAACCATCGACTCCGAGGATTACGACATGAACAACCTTACCCAAACGCAGGACGAAGCCCGGATCCGCCAACTCACAGAAACCTTCCAGCAGGCCACCGTGCGCAAGGATCTGGACACCATCATGGCCCAGTACGCCGCAGACGTACGAGCCTTCGATGCGGTTGGCCCGCTGCAATTCAAAAGCGCCGAGGCGTACCGCCAACACTGGCAAAGCTGCTTCGATTTTTGCCAAGGCGAAGGCTTTTTCGACATCAGTGAGCTCGAGATCAACGTCAGCGGCGACCTGGCCTATAGTCATTTCCTGAGCCACTGCGGCGGCACCGATGAAAAAGGTGACATGCAGTCCGGAAGGATGCGCGGCAGCTGCTGCTGGCGTCGTCAGGACGGCGACTGGAAGGTCGTCCATGAGCATTTCTCGATGCCATTCGACATGGCCAGCGGGCAAGTCGACTTCGGCATCGAACCCGAGCCACAGGCTGGCGTAGCCGGCTGATCGACCCTTCGTCCCGTCGCGGCTGCCAGGGTGGCAGCCGACGGGCGCCATCGGAGAATGAAATGAAATACCTGTGTCTGGTCTATTACGACGAGCAGCGCGTGGATTCGATGACTGACGAGCAGTGGGCGGCGCTGGTCGAGCAATGCATTACCAACAGCGAGCGGCTCAAGCAGAGCGGACAGTTCATCGCCGGCGAGCCGCTGCAATCGGTGCGTACCGCCAAAACGGTGCGGGTCCGCGACGGCGCGGTTTCGGTCGTCGACGGCCCGTTCGCCGAAACCCGAGAGCAGTTGGCGGGCTTCTATCTGATCGAAGCGCAGGACCTGGATGAGGCCCTGCACCTGACGGCAAAGATCCCACCCGCGCAACTGGGCAGTATCGAAGTTCGCCCGTTGCGCCAGTTACCTGATCGTTAATCGATGCCTGAGCGGGGCAGGCCGACACCAACCGATCATGTCGGCAACGGGCCGACTCTGGCTGAAATCGACATTCTTTACCGCACTCAATCGCGGCGGGTGTTGGCGACGCTGATTCGCTTGCTGGGTAATTTCGAGCTGGCCGAGGAGGCCCTGCATGACGCCTTTATCGCAGCGGTGCAGCAGTGGCCGCGTGATGGTCTGCCCTCCAATCCCCGTGCCTGGCTGGTCTCGGCGGGTCGCTTCAAGGCCATCGACGGGCTGCGCCGGCGGGCACGTTTCGATGCATCGCTGAGCCTGCTGGCCGATCAGCTGGACAGCCATGAAGAACCCGAATGGGAGCGTGAAGACCTCGAAGACGATCGCCTGCGACTGATCTTCACCTGCTGCCACCCGGCGTTACCGGCCGATGCGCAGGTGGCGCTGACGCTGCGTGAGGTCTGCGATCTCAAGACCGAAGAGATTGCGCGAGCCTTTCTCGTCTCCCCCAGCACCATTGCCCAGCGCATCGTGCGGGCCAAGCAGAAGATCCGCGATGCGGGCATTCCCTACCGGGTGCCCACACGCGAAGAGCTGCCGGCTCGGCTGGATAACGTGTTGCGGGTGATCTATCTGGTCTTCAACGAAGGCTATTCCGCCTCCAGCGGCAGCAAGCTGACCCGTGCAGACCTCAGCGCGGAGGCCATCCGTCTCGGTCGTCTGCTGCTCGAACTGTTGCCGGACCCCGAGCTGATGGGGTTGCTGGCGCTGATGCTGCTGCACGACTCGCGGCGCGCCGCGCATACCGATGAGGCCGGCGAGCTGGTGCGCCTCGACGAGCAGGACCGCAGCCGCTGGAATCAGGCGCAGATCGTTGAAGGTGCCGCGCTGGTTGAGCGAGCGCTCGCCTCCAGGCGCTTTGGCCCTTACACCGTTCAGGCCGCCATCGTCGCCGTACACGCCGAGGCCGCATCTTCAGCTGAGACTGATTGGGCAGAGATTGTCGGGCTCTATGACCTGTTGCTGCGCATCAGCCCGTCGCCGGTCATCGAGCTCAATCGCGCGGTGGCGCTGGCGATGCGTGACGGTGCCACGGTAGGGCTGGCCGCGATCGACAGATTGCTGGACCGCGGCGAACTGCGTGACTACCACCTGCTGCACGCCGCCCGCGCTGACTTCTGTCGCCAACTGGGCCGCCTGGACGAGGCCCGCGAGGCCTATCGAACCGCGTTGGCCTTGGCTCAGCTGGAGCCGGAAAAGCGCTTTTTGCAGCAGCGGCTCAATGAGCTGAATACCGGGCCGCGGGAGGCTTGAAGGCGATCGCGAGCAAGCTCGCTCCTACAGGGACTTGCTGCGCGTCCGCGCGGGGTTAGTCATCCCGACGGCTTTCTGCGATTACCGTTGCAGCGCACGAAGCATGTCTACACCCGGCTCAAGGGCTCATTCGCACAAGCTTTCGTGGGAGCCAGCTTGCTGGCGAAGCGGGCCTCCCCAAGGTGTACTAAGGATTCGCGAGCAAGCTCGCTTCTACGGGTGTGACCTTGCCGGAGAGCGCATCTTCAGCTCCTTCCTCGGGTCCAGTCGCTTCACCGGCCTTCACGACGAGACCCGAATTGCCGTACAGGGTGTAGGTGAGGGCAGTTTCCGGGGTAGGGATAGTCAGCGGAGTCGAGGTTATGGCCGCGATCAACTGCCCTGTACTGATCGCTTTCCGCTTGCTGTCGCTGCACCTCAGGGCCCGCTTATCGTAGGAGCGAGCTTTGCTCGCGATCCGCTGCTGCACGGTGCGACGGGATGGCCAGCAACGGCTCGGCGTGCCCTGTTCTACAAAAGCATGCAGGCTGATCGGCCCCGATCCCGGTTCCCTTGGCAACTACTCAACCCTCTGCAGCGCCGGCGGGCAGGTAATCGCTGCGGCTCAGCCCGTGGCGTTGCATCTTTTCGTTGAGGGTGCGGCGGGGCAGCTGCAGTTGCGCCATGACTTCGCTGATGTTGCCTTTGTGCTGTTGCAGGGCGCTGTGCAGGCATTGGGCTTCGAAGGCTTCCATCTGGTCGGCCAGTGACGTGCCGGTAATGGCTGTCGGGGGCGTGGTGGGTGGAGGTGGCGTCAGGCCCAGGGCGTGGCGCTCGGCGGCGTTGATCAGTTCGCGCACGTTGCCGGGCCAGTCGTGGGTGAGCAGCTGCGCCAGTTCGGCCGGGCTGGCCGGGACCGGATCGCGGCCGTGGCGTTGTGCGGCCTGGGTGGCAAAGTGATCGAACAACAGGGGAATGTCCTCGCGGCGATCACGCAGCGGCGGGATGTGCAGTTCGGCGACGTTCAGGCGGTACAGCAGATCCTCACGGAAGCGCCCACCACGCACCTCTTCCAGCAGGTCCGGCTTGGACGCGCTGATCACGCGCAGGTCGACCTCGATGCTGCGGTTCGAGCCCAGCCGTTCCAGCGTTTTTTCCTGCAGGACGCGCAGCAGCTTGACCTGCTGGGCCAGCGGCATGCTCTCGATCTCGTCGAGAAACAGGGTACCGCCGTGGGCATGCTCGATGCGGCCGATGCGTTTGCCCTGGGCGCCGGTGAACGCGCCGCTCTCGTGGCCGAATAACTCGCTTTCGAAGATGGTTTCCGGAATCGCCGCGCAATTGAGCGCGACGAAGGGGTTGCGCGCCCGCGGGCTGAAATCATGCAGGCAGCGCGCAACCTGCTCCTTGCCGCTCCCGGTGTCGCCGCGAATCAGCACGTTGACGTCCGTGCCCGCCAGTTCCAGCACCTGGCGGCGAAGGTTCTCCATCGTCCGTGAGACACCAAGCAGCATCGATTCGATGCGGCCTTTGCGGGTGAACTGTTCCCGTAACTGCCGGTTCTCGCAGACCAGCCGGCGCTTATCCTGGGCGCGACGGACACTGTCGAGCAGGCGCTCCGGGGTGAAGGGTTTCTCGATGAAGTCGTAGGCGCCCTGGCGCAGCGCCTGGACCGCCATCGGCACATCGCCGTGGCCGGTCACCATGATCACCGGCAGCTCCGGGTCCAGCGCCACCAGCTTCTCCAGCAGGCCAAGGCCGTCCAGGTCCGGCATGCGCACATCGCTGATCAGCACACCGGGAAAGCCCCGGTCGACGATGGCCAGGGCTTCCTGAGCGCGTGCGCAGGTACGGACACTGAAGCCCGACAGCTCCAGCCACTGCTGCACCGCCTGGCGAATCGCCGCTTCGTCATCGATGAAGATCACCTGACCGCTCATGTTTCACTCCTCCTGTGAGTGGCCAGTCTACTCGTCGCCATGCGATTCGGCCGCTGGCAGATGCAGCTCGAATACCGCGCCCTGCGCATCGTTGTGTACGCTGAGGCTGCCGCCAAGATCGCGCACGATGCCGTAGGAGACGGCAAGGCCGAGGCCGAGCCCGTGGCCGACCGGTTTGGTGGTGAAGAACGGCTCGAAGACCTGATCCAGATGCTCATCAGCAATGCCACCACCGCTGTCGGCGACACTCAGCGTCCAGCCGTCGCCCTGCGGCTGGCAGAGGATGCGCAGCGTTTTGGACTCGGTATCGCACAGGGCGTCCAGCGCGTTGGTCAGCAGGTTGATCAGCACCTGCTCCAGGCGAATCGCATCGCCATTGACCCAGGCCTCAGGCGGCACCTGGCAGATCACCTCGACGCCTTCGCTGCGAATGCGCGGGCCGAGCAATTGCAGCGCCTGGCCCAGTACCTCGGCCAGGCTCAACCGTTGGCGCAGCCCGGCGGGGCTCTTGCGCGCGAAGGTCTTCAGGTGGCTGGTCAGCGCGGCCATGCGTTCGAGCAGGCCTTCGACCTGGCCGATGCCTTCGCGCACGGCGTCGGTGCGGCCGCTGTCCAGCAGCAACCGCTGGCTGGCCAGCTGCATCCGCAGGGCCGTCAGTGGCTGGTTGATTTCGTGGGCGAGGGCGGCTGACATCTGCCCCAGCGCGGCCATGCGCGCGGCATGCACCAGTTCGTCCTGCGCCGTGTGCAGCTCGCGGGTACGTTCCTCAATCAGGCGCTCCAGCTCGTTGCGGCTGCGTCGCTCCACACGCAGGGTCTTGCGCCGCTGGGCCAGGTACAAGAGCAGGAACGCCAGCGTCATCCAGACGCCCGCCGCGGCCAGGCGATAGCTGCGGACGTTGGCGGCCACCCGTTGCGGCTCCTGCAGCAGGTGCAGGGTCCAGTCTTCCTCCGGCAGCGCCAGGCGTTGCCAGAGGTAGTCGCGGCGGCCATCGGGCCCGTCGACCAGGCGCCGCTCGCTGTCGTCGGCGATGCGCTGCAGGCGTTGGCTGGCCAGTGGCTGCAGGTTCTGTTCAGCGTAGCGGCGGACCGCGACGAGGCGATCACGCACGGCGTCGCTGAGCGGGCGCAGGTAACGGAAGCGCCAGGCCGGACGGTTGGTCAGGATGACGATGTCCAGCGAGTCGGAGATCAGCAGGATGCCGGACTGCCCGACCCATTCGCGCTGCATGTCTTCGAGTTCGAGCTTGACCACCAGCACGCCGATCACCTCGCCGTTGGCATTCTTGACCGAGCTGGAGAGGAAATAGCCGGGGATGCCGGTGGTCACGCCGACGGCGAAGTAGCGGCCCGAGTCGTTGGCCACCGCATCGATGAAATAGGGCCGAAAGGCGTAGTTATTGCCGACGAAGCTGCTCCAGTCGCGCCAGTTGCTGGCCGCCAGGGTTTCGCCATGGCGGTCGAGCAGGTACAGCACCGAGGAGCCCGCGGCCTGATTCTGCTCCTCCAGTCGATGATTGAGCTGCTCACGCAGGGCCTGGTCGCTGGGGTTGTTCAGCAGCGCCTGAATGTCACTGTCGAGCGCCAGCAGCGCGGGCACCGAGCGGAAGCGTTGCACCTGGGTGTGGATCGCTTGGGCATATAACTCGAGCTGGCCAGCGGCCTCCTGGCTGCGTTCGGTCCAGGCACGTTGCTCGGCGATGCGCCCGGCCCAATACATGCTCAGCAGCAGCCCGGCCAGAATAAGCGAGGTGATCAGGGCGACGCGGTAGCGGCTGGTCTGGGCTGGCATGGTCGGCTCGTGATAGTAGAGTCGCATGGTAAAGCGCGGTACACGTTGGATTCCAATACCTGTACATCTTTCGGGTAATGTACAGGACTGGTTGAATGGTGGCACGATAATGCCGTGTCGTCCGAAATGTTGATCGGCTAGCAGGGACGACAGCGAGATCAGCTCTGCCTACCGTTGCGTATTGTCGTCTAGGGGTGCCCATGCTGAAGAAGATTCCTGCCGGTGCGGTGCGTTTAGGCATGTATGTCCACGCGTTCGAAGGCAGTTGGCTTTCGCATCCGTTCTGGAAGAACAAATTCATCATCGACGACGAGGACGATCTCCAGCGTCTGCGCCAGAGCGGGCTGACGGGCGTTTGGATCGACACCAGCAAGGGCGTCGATGCCGTCGATCCGGCGGTCGTGCTTTCCACGCCGGCCTCGACTCCTCCGCCTGAAGCGCCTACCGCTCCGGTCGAGGCGCGTTGCAGTGCGCGTGATGAACTGCAGCGCGCCGCTCGCGTGCTCAACCGTTCGAAGAAGGCGATCACCGAACTCTTCAACGAGGCACGGCTGGGCAATGCGATCAACGTCGAAAGCTGCCTGCCGTTGGTGGCGGAGATCAACGACTCGTTGGCGCGCAACAGCTCGGCGCTGATCGGCCTGGCGCGGCTCAAGCACAAGGATGAGTACACCTACATGCATTCGGTGGCCGTCTGCGCCTTGATGGTGTCCCTGGCCCGGCAGCTTGGCCTCGACGGGGCCACCGTGCGCGAAGCCGGGCTGGCGGGGCTGCTGCACGATGTTGGCAAAATGGTCATGCCGGCCGATGTGCTCAACAAACCGGGCGCACTCAGCGATGCCGAATTCGCCGTGATGCGCAGCCATCCCGAGCGGGGGCATGCGCTGCTGCTGGCCGCTGGATCGATTCCGGCATCCGCACTGGACGTCTGCTTGCACCACCATGAGAAATACGACGGCAGCGGCTATCCGTATCGCTTGCAAGGCGAGGCCATCAGCCTGTTCGCGCGGATGGGTGCGGTCTGCGATGTATACGACGCCATCACCTCCAACCGTCCTTATAAGAAGGCATGGAACCCGGCGGAATCGCTGGCCCGCATGGCGCAATGGACCGGCCACTTCGATACCCAGGTGTTTCACGCCTTCGTACGCTCGGTGGGCATCTATCCGCTCGGCTCTTTAGTGCGGCTGGAATCCGGCCGGCTCGGTGTGGTGATCGACCAGCACCCGGAAAAACTCACCGAACCGCTGGTGCGGGTGTTCTTCTCGGCAAAGGCCAAGACGCCAATCCAGCAGCTGGACCTGGACCTTTCTCGGCGGGGTGCGAATGACCGCATCGTGGGCCGGGAAGATCCTGCTCAGTGGGGCTTCGGCAACCTTGATGACTTCTGGCGGTAGGCCGGTCATGCCGGGCTTGGAGGCCCTCGACCAGATCCGTCGGGCGCGTCGGGTGCGACGGCGCAGGCTCGGACGGCCGCTGTGGGTCGCGCCAGGCCGCTTGCTGCGCTATCATCTGCGGCCTGTTTTCAGCGGCTTCGAGCTGTCGAAGCCCGCCACCGAGTAGATTCTGTCGCATGACCTGCCTGCCCAGTCCGCCTTAGCGCAATGCCCCCGCCTCGCCGCGATCGCCTGTAATCGGATGTGGGCGAACACGGCTGCGCGCCACGTCGCATGTGCGCGAATCGCACGTTAATCGAATTCAGAAACTATAGCCTTGTATCAGCCGCGTGCCGCCTCCGGCCTGTCGGCGATGCCTTTGCTTTGGAAATCACAATGCTTCACTCGATCAAACAAAACTGGTTCTGCAACATCCGGGGCGACGTGCTCGCCGGTCTCGTCGTAGCCCTGGCATTGATTCCGGAAGCGATCGCCTTCTCGATCATTGCCGGGGTCGACCCACGCGTCGGCCTCTATGCCTCCTTCTGCATCGCCGTGGTGATCGCCTTCGTGGGCGGCCGGCCGGGCATGATTTCCGCCGCCACCGGGGCGATGGCGCTGCTGATGGTGACGCTGGTACGCGACCACGGCCTGCAATACCTGCTGGCGGCGACACTGTTATGTGGTGTGCTGCAGATCGGCGCCGGCTACCTGCGCCTCGGCTCGCTGATGCGCTTCGTCTCGCGCTCGGTGGTCACCGGCTTCGTCAACGCGCTGGCGATTCTGATCTTCATGGCCCAGCTGCCGGAGCTGACCAACGTCACCTGGCACGTATACGCCATGACCGCGGGCGGCCTTGGCATCATCTACCTGTTCCCCTACGTGCCGAAGATCGGCAAGCTGATCCCCTCGCCGCTGGTGTGCATCCTCGTGTTGACCGCCATTGCCATGTACCTCGGTATGGACATTCGCACCGTGGGCGACATGGGCGACCTGCCTGACACGCTGCCGGTCTTCCTCTGGCCGGAAGTGCCGCTGACCTTCGAAACCCTGGCAATCATCTTCCCGTATTCCGCCGCGTTGGCCGTGGTCGGCCTGCTGGAGTCGATGATGACCGCGACCATCGTCGACGACCTGACCGACACACCCAGCGACAAGAACCGTGAGTGCAAAGGCCAGGGCGTTGCCAACATCGCCTCCGGTCTGCTCGGCGGCATGGCCGGCTGCGCGATGATCGGTCAGTCGATCATCAACGTGAAGTCTGGCGGTCGTACCCGTCTTTCGGCTTTTGCCGCTGGCGTATTCCTGCTGTTGATGGTGGTGTTCCTCGGCGAATGGCTGTCCCAGATCCCCATGGCCGCGCTGGTGGCGGTGATGATCATGGTCTCCATCGGCACCTTCAGCTGGGACTCGCTGCGTAATCTGAAGAAGCACCCGCTGTCGACCAACATCGTCATGGTCGTCACCGTGGTGGTGGTGGTCTTCACCCACAACCTG